>Ga0247611_10007077_pt1 | contig 14214 bp, 13 predicted proteins | sample 177DNAGHGhighgp2_FD_192422 | JGI IMG/M metagenome (GOLD analysis project Ga0247611, IMG submission 192422) | Sheep rumen microbial communities from Palmerston North, Manawatu-Wanganui, New Zealand - 1770 DNA GHGhigh gp2 | ecosystem: Host-associated > Mammals > Digestive system > Stomach > Rumen...
CGGTTATGCCGTGACGACAGCCAAAGAAGACGGCATTTCCTTTAACTATACGCCACTCCGCCAGAGCGTTTCCTTCATTTCCGCCCAGTGGGGCAAGAAATTCCAGGTGCTCGGCATGGTCGGTTTCCACAAGAATCTCGGCACCCTCGGGACCGAGATCGATCCGACGAAGGTGTATTTCAGCGGGAATGGTTTCAGCGACATCGACTGGATGGCCCGTGTGAGCCCGACCATCGCCTACAATTTCGGCAAGTTCCAGCTGGCGCTTGAGTATGGCATCACCGCCGTCGCCTACGGAAACGGTATCGACAACAAAGGGCAGGTACTGAACGTAACTGCCCCTGTGATGAACCATCGCGTCCTTGCGATGGCGAAGTTCAGCTTCTGATGATCAGCGGACGCGGATTTTCTTGCCGACCCTCAGGATGGTGGTCTCCTTCATGTTGTTGAGGCGGCATATTTCCCGGACCGTCGTATGATATTTTCTGGCGATGCCTGAAAGGGTGTCGCCGGATTTTATTGTGTGCCACCTCATCGCGGCGGCTTCTGCGGCAGCCCGGGCGGCGGCATCCTTCTTGGCCTGTTCTTCCGCAGCGAGGCGGTCCTCCTCGTCGGTGCGGAAGATTTCGTCTTCGTCATCGACGCCTTGGACGTAGCGCTGGTTCGGGTTGAAGTACCAGGAACGGATTTTCAGCAGGCGGTGCCGGAGGGTTCCCGTCTCGAAATCAATCAGCCACGAGGGGTCGAAAGCAGCTCCCTTGTAGCGGGTTTCGAAGTGGAGATGGGGGCCGGAGGAACGCCCCGTGGAGCCTCCGAGGCCGATTACGTCACCGGCGCTGACCCAGTCGCCCGAAGCGACATCCCGGCGTGAAAGGTGGCCGTAAACGGTCTCCAGTCCGTTTGCGTGGCGGATGACAATCAAGTTTCCGTATCCGCCCACCCAGTCCGAGATGCGGACTTTTCCGTCAAAGGCCGCGTAAACCGGCGTCCCGGTCGGGTAGGGAAGGTCCACGCCCTGGTGCCTGCGGCCGTGCCGGTAGCCGAATTGGGAATAAACTTTCGTCTGGTTGGGGCAGCAGTATGCGTCCAGCGTGTCCACGATCCACAGGGAGAAGCGGTCGGGGATGGGTTCGCTGCTCCGCCAGGGGTCCACGCTTCGGGTGTCCCAGTGCTCGGTGAAAATCTCATCGGACTGGATGGCTTTCGGATCTTTCACATACTTGTAGGTACCGTTGTTGTACAGGACCACCTTGACATCCGGATTGCCGGTGTCAAGGGTGTCTGCATACGGAGTCCCGACATTGCGGGACGATTTTACCTGCTGCCTTCCGAAGCTGTAGCGGAGCGAATCCGTCTGCCGGTCCGGCGCGGTCGTCGCCATCAATACGGCGATACTGATCAAAAAACTCATTGTTTACGAGCGGATGGCACCGAAGCGGGTGGTGAGAAGTTCCACGGTTTCGGCAATTTTGTTTTCCAACAGGCTGTCCGAAGTGGCTTCGCAGAGGAAGCGGAGGTATGGCTCCGTATTGGACGGGCGGATGTTCAGCCACCAGTCCGGGAATTCAATCCGGTATCCGTCGAAGTCCATGAAAGCCGTCGCTTTTTCGGCTGCCATGAAATGGTCCTTTACGGCGTCCATCGCGCCTTTCTTGTCTTCCACCCGGAAATTGATTTCGCCGGAATTCTTATAGCGGACAATGCCTGCGATGGCCTCGCTGAGGGTCTTGCCTTCGGCTTTCAGCTTGGATACGATGCCGGTGATGATCATCGACGCGAGGAGGCCGCTGTCCGAGTAGAAGAAGTCGCGGAAATAGTAGTGGCCGGCGAGTTCGCCGCCCCATACGCCGTCGATTTCCCGCAGTTTCGCGGCGGCGAAGGCACGCCCGACCTTCCAGGTCTCGATCGTGCAGCCCATCGGGGTGAGGTATTCTCCCACGGCCTTCGAGGAACGGATGTCCTGGAGGACGATGCCTTTCAGCCCTCTTTCCTCGACGAAGTAATGGCCCATCAGGGCGATCATCAGGTCGGGGGAGATGAACTGCCCCTTCTCATCGACGAACATCACGCGGTCGGCGTCGCCGTCGTAGATGACGCCGATGTCCGCCTTGACCTTTTTGACAAGGTCTTTCAGCGGCTGGACATTCTTCTGGATCAGCGGGTTGGGCTCATGGTTCGGGAAACGGCCGTCCATGGTGTCGAACAGGTAATGGACGTTCTCCCCTTCGCCGAAAATCTCCTTGGCGAAGAGGTTGGCCATGCCGTTCGAGAGGTCCATCGCGATGGTCAGGTTGTCCAGCGGCTTGGCGAACTTGCGCATGTAGGCGATATAGTCCGCAAGGATTTCTTTCTGGTACACCTTGCCGCGTACAGGGGCGGCGGGAGTCGGAATGCCCGCGTCGATCCATTTCTTGATCTGGCCGAGCCCGGCGTCGAAGCCGACGGCCTGGGCGCCGGTCGTGGACACCTTCATGCCGTTGTATTCGGCCGGGTTGTGGGAGGCGGTAATCTGGACGGAAGCGTCGAAGCCGTAGTTGGCCGTCCCGAAATACACCATGGGCGTGGAACTCAGACCGATGTCATAGACGTCGGCGCCGGCATCGGTGATGCCCCTGAGGACCGTGTCGTGGATTTCATCGGAGGAGACGCGGCAGTCGTGTCCCACCAGGACCTTGGAAGCCTTCAGCAGCTTCGGAATGAAATAGCCGACTTTGTATGCAATGTCGAGGTCCCAGTCTGTTCCCCAGATGCCCCGGATGTCGTATGCGTGAAATGCGTTTGCCATAATTATTTGAGTTTAGCGTTATAATGTGGATGTACTTTTCCTTTGGTGATGTTGCTGAGCTTGGCGGAGATCATCTTCTTCCGGATCGGTGGGACGTTGTCGGTGAACAGGTTCCCGTCCAGGTGGGAGAGTTCGTGCTGGACCATCCGCGCACAGAAATTGTCCAGGGTCTCGCTGACCTTCTCCAGCTGTTCATTATAATACTCCACGGTAATCTGCTTGGGACGCTGGACGTCGCAGTAGATGCCGGGAATGGACAGGCAGCCTTCCGAATAAGTCGTCTTCTCCGGGCTTTCCCAGGTGATGACGGGGTTGATCAGGGTGCGTTTGAAGCCCTTGCAGTAGTCATAGACATCGGAAACGACATCTCCGTCCACGATGACGACCCGCTGGCTGACGCCGATCTGGGGCGCCGCCAGGCCGCAGCCGTCGGCGCGCTCGAGGGTGTCCTTGAGGTTCTGGATGAGGGTGGCGAGTCCCTCTTTGTCGCCGAGGTCGGCGTCCTGGGCCTTCTTTCGAAGCACTTCGGCGCCGTATAGGTAAATGGGTTGGATCATCTTTTGCTGCGTGTTTTGTTGCGCGACCGGGAGGGCGGCACCGCGTCGGGATCCACGGCGATGCCTGCGCCCGAACTGCGGTCCAGATAACTCTGAAGAATGATGGCTGCGCTGATTTTATCGACCGACTTCTTGTCCCTGCGGCCGGAGGCCTTCATCCCGCCGTCAATCATGATGCGGTGGGCCAGCACCGAGGTGAAACGCTCGTCCTCAAGCGTGACGGGGACGGTCGGAAACGCCTTCTGAAGCTGTTTCAGGAAGGCTTCCACCGCGGGAAGCGACGCGGAGGGGGAGCCGTCCATGTTGACGGGATAACCGACTACGAAGCGGGATATTGTCTCCCGGGAGGCGTATTTTTCAAGATATTCTATTATCTTTGTAGAATCGACCGTATCCAGGGCGGCGGCAAAGATGCCCAGCGGATCGCTCGCGGCGAGCCCCGTGCGTTTCAGTCCGTAATCTATGCCGATCATTCTGTCCATTCGATATGAGCCGATTATTTGCAAAGATAGTATTTTTTATGGCAAGTGACAATACCCAGGCGAAGAAGACACGCATCTACCGGCTCTCGTTGGTGGACGGTCAGTCGCATGAGCGGCTCTGGTCCCTTCGCTTCAACCGGACGACTTTCGTCATCGCGCTCGTCTCCGCGGTGGTCGTGGTCCTCGTCGGCATTTTCAGCCTGATTGCCTTCACGCCCATCCGGACCTTCATCCCGGGTTATCCCGACGCCCATACCAAGCGCCAGGCCATCCAGAATGCCATGCGCATCGATTCGCTGGAGACCCGTCTGGTCCAGTGGGAGCTCTACACGGAGAACCTGCGGCGGGTCGTGGCCGGGGCGCAGCCGGTGCGGCTGGACAGTCTGATCCATCTCGGCAGTGCCGGTTCCGGGGAAGCCTCACCCCTGCTTGCGCAGCGGGATTCGCTGCTTCGTTCCCAGCTCAGCGCCGAACAGGCCTTTGAAATCAGCGGGCAGCCCGGCCGCCGCCTTCCCATCGAGGCGGTGACCTTCTTCCCGCCGCTCAAGGGCATGGTTTCCACCGATTTCGACCGGGCGGTCCACCCCTGGGTGGAAATTACCTCGCCCTCCCAGTCCACCGTCCTTGCCGTCCTCGACGGAACCGTGGTCTTCACCGGGTGGGACGAATCCACGGGCTACATCGTGGCCGTCCAGCATGCGGGCGACATCCTGTCGGTGTACCGTCACAACCGGAACCTGCTGAAAAAGGTAGGCGACCGGGTCAAGGCCGGAACGCCGCTTTCCATGGCGGAAATGCCGCTCTTTTTTGAACTCTGGTACCGCGGCGAAGCCGTGGACCCTGCCCTCTATATCAGTTTCTGAGATGAAGAAAAGAATTGCCATCCTGGGTTCGACCGGGTCCATAGGACAACAGACCCTTTCGGTCGTGAGGCAGCATCCGGACCGCTTCGAGGTCGTGCTGCTTTCAGCGAACAACAGCGTGGATACGCTCGCCCGGGATGCCCTCGAATTTCCCTCCGCCCATGTCGTCATCTGCAACCCCGGAAAATATGCCGCGCTTCAGGCGGCTCTTCCCGGCCGGAGGGTCCATGCGGGCATCGATGTTCTCTGCGACCTGGTCCGGGGCGGGGATGTGGACATCGTCGTAGCCTCGATGGTCGGATTCAGCGGACTCCGTCCGACGCTCGCGGCCATCTCGGCCGGCAAGACCATCGCCCTCGCGAACAAGGAGACCCTGGTGGCGGCCGGCGCCCTGGTGATGGGCGAGGCGGCGCGCCGCGGGGTGAAGATCCTCCCCGTGGATTCGGAGCATTCCGCCATTTTCCAGTGTCTGGCTGCGGCCGGTGACAATGCGCCCGTGCGCCTTCATCTGACAGCCTCCGGCGGACCTTTCCGCACCTGGGACCGCGCCCGTATCGCCACCGCCCGGAAGGAAGACGCCCTGAAGCATCCGAACTGGAGCATGGGCGCCAAAATCACCATCGATTCCGCGACCATGATGAACAAAGGCTTCGAGGTCATCGAGGCCCGCTGGCTCTTCGACATGCCGATCGGGAAGATCCATGTCGTCGTCCATCCCGAATCCGTCATCCATTCGATGGTCGAGTTCGCCGACGGGGCGGTGCTGGCCCAGCTGGGCTCTCCGGATATGCGGGAACCCATCCAGCTGGCGCTTTCCTGGCCGGAAAGGCTGACCCTGGACAACAAGAAACTGGATTTCGGCAGCCTCGGCAGTCTGACGTTCTCGGAACCGGACCTGGAAAAGTTCCCTTGCCTGGGCCTTGCCTTCGAAGCCATCCGCCGGGGCGGAAACCTGCCCTGCGCCTTGAATGCGGCCAATGAAGCGGCCGTCGCCGCCTATCTTCAGGACCGGATCGGCTTCTACGACATCGCCGCCGTTGTCAGGGACGTGCTGTCGCGCACGGATTTTGCAGAAGCCCCCTCCCTGGAAGATATTTTCTCCACCCATGAGGCCGCCTTTGCGGCCGCCCGGGAACTGATATGGTCGTAATTGTCAAAATACTCCAGGTCATCCTGGCGCTCTCCGTCCTCATCCTGATCCATGAGGCCGGGCATTTCCTGTGGGCCAAGCTGTTCCGGATCCGGGTGGACAAGTTTTTCCTTTTCTTCGATGCCTGGGGCGTGAAGCTTTTTTCCACGCGGCAGGCCTGGTTCGTCCGTCTTTTCCCGAAGGCGGCCTCCTGGGAGACGGAGTACGGCATCGGCTGGCTTCCGCTCGGCGGCTATTGCAAAATCGCCGGGATGGTGGACGAGTCGATGGACACGGAATATATGAGGAGCGAGCCCCAGGAATGGGAATTCCGCTCCCATCCGGCCTGGCAGCGCCTCCTGGTGATGTCCGGCGGCGTCCTGAACAATTTCCTGCTGGCCATCATCCTGTATATCAGCATCCTCTCGATTTGGGGAGATGCCATCCTGCGCAACGAGGGCCATGCCATCTATGTCAACGATCTGGCGTATGACATGGGCTTCAGGAGCGGCGACCGTATCCTGCGTTTCGACGATTATGTGCCGGAGGACTTTTCCATGCTCCAGGCGGACCTGGCCCGGCGGGATGTCCGCAAGGTGACGCTCCTGCGCGGGACGGACACCCTTGAACTGTATATGGACCAGTCCCGGATCGGGGAAGTGCTGAATTCCCCCGGGATGTTCGACCTTGCCGTGCCTTTTGTCGTGGATACGGTCCTGTCTGACAGCCCGAATGCCGGAAGGCTCCGGCGCGGGGACAGGCTCGTCGCCGTGGACGGGGAAAAAGTGGAATGGCTCCAGGATGCCCGGAAGCTTTTCGCGCGCTCGGCGGGCGGACAATCGCAGGTGACGGTCCTCCGCGCTGCGGACACCGTCGCGATGGCGCTCGACGTGGATACGCTCGGCCGGGTCGGGGTCTATACCCGTTTTCCGGATTATGAAGTCCGCCATTACAATGTGCTGCAGGCGGTTCCGGCCGGTTTCAAGATGACGTTCTCGACGGTGGGCGGCTATCTCAAGGACCTCCGCCTCGTCGCGACGCCGCAGACCGAAGCCTACAAGAGCGTCGGCAGTTTCATCGCGATCGGTCAGGTGTTCCCGGACCGCTGGAACTGGTATCAGTTCCTCCAGTTGCTCGCGCTGCTGTCGGTGATGCTGGGGGTGATGAACCTCCTGCCGATTCCGGCCCTGGACGGCGGTCATATCGTGATCTGTCTCTATGAGATGGTCACGCGGCGAAAGCCCTCCGACCGTTTCCTGATGGTGACGCAGATGATCGGCATGTTTCTGCTGTTGGCCCTGATGATGCTGGCCTTCGGCAATGATATAGGACGCTTATTGAGATGAAACGTTTTCTGACCCTTCTTGCCGTCGTCCTGACGGCCCTCATGCTCTCCGGCTGCAAGAGCGGCCGGCAGACCAAACTGCTTCCGAACGTCAGCGGCAAGGCCGGCGAAATCGTCGTCGTGATCGACCGGGACAACTGGGAAGGGGAGTGCGGCGTCGCCATCCGGGAGATCCTCGGCGGCGACTGCCCCTATCTGGCCCAGCGGGAGCCCCTTTTCGCCCTCGCCAATGTGCCGCCCGGCAGTTTCAACAACATGTTCAAGATGCACCGGAACATCCTGATCCTGCACATCGATCCCGCGGTGCGGAAAGAAGGGGTCCAGTACCGGCGCAACCAGTGGGCCCAGCCCCAGGTGATTGCCCAGGTGGACGCGCTGACGGCGGCCTCCGCCCTCGCCGTCATCCGGAAAGAAGGGGAGAACCTCGCCGAATTCTATGAGCAGGCGGAACGGGACCGGATCGTCGCCAACGCCATCCTGTATGAGGAAACCTCCATGAAGGAGAGCGTGGAAAAGCTGACGGACGGCATCCTGCATTTTCCCAGCGGGTACAAGCTCAAGAAAGCCACCGACGGTTTTCTCTGGATTGCGGATGAGAAGCAATATACCATCCAGGCCGTCCTGATGTACCGCTACCCGGTGACGGGCGGCGACCTGGAGACCGACCGGATCATCGCCCGGCGGAACGAAATCATGCGGGAGCAGGTCCCCGGCATGTTCGACGGGACCTACATGACGACCTCCGCCGCCGTAGCCCCCACCTCCCGCGTCCTCCGCTACCACGGCATCGACTTCGTGGAGACCCGGGGCTTCTGGGAAGTGGAAGGCGATTTCATGGGCGGTCCCTTCGTGTCCCATTCCTTCTACAGCCAGGACGGAAAGGATGTGATTGTGCTGGAAGCCTTTGTCTATGCCCCCAAATATGACAAACGCCAATATCTCCGCCAGGTGGAAGCCCTGCTTTTCTCCTTTGAGTGGAAAAATAATGAAAAATAATTTTGGAGGCTTGAAAATTATTTGTACCTTTGCAGTCCCTAAAGGAGCGCCCGGCTCCTGAAGCTTTGATTGGTGGGTTCGTATAACGGTTAGTACTCGGGATTTTCATTCCCGCAATAGGAGTTCGATTCTCCTACCCACTACCAGAATAAAAAAATAAAGTAATGGCAAACACGAAATCTGCACAGAGGGCCGCTCGCCAGAGCGAGAGGCACAGATTGCATAACAAGTATTATGCAAAGACGACACGCAACGCGATCCGCGATCTCCGCAATACCACCGACAAGACGGCTGCTGCCGAAATGGCTCCGAAGGTCTATGCGATGATCGACAAGCTCGCCAAGATTGGTGTCATCCACAAGAACAAGGCCGGCAACCTCAAGAGCGGTCTTCAGGTGTACATCAACAAGCTCGCCTAAGTCCTACAGCACGCCCGGCTTACAGGGTATCGGGATGTAGCGCAGTTGGCTAGCGCACTACGTTCGGGACGTAGGGGTCGTCCGTTCGAGTCGGATCATCCCGACAAAGGTCAGGAATTTTTTCCTGGCCTTTGTTGTTTATTCATAAATTATTACTATCTTTGCAACCCCAAATGACCGAAGAGCTCCCGAAGAGGCGCCGTGGGGGTGCCCGCTCCCGGTTGGAACTTAAAAAGTTTGTTATAAAAATGTACGCAATCGTTGACATTGCAAGCCAGCAGTTTAAAGTAGAAGCTGGAATGGACATCTTCGTCAACCGCCTGAAGGCCAAGAACGGAGAGTCGGTCGAGTTCGACAAAGTCCTCCTCGTCCAGGATGGAGAGGCGGTCAAGGTCGGTACTCCGTATGTAGAAGGAGCCCTCGTGAAAGCCACCGTCCTCGATGACGATGCCAAGGCCAAGAAGGTGCTCGTGTTCAAGAAGATCCGTCGTAAAGGATTCCAGACGCTGAACGGCCACCGCCAGAAGCTCACCAAGATCCACATTGACGCTATCGCTTAATTTTAATGGGAGAAACAGATTATGGCACACAAAAAAGGTCAATCCAGTTCCAAGAACGGTCGTGAATCTCATTCCAAGCGACTCGGTATCAAGAAGTTCGGTGAAGAGGTCGTGAAGGCCGGCAACATCATTGTCCGCCAGCGCGGTACGGTCCACAATCCCGGCCTGAATGTCGGCATGGGCAAGGATCACACCCTGTATGCTCTCGTGGACGGAACGGTCAAGTTCACCCGCAAGAGAGAGGACAAGTCCTTCGTTTCCGTGGTTCCTTTCGAGAACTAAGCCGGAGGATGGAAAAAAGTGAGAGGACTGGTGCTTCCGGTGGAGCGCGGTCCTCTTTTGTTTTGAAAATAATTCAGAGGAAATATGCTTACACTCAAATTGCTTCGTGAGGATCCTGAATTTGTGATCCGCAGGCTTGCAGTCAAGAATTTCGATGCCCGGGAAATCGTCATGGACGTCATTGCCATGGATGACAAGCGCAAGGCTTTCCAGACCGAGTCGGATGCCCTGCTGTCCGAGCAGAAGAAGGCCGCCGCGGAGATCGGCGCCCTGATGAAACAGGGCCGCCGCGAAGAGGCGGAAGCCGCCAAGGAGAAAGTGGCCGCCCTGAAGGCGCGTTCCACGGAACTCGCCCGTCTGTCCGACGAGAATGACGCCGCCCTCCAGGCCAAACTCGTCCTGCTGCCGAACCTCCCCTGCGACCTGGTCCCGGAAGGGAAGGGCGCCGAGGACAATCTGGTCGTCAAGATGGGCGGAGAGGAACCGAAACTTCCGGAAAACGCCCTGCCGCACTGGGAACTGGCCAAGAAGTACGACATCATCGACTTCGACCTGGGTGTCAAGATCACCGGCGCCGGTTTCCCGGTTTACAAGGGAAAGGGTGCCAAGCTCCAGCGCGCGCTGATCAATTATTTCCTCGACCGCAACACCGCGGCCGGCTACCAGGAGGTGGAGCCTCCGGTGATGGTCAATGCGGCTTCCGGCTTCGGTACGGGCCAGCTTCCCGACAAGGAAGGCCAGATGTACCATGCCAACCTGGATGATTTCTACATGGTTCCGACGGCGGAAGTCCCCGTGACGAATATCTTCCGGGACGTCATCCTTCCGGCGGACCAGTTCCCCCGGAAACTCACGGCCTATACGCCCTGCTTCCGCCGCGAGGCGGGTTCCTACGGCAAGGATGTGCGCGGCCTGAACCGGCTCCATCAGTTCGACAAAGTCGAGATCGTCCGCATCGAACGTCCCGAGAACAGCTATGCCGCCCTCGACGAGATGATCGCCCATGTGGAAAGCCTCGTCAACGAGCTCGGCCTGCGCTACCGGATTCTGCGCCTGTGCGGCGGTGACATGAGCTTCACCTCCGCCATCACCTACGATTTCGAACTCTGGAGCGCCGCCCAGGGCCGCTGGCTGGAGATTTCTTCGGTTTCGAACTTCGAGAGCTACCAGGCCAACCGGCTCAAATGCCGCTTCCGTGACGAAAACGGAAAGATGCAGCTGGTCCATACGCTGAACGGAAGCTCCCTGGCGCTGCCGCGGGTGGTGGCCGCCCTGCTGGAGGACAACCAGAAGGACGGATACATCGAAATTCCGGAGGCGCTCCGTCCGTACACCGGTTTCGACCGGATCGATTAGGATGGAGGAAGGACGCATCATACTTGGCATCGACCCCGGAACCCAGCTGCTGGGTTTCGGGGTCGTGCGTGCCAATGGCAAAAAGGCCGAGTTCGTGGACATGGGCGTGTTGGACCTGCGGAAGGAGAAGGATGCCTACCGGAAACTCCAGGCCATCTACGACTGTATCAGCGAAGTCTGCAAGAATTATCACCCCTCGGAACTCGCCATCGAGTCTCCCTTCTACGGGAAGAACGCCCAGGTCGTGCTGAAGCTCGGCCGGGCCCAGGGCGCCGCGATGATCGCCGCCCTGGAGTACGGCGTGGCTTCGGTGACGGAGTATGCGCCCCGCAAGGCCAAGGAGGCCATCGTCGGCAACGGCGCCGCCTCCAAGGAGCAGGTCCGGATGATGCTGGAGAAGAGTTTCGGATGCAGCCTGCCGGCGGAACACCTGGATGCCACGGATGCCGTGGCCATCGCCCTCTGCCACTTTTTTGAAACCAGCCGTCCCGTCTCTGTCCCCAGGGGAAAGGGCGGATGGGAACAATTTCTCAAGGACCATCCGGAGCGGGTCAAATAGTTTTCTCCGGCATTAAACTTCACACGCCCGGGCGTGTCCAAGCTCACGTATATTGAACGAACGTATGAACAGAATCTTTGCGGCCATCCTGGCCTTCCTCTTCTCCCTCACGGCTTTCGGCCAGACTTTTTCCGTCAGCGTAAAACTTCAGGACGCTGCCAGCGGCGCCCCGGTCGGCTTCGCGACGGTGTCCCTGACGCCCGCCAAGGGCTCGGCGAAATATGCCCTCTCCGACCATGAGGGGAAGGCCGTCGTTGAGAAACTGCGTGCGGGAACCTACACCCTCAAGGCCGAGATCATGGGCTACAAGCCCTATTCGCAGGAGGTCAAGCTGGAGAAGGACCTGGACCTCGGGACGGTCCGGATGGAGCTGGATCAGGAGGTGCTGGATGCCGCCAAAGTCTCCGCGACGGGCAATCCCATCGTCATCAAGAAAGATACGGTGGAGTACAACGCCTCCTCCTTCAAGATTTCGGACAACCATGTGCTGGAGGACCTACTGAAGAAACTTCCGGGCGTGGAAGTGGCCGAGGACGGTTCCATCACGGCGAACGGCGAGACCATCACCAAGATCACCATTGACGGAAAGACCTTCTTCCTGGACGACCCGACCCTTGCATCCAAAAATCTCCCCGCCAAGATTGTGGACAAGGTCAAGGTAGTGAAGAAGAAGTCGGAGCAGGCGGAATTCACCGGAATCGACGACGGCGAAGATGAGACGGTCATCGACCTCAGCGTGAAGAAAGGGATGATGAACGGCATCTTCGGCAATGTCATGGCCGGCGGCGGCCACGATATCCCTTCCGACCCGGCGGCGATGAACGACTGGCGTTACCAGGGAGCCTTCATGGGCGGCCGTTTCACCGAGAGCAGCCAGATCAGCATCCTGGCCAACGCCAACAACACCAACAACCGGGGCTTCAACGACATGGCCGGCTCCATGATGAATTCCATGATGGGTTCCTCCGGCGGCATGGGCCGCGGAACCGGCGGTTTCGGCCGGAGCGGCAACGGCGTCACGACCTCCTGGATGGCGGGCGCCAACGGCAACTGGGACCTGCTGGACAAGAAGATGCAGCTCGGCGGAAACTATCTGTACAACGGCTCCAAGACCGACGTGCTGGAGGATTCCTACAAAGAGACCTATCTGACGGACGGCTCCACCCTGATCAATGACAATGACGGTTATTCCAACCGCAATACCTACGGCCACCGTTTCGGCATCCAGCTGGACCATAAATTCTCGGAGAACACCTCCATCCTCTTCCGGCCGCAGGTGAATTTCGGCGGCGGCGACTATACCCAGAGTTCCATCTTCTCAACCCTGACGCGTGCCGCCGATGCGGAGAAGGCGGACACGACCAACCGCGGCTTCACCAACAACCTGGGTACGAACAAGAACTGGACGGCCAACGGCTTCTTCCTCCTGCGCCAGCGCCTCGGCATTCCCGGCCGTACGCTCTCGCTGAGCGCGAACTACAATTTCTCCGGCAACAAAATGGGCAGTTACAACCAGAGCGCGACGCAGGGCTATGCCTCCAACGCTCCGTCCGGCACACCGGAGCTGGTGAACCAGCGGATCGACCAGCAGGCCAAGTCTTCCAGCCTCTCCTCCCGGCTCGTCTATACCGAACCGCTGGGCAATGTCTTCTACCTGGAAGGCAGCTACCGGATTTCCTGGAGCCGCAACAACACGACCAAGGGCGCCTTCAACAGCGGCCTGCCTTTCGACTACAGCCTGGGGGGTGCCAGCATGGTCTATCTCCCGGACGGGGAGGTCCCGGATCCGGACTACTCCAACAGCATCCTGAACTGGAGCCTGAATCACAGCGCCGGCGTGGCCTTCATGTACCAGCAAGGAAAGAACCGTGCCCAGCTGGGTGTGTCCATGAATCCGACCAAGACCCACAACGAGACCAACGGCCGCAGCTATGATGACTTCCGCATCAACTGGGCGCCGCGCGTGATGGTCTTCCACGACTTCAACGACAATTCCAATGTCCGGCTGTTCTATTTCGGGCGGAGCGCCCAGCCGTCCACCTCGCAGCTGATGCCGGTGCTGGACAACAGCAACCCCCTGTCCATGGCGCTCGGTAATCCCTACCTGACGCCGTATTTCAACCATAACGTGCGGGGCGACCTGGAATACTCCAACAAGAAGACCTTCTTCACGGCCAGACTCCACCTGGAAGGTTCCATGGTCCAAGATCCGATTGTCAGCGCCCTGTGGTACGAAAAAGGCCGCCAGTATTCCATGCCGGTCAACGGGCAGAACTCCTTCTCCTCGAACGTCCGGCTGGTCATCAACAGCCCGATTGCGAAATCGAACTTCTCCGTGATGAACATGACGCGGGCCTCGTATTCCAAGTCCGGCAGCTACATCGGTTCCGCAGCCACGACGGGTATCGCCGACAAGTATTTCAATGCGGACAAGACGGCCTTCGATTACGACAAATTCCACAATGAGGAAGATTTCGGCGCCCTGTTCGAGTTGAACACCACCCGTTCCCTCACGGTGGTGGAGCGCTTCCGGGCGACCTACCGGAGCGACAACCTGGAGATCATGCTGGGCGGCCGCACCCGCTTCAACAAGCCTTGGTACACGCTGGAGACGGCGGTTTCCAACGCCACCTGGTCCAACCAGGTGAACGGCTCCATCAGCTGGACCATCGGGAACAGCGGCTTCGAGGTCACCACCGATGCGGATTACAACTGGTACCGCGGCTACACGACCGCCCAGCCTTCCGAGCTGGTGTGGAACGCGACCCTCTCCAAACTGATCCTGAAGAAACAGGCGACCATCGCCCTGAAGGCCTACGATATCCTGGACCAGGCCAAGAACCTGACGGTGACGGATGCCTCCAACTACCACTCCGAGGTG
>Ga0247611_10007078_pt1 | contig 14214 bp, 13 predicted proteins | sample 177DNAGHGhighgp2_FD_192422 | JGI IMG/M metagenome (GOLD analysis project Ga0247611, IMG submission 192422) | Sheep rumen microbial communities from Palmerston North, Manawatu-Wanganui, New Zealand - 1770 DNA GHGhigh gp2 | ecosystem: Host-associated > Mammals > Digestive system > Stomach > Rumen...
GCATTTTGTATTTCTTTCTTAGAAGAATTATAGCTTCAGTCATCTCAAAAATATCGATAACTCCCTTATCACATAATTCTTCTAAGATATAAAGACAGATGTTATATTCGTATGGCAGTTTCTTATCAAAGATGACCTTGTCTTTATTATGCATAGTGGCGCCTGTTCCTTATGTGTCTATAAATCCATCAAACAGTTAACAAATTCAAGTTAATTAAATGTGTTTCTTAAGAGGCCACGCTGTTATAAAATCATAGTATGAGGATTAGCGAAAGAATTGGAATTAATAAAACTCAGCCAGAACTAGATTTTTTTGATTACGAAATAAACAAAGATACATTTAAATTTATAGACCCTTACTACATTTCAAAAAAGGAAGATGAATTTCTTAAATTATGTGATGAATACATTAAGACATTCTTCAATAGATTCATGGATTTGTTAAAGAGAGATGAAGAACAGGCTCTAGAGCTTTTTTCTCATCTTGGCGAAATAAATGAAATATGCTTGGGTATGAGTAAAGACAAACCTGCCGGAAGGGGAGTAGGAAGATTAAACTCTTTATCAATTTTTAAAGCTATAAAGGAAAGCGCGGCGTTTGAGAATGGCGTGATTGACGGTATTGAAGACATAAGATTATTTATCGATGGGGTTGATAAAGATAAAATCTCAGATATGGTCGCAAATATTATCAAATACCCACTTATTCAGTATACCCAAGACCAGTGCAAACTATTTGGAGTGAAAATGCAGAAAGTAGAAACTGGCTTTTATTGGGACAAGGATACTATCTCCTGGGAGAGAGGCCATCAAGAAATGCTTGTAATTGATGGGAAAAAGTATTTATTGTTTCCTAAAATTCTTGTTTCCGATTCTAAGTACTACACTTCCGAAGAATATTTTAGGCATTATATTCTTAATTATTTGCAAGAAGAGAATATAAAAAACAACACATCACTCGTTAGAAAATCATACAACAGTGATGGCAGCTTAAAAAAAGCGTGGGTCTATAAAAAAGATATTGTTGACGACATGAATGCAAGAGGTGAATTTTTCACTAAAAGTTGGGTTGCTAATTTTAGTAAACATAATCCAGAAGTTTTTAAGAAATTCAAAAGAGAAGTAATAAATAAGATATCTGATAATAGACATGATTTGATTCAGCAAGAAGAACTCGATGAGTTACTCAATAGATTAATTCTAGAACTAAAAAGTATTCCTTCTGGCCCTGAAAACGCAACGAGATATCATAGATTGATGTTTGGAATATTAGAATTGCTATTTTACCCATATATAGCTCATCCCCAAATTGAAGAAGAAATTAACAAAGGAAGAAAAAGAGTCGATATAACATTTCTTAATATTGCAGAAACTGGTTTTTTCTTCATTTTGCCAAACACATACAACATCCCTTGCATCAAAATTATGATTGAATGTAAGAATTATTCAAAAGATCTTAAAAATCCTGAGTTAGACCAAATGGCAGGAAGGTTCTCTCCTAATCGCGGCCGTTTCGGCATTATTTGTTGCAGGTCAATCAAAGATAAAAAACTAATTATTGATAGTGAACACGATACTGTTATTGATAATCGCGGATGGATTATTCACCTTACTGATGAAGAAATCATAGAATTGTTAGAAATGAGAAAGAAAAGCCTTTCCGTTGATGATTATTTGATTTCAAAATTCAAAGAAATTATTGATAAATAGTGCATCTCAATTACCTAGTTAAAGTTTGATGTAGATATATAATTTTAGTGATATTAGGCTGAACCCATCGAAATTATTTGAAACAGCTTAAAAGGTGGGATTGTTACAGTCGGAATAATTTGTAGCAAATATATATTAGGGATTGTTACAGTACGTTAAAGACAATGGGGACTTGCGAGACAGTAGGATTTTGATATACTCATTATTATATATAAAATATATAAAAGCAAGTATCAAGTGGTTTTTGATATTTTAACTTGTCTCGCAATTACATTTATATATAATATAGGTGTATGGAAAATTTATCTGTCGTTCAGCAAATTATTAATTATGGAAGAACACACCCAAACACGATATTCGATGTGGAGATTTTAGCTACCCATTATTTTCAAACAAACGACTTTGATTCTTTTAGACAATATCTCACTAGGGCTAATGCTGTTCTTGGAATGACTCAGATTGGTAAAGGTGTTTATTATATTGGTAAAAATCCAACCGAAGAAGATATTCAAAATGCAATGGTGGACTTCTATGTTGATAATAACTACGGAATGTTATCGGGTTTATCCTTATTATATAAATATAGATTAATAGAAGATGCGCCTAGTTATGTTGAGATTAAGTGTTCTGTGAAAAGAAATAAAGCCATTGGCAATAATAAAATTATTCCAACTAAAACAATGATAACTAAAGACAATAGATCATTTAGAGAGCTACTTGAAATATTAAGTCAACAACCAAAGATTGAGTGTATAGAGAATGTGGATGTTTTAAATGAACTCGCTAAAGGATACAAGGATGAATACATTACCATCCATCTTTTAACTGAATACAATCGAATAACATTTGTTAGATTGAAGACCATATTGGATAATGTAGGAATCGAGAATAATGTCCAAAATATGCTGTCAGGACTATAAAATGAGAGATAAATGGCGGTTAACGACACCAAAATCAAAAAAATATCAAAAACGGTGTAGGCAACTTGCGAAATACTATAATTACATTTCGTGCAAAAATATTGCATAAAAAATAATTTTGTGATAGCATGTTTCCAAAGAGGAACTGACCATGATTTTAGAAATTAAATTCAATAATTATAAGATGTTTAAAAACGAAAGCACCTTGTCTTTTTTTGCTGACACAAGAATCAAAAGATTAGCATCGAATTATTATACTGTTTTAAATCGTAATGTTTTAAAATCTGTCAGCTTATATGGCCAAAACAATATTGGAAAATCTAATGTTTTACATTTATTAAGACTAATTAAAGCCTTAATGCTCGGTGCCGAAAACATTCCTTTCAACAGAGATATGTTTGGAGATACCGCTAGAAGTGATATCTCTATAATTTATAAAACTGAAATTGACAACAATTGGATGGAATTAACTTTTACATATGATAGTTTTAAATATGAAATTGTTAAAGAAGAATTAAATGAAATTACATATTATAAAACAGGTAATAGCACTAAGAAGAATATTTACCTCAGGGATAAAGAAAAAGGTGTGCTGTCAATTTTAGACAAAGATGAATCCGCACTATTAAAATTGTTGCCTTCTAAAAAACCGTTTTTATATTGTGTTTCTTTGGATAACAATGTTTTCGCTTCTTTAAAACCATATTTAAGATCTTTTAGGGCATTCGCCGAATCTTTAGAGATTGTGGAGTTATACAACATTCCTATTGAAAAAACTATAAATGTTTTAAAAAGCAAAGATGAAGATAAAAAGAGATTTATTTTAGAGTTTATAAAACACGCTGATTTGTCTGTCCAAGATTTTTACTATAACGAGAGAGTAATGTTTAAAGGAAACAACAACGAACTAATTAGTGAAGAGGTGTTGAAAAAGATTGATGTAATTGATCAATTTAAATTGTTTACTAAATATGGAGGTAAGCCAGTTCCTTCTATTTTATTTGATTCCACTGGCACCAAAAAGGTTGAGGCCATCGCATCTTATGTTTATGAAACAATTGTCAATGGAAAGACACTGATTATTGATGAACTAGATAACGGATTACATTTCAAACTTTCAAGAGCGATTTTGTCTGCTTTTAATAGTTTTGCAAACCACAAAGGACAACTATTATTCACTGCTCATGATATCGAATTAATCTCCTGCAAGCATATGATGAGAAAAGATCAAATTTATTTTTCATTTAGAAACGAAGATTTAACCAGTAGACTTTTCTGCTTAAAAGACGCTACTGTAGAAAAAGGCGGACCAAGGTCAGCAGAAGATTTACTGACACATTATAATCACTCAGAGTTCGGATATGTTCCTTCTCCTAACTTTGTTAAATATTTATCAAAATTAGACTCGGAGAAATAAAATGGAGAAGTACTATATTAAAATAATCGTTGAAGGAAGCGAAGAAAACACATTTTTTGATATAGTCAAAGCACTAGGCACAAATGAAAAATTTTATATAGAAATTGAAGATGCGACTGGGTATGGCGACATTGCTGACGCGTATTTGTCATCATTGCGTGAAGAAATGTATGATTGTGTAATATGTGTTTATGATGTTGATAATAAAATTGACATCTCTAAGTCACCATATAATATAACTAGATTTCGTTTAATGGCAATTTTCCAAGACGAAGTAATAGTGGATGCAATCAGTTTTTGCACTAATCCAAATATATTGCAGTACATACTTCTTTTTGCTGACACTTTAGAAAAAGTTGCTCTAAAATCAACTTCTAAAGCAACAAATACGAAATTGGTTCACAATTATTGGCAAGACATTGCTTCTGGGAAAACAGACAGTAAGGGCAGGAAGATTAAGCCAAATTACGATGCCAGTAATTGGCAATTAGATATTATTAAATATTCTGTGATTAACCAGGAATATCCATATTTAAACATATTCAAAAATGCAAAAGAACTGCCACTAGATTATAAGAATTGCATTCCTGCAGGGAATCTACTTCCGCTTCTTATTGCGCTAAAAGAGGGAGATGAATCATTCTTCAAAAGAATATCTGATTTAACTGATTCGGTGAATGATTAGACGCCTTTTTAAATAAATTTCATAATGATAAAAAGAGGATACGTGTTTAATGAAACGATTAATATTTGTCAGTCATAATTCAAAAGATAAAACCGTTGTCGAACCTATAGCAATTAAATTATCTGAAATATTCGGTTACGAAAACGTATTTTATGATTCTTGGTCAATTCAACCAGGAGATGGGATAATCGATAAAATGAATATAGGCTTGGAAGAAATGGCGTATTTCTTATTTTTCATTTCTAGAAATAGTCTTTCGAGCGAAATGGTTAAGTTAGAATGGCAAAACGCTTTGATAAAAGCAGCTAAAGGGAAATGCAAATTTATCCCTATAAAATTAGATGATTGTTTTGCACCTGCTATCATCTTGCAAAATTTATATATTGATTTCTATAATTACGGATTTGATGTTGGTGTTTCGCAATTGATAAGCGTGCTGAGAGGCGAAAACACTTTTGCTCCAAATCAAAGAGAATTCAAAAATATTCTTGGGAAGATAATAATTATTTCAAATAATCATTTTGACATAGAAATTACAGCAACTCATTTTCAAGAGCCAATCGCACGTTTTCTCATTTTGTTTGGCAATAAGTCATCTGATGTCAAAGTCAAAGTAAATAGCGATGGTTTTTTTAATGGCGGTCCTCAAAATGATATCAAACTTAATGATGGCACAATTTGTAATGGGTTCTTTATTGGCTTGAGCAGATCATTGGCTCCTAATTTCCCTCTTCGTGTTTCTATTGAAACTAACGAAAATGAAAGTTTAAGGTTTTTTGGAGTAATGAGAGCCATATCTGAGGAACGTTTTGAATCAGTAGTTTTATACAAAAGCCTTTAATTGTTTTAATTCTCCGCATTTATGATGGAATTATTATAGTCAGTTAATAATCTTCTTCGTTTTCAAGTCAATATTTATACATTTTTATGTCATTTAGATTGATATAGTCGGATTGGTTTTTGCTTCTGTTTTCATTTTTGTACCACTATTAGTGTATCTCAAAATTAACGCACTATATTATAGAATAATATAGTATATAGGCTTAACATACCTCTAAGTGGGATTATTACAGTAGGAATATTTTTGTGTTTTGAAAAATTAGGGATTGCTACAGTACGTTAAAGACACTTATGCGTTTTTGAAATATAGTGGTGATGCCGCAAGCATCGCTAACATGCCATATTCAGGTGTAAATGGAATAATGATATTGCCACCTTCAAACACACTATAACCTAGCATAGTAATCAAAAATACTAATGAGAACATAGCAACATGCTTGTTCTTTTTAAATATCTTAGAAGCGTTAATAACAATCAAAGTTAGGAATACAAAGAATATGAATAGCATTATTCCTCCGCCATCTCCTAACATTTGCATATAAGCATTTTCAACATTATCTTTAATGAATGTAGGTTCAAGTGGAATTTTCGTATATATATCAACAATCTCACTAAAGAAACCATGACCAACTCCAGTGATAAAATTGTTTTGAGAAATAACTTCGATTGAATATTTCCAGACATTAAGTCTACCTGTGAATGTTTTAGTATCTTCGCTATTGATCAACCAATCAAATATATCTTTAAAAGCCCTATTAACACTTTCATTAGTGAAATAAAAAACCGTCAATACAATAGCAGTGGACACTAGTAAAGATACATAAACTGTATTTCTAATGACATGTTCATTATACGTAATTGCAATTCTGCTAATGATATTCATTGCTATTAAGACAGTGGCAAATATGATGCCTGTTTTGCAGACACTAAAGATAAGAAATGCATAGAATATAAATGCAGGGATATACCAATAAAGTCTATCTTTTCTTAATTGCATGTATAAACATACAGCAATACACGAGAATAAGACTATTCCATAACTATTCTTATTAGCGAAGAATGATTGCGCCATATAGTTATAAATCTTTGAGGTATCGAATTCCTTTAAGTAGAACATATAAATTTCTTTTTCATTAAGCACACTATAGATGATCGCTCCTGTGCCAATACATAACATTACAATGCACATCAAATAGATAAATCTATTACCAGGCATTATCTTAGGCATAAAATCCATTATTAAGAACGCAATTATAAGTGCGACAAGCATTTGGGTTGGATACCAAAAATAGTTGAATGGTTCAGCATGATATATGAATTCATATGTATGGTCATTTTTAGTGACCACATATGTATAATCATTCTTGAGTAAGAATAAGTTAACTATTGTAACTATGAATATGATAGATAGTAATACTATCTTAAATATTGAAGGCTTATAAAATAATACTTTAGTGTTAACCATGAATAGAGGCACTAAAGCGGAGATGAATATGATAAGTGATAACATCTTCATCCATAGAGGTTGTACACCTGTATAACCATCACTTAATAGATTTGTTCCACTAGTGATAGCAAAGCCACTAATTAAGATAACTATGATGAGATAGACATCTAATATATATAAACCACTTATTCTTTTCATAAGAATGCTTCAATTATACTATCTATACGAGTTAATCTCTACAAAGACCTTATACAATTTTTTTATCTTTTTTATTAAGTTATATCAATTTATATTTAATTTGATTTAAAAATAAGCAAATAATATACTAAAGTGCAGGAATACAAACTATGAAATTAAAAGAAATACGTAAAAAATGCCGAATTACACAAAAAGAAGCTGCAGAACTATTAAATATTTCAGTTAGATCATATGGAATCTATGAATCACATGAAGATTCCGTTGATCAACTTAAATTAAAAGCCATGAAAGAAAAGCTATCTGAAACATTTAACGAAAAATATGTTTCAACAGACAACATTTCATTTAAGCCAAAAGATAACTATAAAAAAGAAGAGATAGTAGCTATTTGTAAGGAATATAACGTTCAGTATTTAAGACTTCAATTTACAGATATGCTCGGAACTATTAAAGCTGTTGAAGTGCCGATTGTGAAACTTAATGATGCTTTAAATAATAAGATAATGTTTGATGGTTCTTCTATAGAAGGATTCGTTAGAATAAAAGAAGCAGATATGTATCTTCATCCTGATTTAGATACATTCTTAATTCTAACTTTTGAAGATTCTTCATATGGAAGAGTTGCGAGATTAATATGCGATGTTTATACTCCAGATGGTAAGCCATTCAAAGGTGATCCTAGATATATATTAAAAAAACAAATAAAGAAAGCAAAAGAACTTGGATTTGAAACAATCAATGTTGGTTTTGAACCAGAGTTTTATTTATTTAAGCTAGATGATAGTGGTAATCCAACACTTAATCATCTTGATAGTGCTTCTTATTTTGATAATACTCCAATGGATGGAGCCGAATACGTTCGAAGAGATATTTCTTTAGAACTTGAAAAGCTTGGCTTTGAAATTCAAACCACACATCATGAAGTTGGCCCAGGTCAAAATGAGATTAATTTTAAATATGACGAAGTACTAAAAGCGTGTGATAGAGTGCAAACCTTTAAACAAGTTGTAAAAGTGATTGCAAGAAAGCATCACTATCTTGCTTCATTCATGCCTAAACCTATTACAGGACAAGCTGGCAGTGGTATGCACACTAACATATCGATAATGGATAAAGACGGTAATAACCTCTTTTATGATAAGAAGTTGGATTTAGAATTATCACTGATATGCAAGAAGTGGATGAGTGGAGTGCTTAATCACGCTAGAGAACTAGCGATACTCACTAATCCAACGGTTAATTCATATAAAAGGCTCGTATCTGGTTTTGAGGCACCTATATATGCATGTTGGAGTGACGCTAATAGAAGTTCTTTAATAAGAATACCTGCTGTTAGAGGTATGTCTACTAGAACTGAAATCCGCAATGTCGATCCAACTGCGAATCCTTATCTTGCTTTAGCAGGCATTATTGCTGCAGGTCTTGATGGTATTGAAAACTATGAAGAGAAGGATTTAATCCCTCCTCAAAGCGATAATATCTTCTTACTAAGTGAAGAAGAAATAGATAAAAGAGGCATCAATAGGCTTCCACAAACACTCCATGAGGCCAATGAAGTATTTAGAAACTCTAAACTACTTAAAGATACATTAGGAGAGCATACATTTTCTAAACTTATTGAAGCTAAAGATAAAGAGTGGAAAGACTTTCATACAACAGTAAGCGAATGGGAATTAAAAGCTTTGTTAAACAAATAGTTTCTCGTCTAATTTAATAATGCATTTAACACATCAACTTGAAATATTCATAGATAAAGAATCTAAGATACTTATTCTTGGATCTTTTCCAAGTGTTAAAAGTAGGGAATATAACTTCTATTATTCCCATAAGCAAAATAGATTCTTTCCGGTGCTCGCTAAAGTGTTTAATGAAGATAGTCCAATATCTATAGACGATAGAAAAGCTTTCTTAAGAAAGCATCATATCGCTTTGTATGATGTTATCTATGAATGCGATATCCATAGCAGTGAAGATTCTTCAATAAGAAATGTGATACCTATCGATATTAGAAAGATATTGGATGAATATCCTAATATCAAAGTGATTGGAATAACTGGTAAGAAAGCTCAATCACTATTTGATAAGTATCTAAAGGATAAAGTTAATATAGAAGTAATCTATCTTCCATCAACTTCTCCAGCGAATGCCAAGATGAAATTAGATGATTTAGTATTGCAATACAAAAAATTATCAAATTATATGGCAACACATATTTAAAAATTCATAACAAAACCTTGCATTATTAACGACATATACTATAATTCAAACAGGTCCAGAGGACGACGAACAAATGTTCCACTCCCTGCCTTTTTTATTTTTTATTAAATATATAGTTGTATATTATATTCATTTACATACATCAAAATATTAATAAGCAGCTTAAAAAAACAGAGTTCAAACAATGTGTAATTTAAAGTAATTAATTTATTTAAATTATAAGAAAACAAAGGTATGATATAGATATGGCAAAAAGTTTAATAAAGAATGCATTTCCAAATTTACCATCAGATACAATAAGAAGCATTCAAAAGAAAATTTCTGATAAATGCAGCGAATTTTATTTTTTGGATTTTTTGAAGACCACTAAGGGCAATGTTCAAGATGCTTATCGTTTATTTAATTTTGACGAGAGATTAAGATGTCTTCTTCTAAAATACGTTCTCCGCTTTGAGATTCAAATTAAATATGATTTTGTTACTTTTGTTTCTGCAGCTTCAGGCGACGAGCATTTTTGGAGAGATAAAAAATATTATATTTTTAAGAATGATTTTGACTTCGATAATCTAAGAAACAAAATCGAAGAATCATTCGCAAACCTAAAAGAATCTCCTTTTGAGGCTGATAGCCATGCAGCAACGTATGTTATGTCTTTTGGCACATTTGTATCAGTCTATAAAAACATAAACCCAATGTATAAAAGAGAGTTCATTAATGAATATACAAAATTTCTTCCAAAAGGTGATTTTCGTATTTTGCATAAGTACTTGTTATGCATGAGAGCCCTTAGAAATAGATGTGCCCATGGTACGCACATTGTATCTAATTCGTTTGTGAATCAGCTTTCCCAATTTTCTTCTATAAAAAATGTCGAATATTTAAAGCCCGGAATGGAAAGATTAACAGTTTTTGAATTAACTCTTTATTTTTTAATGAAATCGCTGCATTGTAAGGATGAGTTTTGCAAAGATTTAAGCGCACTTCTTGCAAAGAACGAGCACATTTATAGCAAATATGGCGGAAAACAATCAATTAATCCAACCATTAGGCAAAAACTATTTAAGAATTACTAAAAATATTTTTAATTTATTTTCATTGTGATATCATAATAACAGATAGGCGGAGTATTATACCGCTTGCGGGTTCGCCCGCTTTTTTATTTTCTTATTATTATTAAATAATTGAAATTCTTTGTTAAACTTGTTTAACATGCTTTTATCATTTATGATATTAGCAGTAAATTGGAGAAATATATGTCACGTGCAGATCAAATTTTTGTTGAGAATATGAAAGATATCTTAGAAAACGGTTTCTGGGATACTAATTTAAAGGTGAGACCACATTGGGATGATGGTACACCTGCCCATACAGTTAAGAAGTTTGGAATAGTGAATAGATATAATCTTCAAGAAGAGTTACCTATTCTCACTATTAGAAGAACAGCGTTTAAATCATGTCTAGATGAACTTCTTTGGATATGGCAAAAGAAATCAAATAATATCCACGATTTAAAATCCCATATATGGGACTCATGGGCAGATGAAAATGGTAGCATCGGTAAAGCCTATGGCTATCAACTCGCTAAAAAGAGCATTTATCCAGAAGGTGAATTTGATCAAGTCGATAGAGTGCTTTATGACTTAAAGCATAATCCTCAATCTCGAAGAATAATGACTAACATATATAACTTTGAAGATCTCCATGAGATGAATTTATATCCATGTGCTTATTCAATGACCTTCAATGTCAGTGGAGATACCCTTAATGGTATCTTAAATCAAAGAAGTAACGATATGTTAACCGCGAATAACTGGAATGTTCTTCAATATGCCTTGCTTCTTATTATGTTTGCTCAAGTAAGCGGACTTAAAGCCGGCACACTTATCCATGTAATCGCGGATGCACATATATATGATCGACATGTTGACTTAGTAAAAGAAGTTATAAGTAAGCCTCAACATCCTGCACCTAAACTAAAAGTTAATCCAAATGTTAAAAACTTCTATGATTTTAAAGTCGAAGATTTTGAACTCATCGACTATGAATATGAGAAGTTTGATAAGAAGATACCTGTCGCTATATGATAATTTCAATACTTAACTGTGATAATAAATGGGGAATAGGTAAACGTAATGGTTTACTCTTTTCTCTTCCTTTAGATATGAAATTCTTTCGAGAAACCACCAAAGGACATGTCGTATGTATGGGAGAAAATACACTATTATCATTCCCTAATTCAAAGCCTTTAAAAAATAGAACTAATATCGTCTTATCTAAAGACGAAGACCATAACTATGAAGGTGTTATTAATGTTCATTCTTTTGAAGAGTTTTTATCAAAGATAAAAGAATACTCTCAAAATGATGATGTATATATCATTGGAGGAGCATCGATATATAATCAAACACTTCCTTATGTTGATAAGGTATTGCTCACTAAAGTGAGTGAAGATGGTGGTGCAGAAGTATTCTTCACTAATCTAGATGAGCTTGATAACTTTAAATGTGTTAATGAAAGTGAACCTATAAATGATAACGGTCATATCATTCGTTTTACGACCTACATTAACTTAAAACCAAAGAAGATTTGAGAACACTGATATGTGTTCTTTTTCATATGTGTGATACAATATTTAGGCTATGAAAATTTTAATTGCGATAAGTGATTTTTACAATAACTCCAATGGGCTTTGTGTTTCGACACAACGTTTTATAAAAGAATTTAGAAAGTTAGGACACGAAGTTCGTGTCATATCTTCTAATCATGGTGGTGAACCTGATTATTCACTTCCGATTAAAAGATATCCTGTCATCAATGGAGTTGTCGAAAAACAAAACTTCCATTTTGCTAAGCCGATTAAAAAGATAATTGATGAGGCTATCGCTTGGGCGGATATTATCCATGTTGAAGATCCTTTTAGACTTTGCCATGTCGTCGCTAAAAGAGCCAAAAAAGCTCATAAAGTAGTGACAGGTACATATCATCTATATCCAGAGAATATGACATACACTGTTAGATTCTTAAATAATAGATTTTTCAATAAGCTATTTATGAATTTCTTTAGAGGATATGTCTATAAGAATTGTAAGATTATTCAATGCCCAACTGAGAAGGTTAGACAAAGACTTATTAGAAAGAAATATAAACCAGAAATGGTCACCATCTCTAATGGTATTAGAGAAGACTTCATCGCTCAAGATATAAAGCCATATGAGCATGATGATTTTAGAATCATTTCAATTGGTCGATATTCTCGTGAAAAGAATCAGCTCACCCTTATGAAAGCGATCAGTAAATCCAAGCATAAAGATAACATTCGTTTAATTATGCCAGGACGTGGTCCTTTGATGGATAAATATGCGAAAATTGCTCGCAAGCTTGATTATCCAGTTGAGATGCTATTTATCAAGCAAGAAGAACTTAAGAAATTCATCACTACATGTGACTTATATGTTCATTGTGCAGTCGTGGAAATCGAAGGCATGTCTTGCATGGAGGCATTCGCTTTAGGATGCGTACCACTTATCGCTGATAGTCACTTATCATCAACTGCTCAATATGCTTTAACTGATAACAATAAATTTAAGGCTAATGATATTGATGAACTTGCCTCTAAAATTGATTATTGGTATGAGCATCGTGATGAACTTAAAAAAGCATCAAAAGATTATATTGAATATGCGAAAACTTTAGCGATTTCTGAATCCGCTAAACAAGTCATCAAGATGATGGAAGATGCTTTAAAATTATCTAAATAGATAACAATGAAAATCTTTGTAAGAATTTTTGGACTAATGGGTGTTATTTTAGGACTCATTATGTCCATTTTTTCTTTCACGACTGATCTATCTCTTCATATTGTAAGTTACGAGATTAAAAATGCCTTGATAGATGATAAGCTTAGTGGCACTAAAATTGTGCACCTAAGCGACTATCATAATCACGGTCTATATTATAAGAATGGCTATCTACCAGATATGATTAAAAGTGAGCACCCAGACATGATTATGATTACTGGTGATTTTATCGATCAATACACAACATCAATTGATAGCATCAAAGAACTATTTGATGAAACAAAAGATATTCCTACCTATGTCATAACTGGTAATCATGAATATTACGCTAACTTAAAAGATGAGTATTTTAACCTTATCTCTTCATATGATAATATAACCTACCTATATGATTCATATACTAAAGTGTTCCTTAAAGGAACATCATTTAATATAGGTGGTATACATGATCCATATATAGAAGAAAAAGGAACGATTGCGACATATAAAGATGATATCCGCATTATGGAGCCATATCTCAAGGATCTTAGAGAATCGATGGATGATGAATTTAATATCCTTTTATCTCATCGTCCTTCAATGGCGAGTTTATTTGATAAATATGATTTTGATTTAGTCTTAAGTGGTCACACTCACGGAGGACAAGTTAGTTTTGTTACTCCTAAACATGAAGCAGATGGAAGTATTCATTACTCAAGTGGTCTATATGAAGTAGGGGATACATCTTTAATTGTCTCTAATGGCATTGGCTCAAGCGGTAAGCTCCCAATAAGAGTAAACACTCCAATGCAACTTAATGTCATTACTTTAGTCTCAAAATAGCCTAATAATATATTATTTAAGTCATAGATATGCTACACTTACTATGTAGTTTTTGATATGGCTGATACAAATACACTAGATTACTCCATAAATAGTGAACCAGAAAACAAAAAAGAGAAGAAAAAACACCCAAAACTTAAATATCTTCTCTACGTTTTGGT
>Ga0247611_10007079_pt1 | contig 14212 bp, 8 predicted proteins | sample 177DNAGHGhighgp2_FD_192422 | JGI IMG/M metagenome (GOLD analysis project Ga0247611, IMG submission 192422) | Sheep rumen microbial communities from Palmerston North, Manawatu-Wanganui, New Zealand - 1770 DNA GHGhigh gp2 | ecosystem: Host-associated > Mammals > Digestive system > Stomach > Rumen ...
CACGTGCAATCGCCACACGCTGCATCTGTCCACCACTCATCTCAGAAGGTTTCTTCTTCAACTGATCGCCAAGGCCTACCTTCTTAAGTGCTTCCGTGGCTCTCTGACGACGTTCCTTCTTACTGACACCGGAAAGTGACAAGGCGATCTCCACGTTGGAAAGCACATTCTGGTGCGGAATCAAATTATAACTTTGAAATACAAAACCAATGGAATGGTTACGATAGGTATCCCAGTCGCGATCTTTATATTCTTTCGTGGATTTGCCATTGATGATCAAGTCTCCGGAAGTATACTGATCCAGGCCACCGATAATGTTGAGCATGGTTGTCTTACCACATCCTGACTGACCAAGGATCGATACAAACTCATTATCCCGAAAACCAAGATTGATTCCTTTTAATGCCTCTACCGGATTATCACCGGCAGGATAGACCTTTACGATGTCTTTTAATTCAAGCATGTTTTCTGTCTCCTCTTTATATTGTCTTCATATTTACTCGTTTATATGCAAAAGAACTAGCTACCGCTTTGTTCTTTCTCGACACGGTTCACGACATCCCGTATCTGCTTACAGGACGCAATAAAATCTTCGATCTTCTCTACTCCGAAGTGTTCAATGATCGCACCGGCATAAAGAATGATTTCCTGCATTTTTTCACAGTATTTCTCCTTGCCTTCTTCGGTAATGGAAACCATGACTTTTCGCTTATCATGAGGGTCTGATCTTTTCGTGATCAGTTTTTTCTCGGACATTTTCTTGAGCAGAACGGCAACTCGTGCAGTACTTACATTCATATAGTCACTGATCTCACCGGCTGACACTTCATGTCCGGCCTGGCAAAGATAACCAAGAACATTGCCGATCCCCATTGAACTGACGTCTATACGCTGCAGAAATTCGAGTGGCTTAATACTATTGAATTCAGTCAGTATTCTGAGCACTTCATCTTGAGAAACCATATCTCCTCCTAGATTGCTAACTGGGTTAGATTATATGATTCCAGTATAGAAAGTGTCAATACACAAATACACAGAAAAATGAATACGATTCGTGAATTATTTGTTACTTATTGTCAGAGGGGCGATTCTTGAGGTGATCCATCCATTTCTTGATCTGTACCTCATAGCCCAGATTTCCGGGTTCATAGAATGTCGTGCCGACCATCTCATCCGGCAGAAACTGCATCTGTACATAGTGTTCAGGGAAATCGTGGGCATACTTATATCCGACTGAGTATCCCATCTCCTCCATTCCCTTCACAGGTGCATTTCGAAGATGCATGGGTACTTCACCGGTACGCTGCTTTGAAACGATATCCAGCGCTTTATCGATCGCAAGATAAGAACTGTTCGATTTAGGACTTGTAGCAACCGTCACCACAGCTTCAGCAAGAAGGATCCGAGCTTCCGGCATACCGACAGCCATCACACCCTGGTAGGCTGCCATGGCAACAAGAATGGCATTCGGATTGGCCATGCCTACGTCTTCCGATGAACAGATCAAGATCCTTCTGGCCAGGAATTCAATATCTTCTCCGGAATGAAGTGCTCTTGCCAGATAGAAAATAGCCGCATCCGGATCACTGCCCCGCATGGACTTGATCATAGCGCTGATATTGTCATAATGACTCTCTCCGTCCGTATCGAAAGCCAGAGATCTCTTCTGCATACAATCCTGCATGATGTTTTCATCGATCGTGATAATGCCCTTCTCATCCGGAGGTGTTGTAATATAAGCAAGTTCCAAGGAACGTAGTGCGATCCTTGCATCACCATTGCAAAGGTCTGCAATATAGGCCAATGTCCGATCCGAAATCTCGATCGGTTCATTTCCAAGGCCACGTTCTTTATCCTTTAATGCCTGCTTGAGGATCGCAATAATATTCTCATCCGTCAGAGGTTTCAGGGAAAGCACCGTCGATCTCGAGATCAAAGCTTTATTCACTTCAAAGAACGGATTCTCAGTTGTTGCACCGATCAGAATGACAGTACCGTCTTCCACATGAGGAAGCAAGGCATCCTGTTGCATCTTATTGAATCGATGGATCTCATCCACGAAAAGGACAACTCTTCCATTCGGCGTAAATATCGGGTTCTTGGCATCTTCCACGATACGCTTGATATCTGATACTCCGGCAGTGACTGCATTTATGCGTTCAAATTTAGCAGATGTAGTATGAGCGATCAATCTTGCCAATGCGGTTTTTCCCGTCCCCGGAGGGCCAAAAAGGATGATAGAGGACAGACGGTCTGCCTCTATCATCCTTCTTAACATTTTTCCTTCACCAAGAATATGTTCCTGGCCGATATACTCGGAAAGTGAACGCGGAGCCATACGGAAAGCCAAAGGTTCTTTCTTGGAGTATGCCTCATTCGCGCTCATTTTCGGATGATCCTTACAAAGAAATCAATACTTCATATCCGGATAAAGCGGATACTTGGCGGTCAGTTTTGCAACGTCTGCCTTGATTTCTTCCTTAGACTCCTCGAAGGAGAAGATTGCCTTGGCAATGCAGTCTGCAATGACGATCATGTCCTCTTCCTTCATGCCACGGGCAGATACAGCCGCGGTACCAACACGTACGCCACTGGTTACGAAAGGCTTTTCCGGATCGAAAGGAATGGTATTCTTATTCGCAGTAATATTGACATCGTCAAGGCGCAACTGCAATTCCTTACCGGTAACACCGGTTCCGCGCAGATCGATCAGCATCAGGTGATTATCTGTACCACCGGATACAAGATTGACACCCTTCTTCATTAATTCATCAGCCATAGCAGCCGCATTCTTCACGATCTGTCCCTGATAAGCACGGAACTCATCAGAAAGCGCTTCCTTAAATGCTACAGCCTTGGCAGCAATAATGTGCATCAGAGGACCACCCTGCTGACCCGGGAAGACTGCAGAATCGATCTTCTTAGCATATTCTTCCTTGCACATAATGATACCACCACGAGGACCACGAAGCGTCTTGTGTGTTGTTGTCGTTACGAAATCAGCATACGGTACCGGATTCGGATGAAGTCCGGCAGCAACCAGTCCAGCGATGTGCGCCATGTCTACGAAAAGATAAGCGCCAACCGCGTCCGCGATCTCACGGAACTTCTTGAAATCAATGATTCTCGGATAAGCGGAAGCACCGGCAACGATCACCTTCGGCTTCACTTCCTTAGCCTGTTCAAGTAGCTTATCGTAATTGATCGTCTGTGTCTCCGGATCCACCTGATAAAACTCAGAATGATATGTACGACCGGATACATTCAATTTCATACCATGTGTCAAGTGACCACCATGAGAAAGATCCATACCGAGGATCGTATCGCCAGGCTCAAGAATAGCAAAATAAACTGCTGTATTCGCTTGTGCACCGGAATGTGGCTGTACGTTAACATGCTCCGCACCGAACAGTTTCTTCGCGCGTTCAATAGCGAGAGACTCAACGATATCAACATACTCGCAGCCGCCATAATATCTCTTTCCCGGATATCCCTCAGCGTATTTGTTCGTCAACGGCGAACCAGCAGCCTCAAGAACTGCCTCACTTACAAAGTTCTCCGAAGCGATCAACTCGATCTTATTGCGCTGACGCTCAACTTCCTGCGTTATTGCCTGAAATACCTCAGGATCTTCAGCTTTAATATGTTCAAACATGGGATACCTCCGTATGTATACAATTATCTATAATATGATAATCAAAATATCCGTTTCCGTAAAGCCTTTCTATAAGACGAAACACACAAAAATATCACTAATTTCCGCTTCATTGTTTCTTTTCTGTTTGATTCTACGTGTAACGCAGAATTGAAGAATAAAAAACGCCCGCTGAACTATATGTTCAACGGGCGTAGTAGAAACGAATCTACATCAACTTACTTGATCGTACCACGCTCAATAGCATACTTGGCACAAATCTTTGTAAACTCAGGAGAAGAAGCAAACCAAGCAAGAACGTCATGTCTGGACTTGCCATTCTCCATTTCCTTCAGCCAGTAATCCATACCACCGGCTTCCGGTTCACGATCCATGAATGTAGTATACATTCTGGTGAGATACTCTCTGTTCGATGTCTTATATCCAACAAATTCCTTAGACTCGAAGAAGAACTGAGCAGCATCCGAACCGGTCTTCTCAAGGTTTGTCAAAGCCAGAGCCCAATAGTTCAGGCCGTCCTTCTCAGGATCACGCTTGAGGCAGCAAGTATACAGACGAGTAGCAAAGTCTTTCGCATTCTTGGAAGGAACAGTTGCTTTTGCTGTAGGAGCACCGGACTTAACACCGTAACCTGCGCAGATGTTGCACCATTCTTTGGAATCAATGAAGCCCCAGACGACACGCTCACGTGTAGCGCCCTTCTTCATTTCCTTCAGCCAGAAGTCCTTACCATTCTGATCGGATTCACGTCCGAAGAACGTTCTGTAAAGAACATCAAGGAAGTCACTGTTGTTGAGGCCACGCTTAGCAAACTCGCCAGCATCGATCAGGAAGAATCTTGCGCAGTCTGCACCGGTCTTTCTTCCGGAAGTGATCTCATTCACCCAATACTTCTTACCTTCTTCTTCAGAAGCACGGTTCAAAGCAATTGTGTAAAGACGCTCAACGAAATCTCCGATAGAACCATTAGACGGAGCAGGCGTAGGTCCGTCGATCGGTGTAGGCTTCTTCGGTGTAGGTGCAGCAGAACCATAAGGAATAGCAGCTACAACGTTCTTGAAAGCATCTGTGCCAACCTCAGCAGCGGCAGGATAATTGATCGTTGCATTGGAGCAGTCACAGAAAGCTCTTGCACCAATCTTTGTCACAGTCTTAGGAAGGGTGACTGTCTTCAGGAAGAGGTTGCCCTCGAATGCAGAATTGCCAATTTCAACAACAGACTTACCGGTCGTTGAGCTCTTGCCCTGATCGAGAGACTTCTGCTCATCCACTACAGTAAGATTAGCCGGAATCTCAAGATTGCTGATCGTACCATAGAACTTCTTGATAGAAAGAGTCTTATCGTCGATGTCCGAGATCTGGTATACGGCAGAGCATCCAGAGAAGGCATCGCTTGTAATAGTAGTAGAAGAAGGAATACGAATTGTTTCAAGCTTCGAGCAATTAGCGAAAGCTTTCGAACCGATCTTCTTTACGGAAGACGGAACGCTTACATAGCTGATATCGCAGTAGTCATATGCATTCTCAGCAATTTCCGTTACCGGAATCTTGTAAATGTCAGCCGGAACCATGATAGCACGATTGTTACCAAGGAACTTCATGATCTTAGCTGTACCATTATTGATCTCAACACGATGCAATTCGTTGTTATTTCTGAAGGCAGACTTAAGAACAGCGTCTTCGATTGAAGAGATCTCAACAGCACGCAGAGCACAAGATGCAAATGCATTGCTTCCGATAAATGTAATAGTATCCGGGATACGGACATACTCAAGATAAGAGCAGCTTGCAAAACATCCAGCCGGGATATCTGTCAGATAATCATTTTCCGGGATGATTACATACTGCAGAGCCTTACACTTCGAGAAGGAATACTGACCCAGGAAACGAAGTGTGCTAGGAAGTCTGAAATCGTCTACGAGATCCGGGGATCCAGATGTACCAATGTTGGAGAAGCAATCTGCAAAAGCATAATCCTCAACGCTTTCAACCTTGGACAAATTCAGATCTCTCAGATTTGTACAACCACGGAAGCATCCGCTAGGAATCGTAGCAACACCAGAAGGAATAACGATCTTGCTGATGCTCTTGCAATCTCTGAAAGATTCTACACCAAGGTAAACCAGAGAAGACGGCAACAACAACTGACCATTCTTACCAAGATTGGAGCAATATCTGAAAGCTCTGTCGCTGATCGTTGTGATCGAATTATTGAGAGTTACTGTCTCAAGAGAATCACACTCTTCGAACAAACCTTCCGGAAGAACCTCATCCGTAACACCGGAAAGATCAACAGACTTCAGAGAAGAACATCTTGCAAAAGTATACTTATAAAGTACTTCTACACCACTCGGAATAACCATATTCTTCAGAGCGGAGCACTCGTAGAAGGCATAAGAACCGATCTTAGTAAGTGCGCTCGGAAGAACGATGGATGTAGCAGACTTACAACCACTGAAAGCCTTATCGCCGATTACAGTAACACTTGCCGGGATCTTTCCTGTGAAAACGGCCTTTTCACAATTGGCAAATGCAGAGTCACCGATTTTAGTCAACTGCGTACCTGCAAAGGAGACTTTGCTGATATTCTTACATCCATTAAAGGTATTGTCACCGATCGTCGGAACATCCGGAACGATGAACTCTGTAAATGCTTCGCAGCCCTGGAATGCAGCAGGTCCGATATTTACAACAGACTTAATCATATTCTTGCTGGAAGAAGCAATATTGCCAAGAACTTTACAACCCTTGAAGCAAGAATCACCGATACCGGTAACATTGGTTGTAAAGTCAACGCTCTTCAGTTTCGAGCAGTTCATAAATGCCTGCTTATCGAAAGTGGCAACCGATCCACTCTTGCAGACAAAAGACGTCAACTCAGAGCACTCGGCGAAAGCAGCCTCACCGATAAGGAATAACTGTTTACAAGATGCCGGAATGGAGAACTTCTGCAACTTTGTCTTAGTAAATGCTTTCTTCATAAGACGGAAAAGTTCAGAATTGCTCGGAAGATTAAAGTACTGCAACTTTTCGCAACTGTCGAATGCAGATTCACCGATAACGCCCAAAGACTTTGGAGCATCGATCTTTGTTAAACCTGTGCACCCCTTGAAAGCTTCTTTATCAATAACAGTAAGTTCACCATCATTGTCAAAAATGACGTTCTCAAGCAAGATACAATCTTTGAACGCTTTCGTATCGATTTCCTGGACAGTACCAGGGATCTTGATCGTGCTCAGACCGGCACATTCAAGGAACATTTCGCTTGGGATACGATCAAAAGCAGGCGCATCCGTCGGGAAAATAACTTCTTTCAAAGCCTTACAACCTCTGAATGCACCGTTACCAAAGCCAGGCAAAGCACCACCGATGATAAAAGAATCACCTTTGTCAATGTTCAGATCGGAACATTTAGAAAGGTCAACCGTTCTGAGAAGTTCACAACCACGGAAAGCATTGTCACGGATAAACTGAAGACTTGTCGGGAACTGAACCTCTACAAGACCGGTGCAGTTCTTAAAAGCTTCTTTACCAATGATCTTACAAGTATTCGGCAATTTAAGTCTGGAGATCTGATAATCCTCACAAGCACCTTCAGTAACACCGGTAATGGTTACTGTACGCTTTTCAGATACAAGTTTTACTGTCTGGGGAATACCAAGATCTGCGCTCTCTGTTTTATTGGTGTAGTAACCATCAAAGAAGTAAGTATCATCTGTTGTACTCTTCACTACAGAATAAGTTTCTTCTTCACCGGTCAGAGAGTTAATACCGGTAGCTTCTTCGCCAGGAGCACTACCCCAAGCGTTAACATTGGATGCGCCATTGGCACAAACAAATGCCGCGGCCCCAACTATGGCCGTGGTCAACGCCAAGGTAACCACCCTTAGCACTTTTTTCTTTAACATACTATTCCTCCTTCATTTCTACATAGTTTCGCACTATATTAAGGTAAATTAATAATAGCACTTGCATATTACTAACGTCAACGAAATTTAGAGGCAGATGTCTTTGATTTTTTCAGTTCAGAGGGACACGCTCGATTTTATAAGTTTCAAGCGATTCCACGCCTTTAGCAATAAGAGCAGGGATATTCAGTTTCGATTCCGCTTCAACGATATGTTTCTTCTGCGGATGTGTTTTCGGATGTTTTGCCACAAACACAGTGCAGCAATCTTCGTAAGGAAGGATCGAGGTCTCGAAAGCTCCGATTCTTCGGGAAATAACAGTGGTCTCTTCTTTATCAAGACCAATTAACGGACGGAATACCGGCATAGTCTTTACGACTTCATTCGTGATCTGGATCGCTTCGATCGTCTGACTTGCGACTTGTCCAAGGCTTTCCCCTGTGATCAGGCACTGACAGCCTTGTTTCTTGGCCAATTCTTCAGCAATCTCGAACATGACCCGACGCATGGTTATGGTCAGCATATCCTGCGGGCTGTTCTTGTAAAGATCAAGCTGGATATCCGTAAAATTGCAGACATGCAGCAAGATCGTTCCGGAATACTGGGAAACGATGCGTGCCAGATCTTTTACCTTATCTAACGCACGTTCACTGGTATACGGATAGGAATGAAAATAGATTGCTTCCAGTTTCATACCACGGGATGCCATCATATACCCTGCGACCGGACTGTCAATACCGCCGGAAAGAAGCAACATTCCCTTCCCCGCAGTACCTACAGGAAGTCCACGATGTCCTTCCACTTTCTCACTATAAACAAATTTATCTTCACGTACCTCGACATAGATCGTAAAGTCCGGTTCATGGACATCCACCACCAGTTCAGGATGGGCAAGAAGGATCGCTTCGCCTACATCACAGCAGATTTCAGGGGAAGCAAGCGGAAAACGCTTATCTCCTCTTTTACTCTCTACTTTGAATGTCTTATAGTCATGCTCACCTAAAATATCCTCTGTAAGAAGGCACGCCTGCTTCTTGATTTCTTCCATATCGCCCTGAAACTTGCGGACAAGACTAGCCGACACAAGACCGAAGACTTGCGTCACCGCACGAAGAACAAGATTGGCATTCTCTTTATCTTCCAGTACATCCGGATTGCTGTCTTTCGGTTCGATCCAAATACGGGACTGACTCTGTATGATTGAAAATGCACCGTATTCTTTTAATCTCCAACGAAGATTATCGATGAGCTGACGCTCGAACTTGCCACGGTTGAGACCTTTGAGGGCAATCTCCCCCATTCTGGCCAAAATGATCGTACGATAAGAACTCATAATCCTTCACCTTCAAACTTTATATTTCTCATAGATATACCTGACCGCATTCACGACCTGCCGCATCTCCTCTTCCGTGTTAAAGCGGCAGAAACTGAAGCGGACAGCGTTCGCTGCGATCTCTCTACGGACACCCATTTCCAATAACACATAACTTACTGCTTTTGTCTTGGAGGAGCAAGCCGATACCGTAGACACGTAGATATCCTGCTCTTCCAGACAGTGAAGCATGGTTTCGGATTGAAATGCCGGAAAGGAAACATTCAAAACATATGGCAATGCATCTTTCGGAGAAAGGATCACTGCACCAAGTTTGACCAGTTCACCTGCAAAAGAATCTCTCAAAGCCGTCATTCTTTCAAGATTTTCGGATAACCCATCACTCGCCTTTTCCAATGCGTAGGCAAAAGCACTCGCCAGATACGGGCTCTGGGTGCCGGATCGAAGTCCGCGCTGTTGTCCGCCTCCAATGATCAGCGGCTGAATTCGCACACCGGACTTGATGTATAGAAGGCCGAAACCTTTCAGTGCATGGATCTTATGTCCGGAAAAAGAGGCCATATCGATCCCCATGCGGGACAACACGATGGGAAGTTTACCGAGAGACTGGACACAATCCAGATGGATCTTCGTGTTGCGGTTCTTCTTATTTCGGATGGATACGATCTCCTCCAACGGAAGGATCGACCCGGTCTCATTATTCACATGAGTAAATGTAAGTAATGCAGTATTCTCGTCAATTGCATCGGAAAGTGCCTGAAGATCAGGTTTTCCATCTGAAAGCACAGGGATATAACAGATCTCATATCCTTCTTTCTCAAGACGGGCAAGTGATTCCAGAGAAGCCTTATGTTCCGTTCTGGTTGAAATGACTTTCTTTCCTGCCCGGGGATTCTGATGCATATAACCAAGGATCGCAGTATTTACAGACTCGGAGCCGCAAGAAGTAAAGATCAGCTCCTCTTTCTTACATGACAGAAGCTTTGCGATCTTTTCCGCGCTCTCCGTGTAGTTTTTTTCCGCAAGAACACCAAGACGATGTAGAGATCCCGGATTCCCGAAACCATCTTCACTGCTCAAAGATTCATAAACCAAACGAGCCACTTCAGGAAGTGGCTTCGTGGTAGCACTATTGTCGAAATAAATGCTCATACTCTTACACCGTAAGTTCCGGCTCCTCCATGTCGAGATCTGCGCCGTACATTTTCAATACCGGCTCCACATCGTTCTTCAAGAAAGATGTGACTTGTTCCGGACAACGTCCGATATAGAGCTTAGGATCCAACAATGTATCCAAGGAATTCTTATCCAGGCCGAAAGCAGGGTCATCAGCGATACGTGTCAGAAGATCGTTGGGTTTTCCCTCTTCTTTTACGACTTTGCCGGCTGCCATAGAGTGCACGCGGATCTTCTCATGGAGATCCTGACGGTCACCACCGCGTTTTACCGCTTCCATCATGATGTTTTCCGTAGCCATGAACGGGAGTTCGTCCATGATGTGCTTATGGATCATCTTCGGATACACGACCAGACCGGACACAACATTCTGATAAATACTCAGGATAGCATCCACGGCAAGGAAAGCTTCCGGAACACTGATACGCTTATTGGCTGAATCATCCAGTGTTCTCTCAAACCACTGCTCCGAAGCCGTCATTGCCGGGTTCAGGGCATTCGCTATCACGTAACGCGAGAGTGAACAGATACGCTCGGAACGCATCGGATTTCTCTTATAAGCCATAGCAGAGGAACCGATCTGTGTCTTTTCGAAAGGTTCTTCGATCTCTTTAAGATGCTGCAAAAGACGAATATCATTGCTGAATTTATGTGCACTTGTCGCAATACCGGAAAGAGTATTCAGAACCTTGGCATCCAGTTTTCTGGTATAAGTCTGACCACTCACGGAGATCGGAGCTTCGAAGCCCATCTTCTCAGCAATCATCTGATCCAGTTTCTCAACCTTGGCATGATCACCCTGGAAAAGATCCAGGAAGCTGGCCTGTGTGCCGGTCGTGCCTTTGCAACCGAGTGGCTTGAGACAGGAAAGCGTGTAATCCAATTCATCCAGATCGATCAGAAGATCCTGAAGCCAGAGCGTTGCACGCTTTCCGACCGTGACCAGCTGAGCCGGCTGGAAATGAGTAAATCCAAGAGTCGGCATAGCCTTGTACTCATCCGCAAACTTAGCAAGTTTATCGATTACAACGACTAATCTCTTACGAGTCAGGATCAATGCTTCACGCATCAGAAGAATGTCTGTGTTATCGCCGACATAACAGGAAGTAGCGCCAAGGTGAATGATTCCCTTCGCCTTCGGGCACTGCTCACCATAAGCATGCACATGTGCCATTACATCATGACGGACAAGTTTCTCTTCTCTTGCCGCTACGTCATAATTGATATCATCTTTAGAAGCTTCCAGCTCCGCAATCTGTTCATCTGTAATATTCAGGCCCAGTTCTTTTTCACAAGTAGCCAGATAGATCCATAACTGTCTCCATGTACGGAACTTATGATCCGGAGAGAAAATGGCTTTCATCTCTTTACTGGAATAACGGGAATTGAGAGGACTCTCGTAAATCTCTTTCATGCGCTTACTCCTCCAAAAGTTTTCTTACTGCTGATAGTTTAGCACAAACAGCCAGAACTGTAACCGCCAATTCAATATCTTCGATCTTCGGGAAACTCGGAGCAATACGGATATTGCTGTCAGAAGGATCCTTTCCGTATGGATAAGTCGCACCGGCCGGAGTCAACGCAACACCGCACTCCTTTGCAAGACGAACGGTTTCTTTTGCCGTGCCGTTCAAAACATAAAGAGAAACGAAATATCCGCCGAGAGGAGAATTCCAATGTGCCACGCCGCTTCCTTCAAACTCGTCCTTCAAGATCTTCAGTACCATCTCGAACTTCGGACGAAGAATATCCGCCTGACGGCTCATGATCTTCTTTACTGCTTCCAGATCCGGAACATACTTGGCATGCATCAGCTGAACGATCTTGTTCGGCCCGATGGACTGTACGCCAAGATACTTTCTGGTACGTGTCATGTTCTCTTCATTGGCAGCGATACAGGCAATACCGGATCCGGCAAAAGTGATCTTACTTGTTGATGCGAATTCATATACGCGATTCGGATTGCCGGCCTGGCAGGCAAGTTTCAGGATATCCGGGAGTGTGCCCTGCTTAGAAACATCGTCATAAAGGTGATGTACTACATAAGCGTTATCCCAGAGGATTCGGAAATCCGGAGCGGCGGTCTTCATGGAAACAAGTCTCTTACATACCTCTTCAGAATAAATGTATCCATCGGGGTTACTGTAAAGCGGCATTGCCCACATACCTAAGATAGATGGGTCTTCCGCCACCAGTTTCTCTACGATGTCCATGTCCGGACCATCTTCTTTAAGCGGAACAGGAATCAGTTCAAAACCCAAAGTCTCGGTAACAAGGAAATGTCTGTCATATCCCGGAACAGGACAGATCCATTTACGATCCGGAATCTGTGCCCACGGCTTCTCAGACTCGATCTCACCGAAGATCAAGGAACGGGAAAGTGTATCGTACATCAGCTGGAGACTGGAGTTATTGCCGACAGTGATCAAGGATGGATCCACATCCAGGATTTCACCGAAAAGCTTTTTCACTTCTTTAATTCCGTAAGGAACACCATAGTTACGGCAGTCCGATCCGTCTTCCGACTTAAGATTATTTGTATCCAGGAGATTCGGCATCTCATTGGCCAGATCCAACTGAGCCGGACTTGGCTTGCCACGCGTCATATCGAGAGCCAGGTTTCGGGATTTCAGATCATTGTATCGGATCTCCAGGACCTTCAATGTTTGCTGTAGCTCTTCTTTACTTAATTCAAGATATGTCTTCATGACAAGGTTCTCCTTCACTTATAAATTCATTTGTGTTCTTCTACTTCTCGCCGCAAAAATACAGAATTGAATTTCGATTCTATTGTTTCTTGCATTTTTGGAAACGATGACCGCTTTGAACCGTAACCATTATGGTATATTTGAAAGATTTTGACAAGCAACTTGCATATCTTTTTAGTATTTTCGATGAATTGTCCAAAAGAATCCTGTTTCTTATGGTCTTCGATGGCATTTTAACAAGTAAAACCGGAAAGTTGGCATGAAAAGGGTAAGAATTCCTACACTACGGGTTACAGATGCGGCATGGCGAGTAGCCATCATCGATCAATTCTTGTCTGTCACCGGTGAAATACAGTTTATTCGCTTCTTTCATCTTGCGGACCGCTTCACAGTTAGGCAGATGAAACTTGTGTGATCTAATGTTGCAGATATAATCGCACTCCTGCCCGGAACCCGGATCAGGATCAGTCAGTCCCGGTGCAACGAAAAGATCCTGATCGGTCGTTTTTTCCGTAGACACTGTCACGTTCTCTCCATCACACGTGATGATGATATCTCCCTGAAGATCAGTGCGATACAAGTCCACATCGTGGTTCTTGAGCATATCGAGGACGTCTTGTTTCGGGAAACCGTAAGAATTCTCATATCCACAGGAAATGACCGCGATCGACGGTGAAACTTTATCCAGGAAATCTTCCGATGTGGAGTACTGACTTCCATGATGCCCTACTTTCAGCACTGTAGAAGATATGTCCATTTCTGACAGCAGGATCGATGATTCTTCTTCATATTCCGCATCGCCGGTAAACAAGAAGGATGTGGAGCCGTATTCCAGACGGATCACGATAGAATTATTGTTGGTTTCCTCCAAATTCTCGATCGGCGCAAGAATAGTCAGCCTGGATGAGCCAAGTGCAAGTTCGGTTCCCGCTTCCGGAATCTCCAATTCGACTTTCTGCTTATTCAGATATTTCTGGAAGCTGGAGAAAGAACGGCTATCGTATTCATCGACCGAACAGAAAGCACGTTCCACAGTGGCAAAATTGAGCGCCGCCGCCAGGCCTCCGATATGGTCTTCATCCGGATGGGTCCCCACAATATACTTCAAATGTTGTATATTCAGCTTTTTCAAGTACGCATAGATCAATTCGGAATGATCCGAAGAACCGCCATCGATCAGCATCGCTTCTCCGTCACAGATAACTAATGAGGCGTCCCCCTGATCGACATCAATGAAATGAACGGCCAGTCCTTTTGCATCATCATCGGAGCCGGATGTCTCCGAAGTTTCCACTGTCGAGGTCTCAGATGTATCTTCCGGTGTGGTCTCAGTTTGTTGCTCCGTTGAAGTCACGGAGGTATCTTTCGTCGTGGTTTGAGTCGTGCTTTCCGACAAAGTGGTGCTTCCATTCTCCGTCGTTGTAGAGGACGA
>Ga0247611_10007080_pt1 | contig 14210 bp, 10 predicted proteins | sample 177DNAGHGhighgp2_FD_192422 | JGI IMG/M metagenome (GOLD analysis project Ga0247611, IMG submission 192422) | Sheep rumen microbial communities from Palmerston North, Manawatu-Wanganui, New Zealand - 1770 DNA GHGhigh gp2 | ecosystem: Host-associated > Mammals > Digestive system > Stomach > Rumen...
GACCGCTACTTTGAGAGAAAGCGGAGTCCATTGCCCAGGACACGTCTCCTATGAAGACAACTACTTCATCTATGCTCCAATGGCTTTCGTCAAAGAGATCCGCTATGTCCCTGTGAGTGTTTACCAATACCTCACCGGCAGAGATGGCCAGTCCATGCAGACCTCCAACCTCGTTAAGAAGTACAAAGACTTCCTTATCGACGGAAAGCTCATCTTCGACGCCATCGACATCTACTCGATCAAAGACAAAGCGACCTACAAAGCCGTCTTCCACCATCTCATCATGAACATGTTCCTTTCAGTTCTCTGGGCCAAATACGTCAACACCAAAGAATCTAGAGAAGCCCTTAAGGATTTCTGGAGACACTGCAAGACCAACAACAAACGCCAATACAAGAAGGTCAAACGCCACCCACTCATCTGGTTCATCAACCTTCCTCTTGGCATTGGAACCCTTCTTGCGAGAACCGGCTTCCGTCTTGGCCACAAAATCGTCAAGTTCAACTAAGCTTGGAAATCTAAAAAACCATGACAAAAACCGCACGAAATCCGTGCGGTTTATTTTTTATCCCTATTAGGGTCAAAAAATAATTTCACATGGGTTTGCGAATGCGTATTATATAGGCGCAATGAAATTGGGTCAGAAACAAACCCCGTTTATCACGGCTCTTGAGAATTATATCAAAAAAGATGTTTCTCCTTTCGATGTCCCAGGACATCATATGGGCAACGTCGACAATGCTGCGACAAGGGTTCTAGGTCACGAAGCTTTCCTTTGTGACGTCAATGCCCCAGTCGGCTTAGATAACCTCGCCAAACCTAATGGCGTCATCATGGAAGCGGAACAGCTTATGGCAGAAACCTGCCATGCTGACGAGTCCTTTTTCTTAATCAACGGAACATCAAGCGGCATCATCGCCATGATCATGACCGCGGTCAAAGCAGGGGAGAAGATCATCCTTCCTCGTAACATCCACAAATCGGTCATCAACGCTTTGACGATTTCTGGTGCCGTCCCTGTTTATGTCATGCCTCAGATCGATAACGACCTTGAGATTGCCAACCAACCAACGTTAGAAGACTGGAAGAAGGCCATCAACAGGAATACATCCGCTAAAGCAATCTTTGTTATCAACCCGACATACTTCGGTGCGGTCGGCGACCTTAAAGAACTCGTCGAATATGCTCACGAACACCATATGGCCGTCCTTGTTGACGAAGCCCATGGCGCCCATTTCTATTTCCAGCTCGAAGGCCAACCGATGACCGCGATGGATGCAGGCGCAGATATGTCTGCCGTCTCATTTCACAAGACCGCTGGCTCTTTGACTCAGTCTTCCGTTCTTCTCTTAAACGAGCACATGTTCAGGAAAGAAGAAGTTCAGATTTCTCTCAACATCCTTAACACGACTTCACCATCGACTTTGCTTATGGCGTCTTTAGACGGAGCCCGTGCTTTCATGGCGTCAAAGAAAGGTCAGACCGCTATGGCGGAAACCTATAAGCTCGTCGAATGTGCTAAGAAAAAGATCAACCAAATCAAAGGCTTCGAGGTCAAAGACAAAGCCTATTTCATGTCGAATGGCGCCTACGATTATGACTCGAGCAAATTCGTCATCGCTATCGATAAACTCGATATCGATGGCTTCGATTTATATCGTCTCCTCATCGACGAATACAAAGTCCAGGTTGAGCTTGCTGAGACTTACGAAATCATGTGTGTCTTCGCTATCGGAACGAAGAGAAAGCACGTCGATAGTTTGGTTGAAGCCCTCAAAGATATTTCCGCTAAGCATTATCACAAAGACATCGTCTACGAAGACCATCACTTCGATAGCTCTTTCCCGTTTATGCTCACAAGGCCTCGTGTCGCCTTCCATGCGCCAGGAAAAGTTTTGCCTCTCGATGAACTAGACGGAACCGTATCCAAAGAACAAATTATGATGTATCCTCCTGGAATTCCGCTTATCGTTCCTGGCGAGGTTTGGACCAAAGACCTTATCAAGAGAGTCAAGTTCTTCCAAGAGCACAAAAAAGAAGGAATTCGCCTCCTCTCATCTTTTAAAGATGGCTTCCAGGTAATCGACACCGACAATTGGCGTCGTTTCTCTACTTACGAAAAGAAGCTTAACGACTATCACCGCACCAAGAAGACCACGCCTCTCAATGATGGATATCACGTTCCATTTGAAGGCGAGAAACACAAAGAGACCCTCGTCCTTCTCCCATATCGTCTTGATACCTGGAGAAAGAAAGCTAGACCCGCTCAGGTTGCATACAAAGACGTCATCACCGCTATCGCGAAGCACGAGAAAGTTGTGGTGGGCATCCATCCGAAATATCACAAAGAACTCGCTCCAATCTACGAGAGAATTCCTAACGTTGAGACTATCTCCGTTCGCTATAACGACGCTTGGGCAAGAGACAACATGCCTCTCTTCATCACTAACGGCAAAAACCTCAGAACCGTTGATTTCCGTTTCAACGCTTGGGGTGGAGACTATGACGGCCTCTATAAGAACTACAAAGACGATGACAAGCTTAGGTCAGTCATCTCGAAAAAGATGGGACTTATGTCCTACGTCCATCCGAAGTTCGTCCTCGAAGGAGGATCGATCGCCGTCGATGGAGAAGGAACGCTTATCACAACGGAAGCCTGCCTCCTCTCTCCTGGCCGCAACCCATGTCTCACCAAGACAGAAATCGAAGAAGTCCTTCGCGAATATTTAGGAGTCGAAAAGATCGTCTGGATTCCTCATGGAATATATGAAGACGAAACCAATGAACATATCGACAACATGGTCTCCTTCGTTAGGCCAGGCGAAGTCATGCTCGCATGGACGACCGACAAGAATGACCCTCAATATGACTATTGCCAGAAAGCCTACCGCGCTCTCAAGAAGCAGACCGACGCAAAGGGAAGAGAATTCATCATCCACAAGATGAAGCTTCCTTCACCGTTATACCTTAGCAAAGAAGAAGCCAAATCACTCGTTAACAATAGCAACACCCTCGATAAGAGAGTGGCAGGGCGTCGCTTAGCCGCCTCATACGTCAACTACTACCAAGGCAAGGACTTCATCATCCTTCCAGCCTTCGGCGTCAAAGAAGACGAAGCCGCCCTCAAGACCATGGAGAAGGTCTATCCGGATAAAGAGATCCATCAGATCAACACCCTTGAGATCCTTTATGGCGGAGGAAACATCCATTGCATCACGATGCAGGTTCCATCCAAGGAGGAGAACTAATGAAAATCAAAGTGGCCATTACCCAATTCTCAATGCCTGACAATTATGAGAAATGCATTGAAAAAGCCGACAATTTTATAAAAACCGCCAGCAAAAACGGCGTGGATTTGCTTTTGCTTCCTGAGCTTTTCGAAGGCTATTACTTCTGTCAAATCGAGAATTATGATTTCTTCTCCAAAGCCGAAGAAGCCAAAGACTCAAAGACCTTAAAACACTTCCAAGAGATGGCCAAAGAATACAAAATCGTTCTCCCAATTTCTTTCTTCGAGAAGTCTGGAAACTGCTATTTCAACTCCCTTGCCATGATCGACAAGGATGGCTCCATCGTCGACATCTATCGCAAGAGCCATATCCCAACAGGGGAGTGCTATGAGGAGAAGTTCTACTTCACCCCAGGCGACACCGGATTCAAAGTCTTCAAGACCAAAGCCGGAAACATCGGCGTTGGCATCTGCTGGGATCAGTGGTTCCCAGAGACCGCGAGGATCCTCGCTCTCAAGGGTGCGGAAATCCTTCTCTTCCCAACCGCGATTGGTTCCGAACCAGTTCTTCCAAAAGACTCCAAGAGCCATTGGCAGAACGTCATGAAAGGACACGCTGCCGCGAACATCATGCCTGTTATGGCTGCCAATAGAGTGGGCGTTGAGTCCATGGGCAAATCCAGCATGAAGTTCTATGGCTCATCATTCATCGCCGATCAGCATGGCGACTTTGTCGAAGAGATGAACCGCGAAGAAGAAGGAATTCGCTACGCCGAATTCGACCTTTCCGAAATCGCGAAAGAGCGCTTCGGATGGGGAGTTTACCGCGATCGCCGCACCGATCTTTACGAAGATTTACTTAAGCATGACGCCTCAAAGTAGCATTCAGCTGCTTTGACTTTTTTCACCAAAAATCGCCGAATAGGTATATATCAAAATCGCATTTTGATAAGATACTTTTATGAACAAAAACGACGTTAAGAGAAATCAACCTCGAAAAGGTTTCATAGATCCGAATAAGACCAAGACCTATTTGGTGTATCACGAAACCGATCTTTTGACGTTCCTCCGCGAGAAGATGGCGAAGCAGTCTCAGCACAATATCCGCCACATGATTTCAAACCACCAGGTCGCTGTCGGAGGCGCTCCAGTCAATGAGTGGTTCTATAAGCTTTACCCAGAAGACGAGGTCACAGTCAGCTGGACCCCGATCAAGAAGAGGGAAAGAAAAGACCTTCCAATCATCTACGAAGATGAAGATATCATCGCCATCAATAAGCCATCAGGTCTTCTTTCCGTCGCTAGCGACAGAGAGAAAGGCAAAACCGCCTATCGCTTGGTTACTGATTGGCTCACCCAAACAAATAAAAAAGCTCGCGTTTTCGTCGTTCACCGTATCGACGAAGACACCTCAGGCGTTTTGATTTTCGCCAAGAGCTTTGAAGTCAAAGAAGCTCTCCAGAACCATTGGCAGGAAATCGTCACCAAACGTGGCTACTACGCAATCGTTGAAGGGGAAGACATCCCTGAAGAACAAACCCTTAAGAATTACCTCTGGCTTGATGAAACGACTTTCCAGGTGAGAGTCACAAAAAGCAAGAAGAACAGCAAACTCGCGATCACCCACTACAAGAAGATGACGGCCAAGAACGGTTATGCCTTACTTGACGTCAACATCGACACCGGTCGTAAGAACCAAATCCGTGTCATGCTTGGCAACATCGGACACTACATCATCGGTGATGACCGTTATGGTGAACCATCCAACCCACTTAAGAGACTTGGCCTCCATGCCTATGAACTCGACTTCACAAACCCATTAAATGGGAAAGAATACAAAATCAAAGCGGAGATGCCTGCGTGCTTTAAGAAGCTCTTCTGGGTATCTCATGCTGAGAAACGCGCTATCGCGGAAGCCAAAAAAGCAAAGGGAGTAAAGAATGGAAGCAAACGCCGTAAGTAAAACATTCTTCCGCTCGGCCTTTCTTTTGAAGCTCCGTAGTTCTTTTACAAGCGTCATCCCGATTGTCGCCGTTGTTTCGATTCTCTTCTTCACGGGGGTTGTCGCTGACTTCAGTTTGCCTGCTTATATCTCCTTCTTGATTTGCTCTGCTTTGATCGTCCTCGGCCTTTCGTTATTCAACGTCGGTTCTGAGGCTTCGATGTCCGCAATTGGAAAAATCGTCGGCGAATCCCTCTTCAAAAAGAGAAAAATCTTCTTTGTCGTTGCTACGACATTCATCATTGGCGTCCTTGTCACGATCGCTGAACCTGACCTCAAAGTCACCGCTTCTCAGATTGGTGTAGATGAGGTTTTGCTCATCGCCATCATCAGTATCGGCGTTGGCTTATTCGTCGTTTTTGGTGTTCTTAGAATCATCTTCAACAAGAACCTCAATATCATGTTCATCTGCTTCTATGGTTTGGTGTTCATGCTGGCGGGAATCGTTAATCCGAAATTCCTTCCAATCTGCTTTGACTCAGGCGGCGTCACAACCGGACCAGTCACGGTTCCGTTCATCCTCGCCTTTGGCGCAGGTTTAGCGGCCTCGACCACAAGCGGCGGCAGAAGCGGCGAAGACTCCTTCGGCTTAACTGCTTTAGCCTCCGTTGGACCAATCATCACCGTCATGGTTCTTTCCTTGTTCCTCGATGCTGATTCGTTAACTTTTGATATGACCCAGAGCTTCGTCATTGATGCGAAGACTTTTGATGGTTTCTGGCCACTATTCTTTGCTTCTGCTGGCGACCACTTCCTTGCTGAGCTTTGGATGGTTGGAATCGCAATTGCTCCGACAACGATCTTCTTCCTTGTCTACGACCTTGTTTTCATCAAGTCACGTAGAGTCAGGATTGTCAAAATCCTCATCAATATGCTCTATGCCTATTTCGGCCTCGTTATTTTCCTGGCCGCGGTTAATCTTGGTTTCTTGCCAGTCGCTCAAGAAGTCGGAGAAGGACTTGGCGCTTCAGGAGATATGCTCGGAATCGCTGTCATCATTGGTGCAGCCTTCGGCTTATTCGGTGTCCTTGCTGAGCCAGCCGTCCACGTCCTTGTCCATCAGATTGAGGTCATTTCCGAAGGAACCATCAAATCCATGGCCGTCGGACTTGTCATGGCTTTGTCCGTTGGAGGAGGCGTAGCTTTAGCGATTATCCGTGCCTACTATGGCTTTAGTATTCTCTATTACATGATTCCTGGCTACATCATCGCCTTAGGATTATCGTTCTTGGTTCCAAAGATCTACACGGCTATGGCCTTCGACTCTGGCGGAGTCGCTAGCGGACCTATGGCTTCGACCTTTGTCCTTCCTTTCGTAATAGGCTTTGCCTATCAGTCCAGTGATGGCGTTGGAGTGGCGGAGAACGCCTTCGGCGCGATCGCCATGATTGCCTTAATGCCTCTTATCGTCATTCAGGGCATGGGCTTATACGCGAACATCAAACGCTCCATCAACAACTACATTGTTCGTAAGAGATTCCACGAAGATGACGACCTTGTCATCATTTCCTTTGAGGAGGCTAAAGCATGAGCGAGAAAAGACGCTTTGTTTTGAAACGTGCCCCTAAAGCCAGTGAAGGAGCACCTTCCCAGGAAGCAAAGAAGGCTTATAGCCCTCTTTATGTTGCCATCACCGTCGTGAATCAAGGGCAGGGAAGCGCCATAACGAAGATCATGGAGACTTCTGGCGCAGCAACCTCTTTCGTCTTCCATGGCGAAGGAACCGCCATCAACAAGTACTACGAAATCTTCACATTAGAGAACGCGAGCAAGCAGCTCATATTGACTCCGATGAGGGAAGATTTATGGCCGAAAGTGAAATCAACGCTTGAAACACGCTTCAGCGTGTCTAAAGTAGCAAAAGGCATATCTTTTGCCATCAAGATCGATAGCATCATCGGTACCAACGCATATAAATTCGTGGCCGACCAAAGGTCGCTGCCTCTAGAAACCAAAGGAGATGATTCCATGGAACAGACAAAGAACGAAAACTACGAAGTCGTATTCGCCATCGTCAATGATGGTTACACTGATTTGGTCATGGAGGCTGCTAGGGGCGCAGGCGCAAGAGGCGGCACGATCATCAACGCCCGCGGAACCGGAAACAAAGAGATCGAAAAATTCTTCGGCGTATCGATCGCCCCAGAGAAACAAATCGTCATGATTTTGGTTCCAAAAGACATAAAGGACGCGGTTTTGACGGCGATTTATAAAGCTGCAGGCCTCAACAGCAAAGGCCAAGGAATCGCTTTCTCAGTTCCAGCAACTGACGTTGTGGGCATTGTCGAAAACGTCCAAAAAGAGGAAGATACTTCAAGTAAGCAAAATTAGGAGACTATTTTGGAGACGCCAGAAACCACAACAAAACTATCAAGCTTGCGCAGAACGACCTTTGGCCAGTTCATGCGTGAGAAGTGCTCTTTCCTGTTCAACATCAGGAGTCTTTTCTATTTCTTCTGGTTTGTCTTCTTCATCGGCATGGCCTGGATGGCCTACGGCCTTGTGAATAACTCCTTCACCCAGTTCTATCCATGGACCGACTACTTCGGTCAGTACGTCACGATGACCTTCTATTACCATGACGTTTGGCATGGTTTCTTTAGAACCGGATATTTTGAGCTCTATTCTCCGAACACATATCTTGGTTCGGACAACATCGGCTCGAATTCCTACTATGGCTTATTTGATCCGTTCCTTTTCATCTGTTACTTATTCCCACGTTCCTGGATTCCTCAGACCTTTGCTTTAGCGACCATGGTCAAAGGAGCGGTAGGGGCGATGGCGATGCGCGCTTACCTCAAATATATGGGGCTTAGCGAAAGCACTTCTAGAGTCGGCGCTCTTGCTTTTGCCTTCAACGGTTGGGTCAACTACTTCGTAGGTTTCCCTTCCTTCGTTTCTAGCGCCTTCACATTCCCTCTCATCCTTCTAGGCATTGAGAAAGTGGTTAAAGAAAGAAAGCCAATGACTTTGATCATGGGATTATTCCTTTTAGGAATCATCTCGTTCTTCTTCCTCGTTGTCGCTTGTGTTTGGGGCGTCATCTATGCCTTGTGGCGTTACTTCTGGACCATCAAAAAGAGGACCGCCAAAGAGAACATCTGGGTCATCGTCCTTGGTGTCGGTGGTTTTGCTATTGGTATAGCTCTATCGGCATGGACGCTTCTCCCGTCCGTCAGAGAATCCGCTCTTTCAGGAAGAACCTCCTCAATCGGCAAAGGCTATTTGGACGCTATTCTTAGGGCCTTCAAAGACAAAGATTTCAAGACAGTTCTTGGATATCTCTTCGAACCTGTTGGACGTAACCCAATCAGAGAGATGCAGGCCCTACAGGCTTTCTTCTATCCAACCATTGGTTATATTGAGCTTCCTCTTGCTGGAAGCGGCTATGACTCCTGGACTTCCAATGCCTTCATCTACACACCTTTGGTGGTGCTCTTCTTCATCGCTTTCGTTAATTCGATTAGGAACAAAAAGATCGGCGAGATCATCGCTGTTCTCCTTTGCGCCTATCTCATGCTCACCAACTTGGCCTACTACATGTTCTACGCCTTCACGGGTGATGGATACGGACGTTGGTTCATCGTCCTCGTACCGTGTGCCATATATTACGCATGTCGAGAACTCGACCACATCAAAGAAGAGAAGAAGTGGGTCATCTTTAGTGGTGCCTTCCTCGCTCTTGCTTTGGCAATGATGACCTGGATCTTAACCATCATCTTCGTTCAGGATCAGCATTATGACGACTGGTTTGATCCGTATTGGCCAACAAACCTTAGTTATGTCCCATACCAAATCAGAGGCAGAGACGGAATCATCAGGACATGCTTATGGATCGTTTTCTATCAACTTGCCATGGATATGATTGTCGGCATGGTCATCTTCTTCATGAAGAACCATAAGCATTTGAATAAGGTTTTGCTGGGAATAATTGCCACAGAAACCATTCTTTGGGGCAACATGTCCTTCGTCTATAAAGGCACTTGGAGTTTCAAGTGGTGGAACGGCGGAGAAGAGACCAGAACCACATTGACCTCCTTTGGCGAGAAGCTTTTGGAAGATGATCCTGGATACTATAGGACCTACTACGATGATATCCGCGATAGGAACACCCCATACATTTGGCACACGAATGGATGCGCGACCTTCCATTCCCTTTTCAACTACGACGTCGCTCAACTCTCCAGCTACATCGGAGCGAATAGACCACTTGAGTCCAGAGGCGAGAAATATGCCTATGGTGAAGAATACACTTCCAAATCATGGTCCGCTTTCTATGGTCACAAACGTTTCGGTGTCGATACCGCTTTGTCGATGAAATACTACGCCATCGCTCGCGAAGGTTATGGCAAATGGGAAGGCGTCGCTGATAACGTTCCATGGGGATCTGAGGTTGTCTATGGCGACAATAGCACCGTCTTCCGTCTCTACAAGAACCCATACGTTGAGAAAATGAAGCTTGGCCACGCCGTTGACCACGTTTATAAACGCAACGTTAAGGAGAACACTTTCGGCCAAGGTGATGATTTCTTAAGCGTGAACGAAAGCGGACATATAACCGGGAACTACGTAGAACTTTTAAGAAACGATGAGATTCTTATGACTGGCGCCATCCTTGAGGATGCAGATGCTGACGCTCTCATCGCCGAAGATTCTTCGTTCCACTTAGACACCCCAGAAAAGAAAAACTCATTGTTCACCGATGTCTCCTACAAAGGCCAGATTTATGAATGCAGCACCCCAGACCCAACCAGTAACAAGTTCGAGTGGTGGGGAACCGGCCAAGGCCGTGAAGGCCCAGGCTATTTCGCCGACATCATTGATAAAGGCACAGCGAGCACTTGGTTAACAACCCAGACCAGATGGGTCGATGAAAAAGGCAACTACGTCACTACGAAAGACGGATTCTATCCAAACAGAGATTTCAAATACAAAGGCGACTCCGACGTCGTTGCTTTGACACCTGAAAATGGCGACAAGTATTTCAACGAGGATTGGAATGGAGCCTGCTTCTCGCTTGATTACAAACTCCAAGGCGATAGATACAAGACCAGAGTTTACATGATCGGCGACAGAAAGAACGCTAACGGAGAGATCGAAGAGAACGTTCTTTTGAGCTATGAATACTGGGCCCTTGATAACATCGTTGGCTACCGCATCGGCGGCACTTACTCCTACGACATCTTCCAGATGTATCCAGAGGGAAGGGTCAAATACATTTGCTTCAACGCGAAACCAAGCGATTTTGCCGAAGGCACTTTCCCTGCAAACGTCCACATCCACAAATCCGAAAGAAGCACGATGGAGGCCGCGTTCAACGTCATCAGCGACGATCAGCACAACCTCACCAACGTTGTCTATGACAAGAACAAGTTCACCTTTGAGAGCAACTTCCCAAGCCGTAAGGTTGTCACCACTTCCGTTGGTTATGATGCCGGTTGGAGCGTTAAGGCTACCGATGAGCAAGGCAACGTTACTTATCCAAAGATGCTTAAGGTCAACGGAGGCTTAGTTGGCTTCGTTGCTCCAGCAGGAAAGATTTCCTACGAGCTTACTTACCTCACCCCATATCTCAAACTTGGTGCGTTTGGCTCAAGCGCAGCCTGGTTCGTTGTGGCTGGCTACTCCATGGTGACCTTCGCCATCGAGATCAAAAAGAAAAGGAACGAGTCCATGTCGGTTGAAGTCGCTAAAGAAGGCGAACCTTCAACCAGCGAGCCTCTAAAAGAAAAAGAGAGCGAGATTCCTTCGCCCTCTGAATCTTAATCCTTGAAGTTCTTAAGGTAGAGATCATAAACGACATTCTTCGGGATGTCGTTTTCTTTTGCGGTTTCTTTAATTGCTTCCTTGGAGGAAAGGGTTTTGAGTTTTTCCTTCAAAATCTCAACGATTTCCTCATTTGAAATGGTTTTTGCAGCGGATTTTTGCTTTTCGACGATGATAACCATCTCTCCGATGAGGGTGCTTTCATCGAGTTCTGCCATCTCACCTAAAGTGCCTCTGATATATTCTTCGTGCTGCTTGGTGAGCTCTCTAGCGATGACGGCTTTACGGTCTTCTCCAAGGATGGAGGACATGTCTTTGAGAGTGGCACCAATACGGTGAGGCGCTTCATAGAAGACAATAGTATCTTCTCTATTCTTAAGAGATTCGAGTTCTTTCTTTCTGGCGGATGGTTTGCTTGGGAGGAAACCATAGAAGTAGAAGTGGTCGGCTTCTAGTCCTGAGCCTACGAGGCCACAGATAGCTGCGCTAGGACCATTGACGACAGAGACTTTGATTCCTGCTTCGATGCAGCGTTTTGTGAGCCTTTCGCCTGGGTCGCTGACGGTTGGATAACCGGCATCGGACATATAGGCAATCTTCTTTCCTTCTTTTAGAAGGGAGATGATCTTTTGTGAGGCTTCTTCTTCGTTATGCTCGTGGCAAGAGATGAACTGTTTGTCTAACCCGAACTTCTTCAAAAGGGAGCCGCTGTTACGAGTGTCTTCGCAAGCGACGTAATCAATATCTTTAAGCACTTCCAAAGCCCTTGGAGTCATTTCTCCGAGGTTTCCTATTGGAGTGGCAATCAAATACAAAAGAGGACTGTTGCCAAAGAAATTAAGCTCGCGGTTTATCATTGCGGCGATCGTGCCTTCCCTGATGAGGAGGGTTCTTGGTAAGTTCGTTATATTCGTCTAGCGACAAATAAGCTACATCAAGCTCAGTCTTGAGTTTGATGGTCTGGGAAATAATGTTGAAGGAATCAACGACGTAGTCGGTTCCGTTATATTTCACAGGGGTTCCTGGACGAGGGAAGTTCTTTCTGGCTTCGGTATAGAGATCGTCTTCGTAGTTAAGGCAGCAGATGAGTTTGCCACACTGTCCAGAAAGCTTAGGAATGTTAAGGGTAAGCATCTGGTTCTTGGCTTTCGAAATGGCAATGCCATCGAACTGGTTAAGGAAGGTTGAGCAGCAAAGCGGGAGTCCGCATGTGCCAATGCCACCGACCATCTTGGCTTTGTCGCGCGGTGCTAACTGATGAAGCTCGATGCGGCACTTAAGCTGTGGGGCAAGGACGTGAAGAAGCTCACGGAAATCGACGCGGTTATCCGCGGTGTAGGTGATGGTGACTTTCGCTCCGTCTAAGGTGTACTGGGCGGAAAGAAGTCTCATTGGAAGATCGAGTCTTGTGACTTCTTTCTGGGTGATCTTAAGAGCGATATCCGCTTCTTTTTTGCTCATCTCATAATCTTCGAGATCAAGGCTAGTTGGTCTACGGATGATTGGTTTGAGCTCTAAGCCGGATTTATAGGCGCTTGTAGGTTTGAGGGCGACGGAAATCTCGCCAAGCTCAATGCCCGATACGGTTTCAACGACGACTTTGTCGCCAATCGCTAAAGTATCGTCATCGGTGCCGAAATAATAGGCTTTGCTGGCACCAGCAAAACTGACTCCGATGAAATATTTATATGTGCTCATGATTTCGTCTTTATTCATATGATGAATTCCTTGGTGATGTAGTTGATGAGGTGCTCTATGAGCAGAGCGGTGTTTATATTGAGCTCAAGATGGTTTCTGACCTTCATGATCTCTAAGAGGCTTTCCTCAAGGTGTGACCACTTTTTGAGAGGCTCAATAAGTTTAACATAAGAAGAAAGCAAAGGCGTTTGGTTTTGTTTGAGGGAGATTAAGTCCTTAAACGCGAGAGAAAGCATGTCTAAGAAGTAACGGGCTTTCTTCTTATCTAAATCAGGGATGATGCCCTTCTCAAAGAGATAACAAGCTTCGCTTCTTGTTTTGGAAAGAGCTTCGAGGGCTAAGATGAAAGACTCTTTGGCATTCTTATATTCAGCGGTCTTCGATTCTTCAAGAACGAGGGGAGCGCTATTAGAGAAATAGGAAATGAGTTCCGCGTCCTCAAGGGAAACGCCTTCATTAACGGATTCCGCAATGACTTCTTCCCTTGGTGAAAGAAGCATTCTCATGCACTGGCAACGGGAGATGATGGTCGGTAAGACTTTCGCCTCGTTTTCAGTGGTCAATATAGCGAACGTATGGGTCGGAGGTTCTTCCAAAAACTTAAGCAAGGAGTTGATTGCTTCCACACTCATGGATTCCACGAGATGGATGATATAAATCATGATTCCCTTGGATTCTGTAGGGGTTTTTGAGAAATCTTCGACGACGTTTTCGACTTCTTCTTTCTTAATTCCATCCTCTTCTTCGCCAAGGATGTGGAAGTCCATGTAGGTGCCATGGTCGATACGGCCACAGCTTCTGCAATCTTCGCAAGCAAGAGGATTTGGATGATCGCAGATAAGGCTCTTGGCCATGTATTTGGCGGTTTCGAGTAGAGGAGTCCCAGACTCGCCACATAAAAGATATGCGTGCGCTAAGCGTTTGTTCGCGATGGCGTTCGCAAAGGTTCTATATACAAGCGGTTGTTTCTTCTCTAGGTAATCGCCGAATCTCATTTCTTTAACCTATCTTCGATGGCTTTATAAGACTCTTCAAAGACTTCGTCTGGACCCTTCGAGGCATCAATGATGACAAACCTCTCAGGGAACTTCTTCGCAAGTTCATGAAATGAATCGCGGACTTTGTTATGGAAGGCAAGCTTCTCAACGTCGAGACGGTTCACTTCTCTTTGGCTATTCGCGGCAATTCTCGCTAAACCCTCTTCTGGTTTGATGTCGAAGAGGATCGTGAGGTCAGGAAGCATTCCTTCGGTCGCAAAAAGGTTCATGTTATAGACATTATCGATTCCGATTTCACGGGCTCCGCCTTGATAGGCGAGAGAAGAATCGATGAAACGGTCGCAAAGGACAAGTTTTCCTTCTTTAAGAGCAGGAATGACTTTCTCAACTAAGTGCTGACGGCGGCTTGCTGCATATAAAAGGGCCTCAGTGCGAGGATCCATGGCCGTGTTCTTCTTGTCGAGGATGACGTTTCTGATTTCTTCGGCGATAGGGGTACCGCCTGGTTCTCTAGTCA
>Ga0247611_10007081_pt1 | contig 14209 bp, 9 predicted proteins | sample 177DNAGHGhighgp2_FD_192422 | JGI IMG/M metagenome (GOLD analysis project Ga0247611, IMG submission 192422) | Sheep rumen microbial communities from Palmerston North, Manawatu-Wanganui, New Zealand - 1770 DNA GHGhigh gp2 | ecosystem: Host-associated > Mammals > Digestive system > Stomach > Rumen ...
ATTTTTTTGGACAACTTAAGCATATCACAAAGGCAGGTCTTATGGATATTTTTTTTAAACCTATCCAGCCTAATCTCCGTCAAAATTTTACACCATCCACTGTAAGATCGCGGGCGAAAATGTTTAAGGGTGGTTTAAAGTATTTTCACTATTCGAAAGCGGCCGGCGGTTTGCGCGGTTGCGGGTGTTGAAAAAGTTGCCGGGCGGCTGGCAACAAGCTGGCAAGCTGTTGGCAAAAAGTTGGTAAACGTGCATATTAGTTGCCAAACTGCACGTTTTTTGTTGGCAAAACATATGAAATCACTTGACAACCGCGGGAAGTAGAAATGTACGGTGACCGAATCGAGATCAGCAGCAAAGGCAGCCTCTACGGCAGAGGCAACGTAAGTCGGCTCGGCAAAGGCCGTCCCGAAAACGGAACCCCCGCCCTCGCCAACATTCTCGAACTCCTTAAGGTCACGAATACTGCTATTCCGGCATTCCCACGATACTCAAAGCCTTCGAAGGCGCCACCATCCCCGCCCCGGTATTCAGCGTCACACACGGAGTGTTTAAGGTCACATTCTACAACGGCACCGGCTACCAAACGCCCTACTCTGCCTACACGGCTCAGCCCACACACTCCGAGACTCCGAGGCGGTCGTCAGGTACTGCGCAACCCCGAAGTCCCGCGCCGACCTCGTCTCCTTCACACAGAAATCCCGGTACCACACTATGTCCGCAATCGTTCAGCCTCTTGTAGACCAATGGCTCCTCAGGATGACGATTCCGGAGAAGCCCAAGAGCGTGAATCAAAGATTTGTGGCGGTGTAAATGCACGTACAATTCCAGAAGACTGTAGAGATATATCCAATTATGTACATTTTTTCGAGTGATGTTTCGCATACAACTCCGTGGAATATTTCAGATTCGAAGAGTTAAGATCCAAGATCTATCCACAAAGCGGGCCGGACGGCGAGAGAACTGCGGTAAACTTCGTTGCCGTCGTCATAGACGGGGCCGTCATCGAGGACAAAGGCAGCGAAGCTAAAACTACGGCAGGACGACGACCGCAGCCACCACCAGCAATTGCCATTGCTGGCCTTGTATGCACCTTGAGCATAGCAGTATACGGTTTCCTCACATTGACGGGCACTATCTGAGCTGAAATACTTGTTCACTTCGGTTATGCTCAGCAGGAATACTTTGTCCGTAGTGTTGCTACCAGGCGATGTACTGTATGACGGTTTCTTGTCCTGAGTTACAGTAGTTGTGGGGATCATCTTTTCTTCATCTGAACTGAATGCATTATTGACGAATGTTCCATTCAACCATGTCCGCAATGAACAAGTTTCCCAGGTAACATCGGTATATGTCCTGTTGTACGGCTTGCAGTCAAGCGCGTAACGGCTGATTACAAGAAGTTTGTTTCCCTCTTTGGCAAGAACCAGCCATTCAATATCTTCTTTCCCGTTTGACGTGTTGTTGTCCTGTTCGTATGCTCCAAACACAATGTATTCCCCTACCTTAGCAGTTTTCAACTTTTCGGAGATATACTTCAATCGAATTTCGTTAGCCTTGGATTCACTATTCTTGTATCCATTAAGACTTATCCAAATTTTGTATGCTTCGACATATTTCCCACCTTCGGCTAAAAAAATTGCTTTTTCATACTTGCATTGTGAGATTCGTTCTGCGCTATCTTTATAACCACCCAACGATTTAAACGCCTCTATTGCCTCATCGTATTTGCCAGAATTATAAAACGAAAGAGCCGATTTGTATTTGCTATTAGGTATAATAACTGCAGTTAGCACAATAATAAATGCAATACACGCCACGATAATCGGAACAACAATAGCAGCCGTTCTCTTGCGCTTCTTTGCAGCTATTCGACGTTCTTGCGCTCTGCGTTCTGCTTCCAGTCTGTCGGCTTCTTCCTTTGCTTTGATTTCATCAATCTTCCTTTGGCACGCGTAAATCTGCTCGTCCGCATCTCTCCAGCCAGAAATCTTTCGGAATGTGCTGATCGCTGCTTCGTATCCGCTTACCGCGTTCCCGGTCATCTGAGATTTTCCGGAGGCATATATGGCATCTTTACGACATCCCTCTGCTTTGTCAAGGCATTGTTCCGCCAAAGCGTCTGCATCTTTAAACCCAGCAATACTCTTAAAAACACCGGCTACAGCCTTAAAATTGGTTTCAGCCTTTGCATTGCTCATTGCTCTGACGGCACCGTTGTAGATGCCTGTAAGCCTATCGTTTTCGTTGCGATCGTTGATGTATTTGATGTAACCATTCAATTCCTCTGAAAGCTTATCGCCGCCAAACCGAACGGCTTTTTGGAAATTGTTGCTACCGTCAAACGGCTGTTCGCAATTCAGCAGATCTTCCTGGCGACGCACGTGAAGTTCCGCCATAAGCTTGCCGATGTACGCCTGGGCGTTCTCCGGATCCTGGTCGAGCACTTTTTCGCAGTAATCGTCCGCCTCTTTCCAGTTCCCGTCCTCAAGGAAAATAAACGCGCGCTTCAGCAAAGGCGCGGTGTTGGCAGTGGAAGTTTGAACGACGGTTTCTTTTACCGTTGCTCTTGTCTCGCCCGCCGCCGTAACCTTCTTTATGCCGCGAATGAGGTCCTGCATGAATCCTATTTTTGACATGTCGTAAGACTGCAGAATCGACAGCTGCTCCGGAAGATCGTACGGATCCATATCCCTATAACAAGGCAAAATAACCTTTTTCCTGTCGCGTTTTACTATCGACAAAAATCTCGACCACTCATTTTTCACCCAAACCGCGTTGAAATGTTCAGGCTTAGTGCCGACTACAACCATCACCTTTGCTGAGTTAAGCGCCGCAAAAATATAAGGCTCGTACTCACTCCCGACCTTATCCTCAAGCGTTATGCGCGCAAAGAACACTCGCAGCCCTTCTTCTGTCAGTTGATAATAGATGTCTTGGGCAAGTGTACTGTCGACAGTTCTCTGCCCGTTGTTATCGTTCTCCTTGTAGCAGATAAAAACATCGAAAGGCTTTTCGTTTTGAGAGGCGGCGAGGATTCCCTTCTGAACCTCAGCAATCCTTGCAGCGTCTTTCTGATACTGACGTTTCGTAATTCCCTCCGAAAGGTCAACCGCCGCTTTGCAGTCGACATCTTCCGTAAACGGGTCGAAGCTCACCCGGTGGCATGTCGGAAGATATTCCATAGTGGCCGGATCCTCCACCCATTCGATACCAAAACGGCAGAGCGCGCAACACCAGTGAGCTTCAGCGTCGCTTGGATCCTCCTCTACGATTTTTTCATAGACTTGCAGAGCATTGTCGAACTCTCCTGTACGTCTGAAATGATTGCCGCGGTTAAAAGCCGCCGCACGTGCATCGTCATCTATCTTCGGTAGCGTCATCATGCTTCCGCAGTATTCACAAATTCCAAACGTCTTGTCGGCGGATATTTTCATATCGCCACCGCACATTTTACACTTTAAAATTGCCATTTATGCCTCCAAATGTCTATTTTGCCCGATTTCGAATTCTCGAAAAAAAACGTACCTTATCAAAAATGCGCAACCGCCTTATAGTGAATAACGCAAGTGCAGCGCACTTGAGATTGTAAGCTTCACCTGCTGAAATTTGCGCCAATGGGAACCCACAAAAACGCTTCGGATTTTTGGAGTTCCCCTATGACGCTGTGGAGGATTTCAAATTATAAGATTCAATATCCGAAATTAATCCACAAAGCGGGGCGGACGGAGTTATCGCTTTGGTCAACACTGGAGCCGCTATTATAGACGGAGCCGTCAAGGCTGATACGTGCGGCGTCGCCAGAACGGCAGCCTGGCGACCGCAGCCACCACCAACAATTGCCATTCCCGTCTACATAAGCGCCTTGCGCATAACAGTATGCAGTGCCTTGACACTGGCGTGCACTATCCGAGCCGAAGTATTTGTTTACCTCTGGAATGCTGAGCAGGAACACATTATCTGTTGTTTCATTTCCGGGTGATGTGTTGTATGACGGATTCTTATCAGCTGTAACAGTAGATTTAACTATCATTTTCTGATGATCTGAACCGAATGCCTTATTATAGAACGTTCCATTCAACCATGTTCTTAACGTGCACTTCTCCCATGTTGTATGTGTATTTGTGCTGTTGTATCTTTGACAATCCAGCGCATATTGACTTATAACAAGTGCTTTGTTTCCCTCAACGGCAAGTACTTTCCATTCAATTTCTTCCTTGCCATTTGAAGTATTGTTATCTTGCTCGTAATAGCCAAATTTAATAGTAGATCCAACCTTGACATTTGTTAAACCAGCCATCTGCTTGAGGAACAAGCATTCTTCCGCTTTGGTGGCACTATCTTTGTAACTTAAAGAGCTAAATTCTTTATACGCATCGTCGTATTTTTTCGTATTGAATAGTTCCACCGCAGCACTGTATTTGGCATCGTTGATAGCCGTTTCGCACTTCGTTATCTGTGTGTCGCTGTCCTTGTATCCGTTGAGTTCCTTAAATGCCGTAATCGCCTCATCGTACTTTCCAGCGTTGTAAAGTTTGACTGCAGCGTTGTATTTGCCGCTAGGAATAATAACCGTAATAAGCATGATAACAAACGCAACACATGCAACTGTGATAGGAATTACGATAGCGGCAATCTTTTTGAACTTCTTCGCGGCTTTTTCAGCAGCGATGCGATTTTGCTCCGCTTTACGCTCTCGCTCGAGACGGTCAGTTTCTTCCTTCGCCTTGGTTTCTTCGATTTTCCGCTGACAAGCGCAGATTTGCTCGTCTGCATCTTTCCATTCGGAAATCGTGTTGAATATCTTTATAGCTTCTTCGTAGCAATCCACAGATTCTTTGTATTTTTGCGAGTTATTAAGAACTGTCCCGGATTGTATTTTTGACATTGCAGAAGCGTAGATAGAGTCCTTCCTGCACGCATCAACTTTGTCGAGGCACTGTTCGGCAAGAGAGTCAGCATCTTTGAATCCGGAGACTGTTTTGAACGCTCTCGCTGCCGCTTTATATGCAGCCTCGCTATTCGCCCCTTTCATAGCGTTGACCGCGGCATTATAGATTCCTGTCAACCGTGCGTTTTCATTGCGCTCGTTGATATGTGTAATATAGCCGCGCATCTCGGTTTTGAGCTTTTCATCGCCGAAGCGAATGACTTTGCCGTAGTTTTCTCGGCTGTCAAAGGGCTCATCACAATCCACCAGTTGCTTGCGACTTCTGACCTTCAGATCGGCCATCAGCTTGCCGAGATACGCCTCCGCGTTTTTGGGATCGATATCGAGAACCTTTTCGCAATAGATGTTGGCATCCTGCCATTTACCGTCTTCAAGGAACAAAAACGCTCTTTCGAGAAGCGGAGCAGTATTCGTATTAACTGCGCTTACTACGACTGTTTCATTAACCGCCGTTTTCTGTTCGTCTTTCTTTGCAATCTTTTTGATTCCGCGAATAAGGTCCTGCATGAATCCGATTTTTGACATGTCGTAAGACTGCAAAATCGACAGCTGCTCAGGAAGATCGTACGGATCCATATCCCTATAACAAGGCAAAATAACCTTTTTCCGGTCACGTTTGACTATCGACAAAAATCTCGACCACTCATTTTTCACCCATACCGCGTTGAAGTGCTCGGGCTTGGTGCCAACGACCACCATCACTTTCGCGGAATTCAGCGCCGCGAAAATATAAGGCTCGTACTCGCTGCCGGCTTTGTCCTCAAGTGTAATTCTGGCAAAGAAGACACGAAGCCCCTCCTCGGTGAGCTGGTAATAAATATCCTGGGCAAGCGTACTGTCGACAGTTCTCTGCCCGTTATTATCGCTCTCCTTGTAGCAGATAAAAACGTCGAAAGGCTTTTCGTTTTGGGAGGCAGCAAGGATTCCCTTCTGAACCTCAGCAATTCTTGCGGCGTCCTTCTGGTACTGCCGTTTCGTAATTCCCTCCGAAAGGTCAACCGCCGCTTTACAGTCGACATCTTCCGGAAACGGGTCGAAGCTTACCCGGTGGCATGTCGGCAGATATTCCATTGTGGCCGGATCCTCCACCCATTCTATGCCAAAACGGCACAGCGCACAGCACCAGTGTGCCTCTGCGTCGCTCGGGTTCTCCTCAACGATTTTTTCGTAGACCTGCAGAGCCTTGTCGAACTCGCCTGTACGTCTGAAATGATTTCCGCGGTTAAAAGCCGCCGCACGTGCATCGTCATCAATCTTCGGTAGCGTCATCGTGCATCCGCAGTATTCGCACGTTCCAAACGTCTTATCGGCTGATATCTCCATATCGCCGCCGCACATTTTACATTTTAAGATTGCCATTTAAGCCTCCATATATTTCTTACCCTTCTAGAGTTGTCACGCTTCTGCGAAATGATATTTCTCATTATTCCATCTGTGCCGCGGGAACAATGATAGTATTATAGTAGTTCTCATCCAACCAGTTCGGAAGTGTTTCGTCGATAAAATTCTCAAGAAGCTTATTTACTATCCTCAAAGCGTGTAGCTCTTTATCGTCCGGATAGGCAAAAAGAATAATCGGCCGGTTCCCGTGAATTATCTTACAACGGTAGTAATACGATAGTTGAGTCAGAATGTATCCGTAAGCGGTAAGGTTATACTGTCCTCCGTCTTTCTTTTTCAGTGCTCCGCGGATTCTTAAATTTGGTTCACCGTTGTCAACATATTCCCTATCGAAATTATCAGATGAAAACTCTTGTAATATCCGTCCTACAGTATTAGCAATTAACGTCTTGTCTTTATCATCAATCGTCTCATTACCAATTCTTAGTAATCGTTGGAACCGCTTGATTTTTTTAGCCTCTACTACGCATTGCGTGTGCTTTGCAGCATCAACTGTATTAGAGTAGTGATTATACATTCCATTGAACGCCGTCCAAAGATAAACGAACCTCTCTGTTTCGAAAACCATTTTTTTGCTACATAAAAGAGCAAACAAGGCGGCGGTTAAATCATCGTATTTGGATTTAGGCGTATTAAGCAGTCGAAGAATAATCGCTTCATTAGAGAACGCTCTGGGTACCGCCCTTTTAAGTTCGCCTTTTATCATCGAAAAAACCAGCGGAGTTTCATTTCCTGCGAAATCTATTATCGTCTCTGAATTCCCAACTCTTACCGTGACAGACTTTACCTCCAAGCTTTTGGAAAACTTCAGCAAGTATATCAGCAAGGCCTTTTTAATCGCGTCAGAAAATAAATATGAGTTGCTAGCCAGCAATTCTGAAACAGTGTACAATCTCCCAAGTTCTGCTCTAATCGAAAATCCTTTCGAAGATATTGACAGCGCAACATTGCTAGTGTTGCCAAACCTGTACACATATTCGTCATATTTTTTACCGACTGTGTCTGCAGTAACAGAATAACTATACTTCATCTAATCTCCTATTTTAACCCACATTGCAGGGCGAACTGCTCGAAGTGAATCATATGCAGAGCTTTCTCTAGTGTATTCTGTTCCAAAAGGGTTAACTCTACCCTTCGGTACTACTTCAGCAGACTGATATAAGTAATCAGAACGAAGCCACCACCGTGTCGAGGCCTTTTGTGCCTCCGCATATTTAGTTGGATAACACGTTTTTGTGTCAGCAGAAATTAGATATTCATTCTGTTCTTGATAGCTCAACAAAAACACTTTATCTGTAGTCTCTAAAGTATAGTGCATTTTACTATTATTTATACTATCGGTTGTAAGCGTTGTGTTCTGAATCTTATTGCGTTCCGCAGCTGTGAACGCCCTATTAGCAAATGTTTCGTTCAGCCAAGTTCGTAATGAGCAATCCTTCCACCCATTGTAAGTTGTGTATCGGTTTTCACTAAACGGTTGGCAGTCGAGGCTATAATGACTTAATAGTAACACTTGATCACCATCTTTCTTTAGTACAAGCCATTCTATATTTTCCTTTCCATTTGATTCATTGTTGTCTTGTTCATACGTTCCGAAAATAACGTAATCGCCCGCTTTAGATTTTCTCAGTTTTTCCTCGATATACTTGTCACGAATCTGAAGTGCTTTCTCATCACTGTCCTTAAATCCACTTAATTTAACGAAAGTTTCATATGCTTCAACGTATTGTTTCGAGTTCATAAGATCAATTGCCTTTTTGTATTGATTATCATCGAGCGCATATTCACACTTCCTTATCTGCTCATCACTATCTTTATAGCCGTAAAGCGACTTGAAATGAATAATAGCGACTGCATAATTTCCGTTGTTCATCAACGCGATAGCGTTGTTGTACTCCGCGTCCATTATCGCATTTTCACACTTTTTTATTTGTTCTAAACTATCCTTATATCCGTCGAGCGACTTAAAACTAACTATTGCCTCACTATAATCGCCATCGTTCATCATTCTAATCGCTTTATTGTATGTTTCGTCTTTTATAGCAGCTTCACATCTTGTAATCTGCACCTTGCTATCACTATACCCGTCAAGAGCCTTAAACTCTGTAATAGCAAGTGAGTAATTGCCCTCTTTCATCAAAGAGACAGCATGCTTGTATTTATTTTCTTGGATTTTCTGTTCGCACTTGATTATTTGCAGTGCGCTATCCTTGTATCCGTCAAGAGCATTGAATATATCTATAGCGTAAGAATAGACGCCGTCATCCATTAAGGAAATAGCATAATTATACTGGTTATCCTCTTCTATCCATAACTCGCAAGCTTCTACCCAATCCTCACTATTGCTGAAACCGCGAAGTGATAGAAAAATCTCTTTTGCTTCTTCGTATTTTTGCTCTTCGAATAATCTCTCGCCGTGTGATAGCTTGATACTTGGAATAATCAGCGTAAAGAGGAGCAGCACAATAATACAAAGCGCGATAGCCGGAATGACAATAGCCGCAATCTTCTTGCGTTTTTTTGCCGATTTCTCCATAGCCAGTCTATTTTGTTCGGCCTGGCGCTCATTTTCCAGTCTTTCCGCTTCTGCTTTTGCATTGATTTCCTCTATTGATTTCTGGCAAAAAGCAAGGAGTTCATCAGCATCGCGCCATCCTGGTATTTTTCTTAAACTCTCTACTGCGTTTTTATAGTTAGTTAAATTTTTACCGGACATTTGCGCTTTGGCGGCAGAATAGATTTCATTTTTACGACAAACCTCTGCTTTTTCCAGACACTGTTCCGCGAGCAACTCTGAAGCTCTGAATCCGGAGATTTCTTTGAATGAATTCGCTATGGTTTTAAATGCAGCTTCGCTTTTTGCCGCGCTCATCGCGCTAACAGCAGCCTCATAAATACCCGCAAGTCTGTTGTTTTCGTTACGTTCATTTATATGTTTGATGTACCCGATCAATTCAGAGGAAAGCTTTTCATCACCGAAACGAAGAGCCTTTTGATAGTTGTTATTACCGTCAAATGGTTTTTCACAGTTGCTCAAGTCCTCTTTCTTGAACGCATGTACATCCGCCATTAATTTTCCAAGATAGGCCTGTGCGTTTTTGGGATCTTGGTCAAGAACCTTCTCGCAGTATGCATCAGCCTCACCCCAGTTACCATCTTCCAAGAATATAAAAGCACGCTCAAGCAAAGGCTGAACACTGAGGCTTCCGTTCGCAGCAGTGACTTCTAGCCCCACATTTTTCGGTGCATCTTTACTTACAATCTTTTTAATTCCGCGAATCAAATCCTGTATGAACCCGAGTTTCGACATATCCTGCGCCTGCAGGTGCGAAAACTCATCCGGAAGATCGTACGGGTCCATATCGCGATAAGCCGGAATAAGAACTTTCTTGCCGCCACTTTGTTTTACAAGTGAAAGATAGCGTGACCACTCGTTTTTAACCCAAACCGCGTTAAAATGCTCCGGCTTCGTGCCGAGAACTACCATCACTTTCGCTGAATTGAGTGCAGCAAAAATATACGGTTCGTAGGCCGTGCCAAGCTTGTCTTCCAGCGTTATACGTGCAAAAAAGACCTTGAATCCTTCCTGCGTAAGCTGGTGGTAAAGGTCGTTTGCCAAGACGCTATCAGGCGTTCTTCGTCCGTTCCGGTCAGTTTCTTTATAACAAATAAAAACGTCAAAAGGCTCCTCTTTCTGCGAAATCGCAAGAATTCCTTTCTGGATGTCGTTTATTGTTTTCGCCTCTTTTTCGTATAACTCGCGCTGATAGCCGTCTGCATATTGAAGGGCGGATTTGTAGTTATCATCGTCGAAAATCGACGTAAACTGCGCACGGTTTACTGTAGGCACGCGTTTGCACGTCGCAGGATCTTCCACGTATTCGATACCGTATTGACAGAGAACGAGCGACCAATAGGCTTCGGCGTCGGTCGTATCTTCGGTCAATATCTGCTCGTATATCGTCGCAGCTTTATCAAATTCATTATTCCGGCGGAAATGGTTCGCGCGGTCGTACAGATTCGCCCGGCGATCATCATCAAGACGTGGCAGCGTCTGCTTTGTACCGCAGCTGTCGCAAACACCTACGGTCGCGCCTTGGTCAAATTCTATTGTGCCGCCGCACATTTTGCACTTGAAAATAAGCATTATAAAACTCCCTTTAGCAATTTTCTATTCCTCTCTATTAATTTCATGGATATAGCATAATCTGATGTTTTTTCTTTTTTCATCACTCCATAATCGGAGAATTCTTTTGACAATTCAGAATACTCGTTCTCAGTTGTTTCCGGACCAAATACAACAGAAACGCCTCGGTCTTTATCCAATATATTAAACTCTATGGCAATCCGACTGTATTTGACCTTACTATTAAAAGCAACCACAATTCGGAACTCGTTTTCATATTTCCAAATCGGATTTTTCACAAAATAGTGTCTGTTCGACTTCTTGAGCTCGTTTAAAGCCTCTTCAATTCCGTTGAATTGCTTTGACCCGTTAATCTTATGATCGCAATAGCCGTTTGAGGAGACATAGTAAATCCAGTCATAATAAATACTATAAGCCGATTTAGGTACCTCCCTCCTTAACTTCTTATTCTGCTTGTTTACATAGAATACTGTGCAATCATTGATAATCTCATTTAATTTCGCCCTTGTAAACTGGATTTTGCACCCCTTGCCGTCTATCCCTCCATAAAGGTAGAACGCGGGAATGTTGAGCGCTTCAGAATTTGAAAAGCACAGCGAAAACGCGTCATTTGTTTCATCACTGTGAATTTTAGCTTCAGCTAAATCGTTCATTTGGCTATACTTACTCAGATAAAAAGTTTCTGTGCTAAGAATCTCACGTGCATTTTCCACTGATGTAAAGTGGCAATACTTGGTCTCGCTTTTTGTTTGAATCTTTAATTCGGTCATTTCAGCACCTTACAATTTCTATTTCTATCGCCTATAAGCACGGCAATCTCGCCCGCAATCACTTTCGCCTTTTCAGTGTTGTCGATGTCAACAACAGTAGAAAATTCATCCATTTTTGCGCTGATTTTTGCTTCGATTACGGAAAGGGCTTCGTTCGACATCGGATCGGAATACCTCACTGCTTCATAAACCTTTTTGCACTCCGCTTTCACTGCATCGCTTTTAGCGCGGGCAAGTATGCCCTCCGCATCAACGGTAAGATTTTTGATAAAAGAAGTCTGTGTTTTCACCTTCTCGTCAACTATTTCGACCGTGTCCGCCGCCCAAACCGCTTTAACGACTGCAACTGCGTTAAACGCAAGAATCAGAATGCAGACGATTGCCGCAATCCATGCCGGACAGTTCGGGATAAGCATGAGAATGAGGCCCGCAACAAGCATAATTATCAGCGCAGACCAGCTGACAGTTATCAGCGGCAGGTTGTAGAACATTTTCTTCAGATTTTGCGCTTTGAATGCAAAAAATGCGCATATGAGGTTGCCTATGAACGCCGCGATGATAAAACCCCACGCGATCCAAAAACGCGCGTCGTACTCTACTGTAGCCCCCAGAATCACCGGTCGAGCAAGGAACACCACGGCGGTAAAAGCCGCAAGTAATATCAACCATATGGTAGCGTATAATTTGAAACTTCTTTTCATATATCTCTCCGATCTAGTTTTTTATGCAGATTTGGAATTATCTCCACGCTATCGCGTATTTGAAAGTAATTTGCTTTCCCCAATAAGCAAAGATTATAAGTTAAGGGGCAAAAGAGCAGCCAACCACAGTTGTTCAACAGTTTCTGTCCTTAGTTGGTTATGTGCGAATCTTACATAATCTCGGCGAGAAGCTTTGCCTTCATCCGGGTAAACTCTTCCTCGGATATTACCCCTGCTTCTTTCATTATCGTTAGTTTCTCGACCTTTGCTTTGAAAATTGCCATATCGTCTGCAGGCGCTGTCGGTTGCGAAGCTGACTCAGGTTGCTGCGTTTGTCCGCTTAATCCTCCAAATATGCCACCAATCTGTTCGCTCATGGCGCCAGCGGCTTGAAGACCTATGCCAAGCCCTATAATGTCGCTCATTGTAGATCCTCCCGAACTGCCGCCGGAGCCCATATTACCCATCCCTTCAGCAAACGCTTTTTGCACTTCAGCCTGAACATAATCCTTTTTAGTAATCCCTTGCGCCTGCATAACCTGAGCTTCGGCATAGCCTGCCTGTCGAGTTCTTTCCGCCTCAGCCTGCGCCTCGATTATTTTTCGCTCCGCCTCACGCTTAGCAACCTCTGTCTGTGTGAACTGCCGCTCCATCTCCGCGGCTCGCTCCGCAGCAGTTACCTCGGCCTCTGCCTGTGCGCGTGCAGTACGGACAGTCGTCTCAGCTTTAATCATCCGTGTTTGTAAAGAAATTGCGTGCAATTCCCGCAGCCGTTTGAAATTCGGATCGCCCTCGGGCAAAACGACGGTCGTTAGATAAAATTGCGGAATTGTCAGTCCATATTCTTCAAATCCGCCAATTACTCGCTTTTTAAGGATATCGGACAACTCCTCAAGATGTTCGTCTATTTCAAGGATATCAAATTCTCCGGCTTTTATCGCCTTGGGGAGATTCGATTTCACTGCCGTAGTGATTAATGGGCGAAACGAGTTTTGCAACGACTTTGTGAATCCGGCGCCACGCTCTTCCCAAGAAATACCGTTCATCGTACCAACAAGTTTGACCAAGAGTTTTCTGCTATCGGAAACGCTTAGGTTCATTTCGCCGGATGCACCAAGTTCGAGCGGAATACCGGAATCCGGATCGATGTATCTGATTTTTTCTGGAGTCCCCCATTTCACCGCCATTTGAACAGTCTTATTGATGAAATAGACTTCACAATGGAATGGTGTAGTATCTCCCGTCACGCGTTTGAAAATGCCTCCTATTTTAGGAATATTCTGAGTTTCAAGCGTGTAACGTCCAGCTCCAAACAAATCAAGTGCCTGACCGTTCATAAAGAAGATTGCCTCTTGAGATTCATGGACAATCAGCTGCGTCATGCTGTTGAAGTCCTCACTCGGATGCTTCCAGATGAAGGTGCTGTTGTCGCCTTCGTATTTTATTACTTCACAAATATTAGACATTATAGTCCCCCTGAAATTCAATTCATTATGTCGAATTATTTAAGATAAACTAAAAGCAACAGGACTCATAAACAATTATTACCTGCAATGAAGCTTCCACTATATTCCTGATCTTAACTTTCATTCTTATATCCTCCCTAAATCTTTAAAACTGTCGGCCATTTGACATTCCAATCCCTTTCAATTGGTGCACTTTTTGGTTTGCCGTTATTCCAAGGGGAAAAAAGAAAAAAAGACAATAATAACACGGATATTTATTGAAATGTATTACAGAAACTGATATAATCAAATGCATAGTAACGGCACCAAAAAGTGCACCTTATGATATTTTCTTCCCATATTTCTTTCTTCTATAGAATGTAGTTGCGCTGATTTTACATAACTCGACAACTTCTTGAATTGAGATTTCTCCTTTTTCATGTTTTTTGATAATCTCCAAGAAATCATCCGGCACCTCCTTCCTCGGCCTGCCGAATTTCACGCCCCGCGCTTTTGCTGCCGCGATGCCCTGCGCCTGACGTTTTTTGATGTTTTCGCGCTCGGTCTGAGCTACGAAAGATAGTATCTGCAGGACAATGTCGGCGATGAACGTTCCCATCAGGTCCTTGCCGTTGCGGGTGTCGAGAAGGGGCATGTCGATGACGCAGATGTCGACGCCGACCTCCTTGGTCAAAATTCGCCACTGGCGCTGGATTTCCTCGTAGTTGCGACCGAGGCGATCGATGCTGAGCACGAAGAGGATGTCGTTTTTGCGAAGGCGGCGGACCATTTTG
>Ga0247611_10007082_pt1 | contig 14207 bp, 15 predicted proteins | sample 177DNAGHGhighgp2_FD_192422 | JGI IMG/M metagenome (GOLD analysis project Ga0247611, IMG submission 192422) | Sheep rumen microbial communities from Palmerston North, Manawatu-Wanganui, New Zealand - 1770 DNA GHGhigh gp2 | ecosystem: Host-associated > Mammals > Digestive system > Stomach > Rumen...
AAGAACATTAGCGACCTACTCGGAGAGTACTCTGGGGAGAAGAATGAAGCGAAGCCGAAGTCAACCATCGCGAGGACTATTGAGAATTGCAAAAGTTTAGGTATAGAGGAGATTGATACCGACAATGGAGCTATCTATATCGAACAGCTGTGCAAGGCTGACTGTCCGTTTAGAGGCGCTAGGGGGTAGGTGATAGAGCTCGATAATATGGGTGCCTTGTGGGGTGAAATGGAACTGCTGCAATGGCACTCTACGGGAAAAACCAAGTGTCCTACTGCGGATGCAATGATTAGCGACTTTCTAGACGAGGACATTTACTCAGGCAAAGAACTCGGAGCCCACCAGTTTGCCTATGCCCTCATAGTCCTCGGATTTGGTGCGCCCTTTGACGCCGTGAAGGGATGGCTGCGCGAAGCTGTCAAAAACGGGAATGCTGACGCAAAGAAATTGACCTATAGACCTTATTTTGTTTGCAAAGATACACCCTATTTCGCTGTCGTTCTGATAATGTAGACAATTATAGAAAAAGTTCCATTCCATGAGTCGTTTTCTCGCCTCTGGATAGTGCAAACACTTCGTGATTTGCCCTCTGCATTCGGCTTAACGGAAACGTTGGTTTCTTCGCAACCGTTGTTTTCTCGCCTCTGGATAGTGCAAACACTCCGTGATTAGCCATCTCCGCTCGTCTTATCGAAAACATTCTAAAATCCAGTATTAGATTCTATTCTTATTTTTTGCAAAAATACAATAAATTCCGAATACGACAAAATCCTATTCGGAATTTACTGCAAATTTACAATAAATCTGGAACAGACATTACCAATTGTTCTCATGCTTGTGTAAAGATACACCAAATATCGTTACCAATTCCGATTATAGACAAATATAGATAAAGGTCCGCTTTGCGAGTCATTACGCCGAACGGGCTCGGTTAGCAATATATTTAATCATTCCTCTGATTCTGAGTTTTGGGAAGGATTAAATCCAAGTCGTTCGTTCAGCCATCGGTTGGCAGTACGGAATATTGGTTTCTCCTCCATGCTTGTTTTGGTTTTTTCAACAAAGTGCCTAATCTTAGAGGGAGTTTCTTCTCCCAAAGTCCATTTATGGCCACATTGGGGACATTCAAAAACAAATTTATCCCCAAACAAGGCTTCTGAGGCGGCCATGAGGTATGGAGCAGGGGTTTTATCACCAATTGAATCTCCTACTATTTTTCCAACAGTCCCTCCATCCTTCCCTCCAATCTTCTCTCCAATACCTTCTCCAAATTTAGCAAACGAATCTTTTGTTTTAGTATATCCATCACCTGCTTTTTGAATAATGGAACGTTTTTGTGGCTCACACCACGTTCCACATTTTGGACACTGACTCATAATGTTCTCTCCTATCTTATTCCTCTTTTCAAACTTGTCTTTGCTCTTTCCGGTTCACGGCTTAACCAATCAAGAGTAATGAATGCTCCAACTGGGGTCATACCATAGTTATCCATCAAACTGGAAAATGAATAACCTTCTACAGCAATGTTTTCACATTCTTTAGTTTGTGTCCACTTTATAAAAGCCGACTTTACGAGCGGACAGAAGTTTTCTATTTTGACAATGGTTTTCTCAACCATAAAGGCAGGATATCCTTGATCCTTTAGAATTTGCTCTATTTGTTGTTTGTTCATTATCATGCGTAAAAAGCTTTATCTTGTCCTTTTTTCATTACGCCATCTGCGTAATAGTTTGCATCCTTCTCAATTTCTTGATTCTCGTAGGCTTCGAAATCAAGTTGAGGACGTATGTAATTGTCCATGTTCTCTTTCCAGACAGCAATCACCTTATCACTCACTGTGACAGATTCTGGATTTAAAACTGCTCGTTCTTGAAATGCGTGCCTAGACTCATGTATTAGTGTGTTAAGAAGCTCTTCGCAAGATGAGTCTTCTAACATCTTTGCATTCAACTCAATCTTATTTTTCCCTGGGACGAAACCACCCAAACTGCTTTCTGGCATGTCCTTGAATGAGAGTTCTGCATCGATACCCATATGTTCCTTGATGTTTTCATAGAAATCCATACAAATTTCGCATCTTCCAAACAGACCTTCTTCTTCAAACTTCTCATCCAACCCTTCCCTATAAAAGTCAGCGACAGTTTCTATGCAGCCTTTCTTCATTTCAACATCGTCAATCTTTCTGACTTCAGCAGTCTCCTGCCAAGGAAAATGGAATCTTTCAATTCCACCATCAACTTTTTCTCCAACTAGTGCTTTGGAGAAGGTTGCATTGGGTATCTTTTTCACGTCCCATCGACCACTGTTAAGTAGTGGACTGTTGAGGTCAAGTTTTATTCCGCCTCTGCTTGAAAATTGTTGAACAACTTGTTTTCGATTCTCGGTATTGGAGAATACATTATATGGCTGAGCACATGAAGTTCTAATATCCACACTGATGCGCTCGCCTTTTCTGACAACATTATCTCCACCAAGATAGATGTCATTCTTTGCTGTAAAAAGAAACGCTGTCATCTGTTTTGCAATTTTGATAATTCATCTTCCATTTTTTTCAAAGAAACAGTATATGGGTTTTGATTCGACTCAAACAGCCAACACATAAATTTGTTACCGTTTGTGGTAAACATTTGTGAATGCATAGAAATTGCATCATCAATTCCCATCGCCACTATTTCTTTGCCTTCCTCCGTTAAAAGATTATGGTTGTCGCACCACAGCATTATCTTGTTAAATCTCTCAACGACATCTTTTTCCAATTCGTTAGCATCAATATGCCAAGAGGCTTTATCGTAAATCTTCATAGCCATTATGCTCTCCTTTCTATTATTGTTTGAATGTCATTTGGCAATCTTATGAGATCTCCGTTCCCGTTTCTGATATAATTGCCTCCGTTTTCTCGTATCCTATTCTCTTTTGCTATCTGTTCGGTTTTATCTGCCGTTGTAGAAGTAACTTCAACACACTCGATCACACGTCCATTTTGTATGACCACAAAATCAATCCTTCTGGCAGTGTCGGTCACGGGGTCTTTGACCATATTGCCATTTTCATCCCGAAGATAGGCTTCTCGCACTATTGTACAATTATTGGCTTCTGGGTACTTCTTCTGCAAATCCCCCTCAACCTCCAACTCACGCCTAAGCCCATTCTCCTTGTTAGGAATAATCTCACATATATTGTCACGAAATACAGTGGAAAGAGGCATTCTAAGCTCTTTGTCACTCAGCAGAGGATAGTCTCCTGACAATTTCTCTAATTCAGATTCTCGCTTTGCGAACTCATTCAAACCATGTGATAATTCAAAGCTGCTCATGTGTTTTTGTTTTTATAAAAAGAGTACCATGCATTATATATTTTTTTGTTCACCTCGTTAGAAAGACCATACGAGTGCATCATGCAATGGCAAAGTTCATCTTCTAATGTTTGCGGATAATCACCAAGTTTGTCATGGATTAATATGACAAGGCTTTTCGTTAGGTCAGTAAAGCTGGTACTTTTGTTTGCCAAAAGAGCAACTGCATCATTCGAGTCAAGAATAGAGGAGATAATCAATGACAATCTGTCAAAGTTAATATCTTTCCATAGGGACACTTCCTTAGATTGCTCATATTCATTGACCGCTTCGTAAACCAACACTTTGCAGAAAGTAGGTAAGTCGGTATAGTCAAGCCCTTTTGAAATAATAATAGTATCAGGTTGCGGATCTTCTTGTACCCTTCCTTTTAACAGCAACTTAATCACCTCCATCTTTACTAAAGAGAACTGTTTCGGCATATCAATAGACTGGTCGAAATGATGTTGTACATGCTCCCCTGTAAACTCTCCGATCTTACATAAAACAGGATCTTCCCAGTTATTTTGATATACCACCGCTACACCCGTTGGAAGTTTGGCTATTTCATCCAGCTGGTTGTCTTTCATGGCAGCAGACTTCCCAGCAATTCTTCTGTCATTTTCTTCGGGAAGACGCATGATAATCTTTGTGTTGGTATTCTTTATGGCTGAAATATCAACCGAACTGGGTGATTGGTCAACAATCACAAACCCTTCTCCGCAGGTTCGCATCTCGGCGATTGCATTTGAAATCATTTCAACACTCTTGCCCGCTATGTTGGAACCCTCCATGTCTTGCTCTTGCGAACAACGCTTAAGAATATTATGTGCTTCTTCCAGAATAGTAATGTGTCTCAGTCCGCTGTTTGGTTCAATGTCCTGACTTGAACGGTACTCAGAAAGTCTCATTATCAGAATTCCCATCAACAATGACTTTGTCTCTTGTGAACCAACCCTGCTTAGGTCAACAATAACGTTTTCATCAAATAACGCAGCATCGCCAATTTCATTCCCAGTAAAGATGTCTTTGTTGATGCCGTTGGTGAGCGATTTGACTCGTGTAACAAGTGACCCTGTATAGTTACTCTTGACCTCTTCTGAATATGCAGAACTCTCAATAGTCGACACCAATGCGTTTAACAGGTCGTTGAAATTCGGGAAGAGTTCGTTTGAATACTTGTTTTGCGATTTATACAAATCCCAACCGCAATTCTCGTATGCTGCAAGTGTGGCTTCCTTCAACACGGCAGGCATTGCTGCATACATCGGCCAACAGACGTTGAAAATCTCAATCAGGCGGTCTATATGCTCCAACACATGGACACTCTCAGGAAATTTGAATGGATTAATACGTAATAATCGTGAGCGCAATGGATTTGTTCCATACACATGCTCGTTTCCAAAAACATCCTTGTACTCACCCTTTGCTGGCTCAATTATCAAGAACTTAGGAGATGTTGATGAACGTTGCTTGCGTATCTGGTCAATCAAATAGTAAATCGTATTGCTCTTCCCACAACCAGTCGACCCTGTCACGAATGTATGTTGGGTTAAACTCTTTACATTAAGGTCCACTGGATTGTCTTCATATATATATCCTTTGTCATAAATATTACCCAGAAGAAGACTCTCACCCGATGGTTCCCCGTCAAGACGTACTACATCTTTAGCAAGTGAAATATGTTCCGTTACAGGCAAACCTGGAACAGACTTACGAGGGAGGTTTATCATCATAGCCACTTCCCTGCTGTTAAGGGATGCCGTTGAGGTTAACATCACATCACTTTTGAGCAAAGGATTGCTATACGAAAACATCGGATGGTCTAACCCGGCGACATATCGGACAATGTTTTCAAACTTTATTGGGTCGTCTTTTGTCCAAGTTGTCAATGCTGACATTTCTACACCAGATTTCTCTCCTTGCATTATTGAGCGGAACACACTTGATGCCATTTCTGCTGTTGCCCTGTCTGAATCGTATGAAATAAAATACGCGCCAGTAGCCCATAGACCGGTACCTTCACACAATTCCAATCGCTCAAGCTGCTTGTCTATACGTTTCATGGCATCCTGATAATGCTTGTTTTGAACTGTAATTGTAAAGTTCTTCGATTGCCCAATAGTGGCGGTTTGTCCATCAGTGGTGCTAAATTGATCCGTATGTGTTTTTTGTTGACTTTCGCTTTTGTTTTTTGTTTTTGTGTCAGATGTGCTGCGTTGTTTTGCCGTACCTCCACCTTTCGCACTGTTCTCAGTTCCTGCTTTTAGGCTTGTAGCATACGAAGCGCCACTTAGCCCCAACAAGGCAACTCCTGCGGGGATTCCAACTCCAGTAGCAGACAAGGCTGTACCGAGAGCCATACTAACGCCAGCTAATGTATTTGACACCTTTGCCCATTTGTTCTCGTGGCTCTCACCCTTGCTCCAGTTCTCACTTTCGGTAATACTATCACTCACAGCATGGGAATCAGAAGTCCCTATTGTTGTGGCTTCCCCTAACGAATCTGAATACCCTTGCGTTCTGCTTATGGCGTTTGCCATAGATTCATTAGTGGAATATGCAAGCTGTTGTGTTGCCATTGCCGACAAATCTGTATAAATGGCCTCATACGCATTCCTAATCTGTTCTATTTCATCCTGCGAGTTATGTGTAGCAAGAATAATTGCTGTATACTTCTTTCCCTGCATGGCCGATGCAAATTTCTCCAAACCTTGGATAAAGGTGGCATTGGTGTATTCTCCTTTTTCATTCTTCAAAGCAGGGACTCCGATGTATGAACTGATGCAATTGGCATCGTATTGGAGTTTGTTTAATATCTTGTTTTGTGGTGGTTTGTCTTCCCCTTTCGGTATAATGGACAAGTTTTCAATTTCCACACCAGGAAATTGACCTTTTAACGAAGAAATCAGCGTTTCCGCCACACTGCTGTCTACTCGTTTTTCATCGAATGACTTGATGCCAATATAGAAGTCAGTATGATTACCTTGGCCATCCACAATTAGAAAAACAGAGCTGTCGGCATGGGTCATAGTCCCGATTACACTGAAAAACTTATCCGTGGCATATTCGTCTTTCTCATATACCATCTTGTTGATACGATACATGACGATATTATTTAAACCTTGAACGCCATCAATAGGAATCACGTTCATCGATTCCAATTTTGTGACGTAGTTTTTCAATACCACATCATTCACAAGTGCGAGTGCATTGTTTGATTTTTCCTGATAAGGTGCAATCTCGTTCGATATTGGCACCATATCATTTGGATCAGGTTTAACATCAGCCATATCCTTGCCAAGTTCATTCCCCGCATTGTCATGGCTTGTATGCTTGATTTTCATGTCCGTAGTGTCGTATATTGTACTCATTTATTGTATTCTTTATATAGTTTATAACCACCATATGCTGCTGCACCTAACCCAACCACAGTCAAAAATGTTTTTGATGCACATAGACCAATAACTGTAAGAACTGCACCACCAACAGTGACACCTTTGTATATCTGGGCATTATTAAACTGTTCGGATTGAGATTCTGAAGCCCTGTTGTCCTGTTCTCTAGTACTCTCTTCTTTTCTGCGTTCCTCTTGCTCCTTTTGGCGGGCCTTTTCTTCCAAAACCACTTTTACCACCCGTTCATAAATCAATAATTTCTGCTTAGAGAAATTGAAATCCAACTTGTTCTTTATCAAGAAAAGATAGTCCTGATTCCATTCTTCCATCGGTTTTTCCAAAGACTCACCATCATCCTCTTCATAAAGGTTTATTAAGTTGGCTTCTGCATATTGAAGCATCTCGTGAAATGTTGCGCCTCTCGGATCCATCATCAACTCGCTTGCCAATGCTATACGGACGCTGATAATGTCGTGTTCGTCAACTGCATTTTTAAATTTCGGTTTCATATTGACTTAGTCTTTTGTGATTTATCAGAATTCAATAATGGCATCTACTCTTTTTTGGATAGTTTGGAGCCATTTTAGGTCTTCTTCTTTCTTCTTTATTTGTTTTTCTGTAGCTTTCGTATCAGATTCTATGTTCTCCAGTTTGTCCAGTTTTTCCTCCAAGACATCATTAAGTCGATTGATATCCTTCTTTAGAGTATCTTTTACTTTTATGGTCTCCCTTTGGACATATTCGACGGCTTTAACTCTCATTTTTTGGATACTTATCTCAATTGGTTGTAGATACTCTTCGTCTACTTTGTTCATGTCAACATATTCTATAATGTTAGACTCCCATTTGTCTCTATATTTAGTTTCGTGAGTATCATCCTCAAACCAATCAAACACATCAATTGTTCGTAGAATGTCCCATCCCCATCCATCTTTCTCTACTTTATAAGGTACTTTTTTAAATTGTCCCTCATCCCTAGAGAATGTACTCTCATTCATAATCGAATTGATATTGTTGAGTCGAGGTGCAACAAAATCAATGGGGTTGATTTCTAACCCTTGCCCCTTAATACCGATGTTTAACTCTCTAAGGTATTTTTTGTATTCATCTAGAATGCTTGAAATGGTACGCTTATACGATTGTTGAATTATTTGTTCAATTTTCACCTTTACTTGAACCATTAACTCTTGACATTCCTTCTCTATTCTTTTGCATATTTTAATGGCCTCCTCTTTCTCTAATCGGCCTTCGATACGTAATTTATTGATTCTATTCGATATTGTCGACATATAGGATTGGATGTCTGCAATTGTGTCCTTTGTAGGATCTAGCTTATCAATACGACCACTTAATGTTTTAGCTTCTTTGGCAGCTTTAATGTTGCTTTTTATTATTTCAATTTGACGTTCCAACTCGGCTTTCTTGCTCTTGTTCTTACGGATTTCATCCTCTAAATGTGCCACTGCAGCCAATTCCTTTAGTTTCTCGTCGAACGACAGAACCAAGTCTGCCACCTTTAGAGTTTTGGCGTACTTGTTCACATATTGATTGATGGCCATTTCTATATTTACTATTCCTGAATGTAATTCCACTGCCGTCAATTCATCGGCACCATTCAACGCTGATAATATCTGTTTTTTAATAGAAATGTCTTGATGAGAGAATTGGTAGTAATTGTCAAAATGCAAGCATGAGTATTTTTTGATACCTCTTTTAAAATTATCAATGGCCATAGGTTCATCGTCTTCTGACCTCTTTTCTAGTGCAGACAATGATGTTACTGGAAAAATATTTGGTTGGAATATTTCTCTCTCTTCAAGCCCATTTTTGGCATTCTCTAAAGCTCTAAGGATACAATCTTCCCCCTCCTCCTTGGGCTTGAAGGAATCCATCTTGTTGACTGCAAAAATGAAACGCTCCCTGCTTTGTTTCCCTCCTTCTCTCATCACTCGACTTACATCATCCAAAAACATTTTTTCGTCATTGATACCAAGCTGAGTCCCATTCATTACATATAGAACCAATGTCTTGTCCGAGTTTTGGAGCATTCGATATGTCATTTCCTTGTGGTTTACATCTCTGGAATTGTTTGGGCCTGGAGTGTCGACAAGGACAAGTTTCATACCTACTGACTTGACAAACGGGATTTTTCCATATAGTTCAATCGTGGAAACTGTTTCATTCTTGTTAAGTTCAGTCATCTGTTGCAATGTGATGTTTTCTATTGACTCAACAAGATTGTTAGACTTGTCATACGCTTTTGCATCAAATTCATCACCATTCTTCTCGGTATCAACGATTTTAACAATTGTGGCGGTCGTGGCTTCATTTGCAGCAGGCATCAATCGTTTCCCTAATAACGCATTTATTAGGGTTGATTTGCCAGAACTCATAGTCGCGATGACATTGATTTCAAATCTTGAATTCTTCGCTTTTTCAAATGCTTCAATAATGCGCTGGTCTTTTAACTCTTGAATTGGGCCATTTTGAATATCAGTAAAAATACTATCAATTAAAGACTCAGCCTCTGTCGGTTCCGCCTTATTAATAAAGTTGTATTTGGTAACAACAACAATATCTTTGGCCGCCTCAAAGGAGGAAACTACGTCATCGTAATCCATTTGTGTACCAGTGAACGAAATCTCAAAATTCGTGTCACGGTATTCTTTTAGCAAGACTGAAGGTAGGGCCTCAATCCATTCCTGAAGGCGACGTCTTTCCATATCATTTATGGAACTGCCCTTAATGGGTTTCTTTCCATCAATGGAAATGTTACTAATCACTTTGTACGGATTGTAAGAAATGTCTACTTTTTTCATTTTATAGTTTTTTTATTATTTCTTCTAGATTATTGATACCTGTTGATTCCAAACAATTACTTGACCTTTTATTTGTTACATAAAATGGTAAATCATAATATGATAGAGAAAATTTTTTCTCAATTCTTCTCCGTTCATCTTTATCATCCTCATCCATTACTTCTTCTGCATGTTTTAACAAGAATGCAGCAGCGGCAGAAACTGGACATATATAGAAATTCCTTATCCCAATTTTTTGTAAATCAAATCTGAAATATGAAATCATCCTTTCTATAGAATCCTCTTTCTGTTTAAACACATCTAGTTGGTTTAGAACAAATAATATTGGCTTTTGGCAATTTTTCGCAATAATATCTAATAGTCTCTTGTCGTCAGTTGTCCCATAATACCTACTATTTGAAACAAAAAGTAGAATGTCGTAATTGTTGCTTTTTATGGCCTGTAGAGTTATATCTCTATGGGTTTGTATTTCACAGTTATTAGCTCCTGGCGTATCTATGAAACAGATGCATGTATCAGATAATGTTGAATTATAATGGAATGCAACATGATTTGCTTCTAAGATTCGATCTTTATCGTAGTCGGAATGATAGTCAATAGTTCTATCTTTGATATTAACTATTGAGAACCCATCAGTATTATTCTTGTTGTATATATACCTCAACTTATCTGTACATGCCATATTAGCGGACTTACAGACATTCTTACCCACCAATGCATTTATCAATGTTGATTTTCCAGAAGAAATATTTGCGACAACAAGAACACGTTTCATCGGTTCGTTTTCAAAACGTAGATTCTGTCGTCTATGCTCCATCAAAATATTTGGAATCCTATTATTTCCAATGTTTTGAGTATAATGTTGATGAATGGTTTGATGTGATTTCTTCAGAAAGAGTTTGCAATATTTCTCTCGTAGCAGAATATTTAATCTGTCTATCTTGTTGTAATCCCATGTTTCAACCAGATAATAACTGTCAAACAGAAGCATATAACTCATTCGAAAGAAACGAAGTTTTATCCTTTGAATGGACAGAGCCTTTTTCACCTTGTCTGGATTTTTTTGAAACGAGACATAAGGATGCCCAACAATTGATTCACACCAAACCGAGCATATCATTCTTAGGTACGCATCATTCCCTCCAACTTCAGCCATTATTGAACTCAAACCATCGACATATCTTTCCCTCAAAATGAGTGGTAGCCCCATAACTGGATGATTCTTGATGGAGCATACATGTATGATACGCTTATAGTTGACTTCTTCCATTCTTAAACTTTAATTTGCAAAGGTACGCAATAATATCATAGACGGAGGTCGTTATAGCCAATTATAGCTCTTCACGTTCATTTGCATGATATATCTTTTTCAAAGTCAATAGATGTTTTAGGTAAACCTATTTCGTTATGATATATTGGAAACAAACTATCTTTCTCAAAAATAGGTGTTTTTTCCGTCGGACTAGCTATTAATACATATTTATTTGACATTTTGCTTTCTTGCAACTCTTCCTCAGCAAGGACATCTCTATCATATGACCAAAAACCTCTAATAGCCATCTCTGTAAAACATCGAATATATTCTTCTCTTGGGTTTATTTCTAATGATTCATAACGCTCTGAGTAACATAAATTGACTCGTCGTTTAACATACTCTTCGTTAATATAAACTGAAGATTGTGAGATTATTGGCTTCAACTCAGTCAAAACATATTTTTGTATTTCTTTGTTTCGCCGACTGTCATTGGCAAAATCAGGTAGAAGAGCCCCATAAGATGCAAAATGACAATAATTATTTCCAATCTTACAGAACCATGCTATATCATGCGTGTGCTGATAGTACATTTTATATTTAGCCATGATATAAATAAGGGAAAGTTGATTTACAATTACAACAAGGCTGTATTGTTTCAAATGTTTGTATCCGAACAGCTTTGCTGAAAATTATTTTTCTTAATGGAATCTTGTTGTTCGTACGTATCAGGAGTCTCAGTGCTGCCATATCTTCTGCGCAATTGCCTATTCGAATACTTGTTCTATAGATACTTTCTCCACCTATTTTTCTTGTTGTTGACAGTGACTCCAACTTATTCTTCAATTCGGGTGCCTGATTGAAACTATCTATTGTAATGCTTATAGAATTAGTCCCTCTAGACATAGTTCTTCCAGACTTAATAATTCCAGAATGTCCAGTTGCATATGAATGATAGGATGGCTCTGTTGCAACAATTGCGACCATTTTTTCGGTAAAAAACCTTCGTTTCGTAAAAAAGGATTGTCGATACTTATAAATAAGTCTTTCTAATGAAACCATATTTTCTATTCTTATTTTTCGATTGATGGATACATTTGATTTAGAAATGCCTTGAATTCATAGCTTGCATTCTTCGCATAGCTGCTGTCTCTGTCTTTGACCCATTGGGGACCAAAAAAGAAACGCCGCATCTTGCGGTAGTCGGCACGCTCTGTTAAATTGCGTACCAAATAGATGAGTTCGTAGCTTTTGTTGTTGCGTCCATGCCATTCGACAGGAACAATCCTTTCAGGACGCATACGGCCGGAGAAACGGTAGGCAAAGAGTTGCTTCACGGCAAGGCAATTCTCGATATAGCCATCCTCGGAGAGGTAATTGATTAGTTCTGTGAATCGTTCCGGGCCAGCAACAACTACATCGTGACGCAGGTTGAAGTGCTCGTCGGCATAACCCAGGCCACTCGTCTGCGAGAAATAGTCGGCGGGCAGGGTGAATCCGTCACCGTCGGCCTTCTGTGTCGCAGGTATGGCTACGGCTTCTGGACGTGCAAGCAGAGCCTCGATGATTCTACGCTCACGCAACTTAAAGGACTTGATATTGTCGGTGTATAGCCCGCGAAGCCATACGAGGGTGTTCTTCGCGTTCTCGTATTGTGCAGTGAAGTATCGTTGTGCGTCACCGTCGTCGCCGTTCATTATCTTCAATGCCTCGTCCGATAAACGCTCCGATGAGCGCATCAGCGTCTGTGCGCTGTTATCCTGCTCCACTGTGTTAGTCACAGACAAGGCATCCATCGTCATGAATGTATCTTCAAACGGCTGGTTGAAAATTGCAGAGGTGTCTGGCCAAATACTCTTGCATAGCCAGCTTATCGTCTGCAAGCCACAATGATTCTCATTTATAGTGGCCAAGAATGCCTGCTTGTCGCGTTCCTGGTAGCATTGCCGCAGATGTTCAATGGTGGCGGAGTCGGCATCGATTGTACGAATTATCTCCTCTGCAGTATATGGTTCTACGCTGCACAGCGAAAGGAAAATGTCATCGGCGGTACACAGGACGGTATTCTCCATGGCCTGCTCAACAAGTTCGCCCATATACTCATGTATCAGGCGATTGTTGATGATGAACGAGATAACCCTGTGTAATGGAGCAAGGACGTTGCAAGTGAGCGAGGCAGTCTCTCGATAGACAGCACCAAACCTCGGGTCAGCGAGGTTATCCTGTATCACGGACAGCACCCCGTCGGGCAGGTGGTATTCACTTGCCTTCTTCAGCCCTTGGTAGTAGAGCTTTTGTCTTTCACCCTCCGAGATGTAGTCCATTCGCGTTTTCTTTTTATGTGCCTCACTGATTCCCGGATTGGCGGTATTACCTCAATAAAAAAGCATGGAATCAACGTTGCCAGTTTCAACTCTTGAGGTTTTGCCCGACCTAACTAGTCTGAAACGTATGAACTTTATCCCATGCTGAGGATATGCCGACGCCCGAGGGCGTTAACATACCAAACAAGCAAAGGCATCGGTATCAATGTCGCCTAGTTCTGAAATTGGGCAAATTTCAAGAGTGACCTTTTACAAATGCTTTTTGCACCGATTAGACATACTCGCGTCTAATTCGAGTGCAAATATACGCATTATTTTTGATACTGAGCCTTTGATGGGATAAAGTTCTTATTCAATTATAAGAAAATCAATATCTTGCGAAACTGTTTTTTTCTTATAACGTCTAATTAAGTGTGTGATTTACTGCAATTTCAAACGCAAAATTGTCATTTTCTGCCAGAGCACAAATAAAAAGGAGACCTCAATGGGCCTCCTTGGAATCTGGGTTAGTGCTTGAAACGGTATCGAATGTTTTTTATCTTGGTTTTCGCGACCTCCACTATTATACGATAGGCAAAATCCAGATCGCTCACGGCTCGTCCTCCTCGTTAATGGTAAACTTGTGGAAACTGTAGAAGACGTCATCGTTCTCTTTCTGCCCACACTCCTCCAGCTCGTCAAGAGCAGCGACAATCTCATCTTCTGTCTTTACATCCTTTCCTGACAGATTCTTCACATACTCTGCTGCTGATTCGAGGGTGTTGAAATACTCCACACCATCGGTAAAGTCGAGAATATAGCGTTCCGGAAAGTAATCGCCCCCCACATCATTAGTGACATAGTAAACATTCCCTGATTCTTCGGCACTGTATACAATATGAATATTCGGGTATTGGAATTTGATGAACTTCCGCCATTCATCCAATTCTCTCATAAAAAGAAAAAGAGGTTCATTTGAACCTCTTCCTGGTGGAGTATATCGGAGTCGAACCGATGACCTTTTGACTGCCAGTCAAACGCTCTAGCCACCTGAGCTAATACCCCATCTCTTGTTGAAATCGGGTGCAAAGGTACAATCTTTTT
>Ga0247611_10007083_pt1 | contig 14207 bp, 15 predicted proteins | sample 177DNAGHGhighgp2_FD_192422 | JGI IMG/M metagenome (GOLD analysis project Ga0247611, IMG submission 192422) | Sheep rumen microbial communities from Palmerston North, Manawatu-Wanganui, New Zealand - 1770 DNA GHGhigh gp2 | ecosystem: Host-associated > Mammals > Digestive system > Stomach > Rumen...
TTTAATCGCATGTGATTCTTGATCAAATTGTTCTCTATTTTCATAATATCCACTTCTTGTTAAATCATTTATATCTCCCCAAGTCCCATGTGTATAATTTTTAATATATAAATCATCGTTGTTTTGTTTTTTATCCAATGTATATTTTAAAACATCTAAATTTTTAAAATCATCTACATTTGGGTCTGCGGAAACACAAAATATTTTACCTTTTCTCTTGTATTGTATTATTGTTAAATTTTTATCTCTTATTTCATCAACAATCGCCTGTGTAAAATCATTTGCCTTATAACGATGCAATAATAAAATATCTGATAAATTTTTTGCAGACACCCTGCCTGCTTTTAATTGCTTTAAAAAAATATTTGCATGTTCTTTCTCAAAATACAAACCATTTATATAGGTCTTCATTTTATCTTGTAATTCTTTTATTTTTTTAGTTATCTCTTCTTTCTCATTACCAGACAAATTATATCTTTGTTTTTTCAATTTTCTAACTTCAAGATGTAAATTTGCAATATCTTCAATATGATTAACAGTAAAAATTTCATTCATCAATACATCGTTTGCAAAAGTTATATACTCTACACCGTCAATTGTTTCACGTATAGCCGTTTCTTTTTCAACACCATAATTTCTATCATCCATTGTTAAAAAACTATCGTACATAACTATATGCATATAATTATACAAAATTTGTATTTAAATAAAAATTTTTTAATTATTTGTTTATAATCGCTTGTAAGTCTGCCAATTCTGCTGGAACTTTTTTATCATTTTCCATCATAGTTTCAATATTTTTCAAACTTGATATAATAGTTGAATGATTTCTATTAACAATTCTGCCAATCTCTTGAAAATTTGAACTATTTATTTTTTTCATCAAAAACATCGCAATGTTTCTTGCTTTACAAACTTCTTCTTTTTTGATTTTAGAAACTAAATCTTTTGTTGTCAAACCATAATATTTTGCAACAATTCCCAATATTTCATCGTTTGATATGATTTTTTTATTCTCCACTTTTTTTATATCATCCGCCAATAATTCTAATGCTAAATTTGTATTTAATTCAAACTTTTTTATAGATTTAATAATTGCTAATTTTTTAATATAATTTTTTAATTCTCTAACATTACAATTTATATTTACAACCAAATCTCTAACTATTGATATTGGTACATTCATATTATTATCACAAATATAATTCATTACTATTTGTGTTTTTAATGCTTCTTTTTGTTCTTTTAATTTTAAAGCAACAGCATTTGACAAAATTTCTTTAAATAAAAAATTTTTTTCGCCCAAAATATTTGGCGCTATTTTTGATGTCAAAACTATATATTTTTTATTTTCTACCGCTATTGATATTATTTTTTTTAATTCTGTTAAAGTTCCATTTTTACCAATTAAATCATCAATATCATCTATTATAATAACCTCACTTGACAAAATTGTATCTTGAAAATTAAAAACAGATTGTTTTTGCACCGCGTCAATGTATGTTCTTAAAAATTGATTTGCCGTTATTTTAAAAATCTTTCCTCCTTGTTCTTTGTAAAAATTATACATTGCATTAACTAAATGTGTTTTTCCTGTGCTTTCTGCTCCATATAAATAAACTATACTTCCACCATAAACCAATTCTTTTTGAGAATAACAAGATATTGATTGACAAACTTCGAGTGCTGTATAATTTTCTTCTGCTGATACAAAATTTTCAAAACTATATTTATTTCCTGCTTCATTAAAATAAACAACTTTTGATTTTTGCTTTTCAATAAATTCACTTTCTTGCGATATTTCAATTAAATTTCCATTGTTGATAAAATAATATTTAATAACTATTGAAGAATTTTTCCAAGTATCTCTTATTATTTTATTTATTTGATAGTTATATTTTTCATATACATTTTCAACATTTTCTTTGCTATTTCCTATAACGGCCAATGTATTTTTATTTATTGCTGTGAAAATAATGTTTTGCAAATTATATAAATAATTTCTAATTCCAATAATTTCTTTTATATTTGAATGAATAAATGAATTTAATTTTTGGTTTATATCAATGTTTTTTGTATCAAAAATAACTTTATTTATTGAACTTTCTTCATAATCGATAGATACTCTTTTAGTTTGCTCCATTTCTTTAATAAAATTAAACTTTTGACACTAAAAAAATAAAACAAACATAAAAAATAACTTGTAATTACTGCATTTTTGCAATAAAAACTTCACATAAGTGTCATATATTTTTTTATCTTAAAAAATTAAAAATAAAGTAATTTATTTTTAAAAAAAAAAATTTTTTTCTTGACATGAATTTTTTTGTAAAAAGTTTTTTTTAACTAATTTTTTTAAACAAAAAAAACTACACCAGAAGGGACTTGAACCCTTAACCATTTCTGGATTGATACCTGAAACCAACGCGTCTACCAATTCCGCCACTGGTGCATAAATCAATTTGATTATTATAAATTTTATTTTCAAGTTGATATACATTATATGGTATTTACTGAAAATACTTTTAAAAATTGTTTATCAAAATTGAATGAAATAAATGCTATATTATTTTTTCAACCAAATTTTGGTTTAGCGGTAAATATGGCTGAACAAATAAAACAAAATTTTGAGCACGACGAAGTTGTTGTATTAGATTTTCAAGATATAGAAAAAACTTTTATTCAAACTTTACAAGATAATTTATGTGATGGTTTCTTTGCAACAAAAAAAATCATAAAAGTTTATAACTTTAAACCAAATGGAAAAAGTAAATTAAAAGATGAAATTAAATTTTTAAATGAACAAAAATTTAATGATAAAATAGTTTTATTTTTTGCACCGGAATTAGATGGGAAATCAACATTTAAAACAATATTTGAAAAAGGTAGTTTAACCGCCTCAATAGCTTGTTATGAAGATGATGAAAAAACCGCAAATCAATATATAAATGATTATTTTAGTGAAAGAAATATAAAAATTCAACCAAATGCAATTAAAATAATGGCCGAAATGTTGCACGGAGATAGACAATTACTTAAAAGTGAATGTGAAAAAATAATTTTATACTGCAATAATAACGAAATAACGGAAGATGATATAAATAATATGGTAATCAATGAACAATCTGCAAATCCTATTAGTTTTGCAGATAATTTATTGTCAGGAAATATAAAACAAGCAATAAAAGAATTTAACCTATTAGAAAAAGAAGATACACAGATAATACTAATTTGTAGAAGTTTTATTCGTTCCGTTGAAGAAATTATGTCTATAAAACAACAAATATTAAATGGGACAAATGAAGAAATTGCAATAAAAAGTAAATTTTTGTTTTGGAAAAGAATACCACTTGTTAAAAAATCTGTTCAAATTTTAACAATGAAAGCATTAGAAAATTATATAAAAACAGCCATTCAAACTGAAAAAATGTCAAAAATATACGGAAATGATATTGCAAAACAATATTTTATTAGGAATGCAATTCTTTTTAATATAAAATAATTTTTTATTTATTTTCTTTATTTTTTTTATCTGTAAAAAAATTTAATCCGCAATTACATCTTCCGGTTTCTCTTGGGTTTTTAAAAACTAAGCCTCTTTTTAAATTTTCTTCTTTATATTCAATTTTAGTTTCATTTAAAATTTCACTTTCAGTTTTTTTTACAAAAATATGTAATTCATACAAATCGTTTTTATCATCTTTTGTTTTAACAATATAATCTATATCATTTGTTGTATCTTCATTTTGTTCTACATATCTAACTTTATACATCAAACCGCAATGACCTTCTTCCAAATTCAATCGTATTCCTTTTATAGGTTCTTTATTTTTTTCTTTTTCAACTTTTTCAAGATTTGATTTCACAAATAAAATTGCTTCATCTGTTATTGACAATGAAAAATCGTTGTTTTTATTTTCTTCTTCATCACTATTATTGATTTTTTTATTATTATTTTCTTCATTTTGTTTATTTTTATAATCTTCAATTGCTCTTTTAATTGCACTTTCTGCTAAGACTGAACAATGTAATTTTATTTTTGGAAGACCAAGATAATCAGCGATATCACTATTTTTAATTTTTAACGCTTCTTCTATCGTTTTTCCAACAAGTTGTTGCGCAACATAACTGCTTGATGCTTTTGCGGAGCCACAACCAAAAACTAATATTTTTGCATCTTTAATGATTTTAATACCATCCTTTTCATCAACTTGTATTTGCAACTTCATAACATCACCACAGGAAGGAGAACCAACTAAACCTGTGCCAACATTTTTATCATTTATATCTAGTGAACCAATATGACTATCATCGTTATAATAATTCAATATATTATCGTTATACTTTGGCATATCAAATATAAATATAATTTTATTTATAAAATTTCAATATTTTGATAATAAAATTTTGAAAAATGAAAAATAATTTTGTTATTTACTTTCAATTTCATTTTCAACAAAATCATTTATCAATTTTACACCAAAACCACTGACAAAATCTGCAATACCAAATGCATTATTTTTTGTTGCATTATCAACACCTGCAATATCAATGTGAGCCCATTTTTTATTGTCATCAATAAAGTTTTCTAAAAATGCCGCCGCCGTTCCGCTTCCTGCGTATCTAACTGAACTTAAATTTCTAAGATCTGCAATATTAGATTTCATAGCGTCCGCATATTCTTCGCCAATTGGCATAATCCAACATCTATCTCCTGTTCTTTCACCACTTTTCTTTAAAACATTTCCTAAATCATCATTGTTTGTAAATATGCCAGCTCTTTCAAGACCAAGAGCAACCATAATTGCTCCTGTCAAAGTTGCCATATCTATCATATATTCTGGTTTATACGTTTTTTGTGTATAGTATAGTATGTCACCCAAAACCAATCTTCCTTCTGCATCTGTATCTATAATTTCAACTGTTTTTCCTGACATAGATTTTACTATATCTCCAACTTTTTGAGCATTACCATCTGGCATATTTTCAACCAATCCTGCAACCGCCACAATGTTTGCTTTTACATTATTTTTAGCCATTGACAATGTGCTTGATAAAATAGTTGCAGCTCCAATCATATCGCCTTTCATTCCTTCCATATATTGTGATGGTTTTAGAGATAATCCGCCACTATCAAAACAAACACCTTTACCAATTAAAGCCAAATCATATTTTTTACTTTTTGGATTTCCAAGATATTCAACCACAACAACTTTTGGTTCTTTTACGCTCCCTTGTGCGACGCCAAGCAACATATTCATTCCAAGTTTTTCAATATCTTTTTTATTTAAAACTTTAACTTTTGCATTTTTAACACCTGCAAATACATTTTTAATTTCATTAGCCATTGTTTCTGGATATAATACATTTGCTGGTTCGTTTCCAAGTTCTCTAACATAGAAAATACCTAATAATTGATTTTGTCTTTTATCTATCAATTTTTTAATTTCATTACTATTTATAGATGTTTTTTCTTTTCCAACCAATGCAACTTTTTTAACTTTTGGAAGTTTTTTTACTTTTTCTTCATTTGTTAAATATTTGCTAAAACGATAGATTTTTTGATTAAAACCAAAATAAGCCTCAATCAACATTTTATCATCAATATTTGCATATTCATTTGATATTTCTAAAACTTTATCGTCTGCTGAAATAAAATTAGCAATACTTGCTCCTGCTTTTTGTATATCTAAAACAATATTTTTTTCTTTTTTGTTTTGATTGTTTTTTTTATCTTCCCCAAGACCAATTACTACAACTTTTGTTCCATCAATTTTTCCAAGATTTGCAGATTTACCATTTTTTGTTTCAAAATCTTTTTCATATGACAATCTTGTTGCAACTTCATTTATAAAAGTTTTTGTTTTGTTTTTATTTGCCTCTTCTTTAATTTTCTTTAAACCTTTTTCATCTATAAAATAGATCATTAAATCTGCCTTTTCACTTTTATTAACAAAATATACATCTAATATTTTACTATTTGCATCTTTTTTTATATCCAATTGTAAAGCAGAATTATTATTTTTTGCCAATGAACTTTTTGATACCATATAACAACTAAAAAAAACTATAATAAAAAGAATAAATAACAAAAAGATTTTTAAAAAAAACTTTAACGATAAAACGTTTTTCATAAAAATGTTATTTATACATAAAAAATAAAAATTTGTTTTTATAATTGTCAATAATATAAATTTTAATAAATAATATTTAAATAAAACAATATTTTGTTTTTTTATATTAAAAAATTTTTGTTAGTTGTAATGTCCCACCCGCCCACCCGCCCCCGGCCGGCCTTCGGCCGGCCGGGGGCGGGTGGGCGGGAAGAAAAATCATAAAAAAACATATTTTTACATTTTTTATCATTTATCCTTGAATTTTAACAAATTTATTTTTTAAAAAATTATGTCTCCACAAGAAAAAGATAGAATAATGAAAATAATGCCAGAATTGAAAGCATATAAAACAATAAATGAAATTGCAGAAGTTGCAAGCCATTTTCTTGATAATCGTGAAATTATAGATAAAGATATTGTTTATAGTGATGAAGGAAAAGAAAGAGTTAAATATATAAAGGAAATAATGAAAAAAGTTGATTATAACGATTTTCAAAATTCATTTAAACTTTTACTAACAAATGATGGGAAAAAATTAAAAGATTATTACCCTGTTTTAAGAACAATGATAATTGGAACACAACACGGAATTGGAATACATAAAATGATAGAACTTATTGGTGCAGACTGGGTTAAAAAAATTATTGAAGAATTTTAAATTTAAGTTAAAAAATTAAAATTATAATAATATGAAAAATAATTTTAATTAAGATTTTTATTAAAACAATCTTCCATAATCATTCATGTTACCATACATTTTACCAAGTTTTGTTTGTTTTATAAAGTTTTTAATTTGTTTTTCATACATTTCTTTCCTATCCTTATATTTAAAATGTCTTTGTATACTATCAATTCTCAATCTTTGGTAAATTTCTGGAAAACTATAAAAATTTTTCTTCAACTGATTATCGCTATTTATAATTTCAATCATTTTTTGTGAAATCTCAAATTTATCACTATTATTTAAAGCAATTCTTCCGCTGTCCTGCATTTTTCCATTTTTTTCAAGCCATTTACATCTTTCCTTATTTAATTCAGTCCAAGGACTTTTTTTTACTCTCGGTGAAAATCTTTGCACAAGTTTTCCATTTATACTTCTTGTTGTGCTATCAATCCAGCCAAAACATAAAGCAACATAAACAGCATCAATATAATATAAAAAACCATCATCATTTGGTTTTCCTTTTTTAACCTCAACAAAAATTTCCTTTTGATTTTTACTATTTAAAAGCATCCAATTATAAAATTCATCAAAATTATGAAAAGTTAATATTTTATCTATTTCCATTTTACTTTTTTTATACTAGAATAGAGAAAATAAAATATATTATTTGCAACGAACTTAATAAAACAATTTTAAAAAAACATAGTTGATTTTAACAAAAAATTTTATTAAAAATATAATATATTTGAATTATTATGGATTTTTTTAAATTTAAAAAACCTCTCGTTGAAGGTATAATTCTTGAAAGAAAGAGTCAATTTATTTATATTTGTGAAGTAGATGGAGAAGAAACAAGATGTCATTGCCCAACAACGGGTAGAGTTGGTGATTTTGATAATACAGGAAGACCTTGTTTATTATCTCTTACAGATGATGAAAATAGAAAAACAAAATATACCGTTGAGGCTATTTCTTTAAATAAAGTTGAAGATAACAACAAAAAATGGATAGGAATAAATCAAAATGCATCAAATAGATATATTGAATATTTTTTAAAAAAAAACATGATGAAAGATATGATAGATACTAAAAATAAAGAAGTTTTAAGAGAACAAAAACTTGGAATTTCAAGAATTGATTTTTTAGTTGGAGACACGTATTTAGAAGTAAAAACACCACTACATTTTATAGATTTGCCAATTCCAAAGCATGTTAATTTAAAACAACATTCACAACTAACATCAACGGATAGAATGGTTAAACATATAAAAGATCTTGTTGGAAGTTTAAAAACTCATCAAAGAGCAATAGAACTAAATGTATTTATATACGACGCTCCGCATTTTAGAATAAAACCTGAACATCGTAATAAAGATTTTGATAAAGTTGGTCTAACGGTTCAATGGGCTTTAAAGAAAGGTCTTGAACTGTGGCAAGTAAATTTAGAAATTACAAAAGATGGTGTATATTTACAAAAATATTTTCCTTTCAATAAAGACTGGATGAAAAATTATGTTTTTTAAAATTTGTAGTTTGTTTTAGAAAATACAACCCCACCAGCCCGCCCGCCCCCGGCCGGCCTCTGGCCGGCCTGGGGCGGGCGGGCTGGTGGGGTTTTGCAACAAAAAAATATATATACTTTTTATAAAAATAATTTACAATTTTTTACTATGTTAAAAAAAACTTGTTTTTTATTATTAAAATAATTGTTTTAATCATATGCCAGATACAAATGATAATAATTTAATAAAATGTGAAGCAATAGTTGTTGAGATATCTTCAAATGGTAATTGTAAAGTTAAAGTGGAAAGTGGCTTTGTTATAAAGGCATATTTAAGTGGAAAATTAAAACAACAATCTGGCGGAAGAAATAGAATTTCATTAAACGATAAAGTTATTATTGAATTTGACAAAAAAGAACAAGAAAATCTAAAAAATGGAAACTCAAAAGCAAGAATTACTTCAAAAATTCAAGTTGCAAATCCAAATGGTGAAGTAAGAAAAAGTTTCAGTGCAAGGAAAATTCACGTAAAAAGACATTAAAAATTAAACCTAAAAAATTTAGTTTTTTATTTATCATTAAAACATTCAAAAATTGGTTTTCCAGCATCATCATCTTCGTATGCTCTGCTATATACAGGTTCAGGGCATTCAAGTTCCTGCGCAACTCCGTATTGCATTCCACAAAATATTGCAAATAATGACAAATATGGGTCCGCCATACTTGATGAAACACGATGCTCTATTCTGCAATTTAAAGGATCTTCACTTGGTTTTCTTGGTATTCTTATTGCGCAAGTTCTATTATTAAAACCCCAGCAAATTTTTGTTGGATAATGTATATATCTTTCTTCTCTTTTTGGCAACCAATATCTTTCTCTACAATTTTCAGTTGGTGCAAAAAATTTCATAAACTTTGGCATAAGTTCTAAAAGTCCAGCAATACACCAATACAATGGTAAATAATAATATTCATCTTCATCTCTTGGATCATCTTTTGCAAACAAATTTGCACCTTTATAATAAACTGAAATATGATAATGTAATGAACTCGTTGGTTCGTCATCAAATGGTTTTGCCCTAAAATCAACAAAATAATCATCATTTACATTTTTACATATTTCTTGTATTGTTTGTTTAAAATTATTAATACTCTCTGCAAGTTCAATAGGATTGTTTGTTGGTATAAATTGAACTTCAAATTGATTAAATCCATCTTCATCTTCAAAACTTTCCATTCTAATAAAATTATTTTTATTGCTTCTTCTTATTTTTTCATCATATGTATTTAACATATAAATAATATTTTTAAGTTCTCTGCTTTCATTTAATTTTTTATCTAATTTTTGTTTATTTCCATCTAAAATATAAAATTCCAATTCAGCAGAAACTTTAACTTCCAGATCTTCAACGTTTACTTCTATTGTTTTTGCCAATGTTTTTAAAAAAGCATCTGTTTGATTTCTCAACATATCTGTTTTTGCCCCTTTAACATTAAGCATAAAAAACTTAAATAATGAAACATTTATATTTTTTAATTTCAAGATTGTTAATTTCTAAATTTTCCAAAAAACTTGACAATTATACCCCCCACACACGATATACTTGGTTAAAAAAAATATGAACTTATTAAAATACTCTTTTTTGTTTTTAATATCTATTATATTAACAAATTGTGCAAGAACATTTTACATTAAAAAAACACTTAAAAATGGTGCTTTAGCCTGTGAAGGGCATACATGCGATCCATATACAACATCAGAGTGTGAGCGGGCTTGCCTAAAATGCCATGCGGAACATTGCAAGAAAGTAATAACATACCAACCAGTATTAGTTTTTATTGACAACATAGAAGGAATTGAATATTACGATGGACTTGTTTTTGAAGTTCCTGATAATTTAGAATATTACCAAGCAAAAGATTTTTATAGATATAAAAGTGTTCAAGGAGTAAATAAAAAAGTTCCACATGTTGTTTTTGTAAATAAAAAAGATATGACTAAAAATAAAGAAGATACAACAGAATAAATGTAAATTTTCTTTATAAAATATTTAAACTTGACAAAAAGTATTTTTTTATATCAACTTACTTAGTTGTTTTATGGTAAAACAATTTACTATACCTTGTCAATTTGGAAATGATACTTCACCGGTGACTTTATACATAGGCCATCCAGAGGCCACACATCATCCTGTAAAATTTCAATCAGATTGGCTATCAAGTGCAAAAGGCGGAACAATACCACAAGATTTAATGGACACTTTACAAAAATTACACGATCTATCTATTGAAAATGGGGCAGATTTTGAAGAATTATGTTATTATGCACTAATATCGGCAACTCAGCACGGGTCAGGAGGTGTATCGCCGGATGATATAAATAAATATGCAGATGAATTTGTAAAAAAAGAAGGAAAAGTTGAAACAAATACAACAAACCAAACAGAACATGCAACTGAGCAAGAAAATAACGTAGATCAACAAAATGAAAATAATGCGAATAACAATGATGTAAAAGAAGCAGAACAAGTAGCACAATCAGCAAATGAAACACAAAATAAACAAGATAATATAACTAATACGGAACAAAAACAAGAAGAAGAGAAACCAATGGAGAAAATACTTCCAACATTAGATGCGTCGTCAAACAATCAAAATCAATCAACAGAGGAAGATATAATGGGCGGGCAAACTACACAAAAAGAACAAGCAGAGTTTAATGAAAACGAACAAATATTAAAAAGTTTCAGTGATGCAGAAGAAAATAATACTTCATCTAACAATAATGCAGCAAACAATAACGATAACAATAATAGTGGCGGTTCTTCTTCAACATATTCGCAGGAAGATGATGATTTATTATTAGACGATGATTTATCAACTTTTTAGTTAATCGTCAGCTCTTCTTAATTTATAAGTTATAAATATTAAAAATATCAATATTGGTGCAACTACAAAAATTAAACCTAAATGATATGAATAATTTTTTGCAATAAAACCAATAAGCATAATATCAAACATTCTTAATAAAGTTCCTATTGATATTGATAAAGAAATTGCGCTACCTCTAATTTTTTTATCAGAATATTTTTCAAAATGTTTTTCTATTGAAACTTCAATTAAAGCAAATGTAAAAGTTATAAATATTGCAGAAGATATAAATAACCATTTATTATAAAATATTGCAGATATTGTCATTAAAAACATTTGTAAAATAGATAAATATAAACAATATTTTATTTTAATTCCTTTTGGCATAATAGTTATTGGCAACAATGTTCCAACTGCCATTAAACCAACTATCAAAGATGTATATTTTGCAATTTCTTTTCCAGTCCATCCCATATCAACCAAAACCATATCACCTATGACTAAACATAAAGGATAAGTAAAAAAATTTAAAACACCATAGAAAATAAGTAAATATGTAAAAATACTACTTTTTTTCATACAATTAAATATTGTGATAAATATTTGTTTTATTGATTCATTTTTAAATTCATTTAAACCACTATTTTTATTTCCTTGTATAAAAAATAATACAGACAAAATAGATATAATTTTTAAAATAATTGTAATATATATTAAGAAATTATAATCGTGATTTTTTAATAAAATTGAAGATATAAAAGCCATAGCTGAAAGCGATATATCCCAAAAGAAATAATAAATACCGGCAATTCTTGGATATATTTTTAATTGATTTCTTGCACTTAAATAGTTGTACATATAACTTTCATATTTTCCATATATTGAACCTTTTGATATACCTATACAAATATATGATAATATTAAATTGTAAAATGTTGGATTTAGTAATAATAATATTGATATAAAATCAAAAATTCTTCCAAGTAAAAAACTAATTTTTGCACCAAATCTATCAAAAATTATACCACTTACATACATAAATACAAACCAAAAAAAGCTTTCAACGGTTTGTATTGTTGATAATTGTAGAGGGTCTATACCTTTTGAACGAATATAAGGGGTTAAAACAGCATATATTAAAGATGCATTTAAAATTGCATATATTGAATTACCAAAAATAAATCTCGCTTTTGAAAACATAATTTTCTTTATGGAAGCGAATTTTATTTTTCAACTTTTTATTTTTGTAATAATTATATTTTATTTCTTAATTTTATTTAATTGTTTTGTAATTTCTTCATTGACTTCACTTGGTGCTTTTGTGCCATCAACTTTAACAACTATATTTCTATTTGTGTATTCTTCCAATACTTTTTTTGTTGTTTCTTCAAAAATTTTAAATCTTTCCATTATTGCATTTTTATCTTTATCATCATCTCTTACAACAAATTCTGTATTTCCACATTTATCACAAACTCCTTCAACTTTTGTTGGTTTTGTTTTTTTATGATAAAGTTCTCCACATTTAGAACAAGCATAACGACCGCTTAATCTATCAACTAATTTTTCTGCTGGAACATCTATATAAACAACTGCATCAATTTTATTTCCGTTTTTACTTAAAAATTTGTCTAAAAATTCCAATTGCTCAATGGATCTTGGAAAACCATCAAAAATCACACCATTATATTTATTTTCATCTGCAAAAATATTTTTTTCAATAAATTCAGCAATCAATTTATGTGTAATCTCGCTTGGAACAAGTTGTCCTTTGTCAATATATTCATTTATAATTTTTGTATATTTACCATTTGGGTCTTTTCTATGTTGTCTTAAAACATCACCTGCCGACATTTGTAATAAGTTCATTTGTTTTTTTAACAATTCACCTTGTGTTCCTTTGCCAGAGCCAGCGGCACCAATCAATACAACATTAAAAAAAGACTTCATACTAACAATAAAAAAATACTATCCAAAAAATAAGATAAAAATATTTTTTATTGTCAATATTATTTACTTTAATCATTGTTTTGCAAACTTCCAAATATTCTTAATAAATGCATAAATATCGCAAGGAAATCAACATATAATTGAAATGCTCCAAAAATACCTAATCTTGTTGTTAAATTTCCATCATTTTGAATTTCATAATACATACGTCTCAAATTTTGTGTATCATATGCAACTAATAAACTAAATACAACAACACTAATGCAAGATATACCAAATGAAAGCCCGCTACTATGTGTAAATATATTAACAATGGACGCAATCAATAAGCCCCATACAATCATAATTAAAATATGTCCATAACCACTTAAATCTTTTTTTGTTGTGTATCCATAAATACTAATTACTCCAAACATTGATGCTGTTATAAAAAATGTTTTTGCTATTGAAAGACCACTAAATACTAAAAATATTGTAGATAAAGACATCCCCATTAAAACAGCATATGCAAAATATAAAGCCTTTATTGTTGACATTTTTGCAGATGTAATTTTTAATGACATTACTATTGATATAACCAAAGGTGCAAATGATATTATCAAACCAAGAGGAGATTTGAACATTAAAAGCGCTAAACCAGATTTTGCAGTTAAATAAGCAACTAAACCACTAATTGCTAATGCAACGGTCATATAGTTATATATACCAAGCATATAATTACGCAATCCTTGGTTATATGAAACACTTTTTGCTCTTGCTACAACACTACTCATTCCAACCATAAATCTATTATTTATAAATATAAATATATTTTATAAAAATCAAGAGTTAAGAAAGAAACGTGAAAATGTTTTTTTTGTGATTTTTTTCTCCCACCCACCCACCCCCGGCCGGCCTCCGGCCGGCCGGTGGTGGGTGGGTGGGAATTTATAAAAAAACAAATATAATATTCCAACAAACAAAAATTATTGTTAAAAATAATTCTATAAATTAAATATATAAATAATTGAAAATAAAAAAAATATTTTTTTATTCAATAAAAAACTATGGTTGCAGAAGTTAAAATGCCGGCGCTTTCGCCAACAATGACAGAAGGAAAAATAGT
>Ga0247611_10007084_pt1 | contig 14204 bp, 8 predicted proteins | sample 177DNAGHGhighgp2_FD_192422 | JGI IMG/M metagenome (GOLD analysis project Ga0247611, IMG submission 192422) | Sheep rumen microbial communities from Palmerston North, Manawatu-Wanganui, New Zealand - 1770 DNA GHGhigh gp2 | ecosystem: Host-associated > Mammals > Digestive system > Stomach > Rumen ...
GCACCTTGACCTGCTCGGGCAACTCGGGCACGAGCACGACGTCGGCAGGCTGCAGCGTCATCGTGGTGGGCGTCGAGGCGGCCAGCACGAGGCTGTACTCGCCTGTGGCGAGGTCGAAGGTCATGTCATAGGTACCCGGAGCGGTCGAAACCTTGCCCGTGGCACCCTTGACGAGGGTTCCGGCGGTGTTATTGCCCGTGAGGTCCTCTTCGGCACCCCACACGCCGCCCATGCCCAGGCGTTGATAGATGCGCCAGTGGCTATAGCCGTCACCCACGGCGGGCATGGTCACCTGGCCCTTGAAGGTCTTGCCCTCGACCAGTTCCAGCTTGCCGCTGGCGTCCATGTAGTTCCAGCCGTTGTTGTCACCGATGACATAGACAGCGGTCAGGCCCGTATCGTCGTCATCGCTCTCGAGCAGCAGCGTGGCAGCTCCGTCAACGATGTTGAGGACGATGCGCTTGCACATGTAGGTGTTGCCGCCGCAGGAGATATTGTCGTTGGTGCCCAGCACCAGGCTGTAGGGGGTACCCATCTGGACACTGGTGCCGTTGCTGCCATAGTTGCAGGCGCTGGTCCAGCCTGCGTCGGCTACCTTGAACTGGCCGCTCAGCGTCTTGTCATAGAGCACATAGGTGCCGCTGCCCTCGTCGCTGAACTCCCAGTCACTCACTGCGCCCCAGCTGTTCACCTCGCCGCGCAGGTAGATGCCCGATGCGACAAACGGGGGACGTGTCGGGTCAACATAGCCCGTATAGTTCTCGGGGTCGGTGATCTCGGTCACCTCTTCCTTGGTCAGGCACAGGTAGTGATCACGGTCGGCAGTAATGCTGGTGGTCAGAGTGTTGCCGTTGTTGTCGGTGAATGCCAATTCATGACCGTTGCCGTCCATGTCTAGTGCCCACACCTTGTAGGTCACGCCGTTGACAACGGCACTGCTGGCAGGCAGCTCGGGTGTGGCACCATCCACGGTCAGGTAGAGGGTTGCCCACTTGGTCACGTCCTCGACGTAGATGTAGCAGGACTGGTCCTGCGAGGCAAAGGTGGCGTCAATCACTACGTTATCAATCGCCAGACCCATGGCCTTGTTGGGGCTGCTGCCACTGGCAACGCTGATGTTCCATGCCAGGTACAGGTCGCTGCCGGCAGCCACATCCACCTTGATCTGCTTGCCCGTGATGGCTGTGGTGCTGATGGGCACAACTGCGGCTCCCTGGGTAGCGTCATCGGGGCTAAAGTAGGTGTAGAAGTCCTCACCCGCATTGCTCCAGTTCACTCCATCGGTCGAGATGTACAGCTGTACGGCAAATCCTGCGGGATTGTCACCGTCGCGGTACTTCTCGATGTCATAGGCAAGGGTCAACTTGGTCAATGCCTCGTCGGCCGCATTGTGCAGGCAGGTCATCACGTTGATGCAGCGGGTGCCGCCGTCAACCGTGGTAGACAGGCCGCCCACCGAGCAGTCGCTGGGCTCCGAGCTTGAAGCGAAGTTCCAGGTACCATTCTTGGCATTGCTGGCAAGGCTCGTGCCGCCCGTGTACATCACTGTGGTGGCAGCATTGCCGTAGCTGCCCACGGTGCGCGGGGCACTCATCTGGCGCTCGATGCGCCATCCCTGCGGCATGTCGAGGGTCGCTGACTGCGTTGCGCCGTCCCACATGCCGTCAAAATCCTGGGTCACCTGAGCTGCACCAGGCGTGAGTTGCAGCCCGTCTTGCGCCCAAGCGTTGCCGCTACCGATGCCCATACCGAGCAACATCACGGCAAGACTGAATAGAAAAGTTGAAAATTTTTTCATTGTCTCACATGTTAAGTTAAGAATTCATTCTGTTCAACCACAAAGTTACCACAAAGCAGCCGAGCCTAAAATACCACTCAACAAAAATCTAACCTTTTGCTGATTTTATCATCCTGTAAATCAAGTATATGGATTGAATCTGATGTCGAGAAAATCTAAATCAGTCCCAATGTGGTTTTTCTCAAGTAGATGCTGTATATCGGTAAAAAAACACGCCAAACCACCAGAGTGATTTAGCGTGAGATGAGTAGAATGAAACTGGAAATCAGTTCTTCTTGGCTTTCTCTTTGCAGTCGGGGCACTGCTTGTCGGCAGGCTTGTCGCACTTCTTGCCTTCCATTTTCTTGTCCTTGCAGCAGTCCTTCATCTGGGCGGCAGTCTTCTCGCACTTCTTCATGCCATCGGCCTTCTCACATTTCTTCATGGCCTGAGCCTTGTCGCACTTCTTGCCTTCCATCTTCTTGTCCTTGCAGCAGTCCTGCTTCTGGGCTACTGCCTTGTCGCACTTCTTGCCTTCCTTGCACTCGTGTTTCTGGGCTGCTGCGGCCTTGGCCTTGCAGTCGGGGCACTGCTTGTCGGCAGGCTTGTCACATTTCTTGCCATCCTTGTGATCCTTGCAGCACTCCTTCTTGATTTCTTGCTTCACGGGAGCTACGGTCTGGGCGTTGATTGAAGCGGCAAATGCCACCAGCATGAGGGATAATAAAAACTTTTTCATTTTCTGGTTTTATATTTAAGTTAATAATTGATTATCTGTGCCAAAGTTACTGTAAGTTGAGCACACTGGCAAATTTTTGATTGAATTTCACTTAATTGTAGCCTTATTTATCAAAAATTAGTAGTTTAATCTGCTATAATAGACAATTTAATCTTTTTTAGGTTTAATCACAGTTCAAAATTTGATTTATGCGCATAATTTCCTGTACTTTTGCAGGCATTAATCAACTATCACAATTAATTCACGACTCACAACTGAATAAACATTATGTCAACCTATACCGTATCAGACCCCCGCAAGGTCACTACCAAGCGCATTGCCGACATGCGCATCGCCGGCGAAAAAATCGCGATGATTACGGCCTATGACTACACCATGGCCTCCCTGGTCGATCAGGCAGGCATCGACATCATCCTGGTGGGCGACAGTGCCAGTAACGTCATGCAGGGCAATGCCACTACTATCCCCATCACGATCGATGACATGATCGTGTATGGCCGCACTGTGGCTCGTGCTGTGGGACGGGCGATGGTCATCGTGGATATGCCTTTTGGCACCTATCAGGGCGATCCCATGGAGGCACAGCGCAACGCCGTGCGCATCATGCAGGAAACGGGTGCCGATGGCGTGAAACTCGAGGGGGGGCGCGAGATGCGCGCAGCCATCGAGATGATTTTGCGGGCAGGTATTCCCGTGATGGGTCACCTGGGCTTGACGCCCCAGAGCATCAATAAGTTTGGCACCTATTCAACACGTGCACAGGATCAGGCCGAGGCCACTCGCCTGCTCGCTGACGCTAAGGTGCTGGACGAGATTGGCTGCTTTGGCATCGTGCTCGAGAAGATTCCTGCCGCCCTCGCTGCCAAGGTCACCCAGAGCATCAGCGTGCCCACCATCGGCATTGGCGGCGGTGGCGCATGCAGCGGACAGGTGCTCGTGTTGCACGACATGCTGGGACTGAACCGGGAGTTCAAGCCCAAGTTCCTGCGCGTGTATAACAATCTGGGAGAGCAGATCATCGACAGTGTGGGCAACTACATCGCCGACGTCAAGAGCGGCGACTTCCCCAACGAGAACGAACAATACTAAATCCCGTCACTCATGCGAGTTGGGCCAATACTGCCAATAGCCCTATTGATGTGGCTATGCCTGTGTTGCTCCACAGCTCATGCCAGCGAGCACTATCGTGTGGACTCGTTGCTCAGTGTGCTGGATGCCGTCATCGACAGCAGTGGCTACTATGACCAGCAACTGCAGCAACGTCTCGTGCGGTACAGGAAGATGTATGAGAATGCTCCCAACCAGGAGGCCCGCTTTGAACTTGCTCACACGCTGTTTCTCAATTACCGCAAGTACAGGCTGGACTCGGCACTCTATTATGCCCGACAGCGAGTCAAGATGGCTAACTGTGTGCTGTCACTTGACTCGTTATCGGCGGCCCGCCTTGACGAGGCCGATGCCCTGAAATGCCTGGGACGTCTCCATGATGCCCTGGCCGTACTCGACAACATCCCCCACACCCCCTACATCAAGAGCAACGCTCATTACTATTACCTCTACCACAGCATCCTGCTCTCCTTGTCGCAGATGACAACCGATGCCGACGAAATAGCCTATTACAAGCCACTGCTGATGCACTACCGCGACACAGTGAACATGGTGAACAGCGACGATCCTTTGACAGTGTGTGTCAACACCTGCGAGATTGAGAAGAGCCGTGGGCACATTCAGCAGGCTCTCGACAAGCTGCTGAACTTTGGCAAGTCGCACAGCAACTTGGTGGCCAACTCGGCCATCTATTGGGTTGTGCTTGGCGACACCTATCGCGACAGTGGTGACAATCAGGGCGCTAAATACTGCTACACGATGTCGTCAATTATCGACAAGCGCAACTGCAACAAGACCTACACCTCCCTGCAAGCGCTGGCCTGGATGCTGTATAACGAGGGAGACACCGAGCGTGCCTACCGCTACATCACCTGTTCGCTCAATGACGTGATGACCAGTAACGCTCGCAGCAGGCTCTCGCTCGTGGGCGAGTATCTGCCCATCATTACTACCGCCTATTCCCAAAAACAGCGTGCCTCATCCACCAGACGCAACATCCTGATTGTCGCAGCCCTCATTGCCGCCGCCATGTTGAGCGTCCTGCTGTGGAGCATCTACAAGAAAAACAAGCACTTGACGATGATGCACAACAAGCTGACTGTCAATAACGACAAGCTGCTGTCACTCAATGCACAACTTGAAGAACTCAACCGGGAACTGGTCGAGAGCAATATGATCAAGGAGGAATATATCGGGCAACTGTTCAACTTGTGCTCCAATTATATCAGCGAAGCCGAGAAAAAACGAATCAGCATCCTCGGCAAACTCAAAACTGGCAAAAACAAGGAGCTTCAGGCTCAGCTCGACCAATCGACAATGAAGCAGGACTTGAGCCAACTGTTCTATAATTTTGACATGATTTTTTTGGAACTTTTCCCTGATTTCATCGAGCGCTTCAATGCTCTCTTGCGCCCAGGTGAGCACCTGGAACCCAGGGGCGACAACCTGCTCTCGCCCGAGTTGCGCATCTATGCGCTGGTGCGTCTGGGCATCAACGACAGTGTCAAAATCGCCAGTTTCCTGCACTATTCGCCGCAAACCGTCTATAACTACCGCCTCAGGACCCGCAACCGCTCCAACTTGCCCCGAGACGAATTCATCGCACGGGTGCGACGACTGTAAAAACGAGAGGATGGCTGTTGCAACCACCCTCTCGTCTCATGAATTTCCCCCGTCAGTTCATGGGGTGATAAACGTTATTTCACATCCACAATGCGCCCCCATGCATCAATGGTGACACCGTCCTTGACAATGTACAGGCTGCCGTCGATCAGCACTTTCTTCACTTGATGTGACGTCACGTCGGGGAAGATGTCGATGACGCTTGTGGGCTGTTGCTGGTCATCGCCGCGCAGCTTGGCTGCACAGGCTTTAATCTCGCCTGGATCAAGGTAGCCCCCGTCAACAAAGTGGGCACTGATGGCATCCTGCAATGTGGGAAGCAGGGTACCCTCCTCGGGATACTGGTACAACGCGCGGCCACCGCTATAGGCCGTGTGCGTGGCAATAGCCTCGTCGAGGGTGGTAGCGGTATAGACTGCGGGCACGGCATCGGGACCGGAGGGCAGAATCAGCGGGTCAAAGCCCGTGAGCAGATAAAAGGCATAGCGCAGCTGGTTGGAGTGGCGGTATTCCGAAATCTGCATGTCGCTGGTGCGCATGTAGTCGGCTGCAATGTCATCCCACGCTGCACCGCACATCGCCGCAAGCACGCCCGAGAAAACACCCGTGCGGTCGGCTCCCAGGTGGCAATGGATCTGGAACGGTACGGGATGGTCCTCGTCGTTGATAAACCGCACGATTTCCTGAATCCACTCGGCAAAGCGGCTCTGGTCGGTGTAATACAGGGCGTGGTCATAGGATGGAGTGTGTCCATTCTGCTTGCCCACATACAGCACACGCTGGTTGTCAATGATCTCGCGGTAGTAGTCGGGAATGCGCGTCGTGTAGGTCGTGCCGGCTACGGTATAGGTCGCGGTGCCGTCCTCCGACTCCAGATTGCCCGACAGGGCAATGTCGCAGTTGATGCCCGCCTCGGTAGCCAGGGTAGCCACCCACTCAAGACGTGCTTGCTCGGTGTCATAGCTGGAGCGCGACGAGTGATAAGGATGATAGGAACGGTACAGGTGGGCGGTACCTGGGACACGGCGGAAGTTGGAGATGCGTTCCTGTTCTGCCCTGTCGGTGAGGTCAAAGTCGGCAAGCGGACGGATATACAGGGCGGTCTCCTTGCGTTGGGCCAGGTCCTCGATATCGTCGTCGTTAAAGGCTACAATCTGTTTCCAGCCGTTGGAGCAGAAGGTCAGATAGTCCTCACACCCCTCGGCCAGTGTGGGCCACGACTGGGTAACATAGGAATTGCCGTTCACGTGATAAACCTTAAACAGGAATTCGGGCTGCCCGCCATTGCCGGTGCGTGCGATGTCGCTGTAGGGCAGGGTCAGGTAATAACAGCCGTCGGCACTCAGACCCGTCATCTGATAGTCGGCATCGGTCTGCGACCAGTTTGAGATCGAGCCATACACATAGAGCTTTGCCACATTAACCGGTGAGATGACAAAGCGGGTGCGTGAAGTCGAGAAGATGAACGTGATCTGTTGCAGGTCATCGTTCAAGCGATAGCAGTTGTTCTTCTCGGTGGTGGTGAAGGTCTCACCATGTGCGCCCTCAAGATGAGTCAGCGTGAGCGGGTTGCCATTGGCGGCAGCGCCTAAGGTGATTTCCCAACCGTCATTCACGCCCGATTGCCATCCATCGGTATAGACCGTCGTGTAGTGGTTGGCCGAGGTTAGGTTGGAGGGACCCCATGAGCCGCTGGTGAAGTGGCTGTTGCCAATCACGGCGGCATAGGTGATTTCCTCCTTGACGCTGGGTACAGGGCAGGTGAGACGCCCTTGGGCATCGGGCAGGAAGCGCACGCACAGCGATTCGCTGTCGTTGCCCACCACCAGATAGATGCACTCGTCATCCCAGCCGGCTTGGCTGTTGTCAAGATATACACGTCCGCCCACGAGCGAGAATGCCTTGGTGGGGTCGGGCTCCAGGATGACTTCGTCCTGCGACGCAGCCTTGGTCAGGCGAATGGAAATCGCCCTGGTGGCGGGGTTGAAGACAAACTCGGCCGAGTCGCCCACTACAGGATTGTCAATCAGTGTCAGGTCGCTCAGCGGAACCCACACCGAGTTGATACCCAAGGCATTGTCGGCATAGTTGCATCCCGTGCCGCCATAGACATCCTGGCGGATGTACAGGGTGGAATCGTCATTGGGGTAGAGCTCGCGCCACTCCCATGATGCATCCAGGCCATCGCCCCAACCGTGCTTGAAGTACCAGCGGGGACCGGTTTCTTCCTGTGCTTCACCCAGGTTGCGGATGCTGATGGCTCCGCTCAGGGGATTGAAGGTGAACTCGCACGAGTCACCCACGTTGGGGTTGTTGATCAGTTCGATATTCTCAAGAGGTACCCACGACGAGCCGTTGCCGTTGATGTTGTCGGCATAGTTGCAGCCGTTGCCGCCAAAGATGTCCTTGCGGCTGTACAGCGTTGCGTCATCGTTAGGAAGAACCTCGCGCCACTCCCATGAACCGCTGGCCCAGGGATGCTTGAGGAACCACCGCTTGGTCACGGGGGTGCCGCCCGAGCCATCGTAGTTGGGATTGGGCTTCAAGCGTATGGCGTAAGTGTACCACGAGCCTGATGAAATCATGGCAATAACGGCATCCTCGGTACCGCCATTGACCACATAGCCATAGGACACGTTAGAGCCCGTCTCCAGGTCGATCGTGCCCAGCGATGAGCCGTTATAGCCGCCACTCTTGAGGGTCAAGGTGCGTGACGACGAGGAGGAAGTGGAATTGCCCCACACCTCAATGGTGTCGCCAGGGCTGGCTGTGAAGTAGAGCCAGCGGTAGCCAGTGCTTGACTTGCCATTGAATTTCATCCGCTGGGTGAACGTCAGGGTCTCGCCATCGGTGGGCGAGGTCCATGAGCGGCTGGAGCAGCTCTGGAAAATGGGAACACGCTCGGCCGACGAGCCGTCGGTGACAAAGGTTACACCATGCAGGGTGGTCGTTTCCCACAGGGTGTCGCTGGGGAACATCTCGGTGTCGGAGAAATTCCACATGATGACGTCTTGGGCCGACATCAATAGGGGAGATGCCAGCAATAGTGCCAGCAGCCTGCCAAGTAAAGTTAGATTCTTCATAAATAATACTTGATTTTTGGGGGTGAATGAAAATGGTGATGTTCTCGGCTACAAATTTAATGGTTTTGTAGCACTAATATACCACCAGTGAGGCGTAAAGTAACCTTGTGTGAAATGACAAGCTGCTGATTAACAGCGAGAAATTGAAAAATCAGATCCCTTAAAAAGTAAATGGCAGGTGAAGGCGTTTTTTATTGCTTTTTCACCTTCAGGGAGCGGAAGAAATGTATGATCAGGGGGATGGCCAGCATGAAGGCGAGGGCATCGCACACCGCCTGGCAGATCTCAACACCCTTGAGACCCAGGAAATGAGGCAGTATCAAGATCAATGGGATAAAGAAGATGCCGTTGCGGGCGGCGGCAAGGATGTTGGCGGGCAGGCTTTGACCGGTGGTTTGTAAAGTCATGTTGCACACCGTGACCACAGCCGCCATGGGCAGTGCCACCAGTTGCCAGCGCAGGGCAACGGCTCCCACGGCAACCACCTCAAGGTCGTCGCGCAGCAGGTCCACCAGCTCCTCGGCACAGACGAATGCGGGGCCGCACATCACTGCCAGCACCGCCATGTCGAGCAGGATGGTAAAGTAGAACCCGCGCAGCAGGCGCTTGTACAGTCCTGCACCATAATTGAAGCCGCAGAAGGGCTGGTACCCCTGGCCCACGCCAATGATGATGGCAAAGATGATAAAGGCCAACCTCGACACGATTGACATTCCCGCTATCGCCGCGTCGCCATACACGCCCGCCGCCACGTTCAGCATCAGGGTGGCGATGCTGGCTAGTGCCTGGCGGGTGAGCGACGGCGTGCCGCCCTTGAGAATCTCCTGCTGGAAATGCCAGCGGCGTGAGGCCTGCTTGAGGTCGATGGGAATGTTCTCCCCACGGCGTGACATCACCCACAGGATGATGAAGCCAAACAACTGACTCAGCACCGTGCCAATGGCCGTACCCAGGACTCCCAACCCCAAGGGGAACATGAACAGCGGCACCAGCACCACATTGAGCACTGCACCCGAGATCATGCCATACATGGCCTGGGTGGCATTGCCCTGGAAACGCATCTGGTTGTTGATGACCATCGAGGCCGTCATCAGCGGCGCTCCCAGCAGGATCACACCCATGAACTGCATGGTATAGGGCAGGATGGTGGGTGTTGACCCCAGGGCGATGGAAAGGGGTTTCAGGAAGATGAGGCCCAGGATAGTAATGACCAGTCCGCAGACGATGCTCCCCACAAAGGATGTTGCTGCCATCTGCCGAGCCTCGTCCAGGCGTCGAGCCCCCAGGTGGCGAGCCATGTAGGTCCCTGAACCTTGACCAAACATGAAGCCAATGGACTGGATGATGGCCATGATGGGAAACACCACACCAATGGCCGCTGTGGCTTGGGTATTGATCAGGCCCACAAAGTAAGTGTCCACCAGGTTGTAGATGCTCGTGACAAGCATACTGATGATGGTGGGCACTGCCATGGCCGGTATCACGCGCCGGATGGGTGCCGTGGTCAGGAAGGTATGGTTGTCTTGCTTGTGCATCGAGTGATGGTTAGATGGGCATGGTGACTGTATCGGTGGGAACGGGTTCGATGAGGTCGCGGTATAGCTTGAGCGAGTCGCTGGGCATCTTGTCACTGCCCAGCACGTGCGGCATCAGGTCCAGCGTGAACTCATAGGGCTGGTTGTTCAGCATGTGCATGGTCCCAAAGGTGTCCATGTCGGGATTGACGGCATACAGCAGGTTCAGGCCGATGCTCACCGCAAAGGCATACTTGAACATGAACAGCAACGAGCCGCCTGCCTTGTCAAGGAAGCCCAGCTTGACGGTCCTGAGTGTCCCCTTGAAGAGCCGCAGCACCAGCCTCACGGCCGCCATTACAAGTAGGAACATGAATGCCGATGATACGGTCTTGACGGTGATGCCCGATAGTGGCCATTCGCTTGCACTGGGCACCAGCGCGAGAAACACGTCACTCGACAGGTCGCCGCAATGGTAACACAGCAAGATGGCTGCTGCCCACGACACGAGTGACGATAACTGGCCCACCAGACCCTTGCGGTAGCCCAGCACGATGCCTCCCAGCACGATCAATGTCAGAATGGCGTCAACGAGTGTCATCCTTGTCTATTTTGTCGATTTAGGGTATCCCATTGCTAAGTTAGGGCGCAAAATTACAAAAAAATCTCCAAAATGATTACCTTTGCGGCAATGTAAAGTTATCAACATGAATCTAAAACTTTTTGCACCTGAGAGCCTTTTCGCCAGGATAGCGTTGCCCAAGTCCAAGAGTATTACCAATCGGGCACTGCTCATCGCGGCACTGTGCGGCGGTGAGCCGCAGGTGTTGCAGCCTGCCTGTTGTGACGATACGGCGGTGATGATCGATGCCCTGTCGCGTGGCAGTGGCGAGATTAATGTGGGTGCGGCAGGAACAGCCATGCGCTTCTTGACCGCTTATTTTGCAACCCGACAGGGAATTACGGTCACGCTCGACGGTAACGAGCGCATGCGGCAGCGGCCCATCGGCCACTTGGTCGATGCACTGCGGTCACTCGGAGCCCGCATCACCTATCTGGGTCAAGAGGGGTATCCTCCACTGTCGATTCAAGGCACCCTGATGCATGGCGGCCAGGTGGAGATGCCTGGGGGTGTGAGTTCGCAGTTCACCACGGCGGTGATGATGATACTGCCCGCCGTGGGTGGCGGCACCATCAGCCTCACGGGCGACATCGTCTCTTGGCCCTATATCCAGATGACTGCCAGTGTGATGCGCGACATGGGTGCCCTGGTCCACTTCACGGGCAACCGCATCATTGTGGGTGACGGCTACAAGGCCAGCGACTATCTGGTCGAGGCCGACTGGAGTGCGGCAGCGCCGTGGTATGCCATGTCGGCGTTGTTGCCTCATTCTCACATCACGTTGCAGGGGCTGGATGACCGCAGCATCCAGGGCGATGCGCGGCTGGTGGAACTGGGGCGTCAATTGGGCATCGCCACTCGATTTGACGCACAGGGTGTGACGCTTGACACTAGCCATTTCATCGGGTGCTGCTGTTCGGCCTTTGCCGACATGACCGCAACCCCCGACCTGGCACTCTCATGGGCCGTGTTGCTGTGCCTGCTGGAACGCTCGTTCCGCATGACAGGAGTGCGCACCCTGCGGCTCAAGGAGAGTGACCGCATCCAGGCCTTGGCCATGGGATTGCGTCGTCTGGGCTACGTTCTCACCGTCGAGGGCAACGACGCCATCTCGTGGTATGGCGACAAGGCTCCCTTATCGTCCAGCCCGCCAGTCATCGACACGCATGGCGACCATCGCTTGGCCATGGCCTTTGCCCCGGCTGCGGTGCGCTTCCCTGGTCTAGGCATCAGCGATGCCCAGGTAGTCACCAAATCCTATCCCGCATTCTGGCGGCATCTGGAGCAGGCTGGCTTCACAATCACTCAATTGGCACGATAAATGCATATAACTGGCATGACTATGAATTCAAGATCGATAATTATTGCATTAATGGTAATATCCTCATTGCTTGCATTGGAATCCATGGCGCGCGGCACCAGTGACCGCCTGGTCATCATTAGCGATACGCACTTGCTCAGTCCTCAACTGGTCACGTCGGGCTCCGCCATTGATGGTGCCGATGCAGCCGACACCAAGATGCTCGCCTTGAGCGACAATATCATGAGTGCTGTCACCGACAGTGTCATTGCCCTCAAGCCTGCCTGTGTGCTCATCACGGGCGACTTGACCAACAATGGCGAGCGATTGAGCCATGAGCGCATGGTGTACCACCTGGACCGCATGGCTCGCCACGGCATCCAGCCGCTGGTCATCCCTGGCAACCACGATTGCAATAACCCTTATGCCAGGCGGTTTGATGGAGACCACACCTTCCCGGCAGCCACGGTCACCCGTGATGAGTTTGCCCAGATCTACAGCAGCTATGGCTACGGCGATGATTTCCACCGTGATACAGCATCGCTCAGCTACTGGTGTGAGCCCATCAAGGGGGTGGTTATCATCGGCATCGACAGCAATATGGACGAGCTCAACACGCTCACCAGCAGGGGCGATAGCATCGATTCCTATCACAATGGCGGGCGCATCAAGCCCCACACCCTGCAGTGGATTATCGATGTGGCCTCCAGGGCACGCAAGCGCGGCAAGCGTGTCATCGCCATGATGCACCATCACCTGGTTCCGCATTTTGACCAGGAGGACAAGCTGCTGGCCAACTATATCGTCAAGGACTACAGCAACATTGCAGCTCAACTCATCCAAGCGGGCATTCACACCGTTTTTACGGGACATCTTCATGTGACCGATGCCGCCACGCTGCACAATGCCCAGGGCAGCGACTGTATCGTGGATGTGGGAACCGGATCGGCCATCTGCTACCCCTTTGCCATGAGGGTGGCCACGTTGCGGGACAAGCGTCGCTCGCTGGACATCACTACCCAGTGGCTGACGAGTGCTCCTGGTTGTGACGACCTGCGTGAGCAGGGACGCCAGCGCATCATCGCAGCAACCCCAGGCATGGCATCGATGCTCTCGGGCAGGGTGTGGAGCAAGGTGGGGAACCACATGACCCAGCTCAAGAAGATGCTTGAAGTGGGTGGCGGCAAGACCAGCTTGCCCGAGAATTCACAGCAGGCCTCACAACTGGCCTTAAGACACCTGAGCGGTGTGTTGTCACGCACCATGCTTGCCGTTGTCGAGGGCAACGAGCCCAACCAGCAGACTCAAGACCTCATCAACGAGGGCAAGCAAGGCATCCGTGCCATGATTGAGGAAGTTGCTCCCGAGCAGGCCGACGCATTGTGGGAATTCTTCATCAATGATGTTTATCCCAAGCTGGACCCACTGGTGCGCAGTGTGCTGGAAGACCGCAACAACGTTGGCCAGCGCAACGAGTCGCGCACCGACGATCTTCATCTCACGGTGAAGCTTTAATAAATCAACTCCGTAACCATTCACCGAATCATTTACCGAAATAACCTCACGCCATAAATCACTAACCGTGAGGTTGTTTCGCTGAATAGAGTTACCTAACTCCTAACCCCTAACTTCTAACTCCTAACTCCTCACTTTTTTAGCATCGCATTGCGGCGCAGGGTCTTGTAGCGCAGGCGTGAGATGGCACTGTGGGAAAAGGTGCGCTTGAACTCACCAGCCGTCATCGACTGGATGCCCTCGCGAGTGAGCGTCATCACTGCAGGGGTGGGGGCAAAATCCTGGATGGTCGTCGCTGTGGCATGGGCATTGTGGGGGCAGCAGCGTTGACACTCATCGCATCCCACCACTCGATTGCCCACCACGTCGTTCACCCATGATGGCAGTTCCTCGTCATGGTTCTCGATGAGCAGGCAAGAGAGGCAGCGCGACGCATCGGCGCCACCCTCGCTAGCCAGTGCCCCGGTGGGACATGCCTCGATGCACTTGCCACAGTTCCCGCACGATTGGGTACAGGGTTCATCAGCAGGCAGTTGGGCCGTGGTGAGAATTTCGCCCAGGAAGTAGTAGGATCCCTTGCCGGGAATGATCAGGCAGTTGTTGCGACCCACAAAACCGATGCCTGCCCGCTGTGCCCAGTAGCGCTCGCGCACGGGTGCCGAATCTACACAGGGGCGGGTGGCGCAGCCAGTGGCCTGCTCAATATAGTGGGCGAGAGCGGTCAGTTTTTCCCTCAGCACCTCATGATAGTCGCGGCCGTAGGCATAGTAGGCCACTTGCGGTGCCTCTTGAGGCTGGAAGCGTGCCGGATAGTAGTTCAGCGCCAGCGAGATGACGGTTTGCGCACCCTCTAGCAGCAGCGACGGGTCGCGCCTCAAGTCACGGTGCCGGGTTGCCCACAGCATGCAGCCGTGGTGCCCCTTT
>Ga0247611_10007085_pt1 | contig 14204 bp, 14 predicted proteins | sample 177DNAGHGhighgp2_FD_192422 | JGI IMG/M metagenome (GOLD analysis project Ga0247611, IMG submission 192422) | Sheep rumen microbial communities from Palmerston North, Manawatu-Wanganui, New Zealand - 1770 DNA GHGhigh gp2 | ecosystem: Host-associated > Mammals > Digestive system > Stomach > Rumen...
TACTCGATTCTTCCCTTATTAGTCATGCCTTCATTCTGCATCTTGGCTGCAAAATTACAAAAAACTTTGCTTTTATTTGGCTATATTTCCAAAAAACACTAAATTTGAAGAATAATTGGAATTGATTGTGCCATCAAAGCGTATTGCATATACTGATTTTTAAGGGCTCTTATATGTTTGATACCATTTTGATGTGATTTTTGTTATTTAGATCTCTTGAAAAATATTATCTGCTTTTAACATATAGTGTTGTTGTATATATGTCTGCAGAGGACTTCTTTTTATAGGCTAATAATGTTTTTGGAGGATTGTATATCGATTGATGGTTCCAAGTTTCCTTTCTCTTGTTTTGGTTTTTTGCTAAAAGAGAAGGCTGATCTCCAAGTATGGTTCCTAGTTATGGTATAATTCTTCTCAAGGCATTTTTTTATTATGCCTTTATCAAATGGATTTAGTTCGCACTTAGCTGCAAGTGAAAATTTAAAAATACATAAATATTTAGCCATAATTGATTGTATTACGAATAAAATTTTTAGATTTGCAATAAAAAATGTGGAAATATCCTCTTAAGTAAAAAAATGATAATTATTTGTATAATACAATTTCTTTTTTTGAAAATATTTTGTTGATATTATTTATCCCTACCCATAATGCGAATATCTATTATTATTCCTGTATATAATGTTGAAAAGTATGTTCGTCGCTGTTTAGAATCTGTTATTGCTCAGGAAAATCCAATGGCGGACATTGAATGCCTTATTATAGATGATTGTTCTCCAGATAGTAGTATGTCTATTGTTCTTCAGATTATTGAATCATATCATGGAAGTATTCATTTCAAAGTGATAAATCATGATAAAAACAGAGGGTTGTCTGCAGCGCGTAATACGGGAATTTTAAATTCAACAGGCGATTATGTGTTCTTTTTGGATTCCGATGACAGACTTTCGTCCAATAGTATGCAATATTTTGTTGAGAACTCTTCGTACTATCCTAAATTAGATTTAATAATGGGAGATTCCCAAATGTCACCTCCTGACTCTCAACAGAATTCCATGAAAGAACCTGCATATTTTTGCAATAGAAATGATTATGCTAAATTTATGCTTCAACACAGAACTTGGTCTGCATGGAACAAATTAATACGTCGAAGTCTACTTGTTGACAATCATATTTTTTTTATAGAAGGAATTCTATTTGAGGATTATCCCTGGAGTTATGAGGTTTCTTGTTATGTCTCGTCTGCTTTGATATTACCTCGGCAGACATATGTTTACGAATATAATGACACGTCTATAACAAAAACAATTTTATTGTCTGGAAAAAGTGATTGGATATTGAATAGTTTTGTCGTGGCAACTAATAGAATGTTGAAGAATCCTCCAACTTCTAAGTTCTTCAATGATAATATTACTGTAGATTATTTGTTGTGTATGGCATATCCTCTTTTTATAGGTGTTGATATCTTACTCCATTCTAATGTCTCTTTGAAATCAGAAACGGATTTTCGTTTTATTCGGATATCTCTATTAAAGCAGTCTTTGAAATGTGGTCGTTTGTTAATCTTTTCGTTTCTTTTATTACTTTTTCCTCCTTTTTGCTATTTGCAGAATTTTCGTGTTTTTCGAAGAAATATTGATAGAATAGAACATTATGTAAATCATCTTAGTCATATGATGGATTTTGTACATAGAAATTAGCACATTCCATTTCTTTTAGAATGATGAATAGACCACTTTTTGGATTATTAGAGTAAAAGTTATACTTTTGCAGAATGATTATCCCCAAAACATATCGATATGACTTGGATCTACTTAAAGGATTGGCAATAATTGCTGTTGTCCTATACCATGCAGAATGGTGCAAAAGCGGATATCTTGGTGTGGATGTGTTTTTGGTCATCAACGGCTACCTTGTAGTGCCGAATTTGATGGACGAGATTGAATCAGGACAGTTCCGATATTTCAGCTTCTTGGAGAAAAAACTGTTCAGGCTTCTGCCAATGGTATTGCTTGTTAGCGCTTTTGCACTAGCAATAGGCTATATGGATATGTTGCCTTTTGATTTCCGCTTCTTAAGTGAGGAGGTCGTAGCAAGTTCTTTCTTTATGAACAATATTCTTCAGGCGATGACAACACAAAACTATTGGGCTGCCATCTACCACAAGGTTATGATGCATACCTGGTTCTTAGGTGTACTCTTCCAATTCTATATAGTATTCCCTTTGATTATGCGGGTATTCCGGAAGTGGATGAAACTTGCATTACTCACCTTGACCATATTGTCACTAATACTATATGTTGCTCCTATAGATACCATCGGTGATAAGTATTACCTCTTACAATACCGATTCTTTGAGCTCTCTGTTGGTGGATTAATCGCTACAACGTCATTTAAGTCATCATCAGCTTTGAGCTATATTTCCTTTCTCGGAGTTTTATTGATGATTTTCTTCGGAGCCTTTACGATAGGAGAGAGGGCAATGCCATACAATCTTGTTGGAGGCACAAATACCATTCGTGAAAGTTTCTTGCCAAGAGAGCTGATTCTTGTTTTGACAGTACTTGCCACTATCATCTTTCTTGTAAGCAATAAACAGGTTTCTTACATATCGTCTTTTTCCAAGAAATCCAAGATACTTGCCCCATTGGGACGTATGAGTCTGAGTATATTCCTTTGGCATCAGCCACTTTTCGCATTTTATCGTTATTTCTATGCTGATGAAATATCTTTGAAGGTTTTGGCTGTTGTCATTATTGTTACCCTCTTGCTTTCATTCCTGACATATTATTATATAGAAAAGATAATCCGGGATAATATGATTTCTCGATTTTGCGTATTAATAGCTTTTGTTGCAATCAATTCCTTCGCCCTATGGATTTATAGTATTAGTGGGGCGGTAAGGGATGTTCCAGAACTTGATATCCGTAAAGGTTATGCAGATCCAAAAATCTTTGAACGATATACGGATCGAATCTACGCTTTTGACAAAGAATTCTCTTCAGACTCTGCAAAGAAGAAAATCTTGATTGTTGGTAATAGTTTTGCCCGTGATTTTGCAAATATCCTTATGGAGTCTCGTTACGCAGACAATATTCAAATTTCATATCGATATTCATTCGATGATTGTCCGGTGACTCGTATCCAGCAATGTGATCGAATCTATTTCTTTGGATGGAAGCATAATGTGCCGGATAAAGTATGGAGTAATCTGAAGTCTGAGGCTGACATTTGGGGCATTGGGACAAAAAATCATGGAACTAGCAATGGCATCTTTTACAAGAACTGTCAAAGTTCATACTATTTTGATCAGCAAACAATCATAAGTAAAGATTATTATACCATTAATCATTTGATGAAAGAGGAATGGGAAGATAATTACATCGATCTTTTATCTTTGATTTCTCATAATCATTCTGTTCCTGTTTTTACTCCAGATCAAAATTTCTTTAGCTATGATTGTATGCATCTTACACCATCAGGAGCTAAGTGTTATTCTCAGTTATTAATGCGAAGAATCTCATTTACGATGACTGAATCTAAAACAGAATAGCCCAATTCATTTAGGTGCATGCCATCACTAGCATAAAGGACTTTTAAGTCTTTTACTCCATTTGAGTTCCATGTTTGATATCTGATAATGCTAATATTATTCGTATACCCCTTTTCTCGTATCATTTCGTTAAGCGCTTTTCGGAACATTTCCTTGCAGTTTATAGGAGTGTTGTTAACAAGCATAGATATTTGTCGTAGCAGTTTTCTTGATATTATTTGCCTTTCATATGCTTTATTGATGTCATAGTCAGGTATTTCAAGAATAATAGGGCGTATATTATTCATAAGGAGGAATTGAATAATGACATCCATGCTTTTCTGATAGTATGATATCCCCATCTTTTTGTATGTGTCATTGATTCCTGCTGAGATAAAACAATATTTATAATACCTTTTTTGCATGAATTGTTTCATTTCATAATTCTCAAAAAGGTTTTCGTAGATCTCTTTACTCGTTAAACCACAGATGCCATATGAGTGAACTTTGACTGGACGATGAATCGAATCTTCAAGGACTTTCGCTATTTTGCAATGATGATCCTTGTGCATAAATGCCCAACTGTCACCAATATATGCTATTCTCAAAGTGTCATCATGATTGATTGTAGAATAAGCCTTTATTTGGTAGGGGGGAGCATAATAATGATAAGCCAGGTATGAAATTATTGTTATTATGCCTGCTAATAATAAATATATCCAAAGTCTCTTCATCTATTTCCTGATAATAAGTTCTTTAGTTTTGGGAAGTATTTGTCAAGAATATAATATATACCAAGACTCAGTAATGTAGAAATGATTACACAGATCCAACATAAAAGAATATGTATGCCATCATTTGCATTATAAAAAGTTGAGATACAAATTTTACGCAGTAATACTACAATTGGGTAATGTACACAAAATACAATAAAGGCTGACTTGGGGAGAAAATCGTGGTGAAAACCATGTCGCATGCAGAAATCAGCAATAATAAATAAAATAGGGATGTTACAAATTAACGATAAACGATGTATCTGGAGATTTATAGGAGTACTCACTACAACGTGTGAAATGATGTCAAAAAGACCAAATATTATAAATAATGTTATAAACAAGATTTTCTTTTCAATAAAAACTTTTAACGGATTGACGTCGAAAATTGAGAAATATGCACCTAGGCAGAAAAAAAGCACTGTCTGGGGAATGAATGCATTCCTTGGAGTCATTAGCCACCAAATTGCCACAAATAATAAGAAAGGTTCTCGCAAGTACTTTATTAAATAATAGAAAATGGGTGAAAGAATAGACATTATAATCAAATTACGAATATACCAGAGTGGGCAAAGTATAGGTACAAAGTTCCCGTCATCGTAAAAACCGCGATCCCAGTATAGTCGTATGAAGTCAATAACATTATAATCTGCAATGCTTCTCCCTATTATTTCCATTGGATGGCCAATATAAAGGAGTATAATATAAGTAAAAACTAAAAGGCTATTCCATAAAATATATGGTACAAGTAGAGTGAAAATTCTTGTTTTTTGCTTTTGAAAGTAATTCTTGTTACTAAGGAAAAATAAAAGACCAGAGATAAAAAAGAATGCAGGAACGCCAGTCTCGCCAAGCCATAGTGAGAATGGGTAAAGTATTTTAAAATATGTGTCATGGCTTCCCTCCAATCTTTGCACAGAATAACAATGCAAGAGAATGATGAAGAAAATCAGCGGGAACCTCAGCCATTTGATAGCATCGGATAGACGTTTTTTATAGTTATCGTTCATGCAAGTAAACTCTTGGTAAATGTGTGATTTGGTTTTTATTATTCTCTGTAATACATCCTCCATACGAAGCAAATACTGTCTTAAAGTTGAACTCAGCGATTAGATTGTATTCTCGCTCTCCTATTTCATTTTGAGAACCATAAGGGTAGGCGAAATGTTGAATAGGCTTTCCGATAGCCTCTTCCAGCTTGGCAACTCCATCGGCAATTTCTTTTCTGAATTCTTTATCACTGAGTCGGTTTAGAGCTGGGTGGGAAACCGTGTGGGCACCAATAGTACAGAGTGGATGTTTGCTAATCGTTTTTATCTGTTCCCATGACATTGCTTTTCTCTGGACAGGTTCGTACCAATCAATGTCATAATTGTTAAATGCCTCCCTTAGTTCATACTCTAGATTATTCTGGTCAAATAGAAGAATCTTTTCTCTTAGGATGCGGAATACATCCCACTTCTCCTGGAATGTTTGACATTGGTATTCGTTTCCTCCCATCTTTACAGAATTGTTCTTGAGAATTAAATCCTCAAGTATGTCCCACCATAAGATGACTCTATTATCAATAAAGTCTGTTGCTACGAAAATCGCGAATGGAACTTGTTGGCGCTCAAATACGGGAAATGCCTCTGTGTAGTTGTCCAAATAACCATCATCAATTGTGATAACAATGAAAGGATGTTCTGGCGTCTCTTTTGAACTTATTATTTCGCTAAGTTTATTAAGAGAGATAAAATCAAATCCTTGTTCTTTATAACGAAGAATGATTTCCTCTAAGAATTGTGGAGATATTTTTAGGTCTTCATTTGTCGGGATTCCTTCAGGATTCTTTTTGGATATGTGATGTAACATATATACAATTCCAATGGTTCCATATGGTCTAAGTGCTCTTCTGCTATAGGAAGTCAGCATTGGATATTGTTCACAGACAATATGATGCCTGTAATAATGCTCTGCTTTTTGCTTGATTTTTCTAAAAATGTCCATCAATGCATCTTTTTTCCTGCAAAAATACATTTTTTTTGGAAATAAATAGCTATATTTGCAGAATAAAAATCAAAAGTCGATGAAACTTTCTATAATAACGGTCAATTTTAATGATGCAGAGGGACTGGAACGTACTATTAAAAGTGTTATCAGTCAGACTTTTCATGATTATGAGTTTATCATAATTGATGGAGGATCAACAGATGGAAGTGTTGATGTTATTAAGAAGTATGAGAGTTATATTGACTATTGGGTATCGGAAAAAGATGGTGGCATTTATCCTGGGATGAATAAAGGTCTACGTCAGGCAAGCGGTGAGTATCTTAACTTTATGAATGGTGGAGATTGTTATCATTCTGATGACGTTCTTGAAAAGATTTTTGCTTTGGAGACAGATGCCGACATCATAACGGGATCTCATTCAGAAAATGGACTTCGGAATGTTGGAAAGGGTGGGGTAACTATGCTCGACTTATACAAATGGGCCATTGACCATCAAGCATCATTTATCCGCAGAGAAGTAGCTCTTCGCCATCCTTATGATGAAAAGTATAGAATCGTTTCGGATTGGAAATTCTTTATAGAAGCCCTAATAATTGATAATTGTTCTTTCTGTTATACAGATATGATTGTGGTAGATGTGGATATGAAGGGCATTAGTAATACCAATTTTGATTTGGATAAACAAGAGCGAGAAGCTGTATTAAAAGAACTTTTCCCACCAAGAGTATTAAAAGATTATCAGTTGCTGGCCTCCATTCATCCCGAATTGTTGGAAGTCGCACCAAGAATTAGTAAATCTCAGACGGTTCAGAATGCAATTATAAAATTAGCATGTCAGCTTTTGAAAATTAAAGGTGTCTGATTTTATGCTGCCATTCTAGCATTCGCTTGAATGATTTTGCTGCTGGCAACATGTTATTTGCTGCAAACCATAGCTCTAACTTTTGTTTCCAGTTCAATTTTTCATATTGCCATATATGTTTGTTGGTTTCTGGATATATGTTGAGCCATTCTTGATAGTTATCTTTATTGTCTAAGTTCTGTATAAGTGGAAGCTTAGAGAAAAACTTCCGATATTCGATGTCCTTGGCGTATTTTTCATATAAATTCTGCTCTTTCATGAGTTTCTCAATCAATCCTGCTATAGCAATATCGCTGTCAATGGATTTCCTCGTTCGTTTTACACATGATGAGTCTTCTGTATGCCTATAATGATATGGAGCCCAATCCATACCAACGATTTTCTTAGCATGAAGATAAAGTTGAAGATTAAAGAATAGATCTTCTCCCATATTTAATTCTTTTGGAAATGAAATCTTATTGGAATGTATCAAACTTTTACTAGTAAGAGAGGTGCATAGTGATGGAAATATTTTCCCATTAATTAATCTACTGATATTACCCTCTATTGTATCTGCATATTGTTGTTGAAAGTCATATTGAATATTTAAATACTCATGTCTGAAGTTGCATCCAACAATATCTGCATCTGTCATTTTGGCTTTCTTATATAACCGTTCATACATATCCCTATCAACCCAATCGTCGCTGTCAGCATGAATTATATATTCGCCTGTTGCATATGAAATTCCTATTCTACGTGAATTAGAAACTCCTCTATTTTTATCTAAATTAATTATTTTAATAAATTGTTTCCGGTTTGGATACGACTCAATAACTTTTTTGAGAATCTCAATACTCTTGTCTGTTGTTGCATCATTTATAAAAATAAATTCAATACAATCAAGGCTTTGATTGAAAAGTGAATGGGCACACTTCTCAATGTATTTCTCGCAGTTGTAAATGCAAATAATAATAGATATTTTAATCAAGTCTTTATGGCAATTTCAAAATTGTTCTATATAATTATTTGTGTGATATTCTTTTTTGTATGATATGTAAAATGCATAAAGTTTCCTAAAGGGTAATGGAAGAAATTTCCAAGCAGAAAATTTTCTTTTGCATTGAACTTTTGGCTTAATATCCTTGTAGATATGAGGCTTCAAGTTTATTTCTTTTAAGTTCTGTTCTATCGTTTCGTATATCTCTTGAACTTGAATATATATAGGGTTTTCTTTGTGCTCGTTGAAAGATTGGGTGACATACTTGTTTAAAATGTCTGTTTTGTCTATTACTTCTCTTTGGCTTCCAAAGGCAAAATGTGAAACGATAGCTTTACCATTCCAAGCACATGTTAATTTCTTTTTTGTAGGATATATTAGAGAGAGAAATTCTTCGTCATTCCCTGGAATTATACCAGAAATCTCAGCTAGGTCTTTGCCAAACCAAAGAATGGCATTTATTGAGAATCTGTTCAAGGCAATTATAGCATCTTCTACATATAGTTGTTGATACTTGGTGGTGATTAAATATTTTTGTATAAAAAGGTCATGAAGTTCTTTCGCAAATGTTCCTTTCTCCCAACACGAATCTATATTGTATCCTTTTTTAAGCTTAAATTTATTGTGTACATATAATAATAATGTTGTAAATCCGTTATTAATAACTAAAGGAGTGACTAAAAAATGTTGGGGATTGTCAATCCTAAATTTAACCATTTTTTCAATCAGATAAGGTTCCATCCAGATAACATCATCATCTATTTTGAAATAGATTGTATCTGGATCTATACAAAACTTGTAAAAAGCATTAATACTTTCAATTCCATTAACAATACCATCTGGTTGCCAAATAAGGTGAACTTTTGATGAGATAGATTCTATTTTTTTGAAGAATTCTATATCAGCATTGTTATTTGTGTTAATCCACAAATCATATCTGTCAACTATTTTGGATTCAAGAATATATGGAATTAATAATCTCATATATCTTCTTCTTCCTGCAGCTGTATTAACAACAATCTTATAGTTTTTATACATAGTAATTATTGCTTGTTTTTTACATACCGCAAAATTACTTTTTTTTCTGAAAGATTCAATAATTTTTTTTGTTAATTACAATAATTTATGTTAATTTTTGGCTTTTTTTCAAAAATCTCTTTTTTTTTCCTGATTATTAATGAATAATTCGTTTCTTTTTTGTAAATTTGCTAAATAAATAAATATTTGATGGCTTATGATTCAATATGATGTAATAATTCCGGTAGTATACAAGGATTATAGTTTTCTAAAAAAAGTAGTTAAATATATAAGATGTAATTTGTGTCCAAAGCATATCTTCATATTGACAAATATCAAGATGGCAAAATACATACCAAGGGATGTATACTTAGATTCTTTATGTAAAATCGTGGATGAAAATAGTCTCGTTAAAGGACTTACATATGCCAAATTGGATGATATTATTAAGTCGCAAGGACGTAAACATACTAATACCGGATGGTTCTTTCAACAATTTCTTAAACTTGGTTTTTCACAGAGTGAATATTGTTCTACAGATTATTATTTGTCATGGGATGCAGATACTTTGCCTTTACAACAAATAAATTTTTTTGACAAAGAAGGTCGGCCTTTTTTTACAATGAAAACCGAATATCATAAGCCTTATTTTGTAGCAATTAAGACGCTTTTAGGGCTAAATAAGTCAAGTTCTGGTTCATATATTGCAGAACATATGATGTTTAACCGTGAAATAATGAAAGATATGCTTTCCAAAATAGAAAAATCTTCAGTTCCTGGAGACTGGTGGGTTGAAAAAATCATGAATGCGATTGTTCCAGAAATTGTAAGTCCTGCTTCTTTTTCTGAATTTGAGACGTATGGTACTTTTTGTAGAAATAATTACCCGGATTTGTATCAGGAACGAGAAATACGTAGTTTCCGTTTAGGTGGAATCATTCAAGGACGTTTTATTTCTGAAAAACTACTTGCTAAACTGGCTACCGATGTTGCTATTGCTTCATTTGAAATATATGATCGGCCTCCATTTCCATGGTGGTTGGTATGTGAGTTCTATGAAAGGTTTAGACATTACAAAGAAGTTTTGTTGTTAAAGTTTGTGTAATTAACATGCAATACAATTTTTTGATAGCTAATCAAAATAGAAGTTTCAGAATAAAGGCTCTGCATAGAAAGATTGGCATAATAACATAGAAAAGTGAAATCTTTGATGTTTTATTTTCTTTTGGAATGTTCAATTCCGCTATCCGCTGATAATTCTTTACGACTAATTGGTTGGAAATTTTTGGGGAAATAGTAGGCAAGTAGTTCCCCAATACAAAGTGACAAAATGATAACAGTAATAAAAATAATCACATTCCCGATATGCTTGTCAATTCCAATTATTTCATTAGTTCTCTGTAGTATTGTTATGAATGGCCAATGAAGAGCAAAAATGTACAGAGAGTTACGTCCGAGGAAAGTAAGTAAATTCACTTTGCATCCTTTTTCCTCACACGATTTGCTAATATGAATAATTATGTATATTCCCGATAATGCTGGAATGAAATAGAGTAGGGGATTTATGTTAACAATCAGCTCGGAAATATTTGTGTTAACGTGTGATACTTGAGCATAAATTAGAATAAAAATTGATATTATTGCTACCTTCCAATTGGTTTTAATTGTAGACGAAAAGTTTCCCATCGCATAAAAAGGAAATGCAAGAAGTGATTGGGATAAATATAATGGCAAGAATAACTTGAAATATGATAGAACTAAACCACAGAAACTGATAAGTATAATGAATGTTGTTTGAATACGAATATCCCAACATCGTTTTATTACCCCCCAAAATATGCATGAAATGGTAAAGAGTGATATACAAAACCATAAAGGGATGTTGTAAAACTGTAGGGAAAGATAAGAAAGGTTTAAATAACATGCTTCTTGAAGAATACTCCGTTCAATATATTTAATTGGTAAGGTTATAATTGAAAATGCAAAAAGCGGAATAATTAGTTGTGATACTTTTTTATGTACATAGTTGTCACAATCGTGAAACAGTAATCCAGAAAGGAAAAAAAACAAAGGCATGTGAAACAAATATATTAATGATTGTATATTAGAAGTAAGCATCCAACCCCTTTTTAGGTGGTCTAAGATATAGTTGTTACCTTTGTGCCATTAATTCTAAAAAACAGAAGATATGGCAATAAGTAGTAAAGACATTGAAATCCTGTGGAAACGGTACTCTGAGGAAGGTTGTAATAGAGGAATCTCGGTTACACAGTACTTTGAGTCAAATGGCGTACCTTATCACGTGTTTGAGAAATGGTACAAGAAGAAATTCACTCAACCCGCAGTTGTCAACTGCGTGGTCTCGGGATCTCCAGAGGCAGAAACCGATAAACATGAATCCCCACATGAGCCCACGAAAAAGGAGAAATGCGTCTCATATGTCAATATTGGCTTGAGCAACGGTATGAAGATAGAGCATCATAAGTTGAGCTATGATGAGTTGGTATGTTTCATTAATAAGATTCAGTCATTATGTTTAGCTTAACCGGTGCTACAAGATTTAGGTATATTCCTAATTATAAGGATATGCGTGGAGGCTACGACAAACTATGTGGTGTGGTTCGCACCCTTACAGGAAAGATGGAAGAAGGCACGGCTTATGTGTTTACATCCAAGGATCAGAAGCTTGTCAAGATCATCCGTCATGAGAATAATGAATGCCAGCTGTATGTACAACGGTTTGATGGCAACATGAGTTTCGTCAGGCTTGAGTTTGATGGACTGCAGCCAATATATGTGTTAGAGTATTCATACCTGGTTGCTCTGTTGGAATGTCCGGTCATCAAGAAGATTGGACCAATTCACTGCAAACTCAAAGAGAAAGTTGCTTAACTGCATTTTCCTGTGTTAAAAATGCGTAAACAGCTAGTGCTTTTTTGTGGTTTAAATATGTGCAATAAATTGATAATCAGACATTTGAGTTCTAAATTAATTCTATTTGTAAGCCGTATTAGAGCCTCTCTGCTGCTCTTTTTGAGCTTGCAGAATAGGGTAGTATTGCAGCTTCCCTGCAAAGCTTTAAACTCGTCTAAAACGCTGATTATCAGTACGTTAAATAGTCTTTACAACTTTGGTTTTGCCATAAAAAGTATGTACCTTTGCATAGCAAAAGATCCATATTATGGCAGATTTGAAGATAGATATAGCACGCATGGTTATGCAAACCCGGTACGAGATGCAGCTGGAAGCAGAGGCATCATCCGTGCATGGTGAACAAATGCCAGATATGGAACGCGAAGGTTATCAGAAACGAATAAATGACTTGCTCGATGGACTAGAGTCTCTCCTGAATGCAAACGTGAAGATGGGAGAGAGGATAGAGAAATTGGAGGAGAAGGTCAAAGATTACGATGACCTGAAAGATAAGTATGAAAAGCTGAAAGGTGAGCTGGCTATGCGCAAGCGTGACAAGTATGGTAAGGGTGGTGAAAAGCCAAAGGACGATACCTCATCCTCAAAAAATGACAAGACTAAGGATGAGGACGAGGAGGATTACATCAATAATGGAAGTAAGAATGATGTCCCTCCTGTAGAGGATTCTGAAGAGGAAGAGTCTGTTTCGTCCGAACCTCCTGCAAAGAAGGAACGTGACTTAAGTAATCGTCCTGATCATTACAAAAAGATGCATGCCGATGTACAGGTTATCCATGAGTGCGACCTTGATAAGTTAGAGGAGCTGGGCTTAGAGTTTCTCCATTATACGCGACCTGTTGATCAGTTTGATAGGATCAGTATTACGCGCCAGGATACATATCGTTTCGTATGGGTTCGTGACAAGAAGACAGGAAGAGAGTTTGCTTTCTTTGTACCCAAGAAAGAGAAGCGAGAGTGTATCTTTGTTAACGAATCGGATTATGATGAGCCAAGTCTTGTTCCTCATACGAGCTGCACCTGGCGGATGCTTTCTGACTTGGGAGTAAACAGATACCAGTATGCACTTTCTTGCGGCAGGGAGATGTTCCGTATGTTCAATGAGAAGATGTCTGTTTCTAAGCAAACAATTCTGAACTGGCTGAAGGAAGGCGCAGAGTTTCTTAAAGGAGGTCAGTGCCGTATTAAGAGACGCCTCCTCAAGAAGGGCACTTCAATCTATGTCGATGAGACATGGGTAGACACCAAGGTCAAACAGGCTGACGGTTCTTTCAAGTATGTGAAGCGTTATATGTGGGTCATTGTAAACCTGACAACAAAGGTCTGCTATTATCTGTTTGGTCGCAGGAAGCGCGAGGTGATAGAGAAATTCCTTGGTGATTTCCAGGGAACGCTGATGACCGATGCCTATAATGCATACGCCTATTTCAGCCAGCTTGACGGCTGTAGCCATGCGTGCTGCTGGGCACATGTGCGCCGCATATATTGGTCTGCATTGAAAGACTACAAGGACAGTCTGGCTCAGGAGTTTATCGAACTCATAGGAGTATTATATAAGGTGGAGTTGGAGAGTATCCTTCTCCATCGGACAGAGGCTGAGGTTCTGGAAGCCAGAAAGACAGAATCGATACCGATACTTAATGAACTTGACCAGAAGTCAGCATTGTTACTCGCAAAAGTTAAGAGCAAGGAATTAAAGATCTCAAGCAAGCTTGAACATGCGTTGAACTACATGCGAAACCACTGGAAAGAGTTGATTGCTTATATAGACATCGGAAATGTGCTGATAGACAATAACTGCTGTGAACGTGCAGTCCGGCCATTTACCAATCTACGGAAGAGCTTTGGCGGATTCAGTAGTGAGTTAGGTGGTGAGGTCGCAGCAGCATGGCTGACCTTCGTTGAGACATGCAAACTTCAGAAGAAGGCAGCGCTTGAAGTCTTCAATGGATATTTCCAGAGAATTGTCGCAGGTAGGAGGGATTATGACCTCATTACCGAAGAGGTGTTGTGTTAAATAGAAATAAAAACAAAATCAATCCAATTTCTTAGGATCGCTCAAAACCCCAGCATCTGCTGGGGCTAAGGCTTATGGCTAAAAAGGGGTTGGATGCTTAC
>Ga0247611_10007086_pt1 | contig 14204 bp, 15 predicted proteins | sample 177DNAGHGhighgp2_FD_192422 | JGI IMG/M metagenome (GOLD analysis project Ga0247611, IMG submission 192422) | Sheep rumen microbial communities from Palmerston North, Manawatu-Wanganui, New Zealand - 1770 DNA GHGhigh gp2 | ecosystem: Host-associated > Mammals > Digestive system > Stomach > Rumen...
CATTCCGGCAGTATATATGATGTCTTCCCAGTCGTTTATCTTAAATCATCAGTTAAGATAACTAGTGGAACAGGAACTGAGGCTGATCCATATATATTGTCGTTATAATACAAAAGAACATATAAAAATATGTTCTTTTACAATTGATTTAATAATAATAAATAATTCTTGAAACAAAATAATATATTTGCTATAATATATAATGTAAGAATAATAAAGAGGTGCTAGTATGCAAGAAAAAGTAGAATTAATTAAAACTAATGGAGAAACAATTTCAGTAGATTTAATATCTGAATTTGATTGTAATATTGAAGGAAATCCTAAAAGATTTGTTTTATTAACAGCTAATGAAATTGATCAAAATGGATTAATTAAGATATTAGCCTCAAGTATAGTTGATGGTAAGTTAGTTAGAATTGAATCTGAAGATGAATGGACTATTGTTAAAAACGTAATGAGATCTATTATATCTTCATCTAAAGGAGATTTTACATATACTAATACTTCAGATGCTATGTCGTATGAAGTAGATGATAACTATGCAAGAGTTATTGCTGTTCAAGATTCTGCTAAACAAGCACTAGTAAATGATTATAATGAAAAGAAACCATCCTCACCAGAGGATGCAGAACCAACTGCAAGTGTTAAGGAAGATCCTAATGCTGCTATATATCCAACTGAAAGTGAATCAACACCAATTGGATCAGAAGTAGTTCCTGGTATTGCTGAAATGACTGAGGATTCTGAAGAAGAACAAACAGAGGAAGAAAGTGGTGAAATTCCTGAAGTACCAAGTGTAGATGATACTCCACAAGATATAGTTACACCTGAAGCACCAAGTGTACCACAAACACCAAGTGCACCTGAAGTTCCAACAAGTAATGTTGAATCAAAAGATGCTGCTAGAGATGAACTTGTTAATTCAATTATTGCTGCTGTTGATAAATATTTAGAAACTAAGGCTGGTAATGGAAATAATGAAGTTCAAGAAAAAATTGCTAAAATGCAAGAAGAATTAAAGAAAATGACTGAATCATTAAAAGCTTAAGAATAAATCTTAAGCTTTTTTTATATAATTTAGTATGAATAATATATTAGATTATTATTATAATTTAAAAAAAATAGATATTATTAATATAAATAATAATTATTTAATAATGGATAACAATGATTATTCATTTCTTTTATATGAGGTAGATAAGGATGTTAATTTAAATAATACAATTAAATTATTAGGAAGTTTAAATAATAGTAATTATTCTGATTTAATACTTAATATTAATAGATCATATATAACTAAAATAGATGAAAAATACTATGTATTAATCAAATTAAAAGGAATTATTAATGAAGTTATTACGCTGAAAGATATGGTTAATAATAATATAAAATATAGAATTAATAACTATAGTTTAGATTTATCAAAACTATGGTCTAGAAAGATAGATTATTTAGAATATCAAGTATCAGAACTAGGAAATGAATATAATGAAATATTAGATAGTTTTAGTTTCTTTATTGGTTTATCAGAAAATGCAATATCTTTTTTGAATGTAAATAATATTAATTATAATAATACTCATAAAACTATTAGTCATTTAAGGGTTAAAAACAATGAATTATTTTTAGATTATTATAACCCTTTAAATATATTAATTGATTATGATATAAGAGATTATGCTGAATATATTAAATCAAAATTGTTAATAACAGATAATATAGATAATGATATTAATTATATATTAAATAATGCTAATTTATCTATTGATGATATAAAATTATTTTATGCAAGATTAATGTTTCCAACATTATATTTCGATAAAGTAGAGGAAATATTAATTGATAAGAAAGATGAAAAAGAATTGGAAGTATATATAGAAAATATACAAATATATATTAATATGCTAAAAGATGTATATTTAGAGATCACAAAAAAAGGTATATCCATTGATATACCTGATTGGATTATAAAGAATTAATAACTCCTTTTATTTCTGGTATTTCTTGCTTTAAGGTTTCAAATATGCCATTTTCTATTGTTACATCAGCCATAGAACATCCTTGACATGCACCAAGAAGTTTTATATATACATAACCATCTTCATACTTTAAGAATTCTAAATTTCCACCATCAGCATTTAAATATGGTCTAATTGTATCTAATACTTCATTTATTTTTTTTATTAAATCCTCATTATTCATAATATTTCTTCCTTACAAATAGTATTATATACAAAATATTAGACAAAGTAAATGAATAAATGTTATAATATATGTTAGTTGGGAGTAATAATTAATGAAACGATATCATGTAGGAGAGGTTATTAAGTGCACTGTAAGTGGTGTAGAACCTTATGGTGTTTTCGTTAATATTGATAAGAATTTCAATGGTTTAATACATATATCAGAAGTATCTAATGAATTTGTTAGAGATGTTAATGATTATGTTAATATTGGTGATGAAATCTATGCTAAGATAATAGAGATTGAAGGAAAAGAACATCAAATGAAATTATCTATAAAAGATATTGATTTTGCAAATACAGGAATGATAAGAGATGAAATAGATACATCATCTGAGTTTAAATCATTAAAAGAAAACTTACCAATATGGATGAATGAAAACATAGAAGAATTTAAAGAAGATAATAAGTAACATATTATCTTTTTTTTTGAATATATTAATAAATGAAAAAAGTATTGAATAATCAATACTTTATTTTCAAATGGTGCTCCGTTGGAGATTCGAACTCCAGACCCTTTGATTAAAAGTCAAATGCTCTACCAACTGAGCTAACGGGGCATGTACAAAAAAGATGGCTGCCTCGGGTGGACTCGAACCACCGGAATGTCAGAGTCAAAGTCTGATGCCTTACCACTTGGCTACGAGGCAATAATAATGGTGCCCGAGGCCGGACTTGAACCGGCACGAGGGTTGATTCTCGCAGGATTTTAAGTCCTGTGCGTCTACCAATTCCGCCACTCGGGCGGGCACTTGTCTTGTAATAAGACTATTAAATTATACATCAAAAATAATATAATAGCAAGTAAAAATTGACACAATTGACAAAATTAAATTGACAATAAAAAATTATATGTGCTATAATCTATATGTTGCTGGTGAAATAACCTTGGAGGGATACCCAAGTCCGGTTGAAGGGACTGGTCTTGAAAACCAGCAGGTCGTGCAAGCGGCGCTAGGGTTCGAATCCCTATCCCTCCGCCATTTTGTTTTTATTTATCGCGGGGTAGAGCAGTCCGGTAGCTCGTCGGGCTCATAATCCGAAGGTCGTAGGTTCAAATCCTGCCCCCGCAACCAATGGTTCGTTAGTCTAGAGGCCTATGACGCCTGCCTGTCACGCAGGAGATCACGAGTTCGAATCTCGTACGAACCGCCATTTTTTTGGCTCCATAGCTCAGTCGGTAGAGCAGAGGACTGAAAATCCTTGTGTCACTGGTTCAAATCCCGTTGGAGCCACCAGTTATGAAAAATACAATCAAATGATTGTTTTTTTGTTTGATTTGATATATAATAACCCGCATAGGGGTGATTTTATGCATAATATTAATGAAGAGTATCGCATAGTTTCTGAAGAAATGGATAAGGTTAATAATCAATTATATGTACTAAAAAAAGATCAAAAAGTACAAAAGTATATTGAATTAGAAAGAAGAAATAAAGAATTACGTTATAAGCAATTGGTTTTATATAGACAGACTAAGTATGAGGAATATAAAAATTGTCATCATATTTATGTTACATCTCAAATAAAAAATGATAATTTAAAAGGACGTCAATCTAGAGGATATACTTGTATTAAATGTGGTTTAAAAAGACCTGTTTTATACAGTGATAAGGAAACATTAACATATAACGAACAAATAATGTATGATTATTTAAAAAATAATTTTGAAACTAATGAATTTGATATTTATACAGATTATGTATGTAATAAAGATTTAGCAAGAGCAATTTATTGTAAAATCAAAGAACATAATCCTGATATAGATGATAGTTTAGTAAAAAAATACTTTGAAATAGCATTAGATAATATTAGAAATATTAAAGTAAACTATGAAAGAATGAAAAGTAGGGCAAAGAGATTACATCTATCTTCTGATTTTGATAGATGGAATGGTGTATAATTAAACAATCAAAAAAGATTGTTTTTTTATTTTAAATATGTATAATATATTTTGAAAAGAGGTATTTTTATGAAAAAAGATAATTTGTCTAAAAGATTAATTGCCTTATCATTACTTGGTACTTTAACTCTTGCACATCCAGAAAGTATTGATGCAAGTCAAAATAATAATAGACGAGAAGTAATTGAGGAATCTATTCCTACGGTTACTGCTATTACTAATGTTAATATTAGGGAAGGTGCTAATATTAATTCAAAAAAAATAGGAACTTTATATGCTAATCAATCACTTAGATTATATGAAGAGTATGAAAACTGGTATAAAGTTGGTTATTTAAATACATTTGGTTATGTCAATAAACAATATGTTAATATTACTAATAAAGTAGTGATGCATACACCTTCAATAAAAAATATTAAGGTTGATAATACTGTTTCACTATATAGTGATGAAGCATGTACTAATATTATTGGTATTGTACCTGCTAATACGTATGTTAATGTTTATTTAGATAATCCATATACTTATTATATAAAGTATAATAACTTTACTGGTTATATTAATAAAAAACAAATTAATACAAAACCATATGTTAATGTATATGAAGCACCAATAGTTTCTAATACATATATAGAAAATCAACCAATTTATATAGAAAATAACTATTATGGTCCGGTAGAAAACAATTATTATTATTATGAAGATAATAGTAAAGTATTAATAAAAAAATAAAGTCATTTATTGACTTTTTTCTTTTTGTATAAATTGGTAATAATAAAACATAATATTAATATGAAAAGAGAAGAATTAATTACTTTTTTAGAAGAATCTACTTGTTCTTTTACTTGTGTTCAAAAAATTGAAAAGATGTTAAAGAGTAAAGGATTTATTAAATTAAAAGAAATAGATAATTGGAAATTAAATGGTAATAAATTTTATATAACTAGAAATGATGCAAGTATAATTGCGTTTGAAATACCAAGTAATAATAATGAACGTTTTTCTATTATAACTAGTCATTTAGATACACCTTCACTTATATTAAAGCCTAATGGAGCATACATTAAGAATAATTATTTAAAGTATAATATAATGCCATATGGAGGACTTTTAAACTATAGTTGGTTAGATAGACCTCTTTCTTTAGCAGGAAGAATAATAATAAAGAAAAAGAATTTGCTTGAATCAAAAATAATAAGTATTAAAAAGCCTATGTTAATAATACCAAGTGTAGCAATACATCTAAATGATCAGGCTAATTCTAATTTAGATTTAAATATGCAAACAGATATGCAACCAATTGTTTCTCTTTCAAATAAAGTTGATACATGGAATAGTATCATAGAAAAAGAAATAGATAAAGAAATAATCGATTATGATTTATATGCTTATAATATTGAAAAAGCATATTTTATTGGTAAAAATAAAGAAATATTATTATCTCCTCGAATAGATAATATAACTAGTGTATATTCATCATTATTAGCATTTTTAAATTCTAAATCTAATTCAATAAAAGTTTTTTGTTCTTTTAATAGTGAAGAAATTGGTAGTTTAACAGAAGAAGGAGCAGATAGTAGCTTTTTAATAGATGTTCTTAAAAAAATATCAACATATTTAAAAATTGATATAGTAAAATCTTTATCAAAATCTTTTATTATAAGTTCTGATAATACTCATGCATGCCATCCCAATCATAGTGAATTATCCGATGATACTGGCTCTACAATTATGGGAAATGGTTTTACTATAATAAAGGAAATCAATTCAACTACTAATTCTATTTCTTCATCTATAATTAAAACTTTATGTAAAAAGAATAAAATAAAATATCAAGAAGCAACTACTAAGAATGATATAGCAAGTGGTTCAACATTGAGCAGTTTAAGTTTAAGACATGTTAGTGCATTGTCAATTGATGTAGGTATTGCACAATTGGCAATGCATTCTTCATACGAAATATGCTCATATGATGACATAAATAGTTTATACAAAATGATGTTATCTTTTTATGAATCAAATATTATTATTAATAATAATAATTATGAAATAAACTAATAAAATAGTTTATTTTTTTGATTATAATTATTGACAATGGTATGCCTTTTGTGATATATTTTTAATCGTCAAAGGTTTTTTTGGACGCTTAGCTCAGTTGGTTAGAGCACCTGCCTTACAAGCAGGGGGTCATAGGTTCGAGTCCTATAGTGTCCACCATTGATGCCGACTTAGCGTAACTGGTAGCGCAACTGACTTGTAATCAGTAGGTTGGGGGTTCGACTCCCTCAGTCGGCACCATTTTTTTATGGAGGGATAGCGAAGTGGTCAAACGCGGCAGACTGTAGTCCTAATAGATGGATTCTATTAAATTGCACCTTTATATAGTGATATATAAAGTGGACGCTGCTAATTCGGGGAAGACTAAAGCTATTTAAGTATGTTAATCCCGAGCTAAAGTAAAAATACTTGAGTGTAGAGACTTTACACAGCGTATCTTTTATAAGATAAAGAGAAAGTCCAGACTACAAATACATTTGTAGCGATGAAAATCGTAGTAGTAGGAAATCTGTTCCTTCGGGTTCCATGGTTCAAATCCATGTCCCTCCACCACTTTGTTAATGAAATATCTGTACAAGATATTTTTTTTCTTTTATTTAATTATTTATAGTGCTATAATAAAAACAATGGAGGGTTTTGTTGTGGAAGATGCAATAGAAGTAAGGGCACGAGATTTATTGACTCTAGTAGTAATACTAGCTCAATTTGAAAAATTTAATGATGATATTATAGATTTATTAAAAAATAGTAAGGATTATAGTTTTAATAAGATACAAAAATTAAAAAATAACGGTAATGTTATTGGATCTAAGAAACTAAAAGAATTTTATTCTAATAATAAAGATATTATTAATGTAGTTAATGGATATTCTAATATTGGTTATTTCATTGATTGTAATTATGATGTTAATAAAGGTGAAATAAAAGATGATTTTAGGAGATTATATAACTATCTATTGGATAATAATGGTAAATTAAAAAGTATTGCGGATTTAGTTCTTAGAATTGAAAGACTTGGTTTTGAAAAAATATTATTTAATGATCAAATTGATTTTACTAGTAGTACTTATTATACAAGTAGTAGTTTTAATCTATACGATGAGTTTTCTTATTTAGATAATATGTATGTAATACCAACATATGATGGACAAACGATAGAATATAAAACAAGAGATTCTAGTTATGAAATTATAATAGAAAAAGGAATTAATAATGAAGTATATGGCAAAAAAATAATATTCAATGATTTATTAATGAATGCTGAGCAATTACCTCTAGAATTAACCAAAGAAGAAACATTTGATAAAATAGTAAAATTAAGAAGTGATGTTCAAAGTCAGTATGACATATTAAGAGAATCAATTAACTTAAGTATAGGAATAGATAGCTTGAAATCAAAATATTGTTGGATATATAATTTAGCAAATATATGTGATGTTATTGATATTAAAACAAAACTATTATCAGTATTAAATGACTTAAAAGAAGATATTCTTGAAATGGAGTATTTAAGTGATAGTTATGAAAATTTAATAACTAATAATAATAAAGTATTAACTAAAGAAAAAGTAAGAAATGAAAAGATGCTTGAATTAAGAAGAAGAAAAGAAGTAGGAATAGATTACCATTAGTAGTATGTATTACTACTTTTTTATTGTAAATAACAATGTAAATAATAATTAATAAAATATTAAAACATATAGTATTTATAGTATAATTATTTAAGAAGGTAGGAGTTTTTTATGGATAATGAAGAAACTGAAATACTAGATATTGTTCCTCCTAAGAAAAAAGTAAAAAAAAGAGGTCATGTTATAGCTCTTTGTTTTGTTTTACTTATATTAATTACTGTAGCTGTAACATCATATGCATACTTTAGTGCAAGTATATTAAATAGTGGAACAATTAACAATACTGTTGTTACAACAACATCTCTAGAAATAGAATTTACTGATGGATCAACTGTTAATCTAGCTAATGCTCTTCCTGGATCTTATATAGAAAAAACATTTAAAGTAGAAAATAAGGGAAGTGGAGATACAACATATGATGTATATATGTCTGATTTAATAAATAGTTTTGCTGATAAAAGTGATCTTAAATATACATTAACATCAAATGATGGAGGTTTTAATGTATCGGTTCCTGTACAAGTACCAGATACATCATCAAAGATTGTAGAAAATAAATTACTAAGAGCAGGACAATCACATAATTATACACTTAGAATAGATTTTTTAGAAACAAATGATAATCAAGATGATAATAAAGGAAAAACATTTAGTACTATTATTAGAGTAAATGAAGTACAAAATGCATTAATATCTAATTATACAATTTCATCAGGAGATTTAAATACTATTGGATCTGTAGTAAAAATAGATACGGAAGAATTTTATGTAATAGGTCAAGGTGATGAAAATCATGTTAAATTATTGGCTAAATGGAATTTAAATGTAGGAAGTAATCCAAAGGGAACAGCAACAAATTTACAAAATGAAGATGTAAGAGGATATGTAAATGATACATCACCTGGATATATTGACGGAATGCAAAAATATGGAGAAATAACATATTCAACTGATGGATATTGGCATGATTCAACTAATAATAAATTAAAAGATGAATATGGTGGATATATATATAATCAAGAAACTAATAGATATGAGGATGGATCAGGTAATTCAATAGTTCCTTATGTATATACAAATGCTAAAGAAAATGGTAATTATATTGTTCCTTTAGCTGAATATATAGATACTTATGTAGATTATTTAAATAATAAAGGTGCAATTGTAACTGGAAGATTAATAAAAAAAGAAGAATTGGAAGCACTAGGATGTGATGATATTAATAGAAATTGTTCATTAGCTCCTAGTTGGGTATATCAAACATCATATTGGACAGGTTCTGCAGGAAGTTCTGGTGGAATTTGGGGACTAATTTCTAATAAGACTTTTATTAATAGTGTCAATTATTCTGAATATTATGGAGTTCGTCCTGTTATAATTCTTGAAAAATAATAATTATAAGTAGCTTTGCTACTTTTTTTATTTACTATTTCATATTATTAATTATGAATTGTGACATTAATGAACGAATTAAAGAAATAACTATTGAAGATTTTATTTGGATAATATATTTAGGTATTATAGCTCTTAGTTTTTATTCAAATGATTTAGAAAAAAAATATTTTTTATATAAAGATTTTGAAAGCAAGAAAAAGTATCAAACAATAATAAAAGTAATATTTTCTATTCTTATTGTCGTTTATTTGTATTTTTTAAAAGATTCTATTGATAGTATAAAATCATTAAAAGAAACTGATTCTGTTGAAAAAAAGAATTTAACATATTTAGCGTTTTTAGCATCTTTATTAATAGCAATATCTGGTTTCATATATTTATATATTGCATTTAATGATAAAGATTTAAATATTGAATTAGCATTTAATTAGTAAAGTTTACATATTATTTTCATTGGCTTTTGATTTATTATATAAATAATGATATACTTAATATAGGTTAGTAAAGGATGGTTGTTATGTTAGATATTGAATTTTTGAAACAAAATAATGTTGATACTGATGCTGCAATTGAATTATTTGGAGATATTGGAACTTATAATGAAACATGTCAAGATTTTTTAGATGGAATAGATGAAAAATTAGCAGAGTTAAAAAAATATAAAGAACAAAATGATATGGCTAATTATGCTATTTATGCTCATTCCATTAAAAGTGATGCAAGATATTTAGGCTTTGTAGATACAGCTAAGATAGCATTAGATCATGAAATGGCTGGTAAAGGCAATGATGAAAAGTTTGTTGAAAGAGAATATGATAATTTAGTAGATGCTACTAATAAAATGATTTCGGTTGTAAAAGAGTATTTAGGAGTAGAATCACAAAATTCTAGTATTAATGATGCTCTTAATAATGATGTTCAAGAAGTTCTTTTAGTTGCAGATGATTCAAAACTTGTTACTAATTTTGTTGCAAAATCTATTGCAGAAAAATATAAAACAATATCAGCATATAATGGTTTAGAAGTAATAGATATAATTAATAATTATCCAAATTATAAAATAATTGGTTTATTTTTGGATTTAAATATGCCTAAAATGGGAGGATTTGAAGTTTTAGATTATTTTAAAGAACATGAATTGTTTGATAAAATACCTGTGTCTATAATTACAGGTGAAGATTCAAAAGATATGATTAATAAAGCCTTTACATATGATATATGTGATATGTTAGTAAAGCCATTTAATAATAAAGATGTGTTAAGAGTTGCGGAAAAAACTGTAAACTTTGATAAAAATCAAGGGTAAATTTGTAAATTTACTCTTTTATTTTACTAAAATGATAAAATATATAGTATAATTGTATTGGAGTGATGTAGATGAAAATACTAGTTGCTGCAGGTGGAACTGGTGGACATATATATCCAGCACTTGCTTTAATTGATAAATTTAAAAGTCATGATAAGAAAACTAAGGTTATTTATGTTGGTACAAAAAACAGAATGGAAAAAGATATAGTACCAGCACTTGGAATTGAATATAGGGCTATTGAAATATATGGTCTAACTAAGAATGTCTTAAATGATGTTAAAAATGTTTATTTAATTATTAAAGATATTAATGAAATGAAAAAACTAATGAAGGAATTTAAACCTGATGTAGTGCTTGGAATAGGTGGTTATGTAACTTATCCTGTTATTGTTGCTGCTCATCAACTTGGTATTCCAATATTTATTCATGAACAAAATGCAATACCAGGAAAAGTTAATAGATTAACTGAAAAATATGCTAATCTAATTGGCGTTTCAGTTGAAGAATCTAAAAAATATTTTAAAAATAAAAATATATTCTATTCTGGAAACCCAACTGGAAGTAGAGCTTTAACGATTCCTAAAGTTAAAAAGAGTGATATTGGTTTTGATGAAAAGAAAAAGCTTATTGTTATAGTAGCTGGTTCAATGGGTTCATCAACATTAAGTGAAAAATTAAAAGAATATTTAAAATTAGTTAAGAATAAGGATTATCAAGTATTATATATTACTGGTAAAGGAATATATGATAATTTTAAAGATGAAAAGTATTCAAAGAATGTAAAAATAGTTCCATTCTTTGATAATTTACCTGGTATATTAAAAAGTGCTGATTTAATTGTAAGTAGAGCAGGAGCTTCGACTATTGCAGAGATTACTACATTAAAGGTACCAGCAATATTTATACCAAGTCCATATGTTGCTAATAATCATCAATATTATAATGCTAAAGCACTAAAAGATAAAAACTGTGCTGAAATGTTGAGTGAAGAAAACTTAGATGTTATTAATTTAAGTAATACTATTGATATGATGTTAGATAACAAAGATGTTTATATTGATAATTTAAAGAAAATAGATGTTATTGATAGTGGAGAATTAATATATAACAAAATCAAGGAGATGTTAGAAAGTGCTAAATAATATATGCGAGATAATTGAAGATGCAAACTTAAAAGATTATAATACATACAAAATAGATACAAGTACAAAGTATTTAGCTTTTCCAAAAAATATAGAAGAATTAATTAATTTATTAAGATATATTAAAGATAATAATATGAAATATTTTTTGCTTGGTAATGGTTCAAATATAATATTACCTGATGAAAAGTTTGATGGAGTAGTTATTTCATTTAAGAATTTAAATAGCCACGTAATAGATGGTAATAAAGTTGTATGCCAGTGTGGAGAAATGCTTCCGAAAGTTGCGATGGATACAATAAATCATTCTTTAACGGGATTAGAATGGGCAACTGGAATTCCAGGAACTGTGGGTGCATCAGTTTTAGGTAATGCTGGTGCTTATTTGCATGAAATAATGGAATATGTTGATGAAATAAAAGTATTAGATGATGATTTAAATGTTATTACTTTAAGTAAAAATGATATAACTTATGGTTATCGTACTACGTCACTAAAAGAAGATAAAAAATATATTATTCTAGAGGTTACTTTTGTTTTAGAAAATGGTGATATAGAAGAATCTAAAGCATTAGTACAAGATAGATTAAAAAGAAGAACTGAATCACAACCACTTGATTTTCCATCAGCTGGATCAGTTTTTAGAAATCCATCTAAAGAGTTACCTGCCGGTAAAATAATTGAGGAATTAGGATATAAAGGAAAAACAATTGGTGATGCAGAAGTTTCTTTAAAACATGCTAACTTTATTGTTAATAAAGGTAATGCAAAATCTTCTGACATAAAAGAATTGATACAATCAATCAAAAAAGATGTAAAAGAAAAATATGATATAGATTTAATATGTGAACAAGAAATAATTAATTGGTGATACTTATGGAAAAAAGAAGGAAAAAGGCTAAATTAAAAAAGGGTAGACTTGCAATTTTAATTGCTATTCTTTTGTTTGTAATAATAGCTTTTTTCTATCTTTTTAATTTAAGAATTATGCAAATAGAAATAACTGGAACTAATTTATTAACTGACAATGAAATCATTGAAATAGCAGGTATAAAGAATTATCCAAAACTATTTAGTATTTCTTCTTTTTCTATAAAGAATAGAATTAAGAAACTTGATTTGGTAAGTGATGTTAAGGTTTCTAAGAATTTATATGGAAAACTATCTATTAAAATAGAAGAAGCAAGAGTTCTTTTTTATAATAAGAACAATGATAAAATAGTACTTAGTAATGAAAAAGAAATAGATTTTTCTCAAAAATATTTAGGAATTCCAACACTTCTTAATTATGTACCATCTGATATTTACAAAGATTTAGTTAAAGGCATGAATTATATAGATGATGATATATTAAGAATTATATCTGAAATAGAATATTCACCTTCAAAAACATTAACTGGTGAAGTAATTGACGATAATCGTTTTATGTTGAGAATGAATGATACTAATGTAGTTTATATGAATACCATTAATATTAAAAAACTTAATAAGTATATGGAAATCACATCGACGATTATTGCAACAAATGCTGAAAAATTTGGAGTGTTGTATTTAGATTCTTCGATAGAAGATCGCTTCTCTTTTGAAAGTTTTGAATCAATTCAAAGAACAGAAGAAGCAAATAAAAAGAAAGAAGAAGAAAGACTAAAAGAAGAAGAAAAAAAGAAAAAAGAGGAAGAGAAAAAGAAGAAAGAAGAAAAAAATGATGAACTCAAACCAGAAAATTAATTATGACAAAAAACTAGAAGAAATAATAAATAGTTTAGATTATACACCTAAACTATTATTGCATAGTTGTTGTGCACCTTGTTCTTCTGCTTGTATTGAAAGATTATCTGATTATTTTGATATTACTATTATTTATTATAATCCTAATATTGAACCATATGATGAATATAAATTAAGAAAAGAAGAAGAAGTAAGATTTATTAAAGAATTTAAAACTAAAAATAGATTAGATATGATAGACTGTGATTATGATAATGATAAGTATCATGAAATAGTATCAGGTTTAGAAGATGCACCTGAAGGTGGAATAAGATGTCATAAATGTTATAGATTAAGATTAGAATATAGTGCTAAAAAAGCAAAGGAATTAGGATATGATTATTTTGGAACCACATTAACAGTTAGTCCATATAAGAATTCTTTAGTTCTTAATGAGATTGGTGAAAATTTAGAAAAAGAATATGGTGTAAAATATTTATACTCTGATTTTAAGAAAAAAGAAGGTTATAAAAGAAGTATTGAACTATCTAAAGAGTATAACTTATATAGACAAAACTATTGTGGATGTATATATTCAAAAAGAAATAATATAGAAGAATAAATTCTTCTTTTTTTTAAAATAAAAAAATGATAAAATAAATCTAGGTAATCATATGAAAAAGATTAAAAAATATTTAACCAAAAAAGAATATATAGTATTTACTTTAGCGTTGATAATAATAGTGTTATCTTTTTTTTCATATGCCTTTTATTATAGTATAGATAATAGGGAAGAAGATATAGTAACAACAGAAT
>Ga0247611_10007087_pt1 | contig 14204 bp, 2 predicted proteins | sample 177DNAGHGhighgp2_FD_192422 | JGI IMG/M metagenome (GOLD analysis project Ga0247611, IMG submission 192422) | Sheep rumen microbial communities from Palmerston North, Manawatu-Wanganui, New Zealand - 1770 DNA GHGhigh gp2 | ecosystem: Host-associated > Mammals > Digestive system > Stomach > Rumen ...
TCCCGACGTTGACGCCAACGTGGCCACCTTCGGCAAGCTCTACTGCGACTCCGCCGCGCTGAAGGACAGCGTGGTGAACCCTCACGGCCACATCCAGGGCATCTGCCCTGAGGGATGGTATCTGCCCACACCCGAGCAGTACGAATCGCTGAACCTCCACGGCGCCGATGCCTTGAAATCACCCTTGTACTGGACGGACGGCGGCGGCAACAACTCCACGGAGTTCACCTGGCTGCCCGCCGGCTGGTGGAACGGCGCTCTGGAACGCTACGAAGGCTTGCTTTCCGAAGGCTACTTCTGGTCTGTGGAAATCGTGCACGGCGAGGTGAAAATCACGGCCTACCAGATACACCACGACTGCGACTCCGTGATTCGCGTGGATGCACACACTGGACTTGGTTACAGTGTGAGGTGTATCAAAGAGAAAGACTAATGTGGTTTTCTGATTATACTTCAAGGGGGACTCGAAAGGGTTCCCCTTTTTCGGTTTAGGGGGTTAGTGGTTTAGAGTTTAGGGGTTAGGGCTTAGGGTTTAGAGTTTAGGGTTTAGAGGGGCGGAGGGACAGTCAGCGCCCCGCGAAATCCCGTCCCGGAAATTTACTATTCCACCCCGAATAGTTAACGGCTTTCCCGCATTCCATTGTAAACCAGCAAGAAAAAAATTTTCCAAAAACCTTGACAAAGGCGGTTTCGTGTTGTATCTTTGCAATCGGAAAAACACTCACCAACGGAACGGAAGGGCCGCCGTCCCCACAGGCGATTGTCAGACCAGAAAAACAAAAGTATTCACTAAAACCAAAAACAATGAAAAAACAAAAGAAAAGAAAGCAAAAGAAACTGGCAGCTGCGCAGCAACAAATCGAAAGCAAAAACAGAAAAGGGCTACCGTCCCTGAAGGATACCGAGGCTTACATCAAAGAGCACAACCTGACGGTCATGGACCCGCTCTCCGACTTCGGGTTCAAGCGGCTGCTCGCCTCCGAGCGCAACAAGGACATCCTGATGCACCTCCTCAACGTTTTCATCTCCGGGGACACCGGCATCATCACCGACATCTCCTACCTCCCCACGGAAGTACTCGGCATCCGCAAAAAAGACAAGTTCGTCCGTTACGACCTCTACTGCAAAAACCAGGACGGCAAGCGCTTCATCGTGGAGATGCAGAACGGCAAGCAGTCGAACTACGCCGACCGGCTTCGGGTCTACACCAGCCTCGCCACCGTGCAGAACTGGGACAAGAAAGACAAGAACTACGAGCACGTGCCGAAGATATATTCCTTCAACATAATGAGTTACAACATGCCGGAGTTCAAAGGGCGCGACAGGTTCTTCTGGAAAATCTACCACAAAGACGACGACAACAAAATTTTTTCGAAAAATATTGTTTACTATTTCGTTGAATTGAGTAAATTTGCCGCGCAATTGGAGACACTTGACATGGGCGACGAGCGCAACCTCATCCTCTACATGTTCACCAACGTGGTGTACCTGCAAGCGGAGGAAATCAACAACTTGACACCCATGCAGATGCGTTTCTACGAAGAATGTCAAATCACCAATTTCACCGATATGGAAAAGCAGGATTATGTCAAGAGCCTGATGGAGTACCCCAGCGTACACGAGATGGTGGAGTGTGAGCGCGCGGAGGCGAAAGAGGAGGGGATACAGATAGGGATTCAGATGGGGATCGAGCAAGGAATCAAGCAAGGAATAGAGCAGGGCCGCGAAGAAAAAACGCGCCTCCTCGTCCGCAACATGCTCGCCGAGGGGCTCGATCCGGCCATGGTGGCGAAGATCGCCGACCTGACGGAGGAGGAGATCCTCGCAATGAGGAAAGAGATGTAGGCGGGGAGGGGATCGCGGCGACCACCCCGGAACCAAAAAAACCGTATCTTTGCCGCCAAATTCAAATCCCATGGCAGAAACCACCCCAAACGTGCAGGAGCGCATCGACCGGCTCATCCGCGACATCAACCGCCACAACTACCAGTACTACATGCTGGACAACCCCACGATTTCGGACTACGACTTCGACCAGCTGTTGCAGGAACTCATTGACCTTGAGGCCGCTCACCCCGAACTGCGGCGGCCCGACAGCCCCACGCAGCGCGTCGGCGGCGAGATCACCAAACGCTTTGAGACCGTGGAGCACCTGTACCCCATGCAGTCGTTGGGCAACACCTACTCGCAGGGCGACCTCATCGAATTCGACCGCCGCGTGCGCGAACTTCTCGCCGTGACCCCCGAGTACGTATGCGAACTCAAATACGACGGCGTGGCCATCAGCCTGATATACGAGAACGGCACCCTTGTCCGCGCCGTGACGCGCGGCGACGGCACCCGCGGCGACGTGGTCACCGCCAACGTGCGCACCATCCGCACCGTCCCGCTGCAACTCCAAGGCGACTTCCCGCCGCTGCTCGAAGTGCGCGGCGAGATCATCATGCCCTTCAGCAGCTTCGAACAACTCAATGCCGAGCGCGATGAAATCGGCGAGCCTCCCTTCGCCAATCCCCGCAACGCCGCCTCCGGAAGTCTCAAACTGCAGGACTCCGCCGAGGTCGCCAAACGCGGTCTTGACTTCAAACTCTATTTCGCCCTCGGCGAACAACTGCCCTGCAGCAACCATTTCGACCGCCTGCTGAAGCTCCACGAGTGGGGATTCCGCAAACCCGACGTGATGGAAAAGGTCGGCGACCTCAACGGCATCTATGATTTCCTGAACACGTGGGATGAGAAACGCAAGGCACTGCCCTACCCCATCGACGGAGTCGTCATCAAGGTCAACGACTTCGACCAGCAACGGCAGGTGGGTGCCACCGCCAAGAGCCCGCGCTGGGCCATCGCCTACAAGTTCAAAGCTGAAAGGGTTTCCACAAAACTGTTAAGTGTGGATTTCCAAGTAGGAAGAACAGGTATCATCACTCCGGTGGCGAACCTCAGCCCCGTGTCGCTCGCCGGCACCGTGGTGAAACGCGCCACCCTAAACAACGGCGATTTCATGGCCGAGATGGACATCCGCGAGGGCGACAGCCTCTTCGTGGAAAAAGGCGGCGAGATCATCCCCAAAATCGTCGGAGTGGACCTCGAGAAACGAAACCCGGACGCACAGCGCGTCCCCTTCGTCACGCATTGTCCGGTGTGCGGCGCCGAACTCCAACGCGCCGAGGGCGAAGCGGGTGTCTTTTGCCCCAACGCCGACCACTGCGCCCCCCAGATCAAAGGCCGTCTCGAACACTTCATCGCCCGCAAGGCCATGAACATCGACTCCCTCGGCGAAGGCAAAATCGACATGCTCTACGCCAACGGTCTGGTGAAAAACATCGCCGACCTCTATTCCCTCACCTACGAACAACTCTTTGGTTTAGAGAAGGTTGTCGAAGATGACAACGGCAAGACGAAAACCATCTCCTTCCGCGAGAAGACCGTGCAGAACATCCTGTCGGGCATCGAAGCATCGAAACAGGTGCCGTTCGAACGGGTGCTGTTCGCGTTGGGCATCCGTTTCGTGGGCGAGGTGACCGCCAAGAAACTCGCCCGCCATTTCGAGACCATGGACGCCGTGGCCAACGCCTCCGCAGAGGAGCTGACAGCCGTGGAGGACGTGGGCGAACGCGTGGCGGAGAGCATCATAGCCTACTTCAACGACACCGAAAACCTCGGCATCCTCATGCGCCTGCGCGACGCAGGGCTCCAGTTCGAACTCAACAAAGAGGAGAACCTGCCTGTCTCTCAGACTCTTGCGGGAAAAAGCATCGTAGTGAGCGGCGTGTTCTCCATACCGAGAGACACCGTCAAAGAACTCGTCGAAAAACACGGCGGGAAGAATGTCTCCTCCATCTCCAAAAGCACCGCTTTTGTGCTCGCCGGCGAGAAAATGGGTCCCGAAAAACGTAAGAAAGCCGAATCGCTCGGCATCCCCATCGTGTCGGAGGAGGAATTCAGGACGATGATTGGGGAATAACAGGAACGAATAAAAAAACAATGATCACCGAATAAAGACATGATGAAAAGAACATTTATTCTGTTTTTATTTTTGAACATCTGTGCACTCGTTTTCGCACAGAACATAAAAATCAAACAAAGCAACTACGAGAAAGTGGCCGTTTCTGTCGGCACAGACTCGCTTCTCGTGGAGGAGATCTCCGTCGCCGAGGGTGTTTTCTCTCAGATCACCATGGCGGGCTATGACGCCTCGAACAATCCGGGGGCGCCGCAACTGCCTCTGCTAAGCAAGCTGTTACAGATTCCCGTCTGCGACTCCGTCATCGCCACCGTCACCAACGCTCAGTACACCGAATACAACGCCGCCGACCTCGGCATCCTCCACCCGCTGTACCCCGCACAACCGAGTCGGTCGAAAAGCGAGACAAACCCGCCCTTTCTCTTCAACCAGCAAATTTACACCACCAACGCATTCTATGCTTTGCCGTTAGTGAATGTGGAAAAAGCCGGTGTGAGACGCGACGTCGCGCTGGCAAACGTGTATTTCTCCCCGGTGCAGTACAACCCCGTCACAAACAGAATCCGCATTTACACCCAAATTGAAGTGGAATTCACCTTCGTCAACATCGACATGATTTCCACCAACCGTCTGGAAAAATATGCTTCGCCCATGTTCTCGACGGACACCAGCCTGATTGTCAACAAGATGGCAAACGAAGCCAAAGACGAATACAAAGGTGCTCCCATCCGATACCTCATCATCGCACATTCCACCTTCTCTTCGAACTCAGCCCTGACCGCCTTTGCGGAGTGGAAACGCCGGCTGGGCTACTCCGTGGAACTGGTTTACACCAGCAACTCCAACGTGGGCACCACCACCTCCTCCATCAAGAATTTCATTCAAAACCGGTACAACAACTCATCCACGGCCCCCACGTTCCTGCTGCTCATCGGCGATGTGGGACAAATCCCCGCCTTCGACAACCAAACGAACGAAGACCACGTGACCGACCTCTATTACGCCACCCTCTCGGGCAGCGACAACCTCCCGGACTGCTACTACGGTCGTTTGTCGGCCACCAACAACACTCAGCTTTCCAATCAGATTGCCAAGATCATGATGTACGAGCAATACACCATGCCCGATCCATCCTATTTGGGCAACGCCGTGCTGATCGCCGGCACCGACGGCAGCACTTACAACTATTCCAATAAGCACGCCGACGGGCAGGTCAACTACATTTACAACAATTATGTCAACCCGAACAGCACCACCCATCACTTCAACACCGTATATAAGCACAACTACAACTGCTCATCACAAGCCGCCACTATCCGTAGCGAAATCAACGCCGGTGTCGGACTGGCCAACTACACGGCCCACGGCAGTTCGTCCGGATGGGCCGACCCGTCGTTCAACACCTCGCACGTTTCCAGTATGACCAACGCCAACAAATACGGGCTACTCATCGGAAACTGCTGTTTATCAGGCAAATTCGATGATTCAGAATGTTTCGGGGAAGCCCTTCTGCGAGCCGCGAACAAAGGCGCCATGGGCTACATCGGCGCTTCCAACAGCAGTTACTGGAACGAGGATGTCTATTGGGCGGTGGGCGTGCGCACCCTCATCAACGCCAATATGAGCTACAATTCCTCCAAATTGGGCGTTTACGACAAGATGTTCCACACACACGGCGAGGCGTACAGCAACTGGGTCTCCACCATCGGCGGCATCGTGCAGGGCGGAAATCTATCGGTCCAATCCTCCTCTTCTTCCCGCAAACAATACTACTGGGAGATCTACCACTGTTTCGGCGACCCGTCGGTGCGTGTCTATCTGGGCATTCCCAACACAATGAGCGTGACCGCCAGCGCCACCCTCGCCTCGAGCAGCTCCACCTATTCTGTGCAAGCCGCCCCCTATTCCTACGTGGCGTTGAAGAAGAACACCACCGAACTTGTCGCCGCCGCCTTTGCCAACTCCAGCGGCAGCGTGACACTGACGCTCCCCTCCCCCCTTGATCCGGGAGAATACGAATTGGTGGCCCTCGCGCAGAACTACATCCCCTACTTCAAGGCCGTGGAAGTGTTAGGCGGAGGCGGATGCAGCCTTCCGGCCAACCTGACGGTCTCCAACATCACCCCGTCCACCGCCACGGTTACCTGGACGGGGACAAGCAATCGCTACAACATCGGATTGAAGGCCGGAAGCTCCGCGTGGACGACCGTGGCCTCCAACATCACCGCGTCCTCCTACACGCTGACCAACCTCAATCCCAGCACCACGTATGAGGTGAGGGTGCAGACCGTCTGCAGCAGCGGGACGAGCGGTTGGAAGAGCGACTCCTTCACAACGCCAGCCTGCAATCCGGAAGACGTCTGCGAGATCCGGTACGAACTCACTGACAGCTACGGCGACGGTTGGAATGGCGCCTCCATCGTGGTGAAAGACGCGACGACGGGCGAAGAACTGGCCACGCTCACCAACACCACCAACGACCACGCCAGCGCGCCCATCACGGAAAGCGGCTCCCTTTCCCTCTGCAACGGCCGCAACATCCGGCTCGAATGGGTAAGCGGCAGCTATGACAACGAATGTTCCTACACCTTCTGGGACGTGAACGACGAAGTGGTCTTCTCCGGCTCGGGCGCGATGTCCGCAGCGTTCAACCACACCGTGAACTGCGCATTCACCTGTCCGAAGCCCACCAATTTGACCGTTTTGGGCGTCACCGCCACCAGCGCGGAACTGGGCTGGACAGACAACACCGGCGCCAACAGCTGGCAGATCTGCCTCAACGGCAACGAATCCAATCCCATCCAAGTCAACGTCAACCCGTTCACCTTGACAGGTTTAACCCCTGAAGCCCTTTATACCGCCACGGTGCGTGCCTACTGCGGAGACGGCGAATTCAGCACCTGGAGCAACACCGTCAGCTTCCAACCGTCCGACAAACTGCAGATCGGCAGCGGCACCGCCACAGGGAACTTCCTGCCCACCCACAACTACTACAAGTATTCACTGACCCAGCAGATTTTCACCGCGTCGGAACTCGGTGAAGAAGGGGACATCCAAAGCATCGATTTTTACAAGAACAGCAACAACGAATGCATCCGTTCCCTGAACATCTACATGGTCAACACCAACAAAAGCAGCTTCAGCGGCAGCGACGACTGGATTCCGGTCACTTCCAACGACCTCGTTTTCAGCGGCACCGTGAACTTCGCCGACAACATGTGGACCACCATCACGCTTGACAACGCCTTCGCATACAACGGCACAGGCAATGTGGCCGTCATCGTGGACGACAACACAGGAAGTTACGTGAAAACCACGCCCTTCTTGGTCTTCGATGCCACAGGCCAAGCGATACGGATCTACAGCGACAACACCGACTACGATCCCTTCGCGCCGTCAAGCTATTCCGGCACCGTGTTGGACGTCAAGAACCAAATCCGGATCATGAAGATCGAGCCGGTTCCCTGTCCCGAACCCACCGAATTTTCCGCGGAATCCTGCGGAAGCTACGTCTGGAACGGGGAAATCTACACCGAAAGCGGCGATTACACGCAGACATTCGCGCTTGAGAACGGTTGCGACTCCGTGGTGACCCTGCATCTGACCGTCAACAGCCCCGTGCACAGCGCCACTTCAATCACAGAGTGCGAAAGCTACACCTGGAACGGCACGGTTTACACTGTTTCCGGCGATTACACTTACGGGCATAGCGACAACCACGGCTGCACACAGGTCGACACCTTGCATCTGACCATCCTGCATGGCGATCACCATGCGGTCACGGAAGTCGCCTGTGAACGATTCGAGTGGCACGGGAAGAAATACTACACCTCCGGGACATACACGTATGCATATCAAAACGCTGACGGCTGCGAAAGCGTGGACACCCTGCATTTGACCATAAATCATGGCAAGAGCATCCTTTTCGCCGCCAGCGCATGCGAAGAGTACGTTTGGAACGGTACTTCCTACACGGAAAGCGGCAGCTACACGCAGACTTTCGAAGCCGCGAACGGCTGCGACTCCGTGGTCACGATGCACCTGACCATCCGTCACGGCAGCCACAACTCCGAGACTGAAACCGCCTGCGAGAGCTTTACATGGCACGGCGAAACATACACAACCTCTGGCATTTACACTCACACTTACCAGAATACCGACGGCTGCGAGAGTGTCGATACGCTGCACCTGACCGTCCTCCACGGCACGCACAATGCCGAAACCGAAACGGCTTGCGAGAGCTTTGTTTGGCATGGTGAAACATACACCACATCGGGCGTTTACACCCACACGTACCAGAATGCCGACGGCTGCGAGAGTGTCGATACGCTGCACCTGACTATCCTCCACGGCACGCACAATGCCGAGACCGAGACGGCTTGCGAGAACTTCACTTGGCACGGCGAAACACTCACCACATCGGGCGTTTACACCCACACTTACCAGAATGCCGATGGCTGCGAAAGCGTGGATACGCTGCACCTGACTGTCCTACACGGAACGCACAACTCCGAAACCGAAACCGCTTGCGAGAGCTTTGTCTGGCACGGCGAAACCCACACGACCTCTGGTGTTTACACCCACACTTACGAGAATGCCGACGGTTGCGAAAGTGTCGATACCCTGCACCTGACTGTCCTCCACGGAACGCACAATGCCGAGACCGAAACCGCTTGCGAGAGCTTTGTCTGGCACGGCGAAACATACACAACCTCTGGTGTTTACACCCATACCTACCAGAATGCTGATGGCTGCGAAAGCGTTGACACGCTGCACCTGACCGTACTCCACGGTACGCACAATGCCGAGACTGAAACCGCCTGCGAGAGCTTTGTCTGGCACGGCGAAACATATACGACATCAGGCGTTTACACCCATACTTACCAGAACGCTGACGGCTGCGAAAGTGTCGATACGCTGTACCTGACCGTCCTCCACGGCACGCACAATGCCGAGACCGAAACGGCCTGCGAGAGCTTCACTTGGCATGGTGAAACCTACACCACATCGGGAATCTACACCCACACTTACGTGAACACTGACGGCTGCGAAAGTGTCGATACGCTGCACCTGACTATCCTCCACGGTACGCACAATGCCGAGATCGAAACGGCCTGCGAGAGCTTCACTTGGCATGGCGAAACGTACACCACATCGGGCATTTACGCCCACACTTACGAAAACGCCGACGGCTGCGAGAGTGTCGATACGCTGCATCTGACCATCCTCCACGGCACCCACAATGCCGAGACCGAAACCGCTTGCGAAAACTATGAGTGGCACAACGTACTATACATTGAATCAGGCATTTACACCCACACTTACCAGAACGCTGACGGCTGCGAAAGCACGGATACGCTGCACCTGACTATCCTCCACGGCTCCCACAATGCCGAAACCGAAACGGCCTGCGAGAGCTTTGTCTGGCACGATGAAACGTACACAACGACGGGCGTATACACCCATACTTACCAGAATGCCGATGGCTGTGAAAGTGTGGATACGCTGCACCTGACCATCCTCCACGGTACGCACAATGCCGGGAATGCAACGGCCTGCGAGAGCTTCACTTGGCACGGCGAAACATATACGACATCAGGCATTTACACCCACACTTACCAGAACGCTGACGGCTGCGAAAGTGTCGATACGCTGTACCTGACCGTCCTCCACGGCACGCACAATGCCGAAACCGAAACCGCTTGCGAAAACTATGAGTGGTACAACGTACTATACATTGAATCAGGTGTTTACACCTATGAATACGAAAATGCCGACGGCTGCGAGAGTGTCGATACGCTGCACCTGACTATCCTCCATGGCACGCACAACTCCGAAACCGAAACCGCTTGCGAGAGCTTTGTCTGGCACGGTGAAACATACACCAATTCTGGTACATTTACTTATGTTTACCAGAATGCCGACGGCTGCGAAAGTGTGGACACCCTGCACCTGACCGTCCTCCACGGCACGCACAACTCCGAGACCGAAACGGCCTGCGAGAGCTTTGTCTGGCACGGCGAGACCTACACGACCTCTGGTGTTTACACCCACACTTACGAGAATGCCGACGGTTGCGAGAGTGTCGATACGCTGCATCTGACCATCCTCCACGGCACCCACAATGCCGAAACCGAAACCGCTTGCGAAAACTATGAGTGGCACAACGTACTATACATTGAATCAGGCATTTACACCCACACTTACCAGAACGCCGACGGTTGCGAAAGTGTGGATACGCTGCACCTGACCATCCTCCACGGAACGCACAATGCCGAAACCGAAACCGCTTGCGAGAGCTTCACTTGGCACGGTGAAACGTACACGACATCGGGCATCTACACCCACACTTACCAAAATACCAACGGCTGCGAAAGCGTCGATACGCTGCACCTGACCGTCCTCCACGGAACGCACAATGCCGAAACCGAAACCGCTTGCGAGAGCTTCACTTGGCACGGTGAAACACTCACGACATCGGGTGTTTACACCCACGATTACCAGAACGCCGACGGTTGCAAAAGCACGGATACACTGTACCTGACCGTCCTCCACGGTACGCACAATGCCGAGACCGAGACGGCCTGCGAGAGCTTTGTCTGGCACGGCGAAACGTACACGACTTCGGGCATTTACACCTACACGTACGTGAATGCTGACGGCTGCGAAAGCGTCGATACGCTGCGCCTGACTATCCTCCATGGCACGCACAATGCCGAGATCGAAACGGCCTGCGAGAGCTTCACTTGGCATGGCGAAACGTACACGACATCAGGCGTTTACACCCACACTTACCAGAACGCCGACGGCTGCGAAGGTGTCGATACCCTGCACCTGACTATCCTCCATGGCACGCACAACTCCGAGACCGAAACGGCCTGCGAGAGCTTTGTCTGGCACGGCGAAACCTACATGACATCAGGCATTTACACTCACACGTACGTGAATGCCGACGGCTGCGAGAGTGTTGATACGCTGCAACTGACTATCCTCCACGGCACCCTCAATGCCGAAACCGAAACCGCTTGCGAGAGCTTCACTTGGCACGGTGAAACGTACACGACATCGGGCATCTACACCCATACTTACCAAAATACCAACGGCTGCGAAAGCGTCGATACGCTGCATCTGACCGTACTCCACGGTACGCACAATGCCGAGACCGAAACCGCTTGCGAAAACTATGAGTGGCACAACGTACTATACATTGAATCAGGCATTTACACCCACACTTACCAGAACACTGACGGCTGCGAGAGTGTCGATACCCTGCACCTGATCGTACTCCACGGTACGCACAATGCCGAGACCGAAACCGCTTGCGAGAGCTTTGTCTGGCACGGCGAAACATACACCAATTCTGGTACATTTACTTATGTTTACCAGAATGCCGACGGCTGCGAAAGCGTTGACACGCTGCACCTGACTGTCCTCCACGGCACCCACAATGCCGAGACCGAAACCGCCTGCGAGAGCTTTGTCTGGCACGGCGAAACCTACACGACCTCTGGTGTTTACACCCACACTTACCAGAACGCTGACGGCTGCGAAAGTGTCGATACGCTGCACCTGACCGTCCTTCACGGCACCCACAATGCCGAAACCGAAACCGCTTGCGAGAGCTTCACCTGGCACGGCGAAACGTACACGACATCGGGCGTTTACACCTACACGTACCAGAATGCAGACGGCTGCGAGAGTGTTGATACACTGCACCTGACCATCTTCCACGGCACACACAATTCCGAGACCGAAACAGCCTGCGAAAACTATGAGTGGCACAACGTACTATACATTGAATCAGGTGTTTACACCTATGAATACGAAAATGCCGACGGCTGCGAGAGTGTCGATACGCTGCACCTGACTATCCTCCACGGCACGCACAATGCCGAGACCGAAACCGCCTGCGAAAACTTTGTCTGGCACGGTGAAATATACACCACATCGGGCGTTTACACCCACACTTACCAGAATGCCGATGGCTGCGAGAGCACCGACACCCTGCACCTGACCATCCTCCACGGTACGCACAATGCCGAGACCGAAACGGCTTGCGAGAGCTTCACTTGGCACAGTGAAACATACACCATATCAGGCGTTTACACCCATAATTACCAGAATGCTGACGGCTGCGAAAGCACCGACACGCTGCACCTGACTGTCCTCCACGGTACGCACAATGCCGAGACCGAAACCACCTGCGAGAGCTTTGTATGGCACGGCGAAACGTACACGACATCGGGCGTTTACACCCATACGTACCAAAATACCAACGGCTGCGAAAGCGTCGATACCCTGCACCTGACCATCCTCCACGGCACACACAATGCCGAAACCGAAACCGCCTGCGAGAGCTTCACTTGGCACGGCGAAACATATACGACATCAGGCGTTTACACCCACACTTACCAGAACGCTGACGGCTGCGAAAGTGTCGATACGCTACACCTGATCGTCCTTCACGGCACCCACAATGCCGAGACCGAAACGGCCTGCGAAAGCTTCACTTGGCACGGCGAAACATATACAACATCAGGCGTTTACACCCACACTTACCAGAACGCTGACGGTTGCGAAAGCACGGATACGCTGTACCTGACCGTCCTCCACGGCACGCACAATGCCGAGATCGAAACCGCCTGCGAGAGCTTTGTATGGCACAACGAAACGTACACAACGACGGGCGTATACACCCATACTTACCAGAATGCCGACGGCTGCGAAAGTGTCGATACGCTACACCTGATCGTCCTCCACGGTACGCACAATGCCGAGACCGAAACGGCCTGCGAAAGCTTTGTCTGGCACGGCGAAACCTACACGACCTCTGGTGTTTACACCCACACTTACCAGAATGCCGACGGCTGCGAAAGTGTAGACACGCTGCATCTGACCATCCTCCACGGCACGCACAACTCCGAGACCGAAACGGCCTGCGAGAGCTTCACTTGGCACGGCGAAACATATACGACATCAGGCGTTTACACCCATACTTACCAGAACGCTGACGGCTGCGAAAGTGTCGATACGCTACACCTGACCGTCCTCCACGGTACGCACAATGCCGGGAATGCAACGGCCTGCGAGAGCTTCACTTGGCACGGCGAAACACTCACGACATCGGGTGTTTACACCCACACTTACCAAAATGCCGACGGTTGCGAAAGTGTCGATACCCTGCACCTGACCGTACTCCACGGCACGCACAATGCCGAAACCGAAACCGCCTGCGAGAGCTTCACTTGGCACGGCGAAACGTACACGACATCAGGAGTTTACACCCAGACTTACCAGAACGCTGACGGCTGCGAAAGTGTCGATACGCTGCACCTGACCGTCCTCCACGGTACGCACAATGCCGAAACCGAAACCGCCTGCGAGAGCTTCACATGGCACGGCGAAACGTACACGACATCGGGCATTTACACCTACACGTACCAGAATGCAGACGGCTGCGAGAGTGTCGATACCCTGCACCTGACTATCCTCCACGGCACGCATAACTCCGAAACGGAAACCGCCTGCGAGAGCTTCACTTGGCACGGCGAAACGTACACGGCATCGGGCATCTACACCCACACTTACCAGAATGCCGATGGCTGCGAAAGCACCGACACGCTGCACTTGACTATCCTCCACGGTACGCACAATGCCGAAACCGAAACCGCCTGCGAGAGCTTCACTTGGCACGGCGAAACGTACACGGCATCGGGCATCTACACCCACACTTACCAAAATGCCGATGGCTGCGAAAGCGTCGATACGCTACACCTGACCGTCCTCCACGGTACGCACAATGCCGAGACCGAGACGGCTTGCGAGAGCTTCACTTGGCACGGCGAAACGTACACGACATCAGGAGTTTACACCCAGACTTACCAGAACGCTGACGGCTGCGAAAGCACCGACACGCTGCACCTGACTGTCCTCCACGGCACGCACAATGCCGAGACCGAAACCGCTTGCGAGAGCTTCACTTGGCATGGAGAAACATACACCACATCAGGTGTTTACACCCACACTTACGAGAACGCCGACGGCTGCGAAAGCACGGATACGCTGTATCTTACCATCTATCACGATGCCGTCACCGAATTCTCCGTTGAGACCTCCGACAGCTGTTACTATTGGAACGGGCTGGACTATTGCGCTTCGGGCGACTACACCCAGACTCTGCAGACCGTCCACGGATGTGACTCCGTGGTGACCCTGCATCTGACCACCGGGGTCGGAATCG
>Ga0247611_10007088_pt1 | contig 14200 bp, 8 predicted proteins | sample 177DNAGHGhighgp2_FD_192422 | JGI IMG/M metagenome (GOLD analysis project Ga0247611, IMG submission 192422) | Sheep rumen microbial communities from Palmerston North, Manawatu-Wanganui, New Zealand - 1770 DNA GHGhigh gp2 | ecosystem: Host-associated > Mammals > Digestive system > Stomach > Rumen ...
CAAGATTTTCAATATCATCCTCGCTTGTCAGTTGTGTTGCGGTTTTGCCGCAACCCTGACAGCCTGCAGCGACGACAAAGTCACTGGCGACCCCGCCAAAGACTGGGCAGGTACAACACAGCGTTTCGTCCCCACTGACGAAAAGGGGTTCTCAACCTATTATACTCCAGCCATTGGACGTGTCGGTGACCCTATGCCGTTCTACGACCAGAAGGCTGGCGACTTCAAGGTGCTCTATCTGCAGGAGTACGATAACAACATGGATAAGCGCTTCCACCCCATCTGGGGCGTTCAGACCACCGATGGATGCAACTACACATCACTCGGCGAGGTCATCCCCTTCGGCGATAATGACTATCAGCAAGATGCTGCCATCGGTACGGGTTGCGCCTATGAGAAGGACGGCGTATACTATATCTATTACACCGGTCATAATGGCAACTGCCAGAACCGTGAGGTAGTGATGCGTGCCACCTCCACCGATTTCAAGACGTGGACAAAGGACAACCTCTGGGCGCTCAACGGTCCTGAGTTCGGCTACTCTGGTAATGACTTCCGTGACCCGCAGATCTTCGTCGCCGACGATAACCTCTACCACATGGTCATCTCTACCTACCCCACGGGTGGTGGCGATCCCTGCTTCGCAGAGTTCAAGTCGACCGACCTGAAGACATGGGAGCACGTAGGTCACTTCAAGATGATCTGGGACCGTATGTTAGAGTGTCCCGACATCTTCAAGATGGGTAACTACTGGTATCTCGTCTACAGTGAGAGCGTGAGAACCAGTTGGAGCCGTAAGGTGAAGTATCTGATGGCTACCTCCTACGAGGACCTGAAGGATGCCTTTAACAGTGGTCCTAAATGGCCTGCCGACGGTCCGCTATGGCGTGAGGGCGCGCTGGATACCCGTGCGTTCTATGCCGGCAAGACAGCCTCCAACGGTACCGACCGCTATATCTGGGGATGGACACCGTTCCGCTCCGGTGCCGACATCGACGAGAAGAACATCAATGTGGGTGCTGGCGACGGCAACGAGCCTAACTGGTCGGGATCACTGGTATGTCACAAGGTGATCCAGCATGAGGACGGTACACTGTCGTTAGGTGCCGTGCCGGCAATGGCTGCCAAATACAACCAGCAGCAGGAACTGAAGGTTATGGCGTCCAACGGCTACAACAACGGTCAACTCTCCGGCGATGATGCCTACGTGATGTACAACCGCTTAGGTGCTCATAACCATATCTCGTTCAAGGTGACTACCTCTAACAACTGGGATAAGTTCGGTGTTTCCTTCGTACGGGCAACAGACGCTAAGAAGTACTATACCCTGGTGGTCAACCCGGAGAACGAGAACGACCGTAAGGTAAACTTCGAGCAAGAGGGTGAGGAAGGCAAGGGTTTCATAGAGGGTGCCGACGGTTACGGCTTCTATCGTCCTGCCAACAACGAGTACAACATCGACATCTATACCGACAACTCGGTACTCGTCATGTACATCAACGACATTGTCTGCGACACCCAGCGCATCTACGGTATTCAGAAGAACTGCTGGAGCATCAACAACTACGGTGGCTCCATCACCGTGAGTGATGTGAAAGTTTCACAATATTAATGATATAGTTTTGGTTAGTAGTTAGTAGTCACAGAGGTGAGGAGATTGTTTCAGGATAACATTTTAAACAAACAACAATATAATACAACAATCTGGTTACCCACTTGCCCATCCATACGGAAAAGGTTGACTTCCTCCTCTGGAGATGGTAGACGACCTTTCCTGAGTTGGTTGACTCTTTTCCTAAGAACGTTGACATGCACTGGTAAAAAAGAATTAATTCTTTTGTTTTGTGCTCGCTAAATCGTAACTTTGCAGTACTAAAACCAACGAAAGATGAAAAGAACACTTCGTTTGATGGTTGTTTTGCTTCTTGCCGTTAGTAGTCTGACGGCAGGAGAGGTCAGTGAGCAGCAGGCAATGGCACAGTTGATCCATCTCGTCGTGGTGATAGACTGCCCTGAAATCGGCTATCCCAAATTGCTCGACATCACTATCAAGCCCGGCACTACCGTCACGTCCAAGGGTACTACGGGGATTGAAGAGTTGAAGGATGGAAGTCATCCGATTCATGGTACGACCTGCAGGGTCGTCGACTGCAAGGACATCCTACCCAGAAGGGCATCTATATCCACCAAGGAAAGAAGATTAAAAAGTAACCTATCACTGGATAAGACATGACGGCTGACAGAGCAATGTTTCTGCCAGCCGTTTGTTTTTTTTGATAAATACTACATGTGATTTTTAAAATCGTGAAAAATCTGCAAATAATCCGTGTAAGTGGTTGGGTAACTGACGGTTGCGGATTTGCAGATTCTATGGCAGATTTGCAGATTCTGTGGAAAAACAGCGGATACGCTTACTTGCCCTCAAAGTCTCCGTCGGGTGAAAGTCTCCGATGCCTCCGATCACAGTGACGGGTGCCTCCGATGAAAGATGGGAAATTTTCCCCTCTCAGATCGGAGACTTTCCTCTCTGTGAGCGAAGGCATCCGCCACGGTGATCGGAGGCATTTCTATCAGCAAAATCGCCTTTCTTTGTCACCGTTGCCACCTCGTTGTTACTTACAACTACCTGATAACCAAATAGTTTTGCAAGGTGGCAACGGTGACAAGGTTTTAAAAACTTATAGTGCGCGCACGCGCGCGTGAGAAAGAGAGAGTTTCTCGGTAACAAACCCTCCGTCAGTCGGTAACAAACGACCAGTTTGTCGGTAGGAAACTATCTGGGAATCACCGTGACAGGACTTTTTTATCCCGAACTGACGTATTATTTCATATTTTTTCCTATCTTTGCGGCGAAAACAAAAAACTAAATGCAATCATGAGCACTAGCAACATGGAGCAGATTTTAAGCCGATCATTAGGATAACATTTTTGCCAAGATTGACATTGAATGATTAACCGCCTTTGAGGCACAGATGCGTGGAGTCTGCTCTGACCTGTTAACCTCATTCCCTGCGTCTGGCGACGTGGGGATTTTTTATAGCAAATTTGTTTCAATGTACGTTTTTTGTTAGTTTTTGTATCAAAATTTACACGATGGAATGGGGAAATCATGTAATTTTGCAGCAGAAACATTAACTAAAAACAGAAACGCAATGAAGAAAATGTTATGGACCATGATGGTGATGCTGCTTGCCGTGACAGGTGTCAAGGCACAACAGAAACCACAAGTATTGGGAAAGAGTCATGCCATGCAGCGAGTAGAGGTGAAGAGCCACTATCTGCTGTTGCCAGTGCAGGAGAGAGAGGACAATGCCAATATCCGTGTGTTGGCAAAGGGTCAGCAGGTGCAGTCGCTGAATATCAGACTTGCCGTCGATAAGGTGGACTATTACGTGCCCCTGGATATCCAACGCTTCGGCACGAAGGAGTTGTTGCTGGATATCACGTTCTATGGTGACCGTCGCTTCACGGGTGCCATGAAGGACTTCCTCTGCTGGCAGGAGATGAAGCAGAGCAATACTTTCGATACCGCCAACCGTGAGAAATTCCGTCCTATGTATCATCATACACCCGTATACGGTTGGATGAACGATCCTAATGGTATGTTCTATAAGGATGGTGTCTACCACCTCTTTTATCAATGGAACCCCTATGGCTCGATGTGGGAGAACATGACATGGGGACACTCCACCAGTCGTGACCTCATTCACTGGGAGGCTCAGCCGACGGCTATCGAGCCGGATGCACTGGGTGACATCTTCAGTGGCTCATGTGTGGTGGATCAGAAGAACAACCAAGTCGTCGCTTTCTATACCTCTGCAGGAAAGAGTCAGGTGCAGTCGATGGCTGTCTCCAAGGATAACGGCAAGACCTTTGAGAAATATGCGGGTAACCCCATCCTCGTCAGTCAGGAGGAGGACTTCCGTGACCCGAAGGCGTTCTGGAATGCTGATATCCAGAAATGGAACCTCATCCTTGCTGTGGGTCAGGAGATGCGTATCTACTCTTCTGACAACCTGAGAGACTGGACGTATGAGAGTTCCTTCGGTAAGGAGTACGGTTGTCATGACGGCGTGTGGGAGTGTCCTGACCTCATGAAGATGACCGTTCGTGGTACCAACAAACAGAAATGGATGCTGATCTGTAATATCAACCCCGGTGGTCCCTTCGGTGGAAGCGCTACCCAGTATTTCATTGGTGACTTCGACGGTAAGAAGTTCACCTGCGAGCATACGGACACCCGTTGGATGGACTATGGTAAGGACCACTATGCCACCGTCACTTTCGACAATGCCCCCGAGGGACGCCATATCGCCTTGGCGTGGATGTCGAACTGGCAGTATGCCAACCAGGTACCCACCAAGCAGTTCCGCAGTGCCAACAGTATTCCCCGTGACCTCGACCTCTTCGAGTATAACGGACAGACCTACTGCGGTGTGACACCCTCCAAGGAGATGCTCGCCCTGCGTGGTAAGACTACTAACAAGTTGCCACAGACAGGAGAGTTGCTCATTGACCTGAAAGGCTCTACGGAGATCACCTTCTCCAACTCATTAGGTGAGCAGGTGGTGATGGAGTACGACGCTGTCAAGAACACCTTCTCGATGGACCGCACCCGCAGTTATGCCAGTTTCAGTGAGGCATTCCCCTGCAAGACCGTCGCACCCACCTATGGTGCCGTCAAACAACTGCGTATCTTCATCGACCACTGCTCTATCGAGGCTTTCGATGCAGAGGGACGCATGGCAATGACGAACCTCGTGTTCCCCACAGAGCCATATACGCAAATCAAAGTGACCAATCAAGCAAAAGTAACTATTTATCCTTTCTAAGAATATGAATAATACAAGTAAATTCGCATTACTCTCTGTAATGCTCTGTTTCTTCGCCATGGGATTCGTGGATCTCGTGGGTATCGCCTCCAACTATGTGAAAGAGGACTTGGGATTGAATGACTCCACGGCGAATATCTTCCCTTCACTGGTATTCTTCTGGTTCCTGATCTTCTCTGTTCCCACGGGAATGCTGATGAACAAGATCGGACGCAAGAAGACCGTATTACTTTCGCTGATTGTCACTGTCATCTCCCTGTTTATCCCCCTTCTGGGAGAGAGTTTCGCATTGATGCTCGTCGCTTTCTCACTGCTCGGTATCGGTAACGCGTTGATGCAGACATCACTGAACCCATTGGTATCAACAGTGCTGAAAGGTGGTAACCTCGCCTCTACGCTGACCTTCGGACAGTTTATCAAGGCAATAGCCTCGTTCCTGGCGCCTTATCTCGCCATGTGGGGTGCCACACAGGTAATCCCATCGTTTGGCTATAACTGGAAGATGCTTTTCGTCATCTATTTTGTAGTGGGCATTCTGGCTACGCTGATGCTCGGTCTCACCCATATTGAGGAAGAGCCCATCACGGGTAAGCCTTCCACTTTCGCTGAGTGTTTCAAACTCTTGGGAACCCCCATCGTCTTGCTGTCGTTCCTCGGTATCATGTGCCATGTAGGTATTGATGTAGGCACTAACACTACTGCTCCGAAAATCCTGATGGAGCGACTGGGTATGACCCTGAATGACGCAGCCTTCGCCACCTCCCTCTATTTCATCTTCCGTACCATCGGCTGTCTGACAGGCTCGTTCTTCCTCCGTGTGATGAACAACCGTCTGTTCTTCATCATCAGCGTATGTATGATGGCTGTCTCCATGCTGTTGCTCTTCACAGGCTCGGAGAAATGGGAACTATACACTGCTATCGCCCTTGTAGGTTATGGCAACTCCAATGTATTCTCCATCTGTTTTGCCAAGGCACTCACCTCTATGCCTGATAAGCAGAATGAGGTATCTGGACTGATGATTATGGGACTGTTCGGCGGTACCATCTTCCCCTTGCTGATGGGCTTCATGAGTGACGCTTTCGATCAGGCTGGTGCCGTACTCGTCATGGCTGTAGGAGTTATCTATTTATTCACGTATATCAAACAATTAAAACAAGCATAATATGAAAGATCTGATTATAGGACTGGGCGAGGCATTATGGGATATGCTGCCCGAGGGAAAGAAACTGGGTGGCGCTCCTGCTAACTTCGCTTATCACGCAGGACAATTTGGACTCAACACTCTTGCCATCAGTGCGCTGGGTGAGGATAAACTCGCTGACGAGACCATTGAGGCATTGGAGCAGAACGGACTGAGATATCTGATGCCACGAGTACCGTATGCTACAGGTACTGTCTTGGTGACCTTGACAGGCGAGGGCATCCCCACCTATGAGATCAAGGAGAATGTCGCGTGGGATAATATCCCCTTCAATGACGACATCAAGGAGGCGGCAAAGAACTGCCGTGCCGTGTGCTTCGGCTCTCTTGCCCAGCGTAACATCGTCAGTCGTGAGACCATCCAGCAATTCCTCGATGCTACTCCTAAAGACTGCATCAAAATCTGTGATATCAACCTGCGCCAGCAGTTCTTCTCCAAGGAGATTCTGGAAGAGTCGTTCAAGCGTTGCAACATCCTGAAGATCAATGACGAGGAACTGGTGGTTGTCACCCGTATGTTCGGCTATCAGGAGTTAGACGATGCCAAGATTTGTGAGAAGATGGTGAAGGAATATAACCTGCAGATGCTCGTACTGACCTGTGGTACCAACGGCAGCCATGTGTTTACTGCTGACGGCAAACACTCCTTCCAGCCCACTCCGAAAGTGGAGGTTGCCGATACCGTTGGTGCTGGTGACTCCTTCACTGGTTCTTTCTGTGCCGCCATCCTGAACGGCAAACCCGTTGAGGAGGCACACCGCATCGCTGTGGAGGTGAGTGCCTATGTTTGTACCCAGAATGGTGCGATGCCTAAGTATCCTGCCGAACTGGTAGCGAAGGTGAAATAGGAATCAGTCACGTAAGTCACGATCTGTCATCGCACAGACACAGGAGTCACTCCATACGTTGACCGCTGTCTCCACCATATCAATAATAGTATAAATAGGGAGGATAATGCCGAGGACGGCGATAGGGGCGTTGATGCCTGACATCAGGGAAAGTGTCAGGAAGTAGCATCCCATCGGCACTCCGGCATTACCTATTGCCGATACCACCGAGATGAGGAGCCACGACAGCATGGTAGTCCACGTGAGTGGGATGCCTCCCTGTTGCATCACAAACAGACTGGTGACAAGGATAAACGCGGCACATCCGTTCATATTGATCGTCGTACAGATAGGCAGTACGAAACGTGCTACCTTCGACTGAACCCCTAACCGCTGCTCTGCCGTCTCCATGGTGACAGGGAGGGTAGCGGCACTGCTCTTGGTGAAAAGTGCCATCAAGACCGCTGGCATCATCTTCGACAAAGTACGGACAGGATTCAAGCCACGTAACAACAGGAACAAGGGCAGTACGACAAAGAACTGGAGCAGGTTACCTCCCAAAACAACGGCTACATACTTTCCTAACGAGTCAGCGATGACTCCAGCATTGAGTTGTGCTGACAACTGTGCCGCAAAGGCTACTATACCTACTGGCAAGGTCCAGATCAATCCGCGAATCATCATAAACAGCAAGTCTTGCAAGCCATGCAGGAACTTTACGACAACCCCTTTCTGTTCTGTCTCCGGCAGTCGTGCCAAGGCGATACCAATGGCTGCCGCTAATAGCAATAGCGAGAGGACATTCCCCTCCAAGAACGGTTTGACAATATTGTTAGGGATGACAGATAACAGATGGTCGATATAGGTGAGTTGAGTGTCTGGGGTTGAGAGTTGAGCGTTTGCTGCCACTGTCGAAAGGTCTAATTGTCCTGGGGCGATGATGACATACAACAGGAGTCCTACCGCAGCCGCCACCATAGTGGTCAGCAGGGTATAGGAGATGGTATGGCGGAAGATGCGTCCTGCCTCCTGTCCTTTCCCCAATGATGCCAGTGTCGTCGTCACAGCAAGTACGATGGTCGGAACGGCAAGCAGTTGGAACAACCGCACGTAGATCGTAGCGACGAAGTTCATCACGTCGTCAAGCCACCCCACTTGTAGTAAACCAAGGATGGCGCCCACGATAAGGGCGCCCATCCAAACAATCATTTGTTTCATTTAGATAATTAACGGAAAAAATGGCTATTTATTATGGTTGATGCGCCATGTGTGCGCATAGTCTATCACGGCACGTAACTTGTCCCAGTCAGTATCTCCAGGCACGGTGCAGTCGGCACCAAGGATGAAATTAGGTGAAGCGTTCTCCAGCACTTTATCCACTGCTTTCTTCGCCTCCTCTATAGTTCCGTTGGCAATAACTCCCAGACGCTCCAAGCCTCCGAAGATAGGACGACCGAAACGCTGTTGCGCCTCTTTGAAGTTGAGGGTAGAGCCATCAGAGAAGTTCAAAGGTACGTTAATGATGCTGGCAGGATAGTCGGCAAAAGCATAGAGCGCCTCCGCATTCTTGAACGGTGTGCCATAGTCGCAGATATGCAGGATGTTGATCTCACCAATCTCGTTCGCCACCTCAGAGACATGCTTGTCCCACTGGCGTACCTGTTCCTTCCATACTTTCGGTGACAGAGAGTTGCCGTCACCACCCTGGCTGGACACATAGAATCCGTCGGCACCACGTTTACGAGCAGCACGCAGGTAGTTCTCGATAGAGAGTGACAGGTTCTTGATAGCCTTGCCGAAAGCAGCGGGATTCTCCTCAGCCAATTTTTTCAAGTCCTTACCGCGTCCTAAGGTCTGGTGAGCAAGTGCCAATGGTGAATAGACGGTAGGCAGGATAAACGCCTCTTTGCCAAACTCACGGGCGAGGTCCTCGATGACGGCAACCTGTGGCTCGAAGAAATCCTCTCCATAGACAGGCACCTTCTCCCAGTCCTTACCACTCTTGATGTCAATCTGAGGTACGACAATCTCATAGAATACCTTCACGAAGTCCATGTCCGTAGCACGGTAGAAGTCTTTATGGTCCTGTACTGCCTTCCGTCCGAGTTTATTCTCGAAATGAAGAAAGAAGGCGGCAGGCACGTACTCGTTAGGACGGCTCTGGTCAAGCACCTGAAGGATGCGCTCACGACGGTTGTTAGCGACTTGTTGCTGGGCAACGGTTACTTCACTCGTAAAGGTGGCAAGTGCGATGACTGCCAATGTTGTTTTTACAATCTGTTTCATCATGTTTATGTTTTATTACTTCAATTCTTTTAGTCGCTTCGCTTTGTAAAAGCGTCTTTCGACGATTACTTCAATTCTTCAATTTTTCAATCCTACTCATACTCCGCTCCATAAGGTCCATCACCCGTCTCACCGCTATAGCCCCAGTTCTGCTCCAAATTCGGATTCAGGATAAGTTGGTCTTGTGGGAGTGGCAACAGGTAGTTTTTCTTCGACACATTCTGTATCTTGGTAGTCTTGGTGCCCAGTGTCTCCGCGTCTGTTGGCGTATTAGCCTTCACATACTTGACGAGGATATGCCAGCGGATGAGGTCGAACCAACGCTGTCCTTCCAGTACAAACTCCAAACGGCGTTCCTCACGCAGTCGCTCCCGGAACTCTGCCTGGGTTAGTCCAGACAGTTCGAGTGCGGAGCCATCAGAGGGTGTGAACTGAGTATTCTCATAAGGACTCCAATAGGCACGGCGGCGCACCTGATTGATGGCATCATAGGCAGCAGTTGTAGGACCGTTTAACTCGTTCTCTGCCTCTGCCTTGATCAACAACACCTCTGCATAGCGGATAATGGTAGTGTTAACAGACTGTCCTGCGGAGTTACCAGGAGAGGACGGATTGGCATAGTTGAGGGAGTCGATATACTTACGGAAGCGAGGGATGGTAAACTCAAAGTCCTCGCCCGTGTTGGGATTGTAGAGACGCTTTGCCCATGAGCCGTCACGACGCTGGTCCCGAGGGTCTGTCTGCTCATAATACTTATCGCTGGTGGCAAGCAGCACCGGCTCTGAGTTACTCCAGTTGGTGGCGAACGTACAGTGTCCTGACACATTACCATTGATGGTGCGGTCGTGCTCGATGGAGAAGATATGTTCTGGACCATTCTTCTTGTCTACCGACCAGTTGTCGATGAATTTGTCAAGGAGACTGTACTTACCGGAGTTGATGACCTTATCCGCATATTGGATGGCCTTCTGGTAATAGTCACGCTGATGAGCCTTTCCCTGTTCACTGCTGGTCTGTGCCCATACGAGATAGACCTTAGAGAGGAGTGCGGAGGCTGCAAGACTGGAAGCCTTACTGTCGAGAGTGGTATAATTAGCAGGCAGGTTCTCGCCAGCGGTGAAGTCAGCGACGATTTGTTCATACACCTCGTCCACACTATTACGGGCTGCACCCTCTCCCTCACCGTCATGCAGGACAATGGGTACGCCTCCGAAATAACGTACTAAATTGAAGTACATGAAACCACGGAGGAAGCGAGCCTCGTTGATATAATTCTGCTTCGACTGCTCGTCGAGCCAAGAGGCTTCGCTGACCTTGTCGATCACCACGTTGGCACGGTTAATGGCGGTATAGTGTTCTTCCCACGCATAACTCACAAATACATTCGTGGGCTGCACGGCGAAGTTGCTGAGTTCACGGATATGTGCCGAGTTAGTTTGTGCTCCGGCTTTCACATAGTCGGTCTGTAAGTCGTTGATGTAGACACTCTGGTTGTTAAACATCCCATAGAAACCGTCCACTGTGAATTCCTGATAGATACCATTGACGGCTGTCTCGATATCCTCCTTGCTCTGATAGAAATTATCCTTGTCGATGGAACTGATGGATTTCTGCTCCAAGTCAGCGCAACTGCTGAGTAGCAATGCTGCTATATATAGTAAATTCTTTTTCATAATTCTCGATATCTCGTTATAATGTGATGTTAAAGCCAACTAACACGGTCTTGGCGGCAGGATAGGCACCATAGTCTACTCCCTGATACAAGGCACTGGTCTCATCGATACCGTTACGGTTAGCCTCTGGGTCGTAACCACTATACTTGGTAATCGTGAAGAAGTTCTGTAGCGACACATACAGACGCAGTTTCGCGTCCTTGGTAATCTGTGGGACAGGCAGGGTATAGCCCAACTGGATATTGCGGAACTTCAAGTAACTGGCATTCTCCACAAAACGGTCGTCCGCATAGATGGAGGTGGCACTACTTGCTTTCTGGATCGTATTGCTGGGGTTGGTAACTGTCCAGCGGTTGGCAACCTCGGCAAGGGGATTGTAATAATAGCCGTTACCACGATCTAAGCGACAGGCGAGGGCATTGAATAATTTGTTGCCATAACTACCGCTGATGCTGACGAAGAGGTCCCAGTTCTTATAGGCAACCTTCGTATTGAAGCCATAAGTGAACTTCGGCTGGATATTGCCCAATACTACACGATCTTGCTCGTTCACCACACCGTCCCCATTGACATCCTCGAACTTTGGGTTGCCTGGCTCTACGGTAGAGATGGTCTGTGCAGGCAGACTGCTGAGATCCTCGTCCGACTGGATGATGCCTTTGAAGCGATAACCGTAAAAAGTACCGAGCGGTTCACCCACCTTGACAATCAGCGGATTGATATACTGTAAAGTGCCCACTGCCGCAAAGTCGGGCAGGAAATACTCTGAGTCGCCCAGACTGGTCACCTCGTTCTTGTTATGGGCGATATTACCGTTCACGTTCCACTTCCAGTTCTTGTTGTCTATCAGTACACCACCAATCTCCAGTTCAACACCCTTGTTTGTTACAGAGCCCACATTACGGAGAACAGTGGAGAAACCTGTCACCTGCTCAACAGGAACGTCCAGCAGCAGATCCTTGGTTTTCTTATAATAAGCATCCAACGTGACAGTCAGACGATTCTGGAAGAAACCAGTGCTCAGTCCTATATTATAGGAGGTCGTTGTCTCCCATTTCAGGTCTGGGTTCGACTTATTCTCGATGATGTAACTCGTAGCCTTTTGGTTATTGATAATCACCGTGCGAGGTACTACATTGGCAGCAAACTGATAGTCACCAATCTCCTGGTTACCCACCGTACCGATAGAGGCACGCAACTGGAGGAAGTCAACACTCTTACCTAAGTGGAGCCATTTTTCACGGTCGATATTCCAAGACAGACCCAAGGAGGGGAACCAGCCCCAGCGGTGGTTGTCGGCAAAACGGCTGGAACCGTCGGCACGTAATGTCAGTGAGGCATTATAACGGGAGTCATAACTATAGTTCACACGACCGATCCACGACTGCAAGGTGGAGATATAATGACTGCTGACAGATGGTAATGTAGTGGCAGCGGCTCCCAGATTATCATAACCTGTGGCATCGTTGCTGAAACCATAGGAAGTAGTAGCGACACTGCTGCGGTCGGTGTGCTGTGCGGTATAACCCAATAATGCCGTCAGGGAGTGTACACGCTTGAAGACATTGCTGTAAGTCGCCGTGTACTCTGTCTGCCATGTCGTGGTCTTCGTCTGTCCTACTGACGCATAGCCGTTGTTGGCAAGACCGCCGGTAGTATAAGAGGGGGCATAGTAACTCTGACGGGTATTCGAGATATCGGCACCCAGACTCGCCTTCAACTTCAATTGCGGGATAACGGTCCACTCCGCAAAGCCCGTTCCGATAAAACGGGTGTTCTCAGTCTCTGCCTTCGTATTCTCTAAGTCACTGATAGGGTTACCTACTCGTCCGTTATAGATATCCACACTGGTTGGAGTAGGCTCGTAGTTATACGTGCCGTCAGCATTATAGATAGATGTGTATGGGGTATGGGAGATGGCTGCCACCCAAGGACTGGGTGAGAACATACTGCCACTATTGTCAGCGACACCCGTCACCTTGTTATAGGCACCATTGGCATTGACACCCACCAACAGGGTCTTGAAGATGTTACGCTCGTAGTTGGCGCGACCCACATAACGTTTCAACCCGGTACCTTTCAGGATACCATCCTGACTCTTATAGCCACCACTGATACTATAACGGGAGATCTCATCACCGCCGACTGCTGATAACTGGTGTTCCTGCGAGAAACCAGTGCGTAATGCAGCATCCTGCCAGTCGTAACTCTGGGTGGGGGTGTCGATATGATAACCCACCTCCCCATTATCATATAACTCGTTCCAGAGTCCTACCCACTGCTGGGCATTCAGATAGTTCAGTTTCTTACCAATCGTGCTCCACCCGAAAGAGGCGTTATAGGTAATGTTGTTACGTCCATGTGAACCCTTCTTGGTCGTGATGATAATGACACCATTGGCACCACGGGTACCATAGATAGCAGTGGCACTCACGTCTTTCAACACCTCGATACTCTCGATATCGGCAGGATTCAGGAAGGCGAGCGGGTCGAGTGTCGCATCACTGGTCTTGGCTCCTGTACGGGTGGAGGCGGGATCGTTATAGACAATAAAACCGTCGATGACATATAATGGCTCGTTACCTCCTGTGATGGAGTTACCGCCACGGATGCGGATGATACTGGCAGCACCAGGCTGCCCACTGGTCTGGGTGACATTCAGACCAGCCACGGCACCTTGCAATGCACTCTCCACGGAGTTGTTCTGCTGGCGCAACACCTCACTGCTTACACTGGAGATGGCACTGGTCAGTTCCAGACGTTTCTGCTCACCGTAGCCAATGACTACGACCTCGTTCAGGCGACTGGCATTATCGCTCAACTGGATATCTACTGGCTCGGAGGCATCATAGACATCCACCTCCTGTGGACGATAGCCTACATACTGGACACTCAGGGTGAGGGGCAGTTCCACATTGGTTACCAAGGTGAAGTTACCATCTACGTCTGTCACGGCACCTAACTCCTTGCTTGACTTGGGGACCACGGAGGCTCCTATTAACGACTCTCCTGTACGGGCATCCACGATATGACCCGTGATGGTGGTCTGTGCGGCTGACGGCAATACCGTAGCCAGCACTATTAGAAATAGCACTAATCTCGTTTTCATCTTTTTACCCTTTCTACCTGATTTATTTCTGTGCGAGGTCTTGTTGCTCTGTGCGACGCAACTGTGCCGTCAACTCCTTCTGTGGGAGTTGCAACAAGCCATACTCATGAATGTATTTGTTTCCGTCAGTCAATATCCAGCGAACAAACTGGTTCAAAATGCCGTCGTGATGGTTGTATGACAGTCCTATCTTACCCGTGGGGATCTCTGCGAACTGCTGCTGCTCCAGCAACAGGATGATGTCGTCCAGACGAGCCTCGTCGAGTACCT
>Ga0247611_10007089_pt1 | contig 14200 bp, 25 predicted proteins | sample 177DNAGHGhighgp2_FD_192422 | JGI IMG/M metagenome (GOLD analysis project Ga0247611, IMG submission 192422) | Sheep rumen microbial communities from Palmerston North, Manawatu-Wanganui, New Zealand - 1770 DNA GHGhigh gp2 | ecosystem: Host-associated > Mammals > Digestive system > Stomach > Rumen...
CATTAAAGAAAGGTCCTTATATTTTCCACAAGTTGGAAAAAAGAGTAATCGAGGCACAACAGTCAAACAAGAAGGTTACCATTAAGACATGGTCAAGAGCTTCGATGATTTCGCCCGACTTTGTGGGTCAGACTATTGCCGTGCATAATGGCAACAAGTTCATCCCCGTGTACGTCACTGAGAACATGGTGGGTCACAAACTTGGTGAATTCGCTCCTACCCGCATCTTCCGCGGCCATGCAGGATCTAAAGATAAAGGTAAAAAGTAAATTTAAAAGAAAATGGGACGTAGAAAACATAATAGTGCAGAGGCACGTAAAGAAGCCAACAAGACCCTTTATGTGGCAAAGTTGATGAATAACCCTACTTCGCCTCGTAAGACTCGCCTCGTCGCTGACTTGGTTCGTGGCGTGGATGTGGAAAAGGCTCTCGGTATCCTTCAGTACAACCCCAGAGAATCTGCTCCTAAGATGCGCAAACTCCTTCTTTCCGCTATTGCCAACTGGCAGGCCAAGAATGAAGGTGTCCGTATGGAAGATGCCCAGTTGTATGTTAAGCAAATCATGGTTGACGAAGGTCGTACGATGAAACGTATGCGTACTGCTCCTCAGGGGCGTGGCTATCGTATCCGTAAGCGTAGCAACCATATCACAATGATTTTGGGTAGCCGTTTGGAGGATGCTCCCGTCGCTAAAGCTGAAACAGAAGAAACAAAATAAGTAATTAATAAGAAGAAACTCAACAATGGGACAAAAAACTAACCCAATTGGAAACAGATTAGGTATCATCCGCGGATGGGATTCTAACTGGTACGGTGGAAGAAGATTTGAACAAAAACTCGTTGAGGATGATAAGATTCGTAAGTACCTTAACGCCCGCCTTGCCAAAGCGAGTATCTCGAAGATTTACATTGAGCGTACCTTGAAACTGCTCACCGTGACTATCAATTCGGCTCGTCCGGGTTTGATTATCGGTCGTGCTGGTTCGGAGGTTGACAAACTTCGTGAAGAGCTCAAGAAACTTACCGGTAAGGATGTTCAGATCAACATCAGTGAGGTGAAACGCCCTGAGATGGATGCTGTCTTGGTGGCTCAGAATATTGCCAAACAGATCGAAGGCCGTATCCAGTACCGTCGTGCCATCAAGAATGCTATTACTTCGACAATGCGTACGGGTGCCGAGGGTATCAAGGTCTCCATTGCCGGTCGTATTGGTGGTGCTGAAATTGCTCGTAGTGAGCATTTCAAAGAGGGTCGTACTCCGCTGCATACCCTTCGTGCTGACATCGACTATGCCAATGCTGAAGCTCATACTACTTATGGCCGTATTGGTATTAAGGTGTGGATTTGCCGTGGTGTAATCTACGGAAGACCCGAATTGGTACCTTCAACTGTTGGAGGTCAGCAGAAAGACCATCGTCCGGGAATGGGCATGGGTCGTCGTCCGGAAGGTGCACCTCGCCGTCGTCAGGGAAATAGAAATAATAACAGTAAATAAATAGTTTGGTAATAGTGTAAATCACTAAACACTAAACACTAAACAAAAAGAAGAAAATGTTACAACCTAAAAAAACAAGATATAGAAAGCAGCAGAAAGGCAAGATAAAGGGTAATGCCTTCCGTGGTCACGAACTTGCGTTCGGAACTTTTGGCATCAAATCGTTGGAAACTTGCTTTATCACCGGTCGTCAAATAGAGGCTGCTCGTCAAGCTGTAACACGTCACATGAAGCGTGAAGGTCAAATATGGATTCGCATTTTCCCAGACAAGCCCATCACTAAGAAACCCAATGAGGTCCGTATGGGTAAGGGTAAAGGTGCTCCTGAATACTTTGTTGCTCGTGTAATGCCGGGTACAATCTTGTTTGAGTGCGAAGGTGTTCCGATGGATGTTGCCAAAGAAGCTCTCCGTTTGGCTGCTCAGAAACTTCCCATCTCGACAAAATTTGTTGTGAAAAGAGATTATATCGAAGAATAAATTAGAAGTATCTACCAGTCATGAAGAATGAAATTGTTTTAAAAGAGCTCTCGACTGCTGAATTGAAGGAAAAACTCGAGAATGAACGTACTCTCTATCAGAAAATGCAGATGAGTCATGCTGTTTCGCCTCTTGAGAATCCTAACAAAATTAAAGAAAGTAGAAAAAACATTGCCCGCTGTCTTACCGAGCTCCGCGCGCGTGAAATCGCCGACAAAAAGTGACATGGCAACTAGTAAAATCCAATTCTAAGATGGAAAGAAATTTAAGAAAAGAAAGAATCGGTGTTGTGGTCAGCAACAAAATGGACAAATCCATTGTGATTCTTGTCGAGCGTAAGGTGAAACACCCCAAGTATGGCAAGTTCGTTAAGAAGTCCACTAAATTCATGGCCCACGACGAGAAGAATGAGGCTGGCATCGGTGATACTGTCCGTATCATGGAAACTCGTCCGCTGAGTAAAAACAAATGCTGGCGTTTAGTAGAAATCGTCGAGAAGGCTAAGTAAATACTTACCAGAAAATTAAAAAGAAATGATACAACAAGAAACCAGAATGACAGTTGCCGATAACAGTGGTGCCAAAAGTGCTCTGTGTATTCGTGTCTTGGGTGGTACAAAGAAGCGTTATGCTTCGATTGGCGATACGATTGTCGTGGCCATCAAAGATGCAATTCCTTCCGGCAATGTGAAGAAAGGTAGCGTGTCCAAAGCAGTCGTGGTGCGCACCAAGAAAGAAATTCGTCGCAATGATGGTTCCTACATCCGCTTCGACGACAATGCATGTGTCCTGCTCACTGCTTCTGACGAATTGCGTGGAACCCGTATTTTTGGACCCGTGGGACGTGAATTGCGTGAGAAACAGTTTATGAAAATTGTGTCTCTCGCACCTGAAGTATTGTAATTATTAAAAGAAAAGAAGAGAACAATGAAATTGCACGTTAAGAAAGGGGATATGGTTCAGGTTATCGCCGGTGATGATAAAGGTAAAATCGCCAAGGTCCTGAAGGTCTATCCCGAAAAGAACCGCGCCATCGTCGAGGGGGTCAACGTGAATAAGAAACACACGAAACCCAACGCTCGCAACACTCAGGGTGGCATCGTTGAACAGGAGGCTCCCATCCATATTTCTAACCTCATGGTGGTTGTTGGAAAGACTCCTACCAAGATTGGCCGTCGTATTGATGAGAAGACTGGCAAGATAGTTCGTTATTCTAAAAAAACAGGGGAGGAAATCAAGTAATGGCATATATTCCGACATTAAAAACCAAGTATAACGAGGAGATACTGCCCTCTTTGATGAAAGAGTATGGCTACAAAACTGTTATGCAGGCTCCTCGTCTGAAGAAGATTACTCTTAACCAGGGTCTCGGTAAGGCTGCTATCGCCGACAAGAAAGTGATTGATAAGGGTATTGAAGAGATGACTGCCATCACTGGACAGAAGGCAGTTGCCACTAAATCCCGTAAGGATATTTCGAACTTCAAACTGCGTCGCGGTATGCCGATCGGTGTCCGTGTGACCCTCCGTGGTGAGCGTATGTATGAGTTCCTTGAGCGTCTTGTGACGGCTTCGATTCCCCGTATCCGTGACTTCCGTGGTATTAACGATAAGGGATTTGATGGCAAAGGTAACTATACTTTTGGTATTGCTGAGCAGATTATCTTCCCTGAAATTGATATCGACAAAATCGATCGCATTCAAGGTATGGATATCACTTTTGTCACCTCGGCAAAGACTGATAAAGAGGCTATGTCGCTTCTGAAGGAGTTTGGTCTTCCGTTCAAAAATCAACAAAAATAAGCATAATGGCTAAAGAATCGATCAAAGCAAGAGAACGCAAAAGAGCTAAGATGGTGGCTAAGTATGCCGCGAAACGTGCTGCCTTGAAAGAGGTTGTGCGCACTGGCGAACCTGAGGATGTCGAGAAGGCTGTCATCGCCCTTCAGAAACTTCCGAAAAATGCATGCCCTATTCGTATGCACAATCGTTGCCTGCTTACGGGCCGCCCCAAGGGTTACATGCGTCAGTTTGGCATTTCGCGTATCAACTTCCGTGAGATGGCTGTTTCCGGTCTTATTCCCGGCGTTAAAAAAGCAAGTTGGTAAAATAATTTATTGGTAGCTTTGCAAGTTGGCATAACACCAATACTACAAAACTTAAAATCAAAAATTAAAAATGGTAACAGATCCTATTGCAGATTATTTGACCCGCATGAGAAATGCTATCGCTGCAAAACATCGCGTGGTTGAGATTCCCGGTTCAAAACTGAAGAAAGAGATTACGAAGATTCTCTTCGAGAAGGGCTATATTTTAAACTATAAGTTTGAAAACGAAGGCTCGCACAACCAAAGCATTAAAATCGCTTTGAAGTATCATCCTGTAACCAAACAGTCGGCTATTGCTGATTTGAAACGTGTGTCTAGTCCTGGTCTGCGTAAATATGTTTCGGTGGATGAGATGCCCCGAGTCCTCAATGGTCTTGGCATTGCTATTGTGTCGACCTCGAAAGGCCTGATGACCGATAAAGAAGCCCGTACATTGAATGTGGGTGGTGAAGTTTTATGTTACATCAGTTAATCAAGAGAGGAGAATAAAGACATGTCAAGAATAGGTAAAATGCCCATCCACCTGCCCAAAGGTGTTGAGGTGAAAATCTCGGACGATAATGTTTTGACTGTGAAGGGCCCCATGGGTGAACTTCATCAGAATGTCAATCCGATGATTGAAATGAAAGTTGAAGACGGTGTTCTGCATTTCAATCGTCCCAATGATGAAAAAGAAACCAAAGCCATGCATGGTCTTTACCGCGCCCTTGCTGCCAATATGGTGAAGGGTGTGAGTGAAGGTTTCAAGACCGTTCAGGAGGTCATTGGTGTCGGTTACAAGGTTCAGGCCACCGGAAATGTGATGGAAATGGATCTTGGATATTCGCACAAGATTTTCTTCGAGTTGGCTCCCGAAATCAAAGTTGAGACTGTCACCGAGAAAGGTAAAAACCCCATTATTACCATGACTTGCTGTGATAAGCAAATCCTTGGTCAGGCTGCCGCCAAGATTCGTTCGCTTCGTAAACCCGAGCCTTATAAGGGTAAAGGTATTCGCTTCCAGGGCGAAGAGATTCGTAAGAAGGCTGGTAAGGCTGCTGCAAAATAAAAATAAGGTAACATAAGAATTACCAAAGCCAAAAAAAGAATAGAATATTATGGCAACACAAAAAGACATAAGAAGAACTAAAATTAAATACCGCATTCGTCATAAAATAAGTGGTACCGCTACGATGCCTCGCCTGTCCGTATTTAGAAGTAATAAAGAAATCTATGCTCAGGTGATTGACGATGTGAAGGGTGTGACACTGACCGCAGCCTCTTCTATAGAAAAAGGCTTTGAAAAGAGTGGCACAAAGAGTGAAGTGGCCGCAAAGGTGGGTAAGGTCCTTGCCGAGCGTGCCCTTTCCGCTGGTATCAATACTGTTGTTTTTGACCGTAACGGTTATCTCTATCACGGTCGTGTAAAAAGTTTGGCCGATGGTGCCAGAGAAGGTGGTTTAAAATTCTAATAAAGTCATGGCAGAAGTAAACGTAAATAGAGTAAAATCAAGCGAGATCGAATTTAAAGATCGTCTTGTTGCAATCAATCGCGTCACCAAGGTCACCAAAGGTGGTAGAACTTTCACCTTTGCTGCCATTGTCGTTATTGGAAATGAAAACGGTGTTGTAGGATACGGTCTTGGCAAAGCTAAGGAGGTTCAGGCTGCAGTGCAGAAAGGTATTGATGATGCCAAGAAGAACCTTATCCGCATCCCCGTTTTGAAGGGCACTATTCCCCACGAGCAGTGTGGCAAATACAGTGGTGCAAAAGTTTTCTTGAAACCTGCAGCCCCTGGTACGGGTGTTATCGCTGGTGGTGCTATGCGTGCAGTACTTGAGAGTGTTGGAGTGAAGGACGTGCTTGCAAAATGCAAGGGCTCTTCGAATCCCCATAGTGTGGTGAAGGCTACTATCAATGCACTCCTCCAGATGAAGGATCCTTATATGGTTGCCCAACTCCGTGGTATTTCTCTCGACAAAGTGTTTAACGGTTAATAATAGGAGGTTAAGAATATGGCAGAAAAGAAACTCAGAGTCAAACAGGTCAGAAGCATCATCGGCCGTCCTGCTCGTCAGAAACGCACGATGGAGGCTCTTGGTCTGAAGCGCATCAATCACACCCGTGAAGTGGTTGCAACTCCTCAGATTATGGGTATGATTGAAAAGGTTAAGCACCTCATTATTGTCGAAGAAATTTAACTAAGTAAATAAGAAAGGAAAAGATAATGAACTTAAGTAATCTTAAACCCGCTGAAGGTTCTATCAAGCATTCGAAACGTATTGGCCGTGGTGCTGGTTCTGGCAAGGGTGGCACTTCCACGCGTGGTAACAAGGGTGCTAAAGCACGTTCGGGCTACCATCAGAAGGTTGGCTTCGAGGGTGGTCAGATGCCTCTCTATCGCCGCGTTCCTAAATTTGGTTTCAAGAATATCAACCGTGTCGAGTATGTTGGTATCAACATTGATACGCTCAACACGCTTGCCGAAGCTAAGAATATCACTGATTTCAATATTGATGTGCTGATGCAGAACGGCCTTATTTCTGGCAAGGATCGTATCAAAATTCTTGGTCGCGGCGAGTTGGCCAAAGCCATTAATGTTACCGCCCATGCTTTCTCTGCCACCGCAAAGAAAGCTATTGAGGACAAAGGTGGTGTTGCCACTGTTATTGAATAATAGAAACTTGTTACAATGAAGCGATTTATACAGACACTTAAAAACATCTGGTCGATTGAAGACCTGCGGAAGCGCATCCTTTACACACTTGGTTTGGTGCTAATCTACCGCATTGGTTCGTATGTCGTATTGCCAGGTGTTGATCCCTCGCAGTTGCAAGGACTGCAAAAACAGGGCTCCGAGGGCTTGATGGGCCTCCTCAACATGTTCTCGGGTGGAGCATTCTCCAATGCTTCTATTTTTGCTTTGGGTATTATGCCTTATATCACGGCCTCTATCGTCATCCAGCTTTTGGTGATGGTTGTGCCGAAGTTCCAGAAAATGCAGCGTGAAGGTGAAAGTGGCCGTAGAAAAATGAATCAAATCACCCGTTGGCTTACCGTTATTGTCACGGCTATGCAGGCTCCGGCTTACATTACCAACATGATGTACCAGTTGGGTGCTTCTTCCACAGCCATCTATCCGTTTGACGGTAGTGCTCCTTCGCCCTTCTTCTGGGCCAGTAGCATTATTATTCTGATTTGCGGTACCCTCTTTGTCATGTGGCTGGGTGAGCGCATTACTGACAAGGGTGTTGGCAACGGTATTTCGCTTTTGATTATGATTGGTATTATTGCCCGTCTCCCCTTTGCTCTCTCTGCCGAGTTTGCCTCGCGTTTGACCGAAGGTGGTGGATTGGTGATGTTCCTGTTCGAACTTGTTGTCCTTTTGGCTGTTATTCTGTTGGTTATCCTGCTTGTTCAGGGCACCCGCAGAATCCCCGTCCAGTACGCCAAGCGTATTGTTGGTAACAAGCAGTATGGTGGTGTTCGTCAGTACATTCCTATCAAGGTGAATGCTGCTGGTGTTATGCCTATCATTTTTGCCCAAGCCATCATGTTCCTGCCCATTACTTTCATGGGATTTTCTGGAAATAGCAACTCCAAGTTCGCTATGGCTTTCGCTGACTATAACAGTTTCTGGTACAATCTGGTGTTCGCAATCCTCGTGGTTCTGTTCACCTACTTCTACACTGCTATTGCTATCAACCCCAACCAGATGGCTGATGATATGAAGAAGAATGGAGGTTTCATCCCTGGTGTGAAACCTGGCAAGAAAACTGCAGAATATCTTGAGGGTATTCTTTCCAAAATTACCCTTCCGGGTTCTATCTTCCTTGCAATCGTTGCTATTCTTCCTGCTATTATCCGTTTGTTTGGTGTGAATACCCAGTTTGCTCAGTTCTACGGCGGTACTTCGTTGCTCATCCTTGTGGGTGTTATTCTTGACACTCTCCAGCAGATTGAGAGCCACCTGTTGATGCGCCATTACGATGGTCTTACCAAGACTGGACGTATCAAAGGACGTACCTCTATGTCAATTCAGGCTTAAAGAGTATAAAATGATATTGCTCAAGACCAAAGAAGAAATAGAGCTTATACGTGAAGCCGGCCTCCTCCTCGGGAAAACTCTCGCGGAGGTTGGCCGTCATATTCGCCCGGGTATAACCACGGCTTTTCTCGATAATATTGGTGAGCAATATATTCGCGACAATGGAGCCATTCCAATGTGCAAGGGTTTCGAGGGATTTCCTTCGGCATTCTGCATTTCTGTCAATGATGTGGTGGTGCATGGAATTCCTGGTGACCTTTTTTTGAAGGAAGGTGACAATGTTTCGTTAGACTGTGTGATTAAACTTAATGGCTACGTGGCCGATTCAGCTTACACATTTGCAGTCGGCGAAATTGCTCCTGAGATGCGTCGTTTGATGAAAGTGACACGTGAAGCGCTCTTTATTGGTCTTGACCAATGCAAAGTTGGAAATAGGGTAGGGGATATCGGTCATGCTGTGCAGATGCATTGCGAGAAGAACGGTTATTCTGTCGTCCGTGAGCTTTGTGGTCATGGAGTAGGATTCGAAATGCACGAGTCGCCCAATGTCCCAAACTATGGAGTTAAGGGTACTGGCCCATTGCTGAAAGAAGGTATGGTCATTGCTGTTGAACCGATGGTCTGCATGGGTTCGAAGAATGTCAAGTTCTCGAAAGAGGACGGCTGGACCTGCCGTACTAAAGACGGTAAACCGGCAGCACATTATGAACATACTATTGCCATCACGGCCAATGGCCCCGATATCCTCACAAGTTTTGATTTTATTGAACAATAGTAATACGGTAAGTAAAATTAAGCTAATGGCAAAACAAGCATCAATACAATTAGATGGAACCGTTATCGAGTCGCTCGGCAACGCCATGTTCCGTGTCGAATTGGAAAATGGGCATCAGATTATTGCTCATATTTCAGGTAAAATGCGCATGCATTATATTAAGATTTTGCCTGGAGACAAGGTTCAAATTGAAATGTCTCCCTATGACCTCTCGAAAGGCCGCATCACTTACCGTCACAAGTAGCGTTTAGCTTAAAAAGAAGAAAAAGTATCAACAAGATTAATAATTACAACAATGAAAGTAAGAGTTTCTGTAAAAAAAAGATCACCCGAATGCAAAGTGGTCCGTCGCCACGGGGTTGTCTATGTAATCAACAAGAAAAATCCTAAATTCAAACAAAGACAAGGATAATTAAAAAACCAAAAACAAGAATAAAAAGAATTTATGGCACGTATTGCAGGTATTGATTTACCCAAGAACAAAAGAGGAGAGATAGGTTTGACCTATATCTACGGAATCGGAAGAAGCACTGCCAAAGAGATTCTGGCCAAGGCCGGTATCGACGAGGGTAAGAAAGTGCAGGATTGGACCGACGACGAGCAGAACGCCCTCCGTAACATCATCAACGATGAGTACAAGGTTGAAGGCGCCCTTCGCTCCGAGGTTCAGATGAACATCAAACGACTGATGGATATTGGTTGCTACCGTGGCATCCGTCATCGTCTGGGTCTTCCTCTCCGTGGACAGAGCACCAAGAACAATGCTCGCACTCGCAAGGGTAAGAAGAAAACAATCGCTAACAAGAAAAAGGCTACCAAGTAAATAATGTAGCCGTCCCAATCGCGGATTAGAACAATAAAACGAATTATGGAGCGGTTGGAGAAGTAGAAAAAAGTAAAATCAAGCAAGAAAAACAATTATGGCAAAAACTTCAAAACCGACTAAAAAAAGAGTCGTAAAAGTTGAACCTCAAGGAAGAGCATGCATCTTTGCATCCTTCAACAACGTCATCATTTCGTTGACGAATAACGCCGGTCAAGTGATTTCTTGGTCGTCAGCTGGAAAAATGGGCTTCCGCGGATCGAAGAAAAACACTCCGTATGCAGCACAGATGGCAGCGGAAGATTGCGGCAAAGTTGCTTATGATTTGGGCCTAAGAAAAGTCAAGGTCTTCGTTAAAGGACCTGGTCAAGGACGTGAATCTGCAATCCGCGCAATCAATACCTGCGGTATCGAGGTGATGGAAATCACTGATATTACCCCGCTTCCTCACAATGGTTGCCGTCCCCCGAAACGTCGTCGCGTGTAATTATTAATCTAAAAAAGAAGAGAAAACAATGGCAAGATACACTGGTCCGAAAACCAAAATTGCAAGAAAATTCCACGAGCCAATCTATGGCCCGGACAAAAGTTACGAGAAGAAACCTTACGCACCTGGCATGCATGGCCAGAACCGTCGTCGTGGCAAGACTTCTGAGTACGGCATCCAGCTGCAGGAGAAGCAAAAGGCCAAATATATGTACGGTATTCTCGAGCGTCAATTCCGTAAACTCTATGCCGAAGCCTCGCGTCGCGGTGGCGTTACTGGTGAGGAGTTGATGAAACTCATCGAAGCTCGTCTTGACAATGTCGTCTACCGTCTTGGTATCGCCCGTAGCCGTGCTCAGGCCCGTCAGTTGGTTTCGCATTGTCATATTGCTGTCAACGGCAATGTCGTCAATATTCCTTCTTATTCTTTGAAAGAAGGTGATGTCGTCTCGGTTCGTGAGCGTAGCAAATCGCTCGAAATCATCACCGATTCGCTTGCTTCGCGTGCCAACAACTACCCCTGGTTGGAGTGGGACGGTGCCAGTATGAGCGGCAAGTTTGTCAGCTATCCTCAGCGTGCCGACATACCTGAGACCCTCAACGAGCAGCTCATCGTTGACCTCTACTCGAAGTAGTAGTTAGTGGAACGTCAAGTCAGCGTTTTGGCTTGGACATCAATAAACCAAAGAAAGAAAAGGATATAAAATGGCAATATTATCATTCCAAAAACCCGATAAGGTGGTTATGCTTGAAGCTAACGACTTCCGTGGTACGTTCGAATTCCGTCCTCTGGAGCCTGGCTATGGCACAACTATCGGCAACGCATTGCGTCGCGTCCTTCTCTCTTCGCTCGAAGGCTATGCTATCACTTCTGTCCAGATTGATGGTGTCGACCACGAGTTCTCGTCGCTCCCCGGAGTGGTTGAGGATATGACCGACATTATTCTGCGCTTGAAGCAGATTCGTTTCCGCCGTCAGCTGGAGGATACCGACCATGAGAGGATTTCCTTCACGGTCAGTGACCAGACGGTCTTCAAAGCCGGTGACCTTAACAGCAATCTCAACGGATTCCAGGTGCTTAACCCCGACTTGGAGATTTGCCACATGGAACCGAAAACCGAACTCCGCATCACCCTCAATATCGAGAAGGGCCGCGGTTACGTGCCGGCCGATGAGAACAAGAAAGCCACCGACCCTATCGGTGTCATCGCCATCGACTCGATACACACTCCCATCAAGAATGTGATGTATGCCGTCGACGACTACCGCGTCGAGCAGCGTACTGACTATGAGAAGCTGACGTTTGATATTGAGACTGACGGTTCAATCCATCCCAAGGAGGCTTTGAAAGAGGCTGCCACTATCCTCATCCAGCATTTCCTGCTCTTCTCCGACGAGCGTATTACACTCGATGTCGAGACCAAACCTGTGCAGGAAGAGTTCGACGAGACGACGGCCCATATCCGCCAGCTCCTCAAGACCAAACTTATCGACCTCGACCTCTCAGTGCGTGCACTGAACTGCCTCAAGGCAGCCGAGGTGGATACCCTTGGCGAGTTGGTGGCCTTCAACAAGGCCGACCTGCTGAAGTTCCGCAATTTCGGTAAAAAGTCGCTTACCGAACTCGAAAACTTGGTCGCTTCCAAGAACCTCGAGTTTGGTATGAATGTAGCAAAGTATAAATTAGATAAAGAATAAGTAAGAATATGAGACACGGTTGCAAAGTAAATCATCTGTCCAGAACCCACGCCCATCGCGTCGCTATGCTTTCCAACATGGCCACTTCGTTGATTATGCACAAGCGTATCGAGACCACTGTTGCCAAAGCCAAAGCACTTAGAGTATATGTTGAGCCTCTTATCAATCGTTCGAAAGAGGACACCACCCACAACCGCCGTATCGTCTTCAGCTACCTGCATAGCAAAGAGGCCGTCAACGAGCTCTTCCGCGAAGTGTCGCAGAAGGTCGCCAACCGCCCCGGTGGCTACACCCGCATCCTGAAGACCGGCATCCGTCACGGTGACAACTCCGAGATGGCTATCATCGAACTCGTCGACTACAACGAGAACATGCTGAAAGAAAGCAGCACCAAGAAGGCTAAGAGCACCCGCCGTAGCCGCACCAAGAAAGCCGAGACCGCTCCTGTGGCCGAGGCTCCTGTGGCCGAGGAAGCTCCCAAGGCTGAATAAGTTGCTTGGTTCTGAAAATCCAAAGCCCGCCTGCCAATCGACAAGCGGGCTTTTTCTGTTTCAGGGGGCAATATTAATTGATGCTTCCCGAGCCCACATAACAGCTGTCGCTTGCTACGCCCGTCCCGTTGACCGTGAATCCGTAGACATGCACTGTGGTGCCGTTCCAGCCCAGCGGGGTGTTCAGCGTGATGCTCTGCTCCGAGCGCGAGACTGGGGCAGAAAGCAGGCCTTTGCCCAGTTCGGGGCTGTAGGCGAAGATGTAGACCGAGTCAGAACTGTCGGCACCCTCAGCCTCGACGTTGCCGATAAAGGCACACTGGATGCTGTTTGTCTCCTCGAAACTGGGTGCTGCAAACGAAACCTCGGGAAGCTTGCCGTCGGCAATCTTCAGGTTGGCGTAGCTCACCTCCACGTCGAACGGGTTCGATGCCGACACCGAATCGAAATTGAGGTGCATAAAGCTGTTGGCCTCCGAATTGCGTGCGCTTTGGGCCATCTTGTGGAGGCCCAGCTTCACGGCAGGCAGGAACTCGCTGGCCAAGGCCACAATCACGCCGAAACGGGTTCGCTGCGTCTGCTGCTTGCGAGTGCGCGGATTTTGCACGTTCTTGACATAATGGCGCATGAATGCCTTGCCACGTGAAATGTAACCTACAACGGTTCCAACCTTACCACTGAAACCACCCAGAATACCAGAATTGATGTTTGCCATAATGTTTGATTTTTTTTTGGTTAATAAAATTGTTTTGTTTTTGTGTCGTCTCCTTTTCGGTTGGGGCTTTTGACTGCATACCCGGGATTCGAGCCTCGGCCTTTCCGTCCAGACGACACCAACAATTTACGCCCTCAAAATCCGAATGGCGAAAAACATACTTGAAAGTCGTCTCTTGTCGCTTTATGTCGTCCAATGTCATAATCCACACCTTCATCCGCCATCGTCATTTTTTTCTCCGTATATCGGAAAAATTGTGTATTTTTGCACGTTATTTTATTGGAGAAAATTGTTTAATCATATAATATTTATCGAATTATGAGTCAGATAATAGGTATCAGGGGCCGTCAGATTCTCGACAGTCGCGGCAATCCTACAGTTGAAGTCGATGTCTATACCGATCAGGGAGCCATGGGCCGTGCTGCAGTGCCGAGCGGTGCTTCCACTGGTGTACACGAAGCCTGCGAGCTTCGCGATGGCGACAAGAGCCAGTATTTGGGCAAGAGTGTGATGCAGGCCGTCAACAACGTCAACAACGTGTTGAACGAAGAACTGCAGGGCATGTTCGTCAGTGAGCAGAAAGCCATCGACCGCAAGATGATCGAGCTCGACGGTACCGAGAACAAGTCGCGCCTCGGCGCCAATGCCATCCTCGGCGTTTCGCTGGCCGTGGCCAAGGCGGCCGCTCAGGAGACCAACCAGGAGCTCTACCGCTACCTCGGTGGCGTGGGTGGCTACACCCTTCCCATCCCCATGATGAACATCCTCAACGGTGGCAGCCATGCCGACAACAGCATCGACTTCCAGGAGTTCATGATCATGCCTGTCGGTGCTCCCTCCTTTACCGAGGCCCTGCGCATGGGTGCCGAAGTGTTCCACAATCTGCGCACCGTGCTCAAGAGCAAAGGCCTCAGCACCAACGTGGGTGACGAGGGCGGCTTCGCCCCCAACCTCGGCTCGAACGAGGAGGCCCTCATGTGCATCCTGCAAGCCATCGAGAAAGCCGGCTACCGTCCCGGCGAGGATGTCTACATCGCCCTCGATGCTGCTGCTTCCGAGTTTTACGATGCCGAAGCCAACATGTACGAACTCAAGTGGAGCA
>Ga0247611_10007090_pt1 | contig 14200 bp, 32 predicted proteins | sample 177DNAGHGhighgp2_FD_192422 | JGI IMG/M metagenome (GOLD analysis project Ga0247611, IMG submission 192422) | Sheep rumen microbial communities from Palmerston North, Manawatu-Wanganui, New Zealand - 1770 DNA GHGhigh gp2 | ecosystem: Host-associated > Mammals > Digestive system > Stomach > Rumen...
GCCGTTTCTCCTGTTCCTTTCTTGCCGATTGCGTTCTCTCCAAAAGGGCATCTGCTCTCTGTCTGTATGTGAGGACTGTTTAAGCTGTTTCTTGGCGTTTATTCTGGCTTTATAGGCTTTCCAGTCCTTGTACTGTACACAAACACCATGACAGGTCATCGTCCGGCGATCACAGCCTTTGCAAGGGCATATCGGGCTGGTTAATGTATCAGAATGGAAGGTCATCTGCTTCCACCGCCATCATTCCAGACTGTTCATCTATGACTGGGGCTTCTTCCGGTGTGCTTTCGCTGGGTGCTTCATTCCGGGAAGAAAGGAACTCCACATCGTTTGCCATGACGTTCAGGTTGGCGTATGTCTTTCCATCCTGCCCTTGATAGGTATTGACGCTCACAGCTCCAACGACAGACACCTTTCTGCCTTTTGCGAGATATTTGGAACAGCTCTCGCCGAGCTTGTTCCAAGCACTGACCCGGAAAAAATCAGCTTCGGGCTGTTGGTTGTTCTGGGTCTTCCTGCGGTTTACAGCAACAGTGAAAGAGCAAACTGTAGCTCCGCTGGGTGTCGTTCTGGTTTCCGGGTCACGGACGAGCCGACCAATAATGTGTAGACTGTTCATTTCTTATTCCTCCAACAAGGTTCTATTTCGTGGCATACATTGCCATGATAAACGCACATAGGGACAAGCATTGAATGGAATTCTGGATACTTCTTGACCACGCAAGCGCACATTCTCTCAACAGCTTCACGGGTCTTTTCGCTTGCTTTACTGCAAAGCCGTTTGTTAGCGACAATCATCAGCTCCTCTGCGTTGCAGTAGAAGATCATGTTCACTGGAGTATTCCGGGGAGCGAGATCACCGTCAATGCGCTCCTGCCTGTCATTTCGAAGCGAGGAAACGAATGGCACAGCATGCACATGGCGCACAAGGTGGGTGGCTATGTTGCTCGGAATGTCCTCAATCAGGAATGCGAAGTTCAGCACCCGGATAGGGCTGTGCCTTGCCCGGAGAATCTTGTACAGTAGTTTGCTGGATATAGGCTTCTCCGGGGCTTCTGTTTTGCCCATAGTTACCCAGATAGCATGGAGACAGAGCTTCATTTCTCTCTCTTCCGGGCTGTAGATCATGGTTACTTTCATGCGTCCTCCCTGTGCAGTGACCGCTCGGCATCGAATCCTTCCGGATACCTGTCCATGAGCTTCTTTATGTTGTGGTTAGCGACATCTTCCAGCGTATACCCAAGAGCAGAAGCAGATTCGGCAATATACCAAAGCACGTCGCCGAGTTCGTCCAGCATCTTTTCCCGGATAGCTCTTCCGTCCTGAAACTGGTTCTTTTTGAGCAGATCACAGCACTCTCCGGCTTCTCCTGCCAATCCAAGACATCCGTTCATCAGATGTTCGTCTGGTGAAAGCACTTTACTGCTTGTCCTTGCCGCTTTACGTTGATAATCATTCATCTCCATTGTCTTTTTCTTCCTTTCAATTATCTCACCTCATTTATCGGTAACGTGACCGTCACTTCAACTCTGTCGATCTCTTCTTCGGAATATCCGTAGCCGATGGTTTCCTTGTAATGGCGAAAATCCACATCTTTCTTATCCACACTGAACGAGTTAGCAATGGTCTGGATGATATCCTGCTCAGATAGGATCACTTGCTTTTTCATTCCAACTTCACCGACCTTCCTTCCTTTCCCCGTCAGCGCAGAACCATGTTTCTGCATACCCGTGAACAATCCCACGATAACAAACTCCACTGTTTTCATTGTAGAATTTGCAATCCTTGCACCTGACCAGTTCCCCGTGATTGTCGTTCCATACATAATCAGAACCGTATTTGCCACCCGTCCAGTATGATTCGATGAACTCAATTTTCCGCTTTTCTGGTCTTTCGCTCATTCCAGTTTCACCGCCTGTTCATCGTTGCTGAGTCCGAGAAGATATTCCAGCCATTTGCAGAATGTGTCGGCTTTGTCCTTGCTACCAAACGAAGCAACTTTTACCATTTGGTTCGGGTCATCCGTGCCTATCCATAAAGCAGGATTTTTCCCAAAGCCGTCTAACTGATGAACGGATATGCTAACCCCACCACGTTTGTATGTCATTTTCATTTCACCGCCTTTCACCGTCAGCGCAAAACCATCTGTCATACGGCGGTCTTGGATTATGCCCTTTATTGCATTTAACGAAATAACTATTATAAGACATACAATCTTTGCACCGGACAACCTCTACCATATCTTTGGGGTTTCCGTCCGTCTGATATCCAAGCATCTCCATCTGTGCTGTGTGGTTATTTCTTGCCATTTCTCTGCATTCTTCTTCAGTCATCCAACTTCACCGACCTTTTTCTGGTAGTTTTCGCCCACAAATAGGGCAGAAAAATATTCTAAATTGTACGCCGGTTCTTCCGCTCCTTACGTGTATTGTCCATCCAGAGTGATTGTATTTGAATTCTGGATCGGCATCTTCTCTCCATCGGCTTTCCGGCGTATAGCTGATACTTGCCAGCGGATTTTTTTGGTTAATTGGAATATTGTTATCGTTCCGACAGAATGGACATTCTATTTTTCCTCTCTCCTCGCTCATCCCCACTTTACCTCCTGCCCGCACGCTTCGCAAAAACGCTGTTCAAAATACAGATCATTTCCGCATTTCTGGCACCTGTAATTGTCCCACTGTTTGCTCCCCATGTAGTGCATCCGTATGGGCTCTTCTGGCTCCTGCTCTTTTAGCAAGGCAAGTATTATATCGGCTTCCTTAAACGGTACAATAATGCAATCTAAGGCGTATTGTTCTGACTGCTTTTTGGCTTTTTCAATAGCGTTAACAATCTTCTCTCGTTCAGTCATCCAACTTCACCAACCTAACTGTGCATACGCCCATGATTGTGGCGGTCTCTTAAACGCATTCCCTTTGCTATCAATAAACTCGATTCTGGATAGCGGCGTATCCCAATTCTCGAAATTGCGGATATGCCATCCGTACACATATCCTTGTTCTCCAGCATAACGGTGCAACTGTGTATAGGAAAGGCAAGACTTCTCCTTTATCTCCGGGTTCAAGTCTTTTTGCCACGCTGGATAAGGTATATCGTAACGTTCTATTTTGTCGCAAATAAAACTGCCAATGACATGACCGGATTTCTGCTTTCCGAAGCTGAACCAGTTTTCACCGCCATAAGTCGCATATACATAAACCTTAAACGGGACATTAATATGCTCCGGCTTAGTCTTCCTGACTTCAATGGTCTTTTCTCCGGTAATGATTTTCTTGCACCATTCCGGCTTGATTGACATTAATATATCCATTCGCTTCACCGCCTGTCTCCGTCTGCGCAGAACCAATAATCATGTTTCCAAGCCCTATGCAGTTCACACCAATAGCACCATTTCCCATTTATTTCGGCTCCATATGCCAAAGGAAAAACAGGACGATACTTGCAATCCTTGCACCTGACAACCTCAACCATATCTTTCGGGTTTCCATCCGTCTGATATCCAAGCATCTCCATCTGTGCTGCATAGTTGTTTCTTGCCATTTCTCTGCATTCTTCTTCAGTCATCTCAATTCACCGCCTTTCTATTTCGCCTTCCATCCTTGTTCCACAATGAGGGCAGAAGTACGCAAGCCTCTTTTTGAATGGGTAACTATCAAACACTTTCGTATTGCATTCTGAACAATATACTCCGCTGTTTGAACAATCTGTCAGGAATATCCAATGCCCCAATTCCTGTTCTTTCAGCAGGACGTGAAAGTCATCTTGCAACTGATAGCATCCATTGTCTTTTTGATATGGACATTCATTGCATTTCCGTTTTCCAAGGATAAATGTGCAGCATTCAAGCCCTTTGATAACCTTCTCCCGGTCAATCATTCCATCCAACTCCTTTTCCCACATAGCCAGTCCCCAATTGCACTGTAATATGTGGGTTTCTTTTTCATTTTCTTTTCCCGAAAATGAATACGGATAAGTCCAATTATGCAAGCAACTTCCGCAATCCCAAATACACAAAGAAGAATTACAGTCTCGGTCATTTCCACTTCACCTCACGTCCTTTCATGATTCTATATTTATATAAAAACTATGATTTTATACATCTGCACTTCAATCAATTATCTTCTATGATCTCCTATCATTACATACCCCACAGCGTCATATCTTGCGTTCCATTTTCTAACTGCTGCCTTGATAACTTCACCATTGGAAAGCCCATCGGCATGTATCGCCATCTTATCTGACCTTGCCCCACACTCGGTGCAACGAACGTATACAACTTTCTGCGATTCACCTTTCAGATATCCACGACTGTGAGACTCAATATATGGTCTTCCCCCACAGAATGGACATGCTTTTACATTATGAAATGCCATATTATCACCTCGAATAGAAGTCTGTAATCTGATATTGTTTCGGAGCATCCAAAAGCCTGATTTGCTTATACACAATCCCTCTTGCCTCACGTTTCTTTTCAGGCAACTTTTTACCAATCTCTGCAAAGAATTTTCGACTTGTCATCACATACTCGTTGTTCTTTTCTGCCCATCTCACATATGCTGCATACAGTTCGTTTGCAGGAATTCCCTGCACAACACTATAATCAATTTCTATGCACGAGTCTGTAAATGCCTGAAGCAAGTCCATCTCGTTCTTATATTCATCAGTTGCTTGTTTCACACAGGATGGCATATCAAGCCCTTCTTTTGCGTAAAGCCTTACGCCTTCCACTGCCCAATGAAGAATCTGAGGCATTTCTTCACGCAACTTATATTTCAGATTCTTGTCCACCTTATCCTTCGGAATGTTCACTTCAAAAGGAATCAGGCGAATTCGTCTCCATATGCCCACATCAGTTCCCCTGATAACAGGCTTGTGATTCGTAGCGATCCAAATCTTGAATTCAGGCTCATACTCAAACTCGTCACCAAATAAGAACCTACACGTTACCTTACCACCACCAGTCAACTGCTTAACGAGTCCCTCATTCAGCCTGACACCCTCGCTGGGTTCTTCAGTGCTGACGAACCTGACTGACTTCAGCCTTGCAATATCAGAATTCGGACCACCTCCTGATCCGTCTCGCTTCATCATAATCGTATCAGGCTGTGCGTTCGCTGCATATCCTCCCAGCATATCAGCGATTGTATCCATAAACGTACTCTTCCCGTTATTGCCTATCCCATACAGGAAGAAAGCGCATTGCTCCCGATTGGAACCTGTCAGCGAGTACCCTACACATTTCTGCAAGTATCGAATCAGCTCTTGGTCACCATTGCATACTTCATTCAGGAACTTCAGCCAGCGTTCCGGTCGCTTATTGGATACATCATATTCTGAAAGACACATCTTGGTCATCATAAACTCTGGAACATGCGGCATCAATTCACCGTTCCTCAAGTTCACAATTCCATTTTGCACGTTGAGATATTCCTGATACGCATCCATCTGGTCAGGCAGGACTGGTATCCCTTCCAAATGCTGTGTTTCAGTGACCATTGCGTTTTTTCGATTGGAGTTTCCGCAAGTGTTCACAAACTTCAGGAACTTTTCCCGCTCGTCTTCATCCTCAATCTCAAATGCCTGTGCTTTCATGTCTGCAAGCACCAAGTCTGTATACTTTTTGACCTCCCCAGTATCATCAAGCGCCCAAACCTTGCCTGTCCAGTAATACCATTTCTTTCGGGCATAGGAATACCTGATCTCACCGTTGCATCTGTCATAAAGCCTGTGAGCATTACCAGTATCGGTTCGATCATACTGCTTCTGCTTCGGCTTTTTCTTTCCGAAGAGTCCAAGCGCAAGCTCTGTATCATCTCCTCCCCTTTGAGGAATGTAGACTTCAGAGCATGTAGAAATCGCCTTATTCATGGTCATCTGACCATAAGTGGTTTCGCCTCGCTTCTCATCCCACTTGTCACGCATCAAACCCGATGACCGGAATATCCGATCTATCTGCGCTTCATCCTTCTGGCACCAGAAAGCAAGCTGCCCACATAGCGCAAGGTCGGCCTCGCTTTGAGAATTGAAAAGCCCTTGCCAAGCACCTTCATAAAGCAATTGAAATACACGCCCTGTCTTACAAGCCCTCGCCTTATCAATGATATCTGTGTCTGACATTTCAAGCCTGACAAACTGTGTATCACGGATAGTTTGAGGCGTAAGCTCTGGCAAATATTTACTATGCAGCACCTTGATTCGTTCTGTACAATCCACGATATCGTTATACTTGTCGTTATATTGATTGCCAGTCATAATAAAATAACGCCCCTCGGAGTACATCTCAACTCTACCCCTTCGGCGCCCACCTTCAGGCAACGTACCCTTGCAGATAATATGAATACCGTTGCCACTCTTGGATATTTCATTATAAGACCGCAAACCCTCGACAAACTCATCTACAAAATCCACATCATCAAGGCACTTATCCAGATCAACTCCAAAGTATGGAGGCGCAAACTCAAAGCCTACACCATCAAAGCCGTACTTTTTAACTGCTTCCACAGCAGTATTATAATCAGACCATGTTGATGGGTTATTCGCCATCGCATTTCCACCGGTGTATGGATTCTTTGGTATTTTATCCTGAGTCCAGCACACCCAACGTTTAAGCTCTTTCAGCTCTTGCGGAATCATCTGCAGACCTCCTGTTCCACGCTCTTGCGGCTTGCGCTTTGGTTGCGACTTCTCCATCTTTAGACGGACTCAACATCGCAATTTTACATATGGTGCATTCAATCCCCCAATCGTGGAATTCATCAGGAGCGCCATAGTCTGCGTACTTTGCTCTGCCTCCGCAGAATGGACAGCGTTTCAAATCTGATTCCATCGCTGAACTCTTAAGCTCATCTATTGCTATCCGTATAGATTCTTCCATTGCTTGACTTAACTGATTCCGCATACATCTTGATAACCATTCTCTACTCATACCGAGCTTCTTTGCAATATCTTTGTATTGAACCCCAGAATCAATGACCAGCTTACGAATTTCCAGATTGCTCAAGTTCATTTTCATCCAACCTTCCTGACAGAACCAACGCTGTCGCTTCACAAATTATCTGCCATTTTACAATTTCCAGCATCTCAAATGGGAATCCTTTCCCTCGCTGCCCCGCATCTTTCTGAGTGGTCATTCCAATCAATGTATAAACAGCATCCTTCAGCGCAGGAATATTTGCTTCGTGCTTGCCATCCTTTAAGAAGTCCCACATGGAATCCTTCAAATCATTTGCAGGATTGTTCATTCTAACCTCCCGTAAATAGAAAGTCTTTTTCTGAGCCATTTCTGCAACATTGACATATTATCCTCAAAATCCCACAGTGTTCCAAACTCTTTACTTCCGCATTTTCTCATCACTCTCCCCGCAGATTGGGTGACTGCAATCTCATCCTTGATCGGTGAAGCCATCACTAAATGCTCAAGGCAGGGAATATCAAGTCCTTCCTTGGCTATGGCATAAGTCGCAAACAGCACCCTGATTTCTCCATTTTGAATTGCATTCAACAAATCCTTTCTCTCCGACTTCTTACTGGAGGATAAATTGCCTTTACTATAATCGCACAACTCGGATAGAATTTCAAGATGTTTTACTCGCTCGCTCAAAACCAATGTCGGTCCCATTTTTGCGGCTGTGTTGATAGCGTTCGCCAGAACCAAGTTTCGATTCCCGTTTTTTGTGCAGTCAGTGATTAAATTCACATAATTGAGCGTCCCGTCTGGATTCAGAACCTTTTCAAAGTCCGGCTCCCAATTCGTTGGAATCGGCTCAATCACATTCAGCGGAACAGTTGTTCCCTTCACCTGATCCCTTGTGATCTCATAGAATTTCGGACCCAGAAGCGCAAGCATCGCTCTTTCCATTCCATCACCACGCTTCGGTGTAGCAGTCAGTCCGATCTTGTACCTTGCAGAAAGACTTGAGAGAACTTTCCAGAACATCGTAATTTGAGTCGGTGTACCTACGCACTTGTGACACTCATCCACAATTATCACGTCCCAGAAGTCTTTGAATTCAGTCAGATCAATCTTTGCCATTGTCTGCACAGTCGCAAAAGTTAAGCAACCTCCCGCATTGACTTTTCCTGCCGTAATAGTTCCCATTGGAATATCAAGATATCGTTTCGCTCTATCCATGCTCTGCTTCAGAAGTTCATGCGTATGTGTCAGCCACAGTGTATTGAATCCCAAGTCCGCACATATCGCAAGTCCTATCTGCGTCTTGCCCGATCCGCATGGAGCAACCAATACCCCGTTTCGGGCTTTCTTTGCCCTTTCCAGCGCTTCCTGCTGATAGTCATATAAATTATCGATCTCTCCGCTAAATCGCCTTATTGGGTCAATTAAATGCTTTGTAGGGCCAACATTAACAAACCTTCTCACTTCCTGCAGCATTCCGAATGGAACAATCAAGTCGCTTCCTGCTTTCTGCCACAGAATGATATCTCTCGGAGTGTTCCAAGTGCTTCGTCCCATCTCGACTTTCTTCTGATAATCAGGATTCGGCCATTGAAGCAGATTTTTCAGATACGCCTCAAGCTGAATACTGCAATCGTGAATCCTGATACAGTTGTCTGCAACTGCGTTCATACTGGCCTCCATTCAGGCAGTTCATTTACATCAATGCTCTTATGTCCTAACCAAGTTTCCGTATGGATTCTATCAAGCCCCATGTATCTGACTTTCCCTTCTGCATGAATCAATAATCCGATATGCTGTGCGCTCGTCTTTTTATTAATCAATTCAAACGCATTTATCTGATTGTCTTCAATCCTGCTAAAAGGGAATCTGTGTCCATCACTCACAACCTTTGCGTCATAGACACAGACTCGATCTCCACGAATCGCAATGATATCAAAGGGCTGTTGCCCGGACTCATCAGGATGAATCCGGTGCACCCAATACCCTGCCTTATGTAGTTCCTTAACTGCCATATCTTCAAACTGTCTGCCAGTCATTTTAGCCTCCATAAAATCCCACCACCCGACCCGCTAACCCTCACATCCTGCAACCGGTTCGTTCGCTTGAATATTAAATTGATTGTGAGGAAAAGACTACAAACTCAAATTACCAAGGCGTATCTTCCGGGTCTTCCACCGGAATAGGTTCGCTGCGCTGCGGTGTAGGCAGTTCGCCCTTCCACGGAGGCAGCTTGTCCTGCTTGCTCTTGTGAATGAAATAGCTTACCTTGGAATATCCCTGATCGTCAATCTTCACATGAGCGGCGCCAGCCTTGCCAGTGTAGGAAGCGAGATTGAAGTTTCCGTCTTCAATCCCAAAGCTGTCAAAGAATTGAGTCAACTTCTGGTTCGTGATTTCAGGTTTTTCGTCCATGAACACGATGTAGTGCCAGAGCATCGAATTATACCCGCTCACTCTGAGCTTAATCACCAGCATGTCGTTTCCATTCTTACTGACTGCCTGTTCCGCAGAATCAATCACAACCCTGTGATCTCCTGCAGGAATCTGTTCAAAAGTCTGTTCAGTTCTCTTAAAGTTCCAAGCCATTGTTTGTTCCTCCCATTACTCCTGCCATGCAGTGTCTTTATCAATCGAATCGGATAGGCCGTGCGACTCCATGGCTTCCTTCCGAATCTCTTGTACATCATATCCCTTTAATGCTAAATACTGACCAATCGGCGATACTGTTGTCAAAACTGATTTTCCCCAAGCGTAAAGCGTTTTATAAAGTGCTACATAGTCATCATCAGTCTTTGGAAGCTTATATCCCTTCTTACTCGACAGGATATATGATTGTCCGCAATCTTCAGGCGAATCCAAGAACAATCTGCGTTCATGCTTGACTGCATACTTGATCTGCCCCTCTGTGAGCTTTGTCACTTCCGCGACCTTCTTCAAGCTTACCCAATCGTCTGCCTCCTGCAAGCAATCAATGATCTTTTTCGCACGCTCAAGCAAAATGTCCACAATCATTCACCTCCCAAGAAGTCTTCCACAGCGCAAGCTTTCCGTTTATCACGCTGATTCTTGGCATAAGTGTTCTGTGTAGCTTCCATCTGAATTCCTCTGGCACCTTCCTTGTTTACCCTGATCTTTCCAACAACATCGCAGAGTCCGCAGATATTATCTACGATCTTTGCGGATACTTTCGGATACGAGCGAGTATAATAGCTGCCATCCGGGTTCTGATAGTTCTCGTTGGTCTCCCATGCGGTCAAATAGATATTTACCCCCAACGACTTCAGAAAGCGCAATGTGTTCACAAGCTTAAACTGCATGTACTGGTAGTCAGCCTGAGCGGGTACGCCCTTGTTCTTTCCCTTGCTTCCCAAATCGGAAAGAATGCACCTCTCAAGCTCTGAAAGATTGTCTACGCATATATTTTCATAATCCAAATTTCCGTCTTCCTTCAGCTGCTTCAGGAGCTTCAGTTTTTCCTCCCAATCATCCCATGTATTGATATTGTCGACTTCCCACACCTCAATGCGATCAAAATCATGAACAACTTCATTCTTACTCATTGTAGGAATAAACGTACGGTCAATATCAAGTATGAGCGTCTTTCCTTTGCTCTGCTCTCCAATAATTCCGATGAAAGTAGACTTTCCTACACCGGGCGCACAGTAGGCAAGGCATGTGATCGGTCGTTTTTCCTTGACTGCTTCAGATAACTTGATCATGTTCTATCCCCTTTCTTGAATCCAACATATTCCATCTGTGGATCATAGTTCCTGCAAATCCCCATGTATTCGCATGGTCTGTTCCATTTCATGCAATGAGAAGGAACACGATAGAAGAAGTCACAATCATGAATCTCTTTGGCCATTCGCCTGATATCCTGATCAAACTCCGCGATTTCTTCAGGACTCCGGTATACATCAATGGTTCCGATCTTCAGTTCAGTATCAGTATCGTACCATTCAAGGCACCTCATTCTGAAATCATCTTCGTCCTCGTCTTTCTTCAGGCGAATAGTCGGAGTCTTGCAGACTGTATACAGAATGTTATTCACTCCATAAGCCCACATATAAGTCAGGATTTGCTCGTCATTCTGCAACCCAGCGATATACGCCTCATCCAAATCCCCTGAAGTGGTCTTATGTTCGATCAATCGCCCATCAGCAAGGCGCCCATCGCATCTCCCCACAATCGTGTCTCCATCAGGCAGTTCTTTATGAAACCATTCCTCGACTGCCTCAACCTTGCCAATCTGCGGCATGACATACTTTCTGAAAGCAAGAGCCATAGCATCCGTTTTCGGATCATCAAGCTCAAAAACCTGATCGGAAAGCAGCAGCTCCACTTTCTCGTGATAGGACTTTCCACGCTCAAGCACGTCAGCGGACTGGACTGGAATCACATTTTCAATGTACTTCAGCTCATACTTGCGTCTGCACGCCTTGAAACACTGGATGCCCGAATTACTTAGTCTCATCCAGACCCTCCAAATATTTGTTCAGCTCATTCAGCTTATCCAGAAGAAAGTCAATAAATCCATCAGATTTCTTCTCAATCGCCTTCCGTGCGGTCTCACGCATTTTTGTCATTTCTTCAGAAGTGCAGTTAAAGATAATCCCACTGTCAAAGCCTGCCAGGAATGTGAGCTTGAATACCTCGGCAGCTTTTTCGTCCTGCTCTTTCATTCCATCAATCAGCGCATGAAAAACCTGCGTCAAATCAGAGCAAATCTCCGCACCGTTCCCCGAAGCAATAACCTTTACTTTGTTACTGTCCTTGCTGATATCCACATTAAGCATCTGTTTCGTCCTCCTTCAAAATCATTTCAATTTTTGTTACGGTCAACTGTGTAGGCTTTCGCTTTCCGGTCTCAATCGTATTGATGGTCATCACATTCACCTGACACTTGTTCGCAAAATCTTCCTGCGACATATTGTGTCTCGCTCGATAGTTCAGGATTCGTTCCTTTAGACTCATGTCATCACCTCCTTTCTGTGCCATTGTAGCATATCATTCAGTATAAATCAACCCCCATTCGTATTAATTTTATGTAGTATATTCATACATTTCCTATTATTATATAGCGAAAAGAAAATAATATATAATAATAAGGAAAATGTATGAATATCCTACATTGTCCTACATCAACCTTTCAGCAGCAGTCCATATTCTTCGTAATATTTATTCTGACGCTCGCTGGAATCATCGAGCCACTTTCCGTCAATCTTCGTCTGATCGAAAAGGTCTCGCCTCGGTGTGGTTGCAACTTCCTTGCCATTGCCCCACTTAATTACATTGAAAGTCTGATACCCATCTTCAGAGCACAGCGCTGAAATTCGGGAATAGTCAGGGAATGCTTCCTTTGTAGCCTCTGCCAATTCGTCAAGCAGTCTGTGAATTCTTTCAATCTTGTCCATAGTGTCCTCCTATTAAGTGTATTTATGCGGATCGCTCCACCATGGAGCGAAAGCAAACGGAATCTCGTACCAGAGCGTGTGATCAATCGCTGAATGGAAGGTTGTCACCAGATGGCGATACTTATACCTTTCAATTACGCGACTTGTTGCTTTCGTGACCTTGCATTGCAAGTCAGAAGTCCAGTTTCCACGCTGGTTTTCAGAAGTCACCTTTACGATCTCGTCATACAGTTCGTTAGGCGTTTCAATAGGGTTTTGCAAATTTCCAATCATTTCCGATCCCCCAATCCATTCTTTTTACGTCCCAACCTTCATAGGCGATGTTATCAGGATTTTTCGTTATCTGATACTCATCTTCTCCGATCTTCACGTATCGGCCATTGCTTGTGAGTGTCCCTCCGAATTGATTTGCAACCAGCTGTCTGACTTTGCGTTCCGAATTCTTCAGACTGACTCCTATCAGGAATCGCACAATCTCGTCTCTCATACTCGTCCTTTCTCTGGGTAGATTTCAAGCTCACCGCTCGTGTCGTTCATAATGATTTCGGCGCACTCTTCTTCGGTTCCTTTGAAAATGATTTCTCCGTTATGCACTACATAATACTTCATGGTTCTGTGACCTCCTTTTCTGATTGATCTCTCGATCTGTCTGTATTGTACCACTTTAATTAATAGTCGTCAATACTTTTTCAGAAAGAAATATAAAACTTTTCTCGGGCCTGTTTGCAACTTCTTTTCAATCATTCACATATGCCTCCCATTGGCTCAAAAATGGCTCCAGAATCGCTTCTGGAGCCAGAATCGAATATTTATCAGTATCTTCCCCACAATGCCCTGAATTTCCATTCGGCCTTGATTCTGTAAATATCATCATCTGAAAGACTCTTTAATTTGCCATTGTCCGAATTGCAGATGAAAAGACTGCCTACCAGCATTGGTTTGTATGTTTCCTCATTCAGCATACTTATAGGAGAGTCTTCGTTATACAGTCCTTCTTCATCGAACACGATATCGTATGTGACTCCACTGATCTTTCTCTGGACAATGTCTATCATGCTGCATCCCAATGTATCATAGTATGTTTCCAGTTTGTCTTCCAGATCGACTTCTTTGATTGTGCCATCCTTAATCAAAATCCCATGTATCATTTCTGTCCCTCCCCATCAATCAATTCAGCAAAGGCTTTCCGCATCTCTCGTGCTATCCGCTTCTCATCTTCACTCAAAGGACTCTTTATCCCATTCACATCAATGTATGGATTCCTTTTTAAGCTCTTCACCAAGTGTCCATTCAGAAAAATCTTTCCACTCGGAATCTGAATCTGCATGTCCATTTTAGCCCTCCGTCATATCAATCAAGTCTACGTATTCGGAAATGATTTCCAGTGCTTCTTCATAGCTGTGACAGTTATGTACTCGGATTCCCATCTGGACAGCATCCTGCATACGTCCGTCAATTCTCAACACCTGCTGAGCCTTGCCAAGAATGAAAAAGATATTCCCTGACTGACCATTTCTGTCAAATACAACCCCGCTCATTGTTCTCCCTCCAATCTCAAGGCAGGATATAGGCAATCACATAGCCCTTGTAATCTTTCGGAGCCTTTGCCTTGATCTGCTCCCGGACTTGCTTCTTGGCTTCAGTCAGAGTTCCGTAAGCCCAGAATTCGTAGCCCTCACATTCAAATCCCCAATATCCGTATCCGCCCTTCGGGTTCCTTCCGTACTCCCTGATGTACTTGCTGTTGCTGAATTCAATCTTCATGGATCATGTCCTCCCATTCTCTTTCTGAGCTTTCCCTCAAGCTCTGTAAGTATTGTACCACCGATATTAAGAGAAGTCAATAACTTTTTATAAAAATTTATAA
>Ga0247611_10007091_pt1 | contig 14199 bp, 12 predicted proteins | sample 177DNAGHGhighgp2_FD_192422 | JGI IMG/M metagenome (GOLD analysis project Ga0247611, IMG submission 192422) | Sheep rumen microbial communities from Palmerston North, Manawatu-Wanganui, New Zealand - 1770 DNA GHGhigh gp2 | ecosystem: Host-associated > Mammals > Digestive system > Stomach > Rumen...
ACTCCTTCATCACGTCTCTAAACTCCTGTTCAGTATTGTTTTCTGCCATTTCAATCTGAATATTTTAACTATATAAGCTTATATCGGGTGCAAAGGTACGAAATTAAATGCAAATAGCAGAATTTCATCCGTCTATTTTTCCTTTTTCATCTTTAGATGAATCATTCTGACAACGCCGCACAATGCTTCATAGCGTGCTTGGAGCGAGTCGCGCCTGACACTAAGCCTGTTGCGCTTGTAGATGTTTGTCTCATGTTCCACCGCTATTGAGGTGGCACGAAGGGCAGAATCGGTCAGCCCGATATCTTTTTGCGCCATTTTCAAAGAGGCGTTTTGCCAGATGACAAGTGCCTTCTTCCTTTCCTCGATAGCCCGAGGATGATGAGCGCGAAGTAATTCGATTGAATCAAGTGCAGCACTGTAAAGTCCCTTTTCATAGAGGGTCTCGATTTTTGAAAGCAATGTTTTTGCTTCGTCATTCTTTGGTTGGGAGCATGCAATGAGCAGCATCACCATTAACACGATATAGACAGCCTTTCTCATACGCTGGCAAAAATACGAAAAAAAATGTGGAATCTTTGCTGATGAGGAATAATTTTGGTACTTTTGCATCATGAAGTTTTATACCGATGCCGAATTGGCGGTAATTTTAGATAAGAAACATATTTTCAGACAGATTTCTCAGGTAATTGATTCTCTTGGGGTAGACGGTTATGTGGTCGGAGGATATGTCCGCGATATTTTTTTAGAAAGGCCCAGTAACGATATTGATGTTGTGATCGTCTCTGCCAATCCTACTGACTGGGAAGTCGGATGTGGCATCAAGGTTGCTACGGAATTGTCATCACAGCTGGGCAAGAAGGCTCATTTGTCAGTCTTTCGTAACTTTGGGACCGCCCAGGTGAAATATTGCGGTTCCGAGATAGAATTTGTGGGAGCACGAAGGGAAAGCTATAGTCATGACTCGAGAAAGCCGATAGTGGAAAACGGGACGTTAGAAGATGATCAGAACCGTCGGGACTTCACTATCAACGCAATGGCTATCTGTCTGAATGACAATCGTTTCGGAGAATTGGTTGATCCTTTTGACGGGCTTCGGGATATGGAAGAGCGAACGATAGCAACACCCTTAGATCCCGACATCACCTTCAGCGATGATCCGTTGCGCATGATGCGTTGCGTCCGCTTTGCCACCCAGCTCAATTTTCAGATTGAACCGTTGACTTTTGATGCCTTGTGTAATAATTCCGAACGCCTGAAGATTATCAGCGGGGAGCGTATAGCCGATGAGTTTAACAAGATAATGCTATGTCCCCATCCCAGTTGTGGAATTGTTGATCTATACCGTTCGGGCTTGCTTCAGATGATTCTTCCAGAGCTGGTTCAGCTGGATCTCGTTGAAACCTATAATGGCCGTGCTCATAAGAATAATTTCTACCATACTCTTGAAGTGCTTGAGAATGTTGTAAAGGCTCAGCAGGAAGCGGCTCTTCCGTTGGCAGACGACAAAGTGCTATGGCTTCGCTGGGCTGCTCTGTTGCACGACATTGGCAAGCCGAAGAGTAAGCGCTGGGAACCGCAGACGGGGTGGACATTCCATAATCATAATTTTATTGGCGCAAAGATGGTTCCCCAGATATTCCGAAGGATGAAGCTTCCATTGGATACCAAGATGAAGTATGTCCAGAAACTCGTGGATCTTCACATGCGCCCTATTGCCATTGCAGATGAAGAGGTGACGGACAGTGCCGTGCGGCGTCTGCTGAATGATGCGGGCGATGATGTCGACGACTTGATGATACTCTGTGAGGCCGATATCACCAGTAAGAATGTTGCGCGTAAGCAACGCTTTCTTGACAACTTTAAGATGGTCAGAGAGAAGATTGCAGACCTGAAAGAGCGCGATTATAAACGGTTGTTACAGCCCGTCATCGACGGTAATGAAATCATGGAGATGTTTGGACTGACCCCATGTCGTGAGGTGGGAGTGTTGAAGAAAACGCTCAAAGACGCGGTATTGGACAATCGTGTCCCAAACGAGCGGGAGCCTTTGTTGCAATTACTGATTGAGACCGCCGGTAACATGGGATTAGAACAAAGACAGTCCGACCGATAATTATTGTTAAAAAGCATTCTTATAAGATGTAGGTTCATCAAATAATTCGTAATTTTGCAGAATGGAAAAACCGAAAAGGGAGAATAAGTTTCCATGAGCATGTATTAGGATAGAATATAATTATAAATATAGAAATAGGTATGAAGATTAAAAGCGTTTTGTTTGTTGTCGTGGCTGCTCTCGTAGTATCGTGTGGCGGTAAAGGTGGTGGCCGGCCAAATTTTGGAGACAATGAGTATCCTGTTCGTACGGTAGGAACAGCAGATGCCGCAATGCAGACTACTTATCCTGCGACCATTAAAGGTGTGCAAGATGTTGAGATTCGTCCGAAAGTTTCAGGTTTCATTACTCGCGTATGTGTACGTGAAGGACAGAATGTGGGAGCCGGTCAGTTGTTGTTTGTCATCGACAATGTCACTTATCAGGCTACGGTCCGTCAGGCTCAGGCTTCGGTAAACACAGCTAAGGCTCAGTTGAACACGGCGAAACTGACCTATGACAATAATCAAAAACTTTTCGACCAGAACGTGATCGGTGAATATGAGCTTTCTACGGCGAAGAACTCGTATGAGACAGCTCAGGCCGCCCTTGCCCAGGCTCAGGCCGCCCTTGCCTCTGCAAAGGAGACTCTTAGCTTCTGCTATGTTAAGAGTCCGGCATCTGGCGTTGTCGGTTCTATCCCCTACAAGGTAGGTGCGCTTGTGAGCGGTTCAAGTGTTCAGCCATTGACCACCGTCTCAAACATTCGTTCAATGGAAGTTTATTTCTCAATGACGGAAAAGCAGATCCTGGACATGACCAAGACATCCGGCTCTGCCCAGGCAGCTATCTCCCAGATGCCTCCTGTGAAGCTCCAGTTGGCTGACGGTTCACTCTACAATCATCCTGGAAAGGTGACTAAGATGAGCGGTGTTATTGATCCGGCTACCGGTTCAGTACAGATGATCGCTGTGTTCCTGAATCCTGAGCGCTTGCTTAAGAGTGGTGGCTCTGGTGCGATTGTTGTTCCTTATGTAAGTACCAACTCTGTCATCATTCCTCAGAGCTGCGTATCTGAGATACAGGATAAGAAGTTTGTATATACTGTTGGAAAGGATAATAAGGTTAAGTTTACTGAGATAACCGTTGATCCTCAGAACGACGGAAACAACTATGTTGTCGTTTCTGGCCTGACCGCCGGTGACCGTTACGTTACAAACGGTATTACAAAACTGAATGACGGTATGGAAATCAAGCCCATCACAGAGGCTCAATACCAGAAGAAGATTCAAGAAGCAACAAAACTTAGTGAGAGTGGCTCTGCTAAAGGCTTTGTAGAGGCCATGACCGGAAAGAAATAAAACAAGAGGAGATTATGACTTTTACGACATTCATAAAACGTCCAGTACTCTCAACGGTGATTTCCATTGTCATCGTGTTGTTGGGTTTTATTGGACTTGCCACACTGCCTATTGAGCAGTATCCGGATATAGCTCCGCCAACCGTTGTGGTCTTCACGAGCTATCCTGGAGCTGATGCAGAAACCGTGAAGAACTCTGTGCTCGCCCCGCTGGAGGAAAGCATCAACGGTGTAGAAGGAATGGATTACCTTTCTTCATCTGCCTCTTCTGGTTCCGCCAGCATTCAGGTGCTGTTCCGTCAGGGAATGAATCCTGACATGTGTGCTGTAAACGTGCAGAACCGTGTTCAGCAGGCTCAGTCCTTGCTTCCTGCTGAGGTGACACGTATCGGTGTGACCGTAATGAAGCGTCAGACTTCTCAGGTGATGATGTTCACCCTGACATCCGACGGACGATATGATGACGAATTCCTGACAAACTATTCGAATATCAATATCATTCCTGCTATTAAGCGTATTCAGGGTGTAGGTGACGTTCAGAGTCCTGGTGTGAAGACATACTCCATGCGTATCTGGCTGAAGCCGGATGTCATGAAGCAGTATAATCTGATGCCTTCGGATATTGCAGGTGTACTTTCTGAACAGAACATTGAAGCAGCTCCCGGTACTTTCGGTGAGCGGTCGAAGGTGGCTTATGAGTATACCATGCGTTATACTGGTCGTCTGAAGACGGAAGAAGAGTTCGGTAACATCGTTATCTCAAGTGATGCTAACGGCCAGACTCTGAAGCTGAAAGACGTGGCAAAGATTGAACTGGGTGGATTACAGTACTCTGTGTCCATGAAGAACAACAATATCCCGTCGGTAATGGGTATGGTGCAGCAGATTGCCGGTTCTAATGCCAACGAGATTGCCAAGAACGTAAAGAAAGAACTTGAAGAGCAGGCAAAGTTGTTCCCGCCGGGAATGTTCTATAAGATTAACTATGATGTTACCGAGTTCCTATATGCGTCAATCGAAGAGGTGGTCTTCACCCTTATCATGACGCTTATCCTCGTCTTCCTCGTCGTTTATATCTTCTTGCAGGACTGGCGTTCAACTCTTATCCCGCTGATTGCCGTTCCAGTATCACTGATTGGTACATTCTTCTTCCTGAAGGTATTCGGATTCTCCATCAATTTGCTTGTGCTTTCTGCCTTGCTATTGGCTATTGCCATTGTGGTGGACGATGCCATTGTGGTTGTAGAAGCCGTTCATGCTAAGTTGGATCAGGGCTATAAGAGCACGTTGACCGCTTCTATTGATGCGATGAATGAGATCTCTGGTGCCATTATCTCTATCACTCTTGTGATGGCTTCGGTGTTTATTCCAGTGTCGTTCATTGGTGGTACGAGTGGTACATTCTATCGTGAGTTCGGTGTTACGATGGCGGTCAGCATCTTTATCTCGGCGCTTAATGCGTTGACGTTGTCTCCAGCCTTGTGTGCCATCTTCCTGAAGCCGAAGGACGAACATGGCGAAGACCGTAAGATGTCTTACATTGACCGCTTCCATGCTTCATTTAATACTTCATACGAGAAAGTATTGGGTAAGTACAAGAAGAGTGTCGAGAAGCTGGTTAAGCGTCCGATGCTGATCGGTATTGCCGTGCTGATAGGAATCATTGTCCTTGTTGTAACGATGAAGACAACCAAGACGGGACTTGTTCCAGATGAGGATACGGGTACATTGTTCTGTACTATATCAATGCCCCCGGCAACATCTGTTGACCGTACCAAGAAAGTTATAGATCAGGTTGACTCCATGCTGGCTGCTAATCCTGCCATTCAAAGCCGTGAGCAGATTCAGGGATATAACTTTATTGCCGGTGCCGGTTCCGACCAGGCTACCTTTATTATAAAGTTGAAGCCATTCTCTGAGCGCCAGAAAGGTTTCTGGTGGAAGCTCTCAGGTTTATGGCAGGGCGATGGATTCTACCGTTTCCTGATTAATCCGTATGATGCAACGTCTGTGTTAGGATTGATCTATAAGCAGACGGCAGAGATTAAGGATGCTCAGGTTCTCGCCTTTGCGCCTCCAATGATTCCCGGATTCTCTGCCAATAGCGGTGTCTCACTTGTTATGCAGGACCGTACAGGTGGTACGCTGACAAAGTTCTTCGGAATCGTAAAGGACTATATCGCCGAGCTGAACAAACGTCCGGAAATACAGATGGCTATGACCTCCTATAACCCGAACTATCCTCAGTATATGATTCATGTGGATGTAGCCAAGTGTAAGCAGGCAGGCATCTCGCCGTCGGTTATCCTTACGACTTTGCAGGGCTATTATGGCGGACTTTATGCTTCTAACTTCAATGCCTACGGTAAACTCTACCGTGTGATGGTGCAGGGCTCGCCAGAGACTCGTATGACCCCGGAGAGCCTGAATAGTGTCTATGTCCGTACACCTCATGGAATGTCACCGATACAGGAGTTCTGTAATCTCGAGCGCGTTTATGGACCTTCAAACATCAACCGATTCAACCTGTTCACATCTATCAATGTGACGGCAACGGTTGCTGACGGCTATTCTACAGGTGAGGCGATTAAGGCTGTACAGGAAGTTGCAGCAGACTTCCTTCCCCAGGGATATACTTACGACTATTCTGGTCTTACACGTTCTGAGGCGTCGTCGAGCAATTCAACGGCATTGATCTTCGTGCTCTGCTTTCTCTTTATCTACCTCATCCTGTCTGCCCAGTACGAGAGTTATATCCTGCCTCTGGTCGTTGTGCTCTCCGTGCCGTTCGGACTTGCCGGCGCATTTGGATTTACTCAGCTGTTCGGCCATTCCAATGACATTTACATGCAGATATCATTGATCATGCTGATTGGTCTGTTGGCTAAGAATGCTATTCTGATTGTGCAGTTTGCCCTTGAGCGTCGTGAACTTGGTATGGCTATTTCATGGTCTGCCGTGCTTGGATCGGCCGCCCGTCTTCGTCCTATCCTCATGACGTCACTGGCTATGATTATCGGTCTGCTCCCGATGATGTTTGCATCAGGCGTAGGAAAGAATGGTAACCAGACGCTTGGTGCGGCAGCTGTTGGTGGTATGTTGATTGGTACATTGTGCCAGCTCTTTGTGGTTCCGACTTTGTTTGTAATATTCCAGAGTCTGCAGGAGAAGTTCAGACCGCTCGTCTTTGAGGATGAAATCAACGAAGAGGCTGCTGCTGAACTTGAACAATATGCTCATGGTAAACATGTTGATTTTGAAATTCAGAGATAATATGAAGAAGATAAATATTGTGCTCATTGCCCTTGCTGCCGTCGTGTTGACGGGCTGTAAGAGCCTTTACGGAAAGTATGAGCGTCCGGATGTGAAGGCAGACGGATTGTTCCGCGACCCAATATCAGTGATGGACACCTTGGCAGTCAATGATACATTAAGCTTTGGCAAGATGCCGTGGAAACAGGTGTTCACCGATCCGTTGCTGCAAGGTATTATCGAGAAGACTCTGGAGAACAATGTTGACCTGCTGAATGCGGCATTGAACGTGAAGATGGTTGAAGAGCAGTTGAAGGTGGCAAAGCTTGCTTTCCTTCCCTCTGTTGCCGTTACTCCTCAAGGAACAATCTCTTCGTTTAACGGCAATCCGGCGACGAAGTCCTATTCTCTGCCCGTGACTGCTTCCTGGAATGTAGATCTGTTTGGCCAGCTGCTCAATGAGAAGCGTGGTACGCAAATGCTGCTGCTGCAAACGAAAGATTATCAGACGGTAGTGAAAACCAATATTATCTCTGGAGTTGCAAACCTTTATTACACCTTGCTCATGCTTGACCGTCAGGTGGAGATTCTTGACGAGATGACCGACCTGACAAAGCAGACGTGGGATCGTATGAAACTGCTCAAAGAGACGCGTATTGGCTATCGCTCAACGGCTGTTCAAAGTGCCGAGGCAAGCTATCTTTCCGTACAGACCCAGTCTGTTGATATGAAACGGCAGATTCGTGAAGTGGAGAACTCCCTTACGCTGCTCATGGGCGAGCCTGCTCATGCCATCGCTCGTGGTAAGCTTGAGAATCAGAGCCTGCCTACTAATCTGCAGACAGGTGTCGGCATTCAGCTTTTGCAGAATCGTGCAGACGTACATGCGGCAGAGTTGGATTTGGCCCAGTGCTTCTATGATGTGAACATTGCCCGAAGCCGCTTCTATCCTCAGCTGACAATCTCAGGTACAGGCGCATTTACGAATAACAATGGACTCGTTAACCCGGGTAAGATTCTTCTTTCTGCCGTTGGAAGTCTGGTGCAGCCCGTTTTCCAGCACGGACAGATCGTTGCCGGACTGAAGGTTGCCAAGATGCAATACGAGCAGTCTTATAATAAGTGGCAGAATGCCATTCTGAAAGCTGGTAATGAGGTCAGCAATGCACTGGTGCAATACAATGCCTCTGCCGAAAAGAGTGAGATTGAAGCAAGACGCATTGAAGTCCTCCGTAAGAATGTGGAAGAGACCAAGACGTTGATGGCAAGTTCTGCCAATACTACTTATCTGGAGGTGATTCAGGCACAAAGCGGTCTGCTCAATGCCGAGATCTCCAAGGTGACCGACGACTTTGCAAAGATGCAGGCTGTCGTCAATCTCTATCAGGCTCTTGGTGGAGGAGCGAATTAATGGAAAATTGATAACTGACAACTGATAATATAATAATATGGCAAGTGTAATAAGTCCAAGAGCTGAGATCAGTCCAAAGGCTAAGATTGGAGATAATTGCAAGATATTCCCCTTTGTGTATATCGAGGATGATGTTGTCATCGGCGACAACTGCATCATCTTCCCTTTTGTAAGTATTCTTAATGGTACTCGCATGGGGGCTCGTAACAAGGTGCATCAGGGATCTGTACTTGCTGCTTTACCTCAGGATTTCAATTTCTGTGGAGAAAAGTCTGAACTGATTATTGGTGAGAATAATATTATCCGTGAAAATGTGGTCATCAATCGTGCAACGCATGCGGGATGTCGGACGGTTATTGGCAACGACAACTTCCTGATGGAGGGTGCACATATAAGTCATGATACCAAGATTGGTGACAGTTGTGTAATAGGATATGGTACGAAGATTGCCGGTGATTGCGAGATCGGTAATGGCGTGATTTTCTCTTCCAGTGTGATTGAAAATGCGAAGACACGAGTGGGGGAGGGGGCTATGATTCAGGCTGGAACAACCTTCTCAAAAGACGTTCCTCCCTATATTGTTGTAGGAGGGAAACCCGTTGGCTATAATGGTCCTAATAACGTGATGATGACCAATTATGGGATTACTGAAAAAGTGCAGAAGCATATTGCCAATGCCTACCGACTGGTGTTTAACGGTCAGAACAGTGTCTTTGATGCTGTCCTTCAAATTAAGGATCAGGTTCCTGACAGTCCCGAAATCAGGAATATCATCTCATTCCTTCGTTCTACACAATTAGGTATCATCGGAAAGAGTATGAATTAGTTTTATACAGTTAAATTACAGTTATATTTTAAATTTAAGATTAGTTAATAGTTTTTTGATGCCTGTGAAGGTTACTAGTTTACGGGAACAGCTGATGTGAATCATTTGTTCCCGTCTTGTTTTATGATTGCGTCACAACGTCCCACGTCCCATCGTCCCATTAAGGTACTCTTATGATAAGGATAAACAGAGAGTTGGATTTTACTATATATATTAAATTAAATTATATTATATTATATTATATTATATTATATAGTAATCATATAATCCCCAATATTTTCTCTTTTGCACCCTACTTAATGGGACGATGGGACGCGGGACGTTTTCTGAAACGGTTGACTCTTCATGCAGATGGTTTGTTTCAGGTTTCTAATCCTGCACGAATCCAATTTTGCGGTGTGGTCGTTGTCGTGGCTCCTTGGCCTGCAGCTCCGCAAGGGCTGTGCTGATGGCGTCAAGTTGGGCGCGAGTACTCTCGTTAATGTCGTTTTGGTCGTGGAGAATGTCGTCCATAGTGTTTGGCTTAAGATTACGTGTGCAAAGATACAAATAATGTGCGACAAACGATATGTTTGCACGGGGTAAATGTATTGTTTAGGGAATGCAAATTAACTCCTAAACGCACTAACTACTATCTACAGACTACTAACTTCTGATGACCGAATATGATTTCTAATAAACGTAAGGAGCCAATTAATAACTTGCTGAGCAGGGGATGCCGGCAGCGATTACCCTGTCTCGGATGGAATCTAATTGTTGCGGTGTTGCTTTTAATAACCCGCTTGTGGGCGTTTCCCGGTCAATCGTGTAGATCATGACCTGTCCCGGGGCAATTCTCTTTACGGCATCGAGCCACGGCTTGACGTATTCTTCCCCAGTGTTATCAACACTCTCCGGGTGTAATCCTCCTGTCGTTCCCTTCATGAACATCGTCTGGATGATGACGTGACCTTTGAAACGGATTAATTGTTCAATGACTCTTTCTATATTAAAGGACGGCTGATTGGGACGGTCTACTTTACGGATATACGTCATGTCAACGGTATCAAGCTTCTGAATGTTGTTGTCTACTAATAAGAGCGCCTGGAAAACCTGTTCCCGATGAATCATAGTAGCATTGCTGAGCACACTTACTTTTGCATCAGGCGCATATTTGTCGCGCAAGGCAACGGTGTCACTGATTATCTCAGGAAAAGCAGGGTGAGCTGTCGGCTCGCCATTCCCCGCAAACGTCAGAACGTCGGGTAGTTGTCCTGCTGCTGTCATTTTAATCAGTTGTCGTTCCAAGGCTTCGGCAACCTCCGTGCGGGTAGGGCGGGGGAGCTTAGGCTTGTAGTCGGCATTGAATCCACATTCACAATAGATACAGTCGAAGGTGCATATTTTCCCGTCAGAAGGCATCAAGTTGATTCCTAATGAGATGCCCAGTCTTCTGCTATGTACTGGTCCGAAGATGGGAGAAGGATAGATTATAGTACTCATAATAGTCGGCAAAGTTATGATTTTTTTTCCAAATTAAAAATAAATCTTAATTTTTTTTGCGGTCTGTACACTTTAACGTACCTTTGCATGGAAATTTGGTGTAATATGTCCTTATAGAAATGGGAAAAAAACGCAAGACAGCCCGCAGTCGTTCAGGATTGCAGGCATTTACTTTGTGCATTAGTACGGCGATGGTGCTAATTTTGTTGGGATTAGTAGTCTTCACGGTGCTGACAGGCCGTAATCTTTCATCTTACATGAAAGAGAGCCTTGTCGTAACGATGATGCTTGATCAGGATATGACCAACACGGAAGCGATGCAGATGTGTAAGAAGCTGCAGGCACGTCCCTATATCAATAACATGCGGTATGTGAGTAAGGAGCAGGCATTGAAGGATGGAATAGAGGCGATGGGAGCAGACCCTACGGAGTTTGCCGAGGCTAATCCCTTCCTTTCGTCTGTCGAGCTGACGTTGAGCGCCGACTATGCCAATACCGACTCTTTGAAGTGGATTGCCAAGGAGCTCAAAGCCTTTCCTAAAGTCAAGGAGATCACATATCCCGAAGACCTTATTGATGCTGTGAATAAGAATATCGCAAAGATCAGTCTGGTGTTGTTAGTTCTGGCAGTCTTATTGACCTTCGTGTCGTTCTCCTTGATAAACAACACAGTACGCCTTGGCATCTATGCGCGTCGTTTCTCCATCCACACCATGAAGTTAGTCGGTGCCTCGTGGGGATTCATCCGCCGTCCCTTTGTCATGCAGGCTTTCTGGGTGGGTGTCGTTGCCGCGCTCATTGCTTGTACCGTGCTTGGGGCGTTCATCTATGCCTTGTATTACTATGAGCCCGAAATACTTAATGTGCTGAACTGGCAGGTACTGGCGATTACTGCAGCAGTTGTCCTCTTCTTCGGCATATTCATCACAACGCTCTGTGCGAATATCTCCGTAAATAAGTTCCTGAGGATGAAAGCAGGAGAGTTGTACAAGATTTAGAGTGTAGATATAATCAGATAATTCATGAGAAAAAATTTTGCCTTCGACAAGTTCAATTTTATCCTGTTGGCTGTCGGTATGTTGATTGTTATCATCGGTTTCGTTCTGATGAGTGGTGCAGGATCGAATGAGACTACGTTTAATGAGGACATCTTCAGTCCCATGCGTATCAAAGTGGCACCTGTCATCTGCTTTGTCGGCTTTATCTCGATGATTTATGCCATTATTCATAAGCCTAAAAGCGAATAAGAAATGGATTGGATAGAAACTATCATTATTGCCGTTGTTGAAGGATTGACGGAATTTCTTCCCGTTTCATCTACGGGACACATGATCATCACACAAAACCTGCTAGGACTGACACCCGAGAGTATGTCGGAAACCGATAAGGCATTTGTGCATGCGTTCACCTTTATTATTCAGTTTGGTGCCATCCTGTCGGTGGTATGCCTCTATTGGAAGCGTTTCTTCCAATTTGACAATACACCTGCACCTGCAGGGAGCGGCGTATTTGGGAAATTAAAACACAAGTTTTATTTCTACTGGCTGCTCATCGTTGGTGTGTTGCCAGCTGTCATCGTGGGACTGGCTGCCAAGAAGTCGGGCTTGCTCGACTGGCTGCTTGATAGTGTGGAGGTGGTTGCCGTCATGCTTGTGCTGGGTGGTGTGTTCATGCTGTTTTGTGACAAGCTGTTCAATAAGGGCAACGATGCAACAAGAGTCAATGAGAAGCGGGCATTCAACATCGGTCTGTACCAGTGTATATCTGTTATTCCCGGGGTGTCACGTTCGATGGCAACCATTGTCGGAGGAATGACGCAGGGTCTCACCCGCAAGAGAGCTGCCGAGTTCTCTTTCTTCCTCGCCGTTCCTACCATGGCTGGAGCAACATTACTCGACCTGCTCGACCTGTTGAAGGAAGACACGGCTTGGGCTACCAGTCACAATATAGCCATGCTGGTGCTGGGTTGCGTTGTCGCTTTCTTTGTGGCACTCTTCGCCATGAAGTGGTTTGTGTCATTCTTGACGAAATACGGTTTCAAGGCTTTCGGTTACTATCGCATCGTAGTGGGGGCAATCATCATTGCCTTGCTGCTGACCGGACATTCACTTGTAATGGTAGACTAAATGAATTTTCAGGAAGGAGCCATATTTGCCATCGACAAACCCTACCGCATGTCAAGCTTCGGTGCCTTGGCACATGTGCGCTATCTTATTTCAAAGAAAGTAGGAGTAAAGCGTGTCAAGACCGGCCATGCAGGAACACTTGACCCGCTTGCTACGGGTGTGCTCATCATCTGTACGGGGAAGTGTACGAAGCAGATAGAGCAGTTGCAGGGTCAGACAAAAGAATACACGGCAACATTGCAGCTGGGTGCCACCACGGCCAGTTACGACCGTGAGCATACGGTAAATCAGACCTTCCCGACGAAACATATCACCCTTGAACTTATCCAGCGCACACTGGCCCAGTTTGAGGGAAACATCATGCAGGTGCCCCCTGTCTATTCGGCTTGCATGGTTGATGGTCACAGGGCATACAAGATGGCACGCCGCGGCGATGAAGTGCAGCTGGCTCCCAAGCCCGTGCGTATAGACGAAATAGAGTTGCTCGAGTTTCATCCCGACACGATGCAGATGAGCATCCGCGTCGTCTGTGGTAAGGGTACTTACATCCGCTCTTTGGCTAGAGATATCGGCAGAGCTCTTGCCAGTGGTGCATTTCTCACTTCGTTGCGTCGCACACGTGTCGGAGACATCCGTGTAGAAGACAGCGTGTCGTTCGACCATTTCCAGGAATGGCTTGATGAACAAAGCGTTTAAGATAAAAATAGTGTCAGCATAAAATAATAATATGAAATTATCACAGTTCAAGTTTAAATTGCCAGAGGAGCTGATAGCACTCTATCCGCACAGTTTGTATCGTGAGTTTGAAACTGAAGATGGTGGAAAGGAAACATTCCGCTTCACTCGTCGTGATGAGTGTAAGCTGATGGTCTTGCATCGTAAGTCACAGACAATAGATATGTATAAGCATGATGCTGAAGGGAATCCCATAGAAGGCGAGTATCTTGATTTCCGCAATGTCTTGGACTATTTTGATGAAGGCGACACTTTCATTTTCAATGATACAAAGGTGTTTCCTGCCCGTCTGTATGGAACAAAGGAAAAAACCGATGCAAAGATTGAAGTGTTTCTGCTCCGTGAACTGAACAAGGAGATGCGCCTGTGGGATGTACTGGTGGAACCCGCACGTAAGATCCGTATCGGCAACAAGCTTTTCTTTGACGAAAGTGGTACGATGGTGGCAGAAGTAATAGACAATACGACGAGTCGTGGCCGCACATTACGCTTCCTTTATGACTGTCCCCATGATGAGTTCAAACAAGAGCTATTTGCCTTAGGTGAGGCACCGCTTCCACGCTATGTCATCGACCGCCGTGAGAACCATCATGGTACTCCAGAGGACATGGAGGACTTCCAGTGTATCTTCGCCAAGAACGAGGGGGCAGTGACCGCCCCGGCTACAGGCTTGCATTTCAGTCGTGAGCTGATGAAACGCATGGAGATCCGAGGCATAAACTTTGCCTATGTCACCTTGCATTGCGGATTGGGTAATTTCCATGGCATTGAGGTGGAAGACCTGACAAAGCATAAGATGGATTCAGAGCAGATGTTCATTAGTTCTGAGGCTTGCGAGATTGTCAACAGGACAAAGAAGAGCGGGCATCATATTTGTGCCGTTGGTACCAGTGTGGTGAAGGCTACAGAGAC
>Ga0247611_10007092_pt1 | contig 14194 bp, 13 predicted proteins | sample 177DNAGHGhighgp2_FD_192422 | JGI IMG/M metagenome (GOLD analysis project Ga0247611, IMG submission 192422) | Sheep rumen microbial communities from Palmerston North, Manawatu-Wanganui, New Zealand - 1770 DNA GHGhigh gp2 | ecosystem: Host-associated > Mammals > Digestive system > Stomach > Rumen...
TATCTCCTCCATATTGGGGCGCATGTTGGAGCGATAAAACATTACAATGGCGGAATATAATCGCGGCGACTGATAAGACGCATCAAATGTCTGCTCAATGCGCTTCACCGTCTTCAGATTAGGATTGCCGGCATTAATGGTCATCTCGTCTGTCTGAATGGCGACATCGCTAAGTTGCGCCACCCTCGACGGATTCTGCGTGAAGTCGGCGGTATACCTAAAATTGAAGTTGCCCAAAGGATAAGAGAGCAAGAGCTTGGGGCGAAACATCCACTGATTGTAATGATGCGCCGACTGGCTGTAATATTGACGGCTGAAACCTAAGCCTAACTGATAGCGCAGACGGCTGAGCTTGCCGGCAAGCTGAGAGAAGAAATAGACATTGGAAATGTGCTCACGCGTGGTGATTGCCACATCGCCAAGGTAGACATTCTCAGCGTATTTCTGAAAATATTGCACTCCCGATGAAAAGGTAAATGGCTTCAGAGAGTTTTCATAAACTGCTTCTCCAGAGAGAGAATGAGCCATGCCATCAACGCTGTAAGAATAGACTTTGCCCAGTTCCGAACAGCGGTAGGCATAACGGCTGTCGATGCGTGTGCCCACAAGGTTGGCAGTGATATTCTCGTGCGCACCCAAACTGACATGGGTATACAAATCTATGGATGGCGATGAAGTGCGGTCGTGGGTGAGTTTATAGGTTTCATCTGTTTTATCAGCAACAAACAATTTGTTGATTATTCTGTCGCGCGGACTGTTTTCAAAAAAGCCTTGCAAAGTGGATTGAAACACATAGCGAGAGCTGTCGGCAAGGCTGTATCTAAGGCGAATATTATTGGTAGTGGCAGACATTGAGCTGCTGATGGTGTTGCTTTCCTTATGATAATTCGTGCCGTCGGCAAGCAGATAATCTGTTGAATTCTTCTCATTATAGCCATTAAAATGATTATGCTTGGCGGTATAGTCTACATCTAATTCGCTCTTACCGAAATTCCATCTGCCGTAGACATTGTGGTTGCCCGACTTTGCCGTAACAAACTGAGTGAGGTTCACTCCGCAGGCATACCCAGAAACAGCACGCTTCACTACAAAGTTTATCACGATACCCACGCCATCGCCATATCTCACACCGGGATTTTTAATGTATTCCACATATTTTACGCTTTTCATGTCAATGGCAAGCAAGTCTTGCTCAGTGGCAATAACGTCGTTTATGCGGAGCTGCACCGCGCCATAAACATCGGGCACGCTCACCGTGTGTTCCTGTGGTTTTACCGTAATGCCAGGCAGCGCCAATCTCGCAAGCAAAGCATATCCATCAGAAGAATGGCGAAGCTGATTAGCAGTAGGATATATGTTCTGTCCTTTTATGGTGTTCACGATTTTCGCGCCACGCACCTCCACTCCATCAAGAGTAATCTGCCTATCGATGGAGTCTGCAGGCTGAAAAGTTGCTTTACTTGGCGTGTTTTTAGTTTGGCTGCACACAGCTTCTGCCATGCACAGAAAGAGAAATAAGAATAAAGATGTTTTGCAATTCATTATATACATATATTTTGTTGTTTCCGCGAAAGTAGGAGCATTACGCGAAACGACAAAACATAGTATCTGACATTAGTCTGACTTTTCAACTGACACAATCTGTCATCGTTGAATATCAATGAATTACAAAAATGCTAAGAAATCAGTCGATAGCCTTTACCGCGCTCTAATTCTATACTTAAATCGGTGGCTTCGCCAAGCACTTTGCGCAATCTGCGCACAAGAGTGTAAAGAGATTCGGCGGCATTGTCCTTGCCATGCCATAATTTCTCGCATACATCGTGCTGAGAAATTTCATGACCATCGGCATGGAAAAGCAAGCTCATAAACTGGCGCTGCATCGGTGTGAACGCTATACGCTTTTTGCTTTTGTCATAAAAGAAACCATCACTGACAGACAAAGCCACATCACCCACAAAAATGAAATCGCCGAGTGCTTCCTGTCTTCTCCTAATCACAAGCACGGAGAAAGCGGCGGAAATCATTCCGACAATAAGCAACGAAAGGGAAAGACGCTGATCGGACATACGCACGACATCCCAAAATGAGCAGAGCGAATAACCTCTATAGATTTGCTCATTGTCACCTCGCTTCCATTTCTGCGCCTTGCTCTTCAAAACTCCATCATAGGAATTTTCATCAGCAACGGAGAAAGCAACAAACGATTTGTTTTTCAAAACATCAATAGTAAGATTTTGGCGGAACACACGGATAGTGTCGGGAGTGATTGCTTCGCTTTTCTTATGTTTTAGGGTTTCTGATAAAGCGAAATTCAAATCTCTCTCACACATCTGCGCACTACGGCTATAGCTTCCATAACCAGTGAAGCAGGCCATGAGTGTAAAAATACCGACAATAATAATTGGTATGCAACGCTGCTGTTTATCCATAACAATAAAAATTCAATTTAAGCCTAAAAACGAAGCAAAAGTAGTAAAAAGAAACATTTTTTAATGAAAAATTAGGTTAAATTTTGCTTTTATGATGCTTTTTTAGTATTTTTGCAGAAATATTAAACGAAAAGAAATTAGTGAGGAAGGTTTTCTACATACTTTTTATTGTAGGTTTGCTGTGCGTAGGATGCGAATTCAAACTCAGAAATGCTGACTTGGAAGAAAGTGAGCATGAGGTGGAAGTGGAACGCTACGACCGCATAGAAAGCCGCTATCTCACGACTGGCGATTTCGCCGCGTTGCAGCAAATGAGCACAGGATACCCTATGCAGACAAGAGCTCTTATAGAAGATGTGTTGCAGCTTGGCGATGTGAATGAGCCAAACATTAACAACACTTTTCTGAAATTCTATCAGGACTCTCTGCTGCAGGAGATTATATCAGACGTGCAGGTGCAATATGCCAAGATGGATGATATAAACGAAGAGCTTAGCAAGGCGTTCGGCAACTTGAAAGAGATTCTGCCAGAAGCTGAGACTCCGACGATATACGCACAGATAGGCGCGCTCACTCAAAGCATTGTGGTAGACGACAAGGCGGTGGGAATATGCCTCGACAAATATCTCGGCAAAGACTACCCTATATATAAAAGGTATTACACAGAGGAACAACGCCGACAGATGACGCGCGAATATATCGTGCCCGACTGCATCACATTTTATATTCTTAGCCTATGCCAGATAAAGAATATAGATAAGCTATCTACATTTCAGCGCGATATTCACATAGGCTGCATAATGTGGGTGGCAAACAAAACTTTGGGAAAGAAATTCTTTAAAACGCGATATGTGGATATCGTGGAAAAATATATGAAGCAGGAGAATCATCAGTCAATAAAGGAATTGCTTTACACTCCTGATTTCAAAGCATTAGAAAAACTGAAATAAAAAAAAATAACGGGAAAAGTCTAAGGAAGCCCAACACAACCTACGATAAAAAAAGAAGGTTGAGTTGGGCATTTTTATTTTTAGTAAGATTCTTCCGCGCTTGGGAACGCACCGCTCTTCACATCACGGCAATAATTGCCGACAGCGTCGGTGATAACTGTTTCCAAATCGGCATAACGACGGAGGAACTTAGGCTTGAAGCCATGGCTCATGCCAAGCATATCGGCATATACCAACACCTGACCATCGCAGCCATTGCCTGCGCCAATACCGATAGTAGGGCAAGAAACTTCTTCGCTCACACGCTTTGCCAATGCAGCCGGCACTTTCTCAAGCACGATGGCAAAACAACCGGCAGCCTCAAGAGCCTTTGCGTCGCTGATGAGTTTAGCTGCCTCTGCGTCTTCCTTTGCACGCAGACCATAACCGCCAAACTTATGTATGCTCTGTGGGGTCAAGCCAAGATGTCCGCATACAGGCACGCCTATATCTACCATGTGCTTAATCATAGGAGCAAGCTCTGCCCCACCCTCAATCTTTACGGCATCGGCTTCAGCTTCCTTGATGATGCGGATGGCATTGCGCACACCTTCTTCTTCAGAAACCTGATAGCTGCCGAAAGGCATATCACAGAGCACGAGTGCGCGATTTGTGGCACGAGCTACGCTGCGAGCATGATAAATCATCTGATCCATTGTGATAGGAATTGTGTTCTCATTGCCTGCCACTACATTGCTGGCTGAGTCGCCTATCAAAAGGCAGTCTACACCCGCGCGGTCGAGAATGCCTGCTGTTGTGAAATCGTAAGCAGTGAGCATTGTTATCTTCTCGCCCTCCTGCTTCATCTTGAGGAATGTCTTTGCTGTTACTTTCTTTTGATCTGTAGTTAAATATCCTGACATAACTTTATACTTTATGTGTTTTCTTACCAAACACTCATTATCTTCTTTCTTATCGCCAACACATTAATGAGCGACACTATGGCAAAAAGCCCTAAGCCGAGCAATAATGTAGGCATAATGCTTGATGAATCAAGCTCTGGGAAAAGATTCAGAATCACATCCATGTAGTAACCTCGGATGAAGAAAAGGATTACCATCGCTATAATCAGCACCGAGATATTAAGCCCTACGGTGAGAAGCTGATAAGGCAACGCTACATTGGAAGGACTATAGCCTATCAGCAACAGATTCTTCATCTTGTCGGCATTCTTCTGCACAAGCAGATAAATGCTTAGCATGAGTATATAGAAGCTCAACGCCGAAATCACTAATCCCACGACAAGCACCATGGATACAATCATCTTGAGGAAGAACATTGTCTTCTCGGCATTCAGTTTGTCGGCATCCACTTCGTAGCCTTTGCGGTCGATATACTGAGTAACCTGATCGTCGGCAGGATTGCCCACCTCGACAATAAGGCGCGTAGGAGCTTCTACATCTTCTGCGGAATACTGCTTGTTGCTCCAGTCCATAAACGACTGCGGCACAAGGATTGTGTTAAGGCGATTGCTGAATCCGATAACCTTTCCTTTGAAATTGCCGTCTTTGCCATTGCCATGAATGCGAAGTTGCATATCTATCAAGCCTGCCAAGCCATCACTTATTTTAGGCAGTGAGCGACTTTTGGCGAAGCCGAAATTATACATTGTAATATATGTGCGAGGCAAAATCACAGGCACTACATCGTCGCCCTCATGCCATTTCCAACCATCGAGAGGAGCGTCTACAAACTTATCGGGCACGCTCTCAAAAAAGAGTTCTGAATTGAGAATCTCTGTGCCCTGCACGCTCATTTCCGCATTCACACGGTAATTTGAGGAAGTAAACTTGCCTAAACTTTCCACGAATGCCTGCGACTCCATGTCGTCGATGTCGGCTGCCGAAAACTGGTCGGAACGTCCGCTGATGGTGGTCGCCGCGCCTACCTTTTTACTTATTATAAGATAGTCGGCTTTCATGAAGCTGTCGTTGGATGTAAATACAGGCACTACATCACGATAAAACTGATAGCCTAAAAGCACTATCAACATGCCAAACAGATTGGCAAAGAAAAAGCCTAAAAGCTGGGGTATGCTAACGTGTTGTCTGAGTAATTTCCAAACTAAATTCATAACTTTAATGTGTGCTGATAATCCAATGGCATGTGCTTGCCAATACTTGTTACGATAACGCCTGCACCTTGGCGTTTGGCTTCTTCCATCATTATCTCGCCCATTATACGCGAGCTGTTGTCGTCGAGATGGGATATAGGCTCATCGGCGAGGATGAAATCAAATGGCTGACACAAAGCACGCATCATTGCAACACGCTGTTGCTGCCCGAACGACATCAATCCCAACTTGCTGTTCACCTTATCGGGAATGCCAAGCACATCAAACCATTCCAAGATTTCCTTACGGGATTTAAAACCTGTAAGTTTGTTTTTAATCTCTATATTTTCCATTGCCGTAAGCTCAGGAAAGAGTTTCAGTTCCTGAAAAAGACAGCTTATCTTTTCACGACGTATTTTCACCCAGTCTTTTACGCTGAATGAGCGAGTATCTTTATCATCAAAGAGCACATTACCACTATGGTCGTGACGATAACCAAGAATATAGCTGCAAAAGGTGCTCTTACCTTTGCCGCTCTCCGCTTCGACAAGATATAGCTTGCCACGCTCAAGAGCGAAATTCTGATTCCAAACATCTGATTTCAAATCTGTGCGCTGAGCAAAAACCTCGGGCACAACATCCTGAAATATTATCTTTTCCATTATTTATGCCTTCTCCACAAAAAATGAGAAGGACTTTTCATTTTTATTTCAACGAATAAACAATTGTTTCTATATTGCCAAACATCGGACTAAGCATTGAAGTGACGGCTTTTGCTGCCTTGCTGTCGAACGCATTAAAATTAACGAGCATTACCATTTTCTTGCCTTTGATGTATTCCTGCAAATCTGCGGAAAGAGGCGTTGCCGAAGCGTGAAGCGACGCTACTGTTTCATCCGGATTGCTGCCACTATAAAATTGCATATCCGGCGAAACGGCAAAATAAAAAGAGTTGTCGGCACTCTGAAAATGGTAACCATTTTTTATCCAATCTGTAATACTGCTACCGCTCGGGCATGACTGCTTCCAATAATCAACATCGGCAAGCCATTTTGCATGGGCAAGTTCGGCAGTCATAGCCATGCTTGCGCTTTTCTCACCGAATGTTGGCATTTTGATTGTCATATCGCCATCTACGGAACGAATGATATTATCCATGTCGATAGCTGTGTTAATGCCCGTAAGCAAAGCCTGAAACGCCTTATCATTCTGCAAAAGAGGGAGAAAATCCTCTCCTTTTACATTAACAAACATACCAAGCATATCTGTAGACGACATACATGGCACATATCTGCCTTTTATTGGGCGATACACACTATTCGACTTCTTGATTTCCTTATCAATACGCTTATTAAATGAGAATTGCTCGCTATTGATGAAGAGTTTGTGATGTTTCACTTTCAACTCCGCAGCCACCATCACTTGAGAGGGATCTGCATCCTTAGGAGCACCGAGCATTAGCGAAGCACTCATTTTTTCTGGCAAAGCCTCAACGGCAGCAACCATAGCGAAAGGACTTTCTATAGAATCAATCTTAGCATATAAAGGAGAAGAAACGATACTGCGATCTTCATCCTGACCAAGATATTTGGCAATCTTTGCTCGCATCTCTGCCTGTGAAGCTGGCTCTACGGGACCCATCATGAGCATAGCGTCGTCAGAATAACCTACCACCCATGCCTCGTTCACAATGGTGAACATATAGTCACGAAACTCTTTAGGAGAAGAGCACATTCCTTTTTGAGAAAGGTTTTCGAATGATTTGCTCAACTTATCCTCATTGCCCACCTTGGCACATAAACCAAGATTGCCATCAGAAGAGGAAAACATAAAAACCTTATGCGACAAATCAAGACCCGACTCATCTACATTCTTCATGTGAAGGAATGCCTTGAGCACTGCTTTATTGTTTATGCCTGCTGCCTTGCCCATATCTACTGAGATAAGAGCCTTGCTATCGGCAGGTATTGAGTTTAGGTATCCATTGTCGGTGCACGAACAAAGGGATATTATCGCGAATAATATCAGGATTAGTTTTTTCATTATCGTCTTTTTATTAATTGTGCCATTGTTACAGCCATAAGCCCAGCGGTTTCCGTGCGCAAACGGCTTTCTCCAAGCGAGATTGACTCAAAGCCATTGTCAAGAGCGTATTTCACCTCATCAACAGAGAAGTCGCCCTCCGGTCCTACCATGACAATCACTTCCTCATTGCGGTCTATCGTCTGCAATTCAGAAAACAAATCTTTCTTAGGAAATTCGTTATAGCAATGCGCTATATAGCCATGTTTACCCTTATTAGCATCAATAAACTGCTTAAAGGAAATCATTTCATCTACAAGCGGCTTCCACGGCTTACGACTTTGCTTCACGGCAGACACTACAATCTTATCAACTCTGTCAATGCGTATCTGCTTGCGTTCAGAGAATTTGCATTCGAGGAATGAAAGATGATCAAAACCTATCTCGGTGATTTTTTCCGTCATCCACTCTATGCGATCCATATTTTTAGTAGGAGCAATAGCAAGATGAATATCGCCATGCCATGTCTTCTGCTGTGGCATAGTTTCCAATATATTGTATGTCAGGCGTTTATTTGTAGCCAATGCCACCTCGGCACGATAAAAATTGCCTTTACCATCAATAAGAAACAATTCATCACCGCTTTGCAGGCGCAACACCCTCAAAGCATGAGTAGCTTCTTCCTGTGGTAAAAGATTTGTTTCGTCAGCCTCAGGACAATAAAAATATCTTGCTTCTTTCATTGTTTTTATTCCGTACTACCCTTTTTTCTGCTATCTACTTCTTCCTTTAATTTAGAAGCCAGCTCATAATTTTCATCCGCCACAGCTTTGTCAAGAGCACGACGAAGCATGGAATTGGAAAGAGTATTGACTGGCAATGCCAAACCTTTCGCGTTAGGTGAATATTTAGTGCTCTGTTGATTCATCAATTCTTCAGTGATGTAAATAGGAATATCACTGATATATGCCAAAAGCATTGCGTCGCTCGCCCTTACAGGCATACGCTCCATAGAATCAATATCCTCAAGGAACACCACATATTGACCATCCTTCACGCCGTCGATTATAATCTCAAAACGATAACTTGCGGAATACAGCAGTTTGTTTACGAGAACCTCAGGCAACAGTTTCTGAGTATTGCCGATATTGTTAATTCGCAAACTAAACTGATAAGTCATGTTTCTGTCACATGTGATTGAGAGTTGTCGTTCTTCCTCTTCATCAAGAAGAACGATAACTCCCATCTCTTCTGTGCCGGATATGCCCGACACATTTTTTATATTCAGTCTGATATATTTATTCATTAGTCTTGTTAGCAGGTCTGAAAATCAACGCAAAACATACAGCGATGAAGAGAGCATAACCTGCAAAGATATACCAACATGAAGTCCAGTCGCCGATTGTGAAAACGGCATCACCCTTCATTGCGCTATGTGTATAATGATTTATAATCTGTTGAGCGGAAATAGTTCCGATTGTTGCGCCCACACGATTTGTCATAAGCATAAACAAGCCTTGGGCTGACGAACGAATATTAGAATCTGTATTCTGGTCAACAAATAATGAACCTGAAATATTAAAGAAATCGAATGCTACACCATATACAATCATTGAGGCGATAAACATCCATACCCCATTACCCGGATTGCCGATAGCGAAGAAGCCGAAACGCAAAACCCATGCGCACATTGCGATAAGCATAACATTCTTAATGCCATATCTCTTCATAAAGAATGGAATAAGAAGAATACAGCATGTTTCGCTAATCTGAGATATTGAAATGATTATGTTAGTGTGTTGCACTGCAAAAGTATTGGCAAACTCCTCAAAATAGCCAAAACTGTTAATAAAAGGATTGGCAAAGCTGTTGGTAATCTGGAGGCAAACACCAAGGAGCATTGAGAAGAGGAAGAACACTGCCATCTTAGTTTCCTTGAACAAAGCAAAAGCCCTCAATCCAAACGCATCGATAAAGCTCTGACGCTCTGCGCCTTTAGAAACTGGGCACGAAGGCAATGTAAATGAATAAAGGAAAAGGATTATACTTACCACGCCCGAAGTGATAAACTGTCCGGCATTGGTCTGATAGCCCATAATATCTACAAGCCACATTGTGCAGATGAAGCCAACCGTACCAAACACACGAATCGGAGGGAAATCCTTCACGATATCCATATTAGCCTGCCGCAAACCAGTATATGCCACGGAATTGCTTATAGACAAGGTCGGCATATAGAAAGCTACGCTAAGAACATACAATGAAAACAAGATAGAGAACGAAACATTTGCTCCTTCGCTGATTGCGTAATAAGCGGTGGCAAACATAAAAAGACCAGCCAAAAGATGGCAAAGTCCAAGCGTTCTCTGAGCAGGAATCCATCTATCGGCGATAATACCTACCAATGCAGGCATAAAAATCGAGACTACTCCCTGAACAGAGTAAAACCAACCGATACTATCACCCATACCAAGCTGTCCGATGTATCTTCCCATTGATGTCAGATAGGCACCCCATGCAGCGAACTCAAGAAAGTTCATCAGTGCCAAGCGTACTTTCAGATTCATATTTTTCTTTTTATTTATTAGTCGTTCGTTTGTAATATGCAAAGATACTGCAAATTGAGAGTGGAACAAAATAAATTTATTTATTTTTTGCGCTGAAATACGGCTCGAAGATTTAAAGACGAAGCAAAAAGCGAAATATTTTCTCTCGTAGCACCTATCCTACTCACAATTTAAAGAAAACATAACAAAAAGAAATTAAGATACGCATTTACAAAACAAAAAAATCGAGAACATCTCATTTGAAAGATATTCTCGATTCACTTTGAGGTGCCTGGCGGAATCGAACCGCCCTACACGGTTTTGCAGACCGTTACCTAACCGCTCGGCCAAGGCACCAAATATTGTTCGCTTGATTGCGAGTGCAAAGGTATGTATTTATTTTGTACGCTCCAAATTTTTCGCACACTTTTTTCGTGAATTTGCTAAAATTTTATTGTGAAGCTCACAACCTTTACATCCATAACACGGATTTCCCGCTTTTTTTATAATAATATAAATACGGCGTCCCGCGTAGAAAACGCAGAACGCCAGTATTATAAATATGATTATCTCTTGCGCCATATAATAATGGTTTTTAGAACGATAATATCATTCACACATTATATTAATACGCGAAAAGAGGATAATTCTTCATTGTGTCGTTTACCTTCTCACGAACACGAGCAATCACCTTCTCGTCTTCAGGAGCGTTAAGCACTTCTTCTATCAAGTCGGCGATGAGCACCATCATGTCCTCCTTTGCGCCACGAGTTGTCATGGCAGCAGTACCAAGACGGATACCACTTGTCTGGAACGCTGAGCGAGAATCATAAGGCACCATGTTCTTGTTTACGGTAATGTCTGCTGAAACGAGAGCATTCTCAGCCACCTTACCGGTAAGCTCAGGATATTTAGAACGAAGATCAACAAGCATAGAGTGATTATCTGTACCGCCACTTACGATACCGAAGCCACGCTTGATAAGCTCGTCAGCAAGAACTGCGGCATTAGTCTTCACCTGCTGAGCATACTCTTTCCATGAAGGTTGCAAGTTCTCACCGAAAGCTACAGCCTTACCTGCGATTACATGCTCCAAAGGACCACCCTGAATACCAGGGAACACAGCAGAATTAAGCAAAGAGCTCATCATGCGAAGTTCGCCCTTCTTATTGGTCTTTCCGAATGGATTCTCAAAATCCTTACCCATAAGGATAATACCTCCACGAGGACCACGGAGAGTCTTATGAGTTGTAGAAGTTACGATGTGAGCATACTTAACTGGGTTTTTAAGCAAACCTGCAGCAATAAGACCTGCCGGATGAGCCATATCAATCATAAGAATTGCGCCAACCTCGTCGGCAATCTTACGCATACGTTCGTAGTCCCACTCACGGCTATAAGCCGAACCGCCACCAATGATAAGTTTTGGCTTATTCTCCAAAGCCAAGCGTTCCATCTCATCATAATCCACGCGACCTGTCTCCTTAGAAAGGTGATAGCCCACGTGATTGTAAAGCATACCTGAAGTGTTAACTGCGCTACCATGCGAAAGATGACCACCCTGGTCAAGATCAAGTCCCATGAATGTGTCGCCTGGTTTAAGGCAAGTGAAGAGCACTGCCATGTTAGCCTGCGCGCCTGAATGTGGCTGTACGTTGGCAAATTCTGCATCAAAAAGTTTCTTCAAGCGTTCAATAGCCAAAACCTCCACCTGGTCAACTACTTGGCAGCCGCCATAATAGCGATGTCCTGGCAGACCTTCAGCATACTTGTTTGTAAGATATGAACCCATAGCGTTCATAACCTGTTCGCTCACGAAATTTTCAGATGCGATAAGCTCCATGCCACGAAGCTGACGCTGATGCTCTTGTTCGATGAGATTAAAAATCTCCTGGTCTCTTTCCATTGTTTTAATAAAATTATTTAGAAATAAAATAAATCTCTCTTTCGAGTTGCAAAAATAGCAATTATTCTCATCAATGAAGAATTGAGATAAAAGAAATAAATCTTTTTATACGAGTTCTACATTATTAATATTCTGCTCCTTGTCGCAATAATGACATTTCAATATGCCGGTCGCCTTATCTTCCACAGTGAAGAAAGTAGGCATAGGCTCATTATTGGTGATACACTTAGGATTATTGCATTTCACAATACCTTTCAGTTCATCTGGAGTGATAACGGTCTTTTTCTCTATCACCTCATAATCCTTAATAATATTAAGAACCACATTAGGAGCTACGACTGAAAGGCGACTTATCTCGGCATCGGTAAAAAACTTATCTGAAACCTTGATAATACCCTTGCATTGTATCTTTTTGCTTGGATAATTAAAGCCTATGGTTACAGGTGTATCCAAATCCTGCAAGCCAAGCAAAGCAACCACCTGAAAAGTTTTCTCTGCTGGAATATGATCAATAACGGTGCCATTCTCAATAGCGGCAACCAAACGTTCTTTTTTTGTCATGTATGATTTTTATAAAATCCGTGTAGGAAAAAATAATTTTCCTTGCACGAAAAATTAAATTATCGTATTATCATTTTTCACATCGTCCAAAGTGAATCCCAAAACCTTTGCATATATAGCCTCACGGGCGTAAAGACCGTTTTGAGCCTGCTGTATGTAATAAGCATGAGGATTGTCGTCCACATCGTATGCTATCTCGTTCACGCGAGGCAGAGGATGCATGATTTTCATGTTATCCTTCACATTAGCAAGCATAGAATTTCTGAGTATATATATGTTTTTCACCTTTTCATATTCCATAAGGTCGGAGAATCTTTCCTTCTGAACACGTGTCATATAGAGAATATCAGCGTCGGCTATCACATCTTCATTAAAATCTGTGTGTTCTTCATATTTAATGCCATGTTCTCTGCAATATAGCTTATATTCCTGCGGCATAGCCAATTCCTTAGGAGCGATGAAATGGAAAGTAGGATTAAAATGCCTCATAGCCATAACAAGAGAATGAACTGTGCGACCATACTTCAAATCGCCTACAAGATAAATATTAAGATTTTCGAGAGTCCCTTGGGTTTTGTATATAGAATAAAGGTCGAGCAGACATTGAGAGGGGTGCATATGGGCGCCGTCGCCGGCATTAACTATTGGCACGGGTGCCACTTCCGAAGCATATTGGGCAGCGCCTTCAAGATAATGACGCATCACTATTATATCAGCGTAGTTGCTGACCATGAGAACCGTATCCTTGAGAGTTTCTCCCTTTGAAACGCTCGACACCTTTGCGTCGGTGAAGCCAATGACGCGAGCTCCGAGGCGGTTGGCAGCTGTTTCAAAACTAAGTCGTGTACGGGTGGAAGGTTCATAGAAGAGAGTCGCTATCACACGTCCCTTCAGCATTTCCCTGTTAGGATGTTTCTCAAACTCCTGCGCCATTTGTATAAGGTAGATTATTTCATCCTTCGACAAATCCGCAATCGTTACAAAATCATGTTTTTCCATTATTGTGAGTTTGTTTGTCTTTTGATTTGGCTGCAAAATTAACGATAATTTTTTGTTTCAAGACGCTATTTCAAAAGAATATTGTATTTTTGCGCTAAATTTAATAAAAGATATATATGAGAAAGGCATTAATTCATTTCCTTTGGATATTACTCACGCTCGCTATATTGTCAAGTGCCGTAGCGTTTACCGCTATATGGAACGGATGGATTGGCTACATGCCTCCGATAGAGGATTTGCAAAATCCTATCAACCGTTTCGCCACTCAGGTGTATTCAGCTGATGGCAAAGTAATGGGCACATGGAATTTCAACCGAGAAAATCGCATCTGCATTCCTTACGACAGCCTTTCGCCCCATCTTGTTCATGCACTCGTAGCTACTGAGGATGAACGTTTCTACGACCATTCCGGCATCGACTTCATTGCCTTAGGACGCGCCATAGTAAAGCGCGGACTTTTAGGAAAGACAAGCGCAGGCGGTGGCTCTACCATAACTCAACAGCTTGCCAAACAGCTATATTCAGAAACGGCTCACAGCACAATGGAGCGACTTCTGCAGAAGCCTATAGAATGGATTATAGCCGTGAAGTTGGAACGCACATATACCAAAGAGGAAATCATCGCTCTCTACCTTAATTATTTTGATTTCCTTCACAATGCAGTAGGTATCAAGACCGCTGCCAAC
>Ga0247611_10007095_pt1 | contig 14187 bp, 12 predicted proteins | sample 177DNAGHGhighgp2_FD_192422 | JGI IMG/M metagenome (GOLD analysis project Ga0247611, IMG submission 192422) | Sheep rumen microbial communities from Palmerston North, Manawatu-Wanganui, New Zealand - 1770 DNA GHGhigh gp2 | ecosystem: Host-associated > Mammals > Digestive system > Stomach > Rumen...
TCTCAGCAAGAGTGCCATCTTCTGCCATCTCCTCGAGAGCTCCCTGAACCTTATCTCTAAGCTCAGTATTGCCGAGAAGGAAACCGACACCGTATGTCTCGCTTGCAACTGACTCGTCAAGGATTACAAAATCCTTGCCTGATGTCTGGATCTCATATCTTGCTACGATCTCATCCATAACAATGGCATCTACACTTCCGGACTCGAGTTCCATCATTGCATTAAGGTAGGTGTCAACCTGGACGAGTTCTGCAAAAGTTGATGTAAGTGTTGCATTCTCCTCAAGAGCTGCAAGTCCTGATGAATCCTTCTGAACTACAACCTTTGCACCTGCAAGGTCAGCAAGTGATGTGATATCAGATCCGTTTCTTACAACAACAACCTGATCATTCTCCATATAAGCATCAGTCCAAGTGTATTTATCTTCTCTGGTGCTGATAGTAAAACCATTCCAAATGCAGTCGATATTTCCTGATTCAAGCTCCTGATCCTTGGAATCCCACGCAATAGGCTGAGCTACATATTCCATACCGAGTCTGTTGGCAACTTCTTTAGCAAGATCAAGGTCAAAACCTACATAATTACCCTGATCATCAACAAATCCCATAGGAGGGAACTCTGAATCAAAGCCTACAACAAACTTCTTGGAATCAGGGCTCGCAGAACAACCTGCAATAACACCTACAAGTGATGCGCATGCCAGCAAAGCGGCGATAAACTTCTTCATAATAGTACTCCTTTTATAGTGTTAATCACTGAAACAGAGTAATTATACTATAAATTTTACTTGAGTAAAGTTTACCCCTCAGATTTGGGCGCTCTGTAGAAAAGGCTGGTAACAGCCATCAGAAATATGATCAAACAGACAACAGCTCCGGAGTATAAACTGATATCGTAATATAACATATTCTTAAGATCACCGAACTTATTGATCAAGGCAGATTCAAGCATCAATATCGAGATCAGAGCATCTGCCTGGCATATCTTACGGAGTTCAATAATGAACAGAGATTTTGATTTATGAGCTTTGAAGAGATTAATAATTGCCATAATGACTTTATATACTGTATAGAATGCGATCGGTACGATAAGTATAATGTTAAAGGGCTTAGCGATCTTATTCTGAAGCATCAGATACATGGATATTGCCATAACAATATCCATCATAAGGAGAGAGAATCCGAACTTATGGTGATTCTTAATCTGCCTTTGAGCCATGTTCCTTGAGATGATCGCTCTTCCCGCCCTCATTATTACTGCGTTGCGGAGAAACAGGAGTAAAACATAATACAGACTGAGCATAATATGCCACCATGATGCTGTAAGAACTCCAAGATAGATATTAAAACCGACAAAGAAATAGTCGATAAGAATAGAAGGAACAGTAACAAAATATGCCTTCCTGTTCCCTTTATCGAGAAATTCAACTGCCTGTTTATATGCGCCCAATATCAGTTCCTCATACTGTGTATAGGAGCAGGGATCCTGCCGCCTCTGTTAATGAATTCACTGCATGAAGCATTGTTCACCTTCATAATGGGAGCCGTGCCGAGAAGTCCGCCGAACTCAACACTGTCACCAACGCCCTTTCCGGGAACAGGTATGATCCTGACAGCCGTTGTCTTGTTATTAAAAGTACCCAAAGCCATCTCATCTGCAATAATTCCGGATATTGTCTCTGCCGTAGTATCTCCCGGTATTGCTATCATATCAAGGCCGACAGAGCAAACACAAGTCATCGCTTCGAGTTTCTCAAGAAGAAGAGATCCGGATCTTGCTGCAGCTATCATGCCTTCATCCTCGGAAACAGGAATAAAAGCACCGGACAGGCCGCCGACAAAGGAAGAAGCCATTGTTCCTCCCTTCTTGACAGCGTCATTAAGCATTGCAAGAGCAGCAGTTGTTCCCCAGGTTCCGCACTCTTCAAGACCGAATTCTTCGAGGAGTCTAGCAACTGAATCGCCGACAGCAGGAGTAGGTGCAAGAGACAGGTCAATGATGCCAAACGGCACGCCCAGCCTCTGAGATGCTTCACGTGCAACAAGTTCACCAACTCTTGTAATCTTAAAAGCAGCTTTCTTAATAGTCTCTGCAACGACTCCAAGATCTTCGCCTCTTACCTTCTCCATTGCATGTTTAACAACTCCGGGGCCGGATATACCGACATTGATTACACATTCAGGTTCTCCGGGACCGAGGAAAGCGCCAGCCATAAAGGGGTTGTCTTCCGGAGCATTTGCAAACACAACAAGTTTTGCACAGCCTATAGCACCCTTATCTGCAGAAGCCTCTGCAGTTTTCTTGATAATGTGTCCCATATCCCTTACGGCATCCATATTGATACCGCTTCTTGTTGATGCAAGATTAATGCTGGAACAAACATTTTCGGTAACTGATAATGCTTCGGGGATCGAATTGATCAGTATCCTGTCAGAATTTGTATAGCCTTTCTGAACAAGAGCAGAGAAACCACCGATAAAATTAACTCCACAGTCTCTTGCTGCTCTGTCAAGCGTCTTAGCAAACATAGTGTAATCAGTCGCTCCGCAGGCTGCAGCTACGATTGAAATAGGAGTTACTGATATTCTCTTATGGATTATTGGCACATTATATTTACGGGAAATGGCTTCACCCGTCTCAACCAGTTTGCCTGCACATCTCATTATCTTGTCATAAATCCTTGCGCACGATTCTTCCGGTGTGGATGCCGCGCAGTCCATCAGCGAAATTCCCATGGTAATAGTACGGATATCAAGATGCTGTTCAGTGAACATGTGCATCGTTTCTAACACTTCATAATTGGTAATCATCTATGAACCACTCCTAATGATCAGATTCTGTGCATTGCGTTAAAAAGATCAGTATGCTGTATCGTAACAGACAGACCGTTCTCTGATCCGAATGCTTTGAGTTTCTCTACTATGTCGGAATTCTCGATCTCAACATTCTGAAGATCCACCATCATGATCATTGTGAAGATATCGTCCATTATCGTCTGAGATATATCATTAATATTTATCGAATAATCTGCCAGGAGATTTGATATTCCTGCAATAATGCCTACTCTGTCTTTGCCGACAACAGTAATTACTGCTGTATTCTTGGATTCAGTCATATAACACCTCCAATTAAACTGTTACTTACTGATTATATAACATTTTGCAAGAGAATTTGCACAGTTAATGCCGTCAATTGCGGATGACATTATGCCTCCTGCATAACCGGCACCTTCTCCTGCCGGATAAAGACCTTCCACACTGATGCTTTCGCGGGCATCACGGTCACGAAGAATTCTTACAGGAGACGATGATCTCGATTCAACTGCACTAAGACACGCATCAGGAGAATCAAAACCTCTGATTTTTTTGCCCATTTTTGCTATTCCGTCCGTTATCGTCTCAAGGATCACAGGATCGAAGATCTTACTGAAATCAGTTTGTACATAACGAGGTTTTACCGAAGGTTGAACAGATCCGAAGGGACTATTTGTCTTATTTACAAGATCATAATAACGCATAACAGGAACAGCACCTGTTGCACCTGCTGCTTCATAGGCTTTTTTCTCAAGTCTTTCCTGGTATTCAACACCTGCAAGGACACCTGTGCCATAGTCCCCGGAATCAACGGGAACAAGAAGTGCGGAATTCGAATTTTCAAGATCTCTGCCATAATAACTCATACCGTTTACAACTGACTGATCTTTGCCGGATGAAGCATTAATTACTTCACCTCCGGGACACATGCAAAATGTATAAAGCTTGCGGCCTGTTACCGTGTCTACTGCGAGTTTGTAATTTGCAGCCGACAGATCACCGGTCTTGCTGGTATCCATTCCATATTGGGCTATATCGATGTCGCGTCGTTTATGTTCGATCCTGACTCCTACGGCAAAAGGCTTTGATTCCATTGCAATTCCAGTGCTATGCAAATAACGGAATGTATCTCGGCTCGAATGTCCAACAGCCAGAATTACACGGCTGCAGGAGATAATCCTGGTTCCGCTTTTATCTGTAACCTTCACGCCTGATATCCTGTTATTATTAAGGACAAGTTCAGTCATTTTTGTATCAAACAATATCTGTCCGCCAAGACTCTCTATTTCTTCTCTTATTCCCACAATTACAGAACGTAGGATATCAGTTCCTATATGGGGATGTGCCTCGTACAGGATCGATTTATCAGCACCGTGTCTTACAAAGCAGTCTGCAACAAATCCCTTAAGACCTGAAGTCAGACCGGTAAAAAGTTTTCCGTCGGAAAAAGTCCCGGCTCCACCTTCTCCAAACTGAACATTGCATTCATTGTCAATCGATCCATTACCTTTGCGAAAAGATTCAACCTTCGCAACACGCTGCTGCATTGAACTGCCGCGTTCGATAACCACGGGCTTTAGTCCATATCTTGCAAGTATAAGTGCGGCAAATATACCTGCAGGCCCAAAACCTACAATCACAGGAGATAAACTGTCATGATCCATGATCTCATCTTTATAAGGCATTGCAAGTTCCTGAAGAGAATCAGTTCTGGACTTCATTTCCTCCTGCGTAATGAAATCAAATCTGTATATCAGTTTGGTATGACCGTGCCTGGCATCAACGTATTTCTTATCAATATAAAGGACTTTTCCTGACTTTTTAGCATCAAGAAAAGCCTTATGAATTAATCTGTCATTTGACCTGCTTACCGCATCTGTCAGTCTTTGTTCATCGGATATCCGGACGGTTCCGGCAACAGGAGTAATTGTTACTTCAAACAATTTATTACCCCCTCTGACACTTTATCTGCGCTGCTCCATGCAAACTGGAGATTATAACCGCCGCATATGCCGTCACAATTTAATGATTCACCGCAAACAAACACCTTATCAAGCCCTTTGATCTGAAGATTATTATCCACTGACGAAAAACTGATACCGCCTGTAGTAACCTGAGCCATGTCAAGATCTTTGCTTCCGGAGATAATTAACCGGAATGACGTAAGGTTTTCAGCCAAAGCATTAACCTCTGCTGCACTCATCTGATGACATTCTTTATCACGGTTAAGTTTAATCCTCCCAAGCACAACAAGAAGAATATCATCACGTATTATGCCTGATATAGCATCTATTACCCTTCTATTAGGAAACATGGAAACAAGACGTTCTATCAAGTCTTTTGCCTGCTCAGTACTCATCTTGAGAAGATTGATACTAACAACCGGCTTGCCTCCCCGCGCCATCAGACGAACAGCAGCACCTGAGATATCAAGCACCATTATTCCTGAGATTCCATAATCCGTAAATAGTAATTCGCCCGAAGAAGAAGCAATTCTATCAGTCAGAGTATTATCTGAATACAAACAGATATCACAATAGATCCTGGCACCAGACAGTTTCTTTATATCCCTGTCAGCAGCGATCAATGGTACGAGCGAAGGACGTAGCGGCAAAACGGTAACGTTATCTGACAGATTGCTCAAAATTGACATATAACTTCCATTACTGCCGGTTTTGGGATATGAAGCACCGCCTGCAGCAAAAACAACGCAACGGGATCTATAAGTTCCATTAATAAGGTAATAACCGTCATTGTAAATAACGGAATCAACTGTCTCATCAAAGAACATATCCGCGTTCTTATCAATGAGATAATTATATAAAGCATCGACAACTGTAGAAGATCTGAATGTGGACGGATATATCAGATTGTCTTTACTTGTGACAGACATGCCCAGAACCTGTTCAAAAAAGTTAACGGTACAGGAAGGATCATGATCACGGATAATCGATTCGACAGCAGAATTATCGTCTGAGAAATAATTATCCGTATTTACAGTGCTGTTTGACAAATTGCATCTGCCGCCACCCGTAAGAAGCAATTTTTTTCCGGGAACATGATTGGAATCAATAATTGCAACACTGCACTTATGTTTATATAAGAGTCTGCAAGCACAATATAGACCCGAAGCACCTGCTCCGATGATCAGACAATCGTAGATCATTCCTTGGAATCCAAAAGTTTTAAAGAGCGCTGAAATTTGCTCTCATTAAAGAATCTTCCGTTTGTATTCTCAACGATAAAAGCAGCCATATCCTTAAGATCAACAACATCGCCGGATATCAGCTCAAGTTCAAGCTCACAAATGTCTTCAGATTTTGTTCCTGCATCAATGGTTCCCACATCAAAACAGGCTTCCATAATGCTGTCACCAAATCCGAAAGTATATACCGTTCTCTCAAACACTGTTGAACAGAGAGGTCTCAAATTATCAGCACTGATTCCCTCAAAGGCCTCATCAAGCACTTCAACAGGATCTTCCTGTCTTGATGCCTTGATCTTAAAATCATCAACATCGAAGAGTCTTTCTGAAGACCTGATATTCCATTCATATCTCTGATAAAGGCCATTATCGACTTTACCGCCGAATTTTACAGTATGCTCATATTTACAGCCCTCAACCTCGTCTTTAAAAGTACGGACTCTGCATACTGCGCCTCTCTGTGACAGTATTCTGTCAGGAGTATCATAATAAGTGTTATCCAGGACATAAACAACAGGCGTTGCTTCATCCATGCAATAATCTGCAAACCATTCCTCGTTTGTAATCTTTTTCAGGTCTTCAGGTGAATCAAAAGCTATCTTCACTTCAGTTTCCATAAATACAATCCTTCTCCTTAATAATTGATGGTGTGAACACCACCCGTTGAAACAACACACAGACTGTTGCCGGTAATGAAGCCCATTCGAAGAATATCCTCGTCAACAGAAATATCGCCGACAACGCTGCCACTCTGATTATAAACAAAAATCCTGTTATCAACACTTATGGCAAAGAGCCCTTTGCCGGAACATACACAATGAACCTGTGATCCGATATCCGAACTGTAAATGATCTTATCATTATGGTCGATTATCGCGAGTTTGTTCATCTGTTCAACACCATCAGCAAACACAAGGAAAATGTGGTTGCCTGACAGCATAGAATAATTAGCGACAGAAAAATCAAGATTAACCTGAGATATAGCATCATTCTTCACTTTAAACAGTTTTGTTGAAGAAAAAGTATAAAGGCTGTCATCAAGATAAAAACAGGTTGCCAGTATATCGTTAGTATCTGTAGTAAAGAACGAATTGTCCTCAACTGTATAACCACGCTCAGTCTGCACGATATCAAACACCCTGACATATGGAACAACTACAGCACCGACAGTATTCAAAGTTGTAATCGCCATCTGTGAATTATCACTCTTGAAACAGCATGACAGCGGATAACCGGAATTATAAGATGACCACTGTGAGATAGTATTACCCATATCGTCAAAAAGGAATACATTTCCGTAAGATTTCTCATCAGATGTAATAACTGCAGCAAACCCGTTAGGAGAGATTGCCGCACCCTTGATCTGGTTTGCTGTGGGCATGGTATATACTGCACGCTCTTTATTAAGGAACGAGAATGAATAACCGTCAAGGTCAAAGACTAGACAGAAGTCATCGGATGTAATACATGATGGATTCTTGTAGTTTACACTTAAACTGTATATCTCATTTCCGGACAAAGTCAGATAAGCTACTCGTTCAGATGTAACTTTCATGACTCCTTCACCGAAAGGATAGAGTTTTTGTGCCTCGGAATACTCACAGTTAAATCCGCCCTGTGATGAAAGCTTAATCTGCTGTTCAGCACCTGACAGACTTGACTCATGCTGTATTACGAAATATAGCAATACGAGACTTACTATGAACAAAAAGGCAAAAAGCATTACTATCAAAGTAATTGACTTTGAGAATGAATACTTTTTACTGTTAATGTCTTCACTGCTCATTTAATTGTCTGCAACCTCTTCAGGTATGTCATATACCCCATTAACATTATTCTTTATTGCCGTATCAAGGAGCTGGTAAGCGGCCCATACACCGTAACTGTATGTATCTGTGCCTCCGTCTCTGAACAGCTCATCATATGTTACATAGAATCCCGAATACTCATCGTTGATGAACACATAATACGTATCGGCATCTCTTTGGACAAAATCAACCTTTGTCGTCTGATACTCATTAGTAACATATTCCAAAGTCATTATCGTATCTGCAAGATTAGGTGTTGCATCCGAATCAATACCACCGATAACGATCGTAGCAAGTGATTCAAACAGAACAGAAGCATAAATACGCCCGTCAGAATTATAAACAACAGCATTACGGTTATCCAACTTGACTGACGAATCCGGATCAGCATATTTACCGCTGGGACCGAGACTGATCTCCAATCTGAAGTTTTCTCCTCCATAGAAACCGGATATAGAAGAGATCTCACTTGAAGTATAGTAGGCCACATAAGAATTAAGCAAAGTAAGTATAGGGGTTTCAAGTCCTGTAATCTGCATGTCGCTCAGCATAAAATACTGATCGATTCCAAGCATCCTGCCATAATAGTAACCAGCCAGTTTCTGAGATATGTAAAGCTCTGTCTTCTGACCGTTATTCAAAGTAATGAGAATATGGAAAGCAGGATCATTAAGACCATATGATTCAAGCTGATCATCAGGGATCTCAATAAATTTCGCAATCTCAAGCTGACATATCGTCTTTATGAGGTTGTTGAAATACGTGCTTGCTTTTATCTTATAAGGTTCAACGATCGTAAAGAGCGGTTCGCCTGTATCTTCATAGATTTCACAGGTTGCAAGAAGATGCAGATGATCAGTAGTCCTGTCAAACTGAACTGTTGAGATCTGTGAGAAATCAATATTGAGAACCTGTGACTTAAGGAAATCAATCTCCGTATAATTTGCACAGACCTTTTTTGCAACTGCAACAGTAAATATACGGTCATCGCCGTCAATCTTCATATAACAAGCTGAGCCGTCGTATGTATCGTCACCGAGGAGAACTCGCTGCACCGTATTATCAGTACGGGTAAACTCTATTGTAATTTCAGGGTCTGAGAGACCATATTCAGATAAGGCCCCGCTGTTCTTAACAAGAGACGAAACATTATAAGACATCATTACGGTCATGAAATTATTGATGGCAGTAAGTGAATAATTCTCATCATCGACTTCAACGCCATTGTAAGAATAAACAGGACTGCCTAAAGAATCAGAACCGACACCGATAACGATATCATCTTCAAGATTGCGTCTGTGAACCCGCAGTTCAGTAATATCCTGAGGTCCGATAGACAGAACATTGGTATCGAACTCCTCTTCCCCGCTGCCGCTATTATTCTTAATTACCAAAAACACAATGAGTCCGACAATTAGCACACCCATTACAATTAGAGGTATTAACAGATTCTTCCAGGATTTCATAATTACAGATTCTTCCTTTTGCTATATATGATAGTAGCAGCAATAACGAGAGCTAACGGGATAACAACCATAAAGACGATCGTCATTACGGAAACATTTGATGATGTAACCTTTGTCGTGTCGATAGAATAATCGTCAAGAGGCTTTGTAGAAATAATGAGGCTGTTATACTCATTAAGACCGGATACATCCTTTATACAGCTTCTGATAAACTGAACGTTTGCATCGTTATAGCCATAGCTTGAAATGTAACTGTCTGATGTAAAATCAGATGAACCAAAAACATAACAGCACGGAGCATCGATCATTCCCTCATATGTGGCATACATACAAATATTGTAAACAGATGCATTTTCGAACTGTCTGATATTGTTATTTGCATCGATCTGAACAGCTGTTGCCTTATCAGATGTAGTAAGAACAGCATCCGTCTTGATATAAGATCTCGGATTATCATATGCTCTGACAGGTCTTGCATAGCTTGCTCTGAACTGTGATGTATTTGCAAACTGGGTATAGCTTGAAGCACTGGTTACAAGAGAAGCAAATCCTGTCTGATCTAATGCATACGAAGGATCATTCTCTCTGATGACAAAACTGTCAATATTGAGGTTCATCTCATTAAGAACACTATTCAGATGTGGATAAGTCTCAGTAACATTATTGTAGAAATTGACAGCTACAATAAAGTCTCCGCCTTTTTCAATATAATTCTTCATTACAGACATCACTCTGTCGGAAATATCAGTTTGAGGATTATTGAGGAATAAAACATCACAATCATCAGGAATCTCAAATGAGTCTGATACAGGAATATCCTCGGAATCGATACCAAGAGAACTGAGAATATGCTTCAGCTGAACACTGTCATCTGTCTGAAGGCCGGTAACAAAATATGCTTTCGCAGAAAAACCGGAAGTTAGATTTGCTATAGCATTCGTAAATGTGTATTCAACCGCATTAGCTGTAGGAACCATATATCCCTGTGCAGCATATGTCTGATCGTAAGTAAAGCAATCATACGGCTCAACAACAAGGATCTTGCCCTGATAGCAGATAGCATACTGATCGTTCTTGAGATCATATACATTATTAGCATCAAGTTCCCTCAGGATAGAAGGATAAGTCTGAGGATTGACATATTCCACTGAGATCTTGCCTTTACCATGCTTTACATAGTCATCAAGAAGAGGAACAATATATCTCATTGGAGTATTGTTATAATTCTCCGGCTTATCCATAAGGCCTACAATACGGACATTGACATCATCCGGCAATGAATCCAAAAAATCGACAGTAGTTTCAGAAATCGAATTCTGACCTGCAACAGAGAAGTCAAAAGACATATATTGACCTAAGAGATTCTCTATAAGGATATTAGCTACAATTACAATTACCAACAGAATCAAAACAGTACCAATGGAATACATCTTAAGAGACACTTGTCTCTTATCCTTAGGTTCTGCATTTGAAGACTTTTTCTTACTCATTTATGTCATCCCCCATTAACTCTTAGCCCAACGCTTTTTCTCAAGGATCCTGAATGTAAGGAACAGGAACACAATTGCAAAACTGATGCAGAAGATCAAAGGAGTAACAGCAAAAACACCATAACGGAAATCAGACGTCTTTGTAAAAGGATCAAACCAGTTAATGCCATTAACTATAGCTTCAGCAACAGCACTTGCTTTCTCGGAAGAAACCCCGATAACGGAAAGAAAAGCACCTATAGTATTTGCAATAAGTGTGCTTATCGTAGACAGGAGCTGAATTACCATGATCATAATAAAGCACGCGATAGCAGAAATAATCTGGCTGTCTGTAATCGCAGAAGCCAGCAAACCGATCGAAATAAACAGAGCTGCAAGGAAGAAGAAAACGATGAGTGAACCCCATGCGCCGATTCCGATAATTCCATTGCATGCTTTAGTTACGATCATATGAATGAACACATTGACAAACATGATTCCATAAAGACAGAATGCTGCCAGGAACTTACCCAATACGACAGAGAAAAGATCAACAGGAGTCGTATAATAAAGGATTTCGGTTCCTCTCTTCTTGTCTTCTGCAAAAAGACCCATTGTAATGATGGGAACAATAACGACAAAAAATGATCTCAATGAAATGATCTCACTTGCAATATTAACAGCACCGCCGGAAAAATGATTTATGAAAATATATCCCGACAGGAAGGAAAACAAAGCAATAGCAATGTATCCTACAGGAGATCTGAAATATGATAAAAACTCTCTCTTAAAAACAGCTAACATGACATCCTCCCTTATGTACCAGTAATTCTGAGGAATATCTCCTCGAGTGTTGGATCCAGTGATCTGAATTCAAGGATAGGCCAGTTATTTTTAGACATTGCAAAGAATATTGATGTCCTGACATCAGATGAAGAATTACCTGAAACCGTAATCTCAGCTTCATGAATATCTTTATCGGAAATCCTTATGCTGCAGTCGGATACTCCGGGTATTGACTTTACTGCGTTAACAGCACCTTTGGGATCACCCTTAAAAGACAAAAGAAGTTTGGATGTACCTGACAGTCTCTTGGACAGATCTGTAATCGTATCGATAGCGGCAACTTTACCCTTATTAATGATAACGACTCTGTCACAGACTTCCTGTATCTCAGAAAGGATATGCGAACTGATAATGACAGAATGATCCTTTGCAAGAGTTCTTATCAGTCTGCGTATCTCGATTATCTGATTGGGGTCGAGACCTACTGTTGGCTCATCAAGAATCAGAATATTCGGATTGCCGACGAGTGCCTGAGCTATACCGACACGCTGCTTATAACCTTTGGACAGGTTACCTATCAGACGGTCAGCAACGTCAACTATCTTAACCATAGAAATGATCTTAGCAAGTTGTTCTTTACGCTCACTTCTCTTAACCTGCTTAAGATCGCAAATGAAATTAAGATATTCAAGAACGGTCATGTCAAGATACAATGGCGGAAGTTCAGGAAGATAGCCAATATCTCTCTTTGCCAATTCGGGTTCTTCAAGAATATCATGACCATTTACTTTAACAGTACCGGATGTTGATGACAGATAACCGGTAATAATATTCATGGTTGTGGATTTGCCGGCACCATTAGGACCAAGAAAACCCAGGACTTCATCATCCTGCACTGTAAAAGAAATACCGTTTACAGCTTTCTTGTCACCATAATGCTTAACCAGATTACTGATTTCAATCATGGTTATACCTCCATTTTTTTGCATACAGAGTTATTTTATAACAACTGCACAAAAAAATATATATTTTTTTATTATATATGTTTAGGGATTGTCAGAAACTGGTTTAACTGTATAAGGAGCTACCTTACGCGGATTGTAACGTCTGAAAACGCTGTACATCTCATCCTTAAAAGTAAAAGCAACGATATATTTAAGACTGTTCTGTTCAACAAAGGCATACCAGATATCAGATGATCTGACAACTTTTCTGTCCTGTGTAACATTCAAAACAAATTCGGAATTATCAGAATCTTCCTTAAACCTGTCAGAATCAGTAGGTCCGATATACTCACAGTCTTTTATTGAAAATGCTGCCAGGTCTTCCCTCTTGCGTCCGGCAATGATCCGGGCTACATCAAACTGGTCATTGGATATCTCAATCTCATATTCAACATTAAGATTCCTAATGGCCCTGTAAACAAGATATATCAATCCGGCGGAGATCAGTCCTGTTATGTAGATAATATTGTATCCAAGCAGGATCGGGACGGCATTAAGAACAATGATAAAGATAGCTGCAGCGAGAATAATGGATATGCTGAAAAAGACGCCATATGCGCCATTATCACGCTTATAATGCATCTCAATAAAAGAATCCTGTAACAAAAGTCAGTCCTCCCGGGTTGTAATAAAGAAGCCGACTCATACGAGCCGGCTTCCTATTAATTACATTGTAAGAATCAGAGCTGAGGACCAGCAGCAACAAGTGCCTTACCTGCCTCGTTAGTCTCATACTTCTTGAAGTTCTTGATGAATCTGCCTGCAAGATCCTGAGCCTTAGCATCCCACTCAGCAGCATCAGCATATGTATCACGGGGATCAAGGATCTCTGTAGATACTCCGGGAAGCTCTGTAGGAACTTCGAAATCGAAGTAAGGAATCTTCTTTGTAGGAGCATTCTTGATAGAACCGTCAAGGATAGCATCGATGATTCCACGTGTATCAGGGATAGAGATTCTCTTGCCTGTGCCGTTCCAACCTGTGTTAACGAGGTAAGCCTTAGCACCACTCTTCTCCATCTTCTTTACGAGCTCTTCTGCATACTTTGTAGGATGCAGTTCGAGGAATGCCTGACCGAAGCAAGCAGAGAATGTAGGTGTAGGCTCTGTGATTCCACGCTCTGTACCGGCAAGCTTAGCTGTGAAGCCTGAGAGGAAGTAGTACTTTGTCTGCTCAGGTGTAAGGATGGATACAGGAGGCAGAACGCCGAAAGCATCTGCAGAAAGGAAGATTACGTTCTCAGCTGCAGGACCTGCAGAAACAACGTTAACATTCTTAGCAATCTTCTCGATGTGGTCGATAGGATAGGAAACACGTGTATTCTCTGTTACCTTCTTGTCAGCGAAATCGATCTTGCCGTCATCAGCAACCGTAACGTTCTCAAGGAGAGCGTTTCTCTTGATAGCGTTGTAGATGTCAGGCTCGTTTTCCTTGGAGAGGTTGATAACCTTAGCATAGCAGCCGCCCTCGAAGTTGAATACGCCGTTGTCATCCCAGCCGTGCTCGTCATCACCGATGAGAAGTCTCTTAGGATCTGTGGAAAGTGTTGTCTTACCTGTACCGGAAAGACCGAAGAAGATTGCTGTGTGCTTACCTTCCATGTCTGTGTTAGCAGAGCAGTGCATTGAAGCGATGC
>Ga0247611_10007097_pt1 | contig 14182 bp, 12 predicted proteins | sample 177DNAGHGhighgp2_FD_192422 | JGI IMG/M metagenome (GOLD analysis project Ga0247611, IMG submission 192422) | Sheep rumen microbial communities from Palmerston North, Manawatu-Wanganui, New Zealand - 1770 DNA GHGhigh gp2 | ecosystem: Host-associated > Mammals > Digestive system > Stomach > Rumen...
AACAAAAAGGCCTTCCGAAATGGAAGGCTTTTTTGCGGTGCGTACGAGACTCGAACTCGTGACCTCCTGCGTGACAGGCAGGCATTCTAACCTACTGAACTAACGCACCAAAAGGGCAATCAGTTGGCGGTGCGTACGAGACTCGAACTCGTGACCTCCTGCGTGACAGGCAGGCATTCTAACCTACTGAACTAACGCACCAGAGCCAATTTTTCTGTTTTGCGGTTGCAAAGGTAGCAATTTATTTCTATTCCTCCAAATATAATCTGAGTTTTTTTCTGCTATTTTTCACAAAAACATTGCAGCAGAAAAGCGTCATGGTAATTCTTCCCGTCGTAGAGCCAGTCTTTCATACATCTTTCTCCCGTGAAGCCTATGGATTTAAAGAGTGCCATCGCTGCCTCGTTGTCTTCATCGACAATGGCATATAACTGGTGGATGTGAAGTATTCTGCTACAATAGGACAAGACTTCCTTTAGCGTGGCTTTCCCGTATCCCTGACGCCGATGCTCCTTAGTGATGACAATCCCCACCTCTGCCCTAAGATGCTGAGGGTTGAAATCGACAATATCCACAATGCCGACTATCGCCCCCTGCTGGTTCTCAATCATTAGCCGCACCTGCTTGTCCGTGTAGATGTCAACCGATGCATGGGCAATATAATCATGCAAGGCATAACGGGAATACGGGACATTCGTCGTCCCGACATCCCATAACTGCCTGTTGTTCTCTATCTGATAGAGCATGTCCAGATCTTCAGGCTCAAGGGCTCTTAGCAAAACCTTCTGCTCACTCATTTGATTACTTCGTCTTCAGTTATGATTCTCTTACTCCTTCTGCTATAGGTACCCATCAGCACATGACCGTCAGGCCGGCGCGAAAAGAGGTCAAGGATGGTCTCAAAAGCATAGGAGTCGGTATCATAGACAACAAACAACTCTTCCTTCTCCGGCAAGTCAATCTTCAAATGACCTTCCGGAAGCGAAGACTCATCCCCCACGACAAACTCGGCATCAAGACCATTAGACCGGGCAATGCCACGGCACTCATCAAGAGCTTCCTGCTGACCAATAAAGAGATAGGAAGGGACACATCCGCGATTCTGAATAAGCCCGAGGCTCCTTTTCATTCCTCTCACCTGCATCTTGATGAGTTCCCAGAAAGCCTTCAAATAGACCGCCGTCTTGACAGGGATGCTTATCAGGATGCTCAGATGTGAATAGTGCTTCCTGAAGAATATCAGCATGGCATCATAGAACACATGAACATACCTGAAAGACGATTTCTGGGTGCTCTCTCCCTTATAGTGCAGAATCTTGATCGGCAGATACCAGTTCTCATACCCTCCTTTCAGAATCCGGTAGGACAAGTCGATATCCTCGCCATACATGAAGAAGTCCTCGTCAAGCAATCCCACTTCGTCCAGCACTTTCCTACGGGCAAAGAAGAAAGCTCCGCTGACCACTTCAATCTGCGCCGGCTTATCCCAAGGGAGATACCCCATATAATACTTCCCGAACACCTTGCTCTTGGGGAAGCGCGAACAGAAGCCGAATATCTTATAGAAGGAGACCAGCGGTGTCGGCAATCCGCGACGCGACTCATTGGCACTGCTGCCATCTGTCTTCAACATCCATGCGGCAAGGCCACCAGCCTTCTCATGATCGTCCATGAAACGAATAGCCTGCGTCACCACTTGTTCTCCCACGAAAGTATCCGGGTTAATCAGCAGGACATACTCGCTTTCACTCTGACGGATTGCCAGATTGTTCGCACGGGCAAATCCCAGGTTATGCTGACTCCTTATTATATTTACAGAGGGGAATCGTTCTGATAGGTATTCAACAGAGCCATCTTGCGAATGATTGTCAACTACACACACCTCGGCATCGACATCAGCCAATGCCCTTTGAAGTGACATCAAGCATTGCTCTACGTAATACTTGACATTATAATTAACAATAACGACCGTGAGCTTTTTCATTTCCCAACCTCTGATTGACAACGATCCATCGTCGGAACCACAAAGAAAAGACACAGGAACAGAATAATGGCCATGTATCCGAATGCCACATTCATAAACAAATAATAGAACAAGGTGTTCAGAATCATGGGAACACTTAACAAGCCCAATCTCAAAACTCCCCACGATAACAGGGCTTCGGCTTTCTTCTCCGCCAGCGCCTTCCTCACTTTTCCGAACCTGAACAACCGCAATGATAACGGTATGAGACAGATTGTTATCAGTTCCATTATGGAAAGCACCAGAAACTCCAGGCTCTTGTTCTCCGTACACCCTCCAGAAAGGAGCAGATCTGATTCGAACAACACGACAAGTACTGCACAAATAATAATCGGTGTACAGAATGCTATCATTAACTGCTTTTGCGTTTCTTTCATTGATTCTTCTGTTGTTATTTTCCAAAAGGCGTCCGATTTACTATTGACCGCCCTAATGTCACTTCATCCGTATAGACAAGTTCATCTCCTACCGAGATGCCTCTCGCAATCACACTCAGCCTGACTCCCGTATGAGCAAGCCGGCGTGAAATATAGAAATTGGTCGTGTCACCTTCCATCGTGGAACTCAATGCCAGGATTACTTCACCGACACTCCCCTGCTCTACTCTCCCGACCAGAGAATCAATTTCAATGTCGCCAGGGCCCACTCCGTCCATCGGTGAGATCACACCACCTAAGACATGATACAAGCCATTGAACTGCTGGGTGTTCTCTACTGCCAACACATCCTGAATGTTCTCAACGACACAGATGGTCGAAGCATCACGCCGGGTGTCCTGACATATAGGACAAATATCCGTATCACTGATATTGTGGCACACCTTACACGACTTGACCTGATGCCTGACGGTTGTCATGGCATTGGCAAAAGCATCCACCTCATCCGCAGGCTGGCGCAACAAATGCAACACCAGGCGCAAAGCCGTCTTCCTGCCAATGCCAGGCAGCTTTGAGAATTCCGATACGGCCTTTTCAAGCAATGCAGAAGGATAGACCTGTTCCATTGCTTATCTGTTATTTGCCGTCCACTTCCGATACCAGCTGAAGAACCATATCAATGCGACGATAAGAACGACAATGCTTCCAATATATGAAATGGTACTATTCAAGCCGAATGCCTGCTTGGAAATCATCAGGAAGGTGGCACTGACAACCGTCATGAACAAAGCAGGTATCAGCGTGACATAGAATGCCTTCTTCTGCTGGACAAGATAGACCGTTATCGTCCATAAGGTGAATACACTCAACGTCTGGTTTGCCCATCCGAAATATTGCCAGATTACATTGAAGCCGTTCGGATTCTCCATCTGCCAGATAAGCAGGCCGATGGAAACCAAGAACATCGGGATACACACGAGAAGACGCTTGCTGATGGTACGCTGCTCTATTCCTAATGCCTCAGCAACAATCAGCCTCGCACTACGGAAAGCGGTGTCACCACTGGTAATCGGGGCTGCCACTACACCTAACAAGGCAAGAACACCACCAAAGATGCCTAACCAACCACTACAGATTATCTTCACGACTGACGGGGCATCAAAGTATTGAATGAGTGTCTTACCGCCTTCAGACTGGAGGATAAACTCTTCTACGGCATTTGCATCTAACACCTCACGCCAGCCACCATAATAGAAGAAGTATATCGAAACCGTCGCCCAAATCAAGGCAACAATTCCTTCGGTTATCATGGCACCGTAGAATATCGGGCGGCCATACTTCTCATGCTCCAGACAACGTGCCATCAAAGGACTCTGGGTAGCATGGAAACCACTAATTGCTCCACAAGCAATGGTGATAAACAGACAAGGGAAGATGGGATTTTTCGAAACAAACGAATCGGTACCCAGCCACGCAGGATTCTCGTTCAGATTAAATGCCGACAAATCACTCCACAACTCAGGGAGAACCGGCATCTTGATATAGAGTCCGATAAGAAGTGCTACCGCCATGAAAAGAAGCGAGAAAGCAAACAACGGGTACACTTTTCCGATAATCTTATCAATCGGAAGCATGGTGGCGAAAATATAATACACGAATATGAGAATGATCCACATCAGCTTCGACCCCCATATTCCCTGTAGGATAATAGCAGGACTATAGACAAACACTACACCCACCATCACTAACAACAGGACGGAGAACACCAGCATCACCTTTCGTGCACTCTTGCCTAAATAATGCCCGATGAGCTCGGGAAGTCCGCAACCATTATGCCTGACGCTAAGCATTCCGCTACAATAATCATGTGTGGCGCCGGCAAAGATACAACCCAGGACAATCCACAGATAAGCCACAGGACCGTACCATGCGCCCATGATTGCACCGAAGATAGGTCCCGTTCCCGCAATATTCAGGAATTGAATCATGAACACTTTCCACGTAGGAAGAACAACATAATCCACTCCATCCGTATTGGCGACCGCAGGAGTAAGCCTGTCATCAGGGCCGAATATTCGGGTGATAAACTTTCCGTAAATGAAATAACCCAGCACTAATGCTAATAACGAAACTGAAAACGATATCATTTTCTTCTAATTTAATTATTAATTAAGGTGGGGCAAAGATACACATTTTATTGTTTATCACAAAAAAAAAGTGAGTCTTTCGTTGAAAATGATACACAATAAGACAAAAGAGAAAGGTAAAACTTACTTTTTTCTACTTTTTTATCAAAAAATATATCTTTTTGTTTGGTTTTTAAGAAAAATGCTTTATCTTTGCACACGATTTACAGAAATATCAATAAACAACCAATTATAAATTAGAGTAAAAAGATTATGAATGCAGCTAAAGTTGTAGAAAATCTAAAACAAAGATTTCCAAATGAGCCCGAATACATTCAGGCAGTAAGTCAGGTATTAGGTACTATCGAAGAGGAATACAACAAACATCCCGAGTTCGAGAAGGCTAATCTTATAGAACGTCTCTGCATTCCAGACCGTCTCGTTCAATTCCGCGTTACTTGGACAGACGACAAGGGTAACGTCCAGACGAACATGGGATACCGTATCCAGCACAACAATGTTATCGGCCCGTACAAAGGAGGTATCCGTTTCCACGCATCTGTAAACCTTTCCATTCTGAAGTTCCTTGCCTTCGAGCAGACTTTCAAGAACTCTCTTACCACACTTCCTATGGGTGGTGCTAAGGGTGGATCAGACTTCTCACCCCGTGGTAAGTCTAATGCAGAGGTTATGCGTTTCTGCCAGGCCTTCATGAGCGAGTTGTATCGTCACATCGGTCCCGATGAGGACGTTCCGGCAGGTGACATTGGTGTTGGTGGCCGTGAGGTGGCTTACATGTTCGGTATGTATAAGAAGCTCACTCATCAGTTCCAGGGTGTCCTGACAGGAAAAGGCCTTGAGTTTGGCGGTTCTCTCATTCGTCCTGAGGCAACTGGTTACGGAAACGTATATTTCCTCCAGAACATGCTCGCAACAAAGGGTATCGACATCAAGGGCAAGACCGTTCTGGTATCTGGTGCTGGTAATGTTGCACAATATACACTTGAGAAGCTGATCCAGCTGGGTGCTAAGCCTGTCACATGTTCTGACTCTGACGGTTACATCTACGATCCCGATGGCATCGACCGTGAGAAGCTCGACTACATCATGGAGTTAAAGAACATTGAGCGCGGCCGTATCAGCGAGTATGCCGAGAAATATGGCGTGAAGTATGTTGCAGGTAAGAAGCCTTGGTTCGAGAAAGCTGACATCGCTCTCCCATCAGCTACTCAGAACGAAATCAACGAAGAAGCTGCTAAGGCACTCGTTGCCAATGGTGTGATCGCCGTATCTGAAGGTGCAAACATGCCTTCTACTCCTGAGGCTATCAAGGTCTTCCAGGATGCAAAGATTCTGTATTCTCCGGGTAAGGCTGCCAATGCCGGTGGTGTAGCAGTATCAGGTCTTGAGATGAGCCAGAACTCTGAGCGTCTGCACTGGAGCCGTGAGGAAGTTGACCAGAAGCTGCACGACATCATGAACGACATTCACGAGAACTGCGTGAAATACGGTAAAGAGGAAGATGGTTACATCAACTACGTGAAAGGTGCTAATGTTGCCGGCTTCTTGAAAGTGGCTAAGGCTATGATGGCTCAAGGTATCATTTGATAGGTATTAAGCTTTATCAACATAACAATCTGACAACAATCCCCCAAAAGCAAATTACACTTTTGGGGGCTTTTTTATGTTTTCATTCTGGTAATTCCTCCCATCCTTTAACATTATTTTATTCGTTTTGGATGCTGAATCTTGAGATTTATATGTAAGTTTGCGGTATGAAACTGAAATTTAGCATCCATTACAACACGACGTGGGGTCAGTCGCTCCATGTTGTCATTACATACATCAGTAACGACTCCTACCAGAAGCGCTACAATCTGATCATGCAGACGCAAGACGGGGCGTTATGGGAACTTGAAACCGCAGTCATGGAATCCCGCCAGCATCCGATTTCATCTTTCCAATACTATTATCAGGTGGAAGATGCTGACGGGAAGGTGTTACGGAAAGAATGGGATATGATTCCCAGAATTTACACCTTCGACAGCACTAAGAATTACTTGTTCCCCGACATGTGGCGTGACAAGCCTTTGCAACACCATCTCTACACGAATGCCTATGCCACGGCAAAAGGTCTTCAACGGGATGAGACGGTAGAGGCAACAAGACTCCCTCTCTTCCGTAAGTCATTGATATTCCGTGTGTCAGCCCCTCAGCTACAAGACGAGGAAGCACTGGCGGTATGTGGTGACCATCCTGCCATAGGAAACTGGAATCCGTCAAGATACCATCTGATGAACTACATCGGGAATCACGAGTGGATGCTTTCCGTCAACATCGAAATGATTGGACTTCCGTTTGAATACAAGTATGTTGTCATCGACAAGAAGACCAATGTGCTGAAGACATGGGAGGAAGGCGACAACCGTTCTACAGGCAATCATGTTCTCTCAGACGGACAGGTACTGGTGCTTTATGGAGAGCCTTTACGGGTACGCGAGGAGATATGGCGTTGTGCGGGTATCTCCATTCCGGTATTCTCTTTACGCTCGGAACATTCATACGGCGTCGGTGATTTCGGAGACCTCAAGATAATGACCGACTGGGCTGCCCAAGTCGGGATGAAAGTTATCCAACTGCTTCCCGTGAACGACACCAGCGAGAATCATTCATGGACGGACTCTAATCCATACAACATGATATCTGCCTTTGCCTTACATCCGCATTACTTAGACATTGAGCAGGTAGGCGTTCTGAAGAACTCGAACAAGATGACGGTCTATCATCGTCAAAGGAATGAGCTGAACAATCTTCCTTATAGCGATTATGAAGCCGTTGACAGGGTGAAAAGCAATTATATTGCCGACATCTTTGAAGAAGTGGGGAAACGGACATTATCGTCTAAAGAATATCAAGAGTTCTTCGAAGCCAACAAAGACTGGCTGATTCCCTATGCCGCCTATTGTATGGAACGTGATCACACGGAGAACGAAGACATTATCTATTTCGTACAATACCATCTGCATGTCCAATTGAAAGAAGCTGCCGAATATGCTCAATCAAAAGGAATCATCCTTAAAGGCGACCTGCCTATCGGGATATACAGGAATAGTGTTGAGACGAGAATCCATCCTGAGTTCTTCCACTTGTCCAAACAAATGGGGACGCCTCCCAGCAATGAGTATCCGAATGGCCAGAACTGGGGATTTCCATCTTATGACTGGTGCAGCTGGAAGGATAAGAAAGGCATCATCGACTGGTTCCATCGCCGACTGGAACATCTGTCTCAATATTTCGATGCGCTACGGATAGACCATATCATCGGTTACTTTCGTTCGTGGGAGATACCAGAACATGCCATTTCCGCCTCACTCGGCCACTACACTCCTTCTCTTCCGATGAGTGAAGAGGAAATCGGACAGTTTGGCATCGTTTTCCGAAAAGACCTGTTCACCCATCCTTTCATCAATGATTCAGTCCTTCAAAAGATCTTCGGGATTCACGCTAATTACGTGCGCGACAACTTCCTGATACATAAGGGCTACGGCTTGTATGACTTAAAAGACGACTTTAATACGCAAATAAAGGTCAGGAATCATTTCCATGGGCAGACCGATGAAAACAGCCAATGGATAAGGGATGGCCTTTACCGCCTGATAGCCAATGTCCTGTTCATTGAAGATGAAGACCAGCCGGGAATGTATCATCCTCGTTTCGAAGCATTCAACACATTAGTCTATGAAACGCTTAGCAATGATGAACAAGGAGCTTTTCTGCAACTCTATAACAATTATTTCTACGACCGACATAACCAATACTGGTCATACCTCGCCTCTCAGAAGCTTACAGAGTTGTTCGGAAACACGCGGATGCTGATTTGTGCTGAAGACTTAGGGATGCTCCCAAGTTGTGTCGAACCGCTCCTTGATAGTCTGCGGATTCTTTCTTTGGAGATTCAGTCGATGCCAAAGAGCCGTGGATACGAATTCTGCCATCTTTCTTCTTATCCTTATAGAAGCGTATGTTCTATATCCACTCACGACATGCCAACCCTCCGGCTTTGGTGGGAAGAGAATCCCGGAAGGACACAACGCTATTTCGTCACCATGCTTCAGAAAGAAGGACGTGCACCGAAAGTACTGCCTGCCCATATCGCCGAAGAAATCATCGGAAGACATCTGTATTGTCCTTCCATGATTTGCATCCTTTCATTGCAAGACTGGCTGGCGATGGATAACAACCTACGGGAAAAAGACGTGTACGAGGAACGGATTAATCTGCCCTACGATTCCTATAACCAATGGAAGTACCGCATGGGCATTTCTATCGAAAAGTTGAAGAAGGCAAGTCAGTTCAACAATAAAATCAAAACCATGATTCAAAGAAGTCAGCGGTTATGAAGCAGATAAAAGCATTTATCTTCGACTTAGACGGAACTTTACTCGACACCCTGCAGGACCTGTATTTGTGTTGCAATTACGCTCTGCGCACACATGGAATGCCTGAGCGGACCCTTGAGGAAGTTTGCAACTTTGTGGGGAACGGTGTAAAGAAACTGATGGAAAGATCTGTTCCAGGCGGTCTTTCCAATCCGGCGTTCGAGGATGCTTTCACGACATTCCGACAATACTACCTGTTGCATAGTCTCGATAACACTCATCCCTATCCCGGCATCATTGAAACACTCAGGGAACTGGATGAAAGGGGGATGAAGCTGGCGGTTGTGAGCAACAAGTTCTATAAAGCCACGCAAGAACTCTGCCGGCATTTCTTCAATGATTACATCAAGATAGCGATTGGCGAAAGAGAGGGAATTCGCAAGAAACCTGCCCCTGATACCGTCGTCGAGGCTATGCGCCAATTGGGTGTCTCACCAAACGAGACGGTCTATGTCGGAGACAGCGATGTGGATATTACCACCGCACGTAATTGCAACATCCCCTGCATTAGTGTTCTTTGGGGATTCAGGACTAAGGAATTCCTGCTGGAACATGGTGCAACTACTTTAGTGGAACATCCACATCAGCTATTACTTATTCACTAAAAAAACTATCATTCGTGGCGAATCGCCTCTATCGGATCCATATTTGCGGCTTTGGTCGCTGGAATGTAACCGAAGATCACTCCGATAAACACACAGACAAAGAAGGAAACATAAATCGACCAGACGGGTACGCTCGAAGGCATATTGAACATGGGGACGATAAACTCACTCGCTCCACATCCAACGAGAATACCCAGCAATCCTCCTGTCAGGGAGATCAGCACCGACTCAATCAGGAACTGTAATGAGATGACCGGCCCCGTCGCACCTACCGCCATTCTCAGACCGATTTCTTTGGTGCGTTCCGTCACACTTACCAGCATGATGTTCATGATGCCGATTCCTGCTACAAGGAGTGAAAAGGCGGCAGCTACGACAAGGATGATTGTCACGGTATCCATTGTCGTTGACATCGTCTCCATCATTTCAGCCTGAGAACGGATGGTGAAATCGTCATCAGCATCTTCTTTCAGCTTATGGTTATCACGGAGCATCTGCGTCAATTCCTCGATGGCGGCATCAGACAACTCTTCCGTAACGGCTGAACAGACAATACTCGAAAAGTAGGTCTGCGCGGCAATACGCTTCATGACCGTGGTATAGGGAGCAATCATGACATTGTCCTGGTCCATACCCCAGCTATTGTATCCTTTCGACTTCAGCACTCCGATGATACGCATAGGGATTGACTTGAACCGAATGGTCTTACCAATCGGGTCAACACCCTTACCGAAAAGTTCGTCAACGATTGTCTTTCCTACGACAACGACTTTTGCCGACTTCTTGATGTCTTCTTCTGTGAAGCACTCCCCTTCTTCCACATCCCATTGTTTGATGTCTAAATAGTCGGGACTCTCACCATAAACCGTCGTGGTGGTATTATTGTTTCCGAAGATGACCTGTCCGCTTGCCGTCACTTCAGGCGAGACCTTTGTAACGAATTTCTTTTCAGAAAGAATACGCTGGTAGTCAGCCATCTTCAAGGTCTGCATGCTCGACGGATCCTGACGCACACCGCCACGCATATCTGCTCCTGGGCGGATTGTCAGAAGATTGGTACCCATCGTTGACAGTTCCTTACGGATGCTCTCTTTTGAACCCTGTCCAATGGCCATCATGATAATCACAGCAGCAACACCGATAATAATACCGAGCATACTCAAGAAAGAGCGCATCTTGTTGTTGGCTACTGCCCTTAAACTTATCTTTAACAGGTTTAATATATTCATACTCTAATCATCTTGGACTTGTGGCAATGCAGCCAGTGCTTCTGCCGCCGACTTGATATTCAAATTAATAGTGTCTTCCCTGATTTTACCGTCTCTCAGGTTTATATTTCTGCTCGAATACTCAGCAATCTCAGGATTGTGAGTGACAAAGATAATGGTATGTCCCTGATGGTAAAGTTTCTGGAATAACACCAGCATCTCAAAAGAAGTGCGTGTGTCAAGGTTTCCCGTGGCCTCATCTGCCAACAGGACGGCGGGATTATTGACCAAGGCTCTGGCTATTGCCACACGCTGCATCTGTCCTCCGGACATCTGATTGGACTTATGCATCATTCGGTCGCCAAGACCTACGTCCTGCAAAGCCTTGATAGCTGCCTCACGCCTCTGCTTTGCCGTGTACTCATTATTATACAAAAGAGGAAGCTCGACATTTTCCAATGCCGTTGTCTTTGGAAGCAGATTGTAGTTCTGGAATACAAACCCTATCTTACGGTTACGCAAGCGGGCACGCTGCATCTTTGACATAGAACGGACTGGTATTCCATCCAGAAAATACTCACCACTCGTCGGAGTGTCCAGGCATCCCAGCTGGTTAAGCAAGGTGGACTTGCCTGACCCTGACGTTCCCTGAATGGTCACAAATTCCCCTTTGTATATCTTGAACGACACGCCACGTAACGCCTTCACCGTTTCACTTCCAACCTGAAAATAGCGTTTCACGTTTTGTAATTCGATGACAACCTCTCTATCCATTACTTCTTCTGATTATTCCGGTTCCCTCTCGGCCTGGGCATAAACGGATTGCTTGCCTGTTCGCCTGCTTCAGGACCCTCTTGTTCTTTGTTCATGCTGAAATCAGTCAACACAACCAGCCCGTTGGGTACACCGCTGACAATCTCTGTCAGCACACCATTAGTTATACCAGTCTGCACCTGATGTGCCTTGAAGACGTTTCCTTCCAGCGTCCAAACCTTTGAATCACCTTTGCAATCCTCAATCCGTTGGCCTTCAGTCAGAATAGCCGGACTTGGCATAAACCGGAGGGCTTTGGACTGGACGGCAAGGACATTGTTTTTCTCTAACGTAAATATGGTGACGTTGGCGGTCAGTCCGGGCTTCAGCTTCAAGCGGTCGTTACGAGCCGAAATAATCACTTCGTAGGTCACGACATTGCTTTCCGTCTTTGCCTCCTGACGAACCTGAGTGACCATTCCGTTGAACACATCATCGGGAAAGGCATCTACGGTAAACGTGACGCGCTGACCTTCTATCACGCCACCGATGTCAGCCTCGTCGATGTCAGCCACTACTCGCATATCGGTTAAGTCCTTGGCAATGGTAAAGAGCTCAGGGGTGCTGAAGCTGGCTGCTACCGTCTGACCTTCTTCTACTGACTTCGACAACACGACACCGTCAATAGGTGATGTGATCGTTGCATAGCCGAGGTTCGTCTGTGCTCTCTTTACGTTCTCGCGTGCCTGTGCCACTTGTTGGGATGCCTGCTGAAAGGTAAGACGGGCATTCTCAAACTCGTCGGCACTGACGAGTCCTTTGTTGAAAAGGGTCTGATAGCGGTTGAAATTAGCCTGCTGATAATTCAAGTTGCTTTGCACACTATTCAGGTTGGCCTTTGCCGTATTCAGTTCACTGATAAGGTTGGTCTTGTCAAGCTCAGCGATTACCTGTCCTTTCTTTACGACACTATTGTAATCCACATAGAGCTTACTGACGATACCCGACACCTGCGTACCCACCGTCACCGATGTGACTGGCTCTATCGTTCCTGTAGCCGTTATACTGTTTCGGATATGGGTAGTCTCGACCTTTGTCGTCTCAAAAGAAACCTTTTCCTGTTTCTTGCCTTTTGAAAAATACCAGAATGCAAGTCCTGCCAAAAGAAAAACCGCCAGTACCGCATAAAGAATTCTCTTCTTTTTATTCATATCATTCAATTAATTATTCTTCAATCTCTTGTTCCCTTAATCTTTCCATCTTGATAGAAATGCAGCAGCTCAATGTTCAATATTGAAAGATATTTGCTCTGCAATTCATTTTGTTTTGCCTGAATGACCGCATCCCGGCCTTTCATCAGCTCTACAATGTTTATCAGACTCTCCTGAAACTTACCGCTCAGCATCTCATAGCTGGTCTCTGCACTCTCCGTAGCGACCTTGGCTGCCTTGAACTTATTCTGATTCGTCACCGCCTGCAACCAGAAATTCTCTATCGTCGAATACAGTGCGGTGCGCTTATCACGTAAATCCAACTCGTAGGTCTGTCTTTGAATGATTGCTTTATTAACCGCCGTCTTTGCGGCACGATTATCAAAAAGAGGGATGCTTACATTAAAACCGGCACCCAGATTGAAATTATTCTTCATCTGATTGTCCCAGCCGTTCTTACTCATAGATGTGGTATTCGTTATGGCACTGGCATTGAAGCCCACCGTTGGCAATCTTCTTGTCTTTTCAATTTTAAGGGTCAGGTCATTTGAATTCAAAGCCAGTTGTGCATTCTTGATTTCCGGCCGATTATCAAGTGCCGACACATAGACCGAATGCAATAAGGGAATCTCCTGCAATGCCATCTCATCAGTCAGCTCGGGAATCACGACATCAAACTCCTCTTCATCCGTTATCTGCAGCAATTGCTTCAACTGACGCTTATAGTTGCGCAGATTACTCTCAGACTCCACGATAGAGTACTCATCCTGAGCACGTTGAGTGGTGAGCTGTGCCAGATCAGCCTTGCTCATCTTGCCGACATCGACAAATGCCTTACCACGCTCCTCATTCATCTTGCTTGTTTCCAGACTTGCCTTATGCACCTTTATCGCTTCTGCTGAATAGAGAATCTGAACATAGAGCTGGGCAATCTGCTCCTGAATACTATTAGCCGTGACGGCTGAATCAAGTTCTGCCTTTTTCTCGGATATGGCATTTAACTTGACTGTATTATGGTTACGATTACCATTCCACACCGTCCAGTTAGTATTGATTCCATAAGAACCATAGTAATACACCTTGTCAATACTTGCCTGAACATATCCGTTTGCTACCGTGGCAGAGCCATTCTCAGGCCAAGGGCGATAAGTAAGGTTGTGAGACGTGGAGGCACTGAGCGACGGTAACAGCTCGGCCTTGCTCAGCAGATAGTCTTCTTTTGCGCTGAGCTTTTGCAGACGACTCTTCTGCAACGAAATGTTATTGGCAAGAGCATAGTCAACACAATCTTTTAATGACCACTGACGAGCCATCGCGGAATCGGGAATGAGACAACCCACAAAACAAAGAGCTAAAATAGCACGAAACTTTATCATATTTCTAATTATTACATTTACTATATAAAAAACGAATATTCTTTTAGTTTTTACATACCAAAAC
>Ga0247611_10007098_pt1 | contig 14181 bp, 8 predicted proteins | sample 177DNAGHGhighgp2_FD_192422 | JGI IMG/M metagenome (GOLD analysis project Ga0247611, IMG submission 192422) | Sheep rumen microbial communities from Palmerston North, Manawatu-Wanganui, New Zealand - 1770 DNA GHGhigh gp2 | ecosystem: Host-associated > Mammals > Digestive system > Stomach > Rumen ...
GGTGATGGCGCACCTAGAGTGTAAGAGTGCTGTTTTGGCGTTGGCTGACGTGAAGGGCAGTACGGCTGATATGTTGCGGTATGCACGGGAAAACCGTGCATCACAGTTTATCGTAGCCACAGAGGCGGGCATACTGCATGAGATGGAGCGTGTGTGTCCTGACAAGCAGTTTATCCCTGTGCCACCTGAGATCAGCGAGAGCGGTTTAGAGTGTTCGTGCAATGAGTGTCAGTATATGAAGATGAACACACTGTTGAAGATATACAACACGTTGCGATATGAGTGGCCGCAGATAGAGATAGACCCTGCCATTGCGAAAGATGCCGTGAAACCTATCAACAGAATGCTTGAGTTGAGTTAGCAGAATACTTGAGTTGAGAAAATGACAGTTTCCGTCGTCATACCCATCTATCATTCAGAGGACACGATCAGTGCTTGTATTGAGAGTGTGCTCGGTCAGACGTTTACAGACTGGGAACTGATACTGGTTGATGATGGCAGTACGGACGGTAGCGGACGAATCTGTGATGACTATGCAGCGAGAGACCGCAGAATAAAGGTAGTACATCAAGAAAATAAAGGCCGTTCGGAGGCCCGTTGGAGAGGTGTGTTTCTGGCCACTGGCGAATGGGTATGTTTTGTTGATTCTGACGATACCCTACCCCACTCTGCACTGTCGTTGCTGTGTGGCAGTATTTCAAAGACTACAGACATAGTGTTCGGCAATGGTTATACATTGCGTGGCGAGGAACGCCGGTCGATACCGATGAGTGAGTTTCGGCATTTGGCGGTGCGAGGCGAAGGTACGATTGGTGTGCCGTGGGGCAGTCTGTACAGGCGTCGGGTGCTTACACGCTGGATGTTCGACGTGCCTCGTCGTATTTATAATGGTGAAGACTATCTGTTCTGGCTCCGGCTGGTGTTTGCCACAGAGCGTGCAGTAGCAGTGGTGTTCGAGCCTGTGTACAACAAAGGCGAGGAGCATACGAGCAACATATTCATGTGGACAAGCGACTACTGCTACGAACTTAATGAACTGAGGAAGGCTTCGATACCTATTGAAATGCATGATGACTATATGTTGGATATGCTAGACGACCGTCTGGCTAATTTGTTTGCCGTGGCTGTATGTGAAAAGAAAAATAAATGGAAAGGTAGCCGATACTATCAGGACATTATTGACGACATGAGAATCAGCGGTATGAAGATGCCAATGAAGAAGCGTCTGTTTTTCTCGTTGCCGTCGGTCAGACTTAGGAAACTCTATTCACTGATAAGCAACACCATACGATGAGTGGAAACAGGCACTATCTATTGTTTTTAGTACTGTCGGCTCTGGGCATGCTCTGGCTGCAATGGCTCGATGCGCCGACATTGAGCGACGATATGGCCTATCGTTTCGTATGGCAGTCAGATGAAGAAGAAGCGCTGACGATGGTGAGCAGTATCAGTGACCTGCTGCAGTCGCAATGGGTGCACTATCAAATAGTGAACGGTCGGTGGGTGTTTCATACGCTTGGGCAGTTTTTTCTGTGTCTGACATCGCCGGTAGTATATCAGGTGATCAGTGCGTTGATGTACGTTATGGTGCTCATGATGAGCGTACAACTGATCGGAGCACATCAGCGAGACAGGCTGTTCGCTGCTGTCAGCATCTGTTTCCTTCTGTTTGTGGTATCGAGTGGTGTAAGTACGACGATGCTATGGAGCATGGGCACTTTCAATTATCTGTGGGTTACGTTTTTCACCTTATTGTTTTTGCTGTCTCTCCGCCGACTGGGCAAGGAGACGAAAACCGTTCATTGGTTGATCGCTCCCCTCTCGCTGCTCGTTGGCAATGGTCATGAAGCCATCTCACTGCCTATCAGCATCACTTTTATGGTCTATATACTGAACAACCGGAAGACCGTAGTGCACCGACCGGTTTTTCTGTTTATGGTATGGTATATAGTTGGCATGCTCACCTGTCTGGCATCGCCGGCCCTTTGGTTGCGTGCCGACGGAGGCATCACACTGTTCAGTAGACTGTTGAGCGGCGTGGTCAATATAGTGTTCAATCTAAAGATATCGTGGCTGTTGCTGTTGACGCTGATTTACCTTTTTATAAAAGACAAGTCACATTGGAAGTTAGAACTGAAACAGAATCGTTATGTATATCTCTGTCTGACGATTGCATTGGGCATTGTATTCCTTTGCGGTACCAATCTTGACCGCGTGGTGTTCTTTGCCGACTTCATAGCCCTGTTGTTGCTCGTCAGACTGTGGATAGTGTTGAGCACAGACAGATGGAAGACACGTGTGACCATCTTTTTCAGTGTTATCATGTTTATTGTCTATGTGCCTGTTGTTGTGTTGCGTCAGCAGAATATTGACTGTTATCGTTACATATCTGCCCAGATGCAGCAACCGGGAAAGGACCTTATTTCCGTCAGACAACCCCCTGTAGGCACAAATGTGTTGATGGACTATCTGCGCCGCCGCTATGTCAATCCGACGGCCGAATTCGGTTTCTATTGCTGCTATATGGCTTTTAACGCCGAAGACATCAATATGCGTGAAGCAGCAGCCCTGTATGGTAAGTCGCGGATGGTGTTTCTGCCTGAGGATGTCGTCAGTCGCATAGCGACCGACAGCACTGCTTATCGACACTATGAACAGGATGAGCATCAGAAACTGTTTGTGTGGCGGTTGCGTGAGGGCACGGCGGTCAAAAGGCTGAGGTTTCTGCTGAAGCCTGAAGACCCCTCTACCCTACTACCCCACCAGCGTCTGTTGGCCTATCGTGACGACACGTATGAATTGGACGACTATCGCTATAGCATCGTGAATGTGTCGGGACGCTCCTACTTAGTGTTCACCTGTCCGACGACAAACATTATGCGCCGTCTGGGTGATATAGTGTACGATGTGTGCGATGGCAATAGAGGCGTAGGTGATAGCGATGGTGAGCGTTATGGTGACCATCAGTTTGATGGGAAGGCTTTCGGTGGTGAGGAAGTCCAAGTTGATGAAGCGAATGAAGAAGTAGTGATAGATATAGACACTGAGCGTGTTGTTGCCGATGTATAGCAATTGCCTGTCTACTAATGTATCGCTGTTGTTGAAATACGTTCTGAAGACAGACAGCAGTGCTGCAATGGCCATAGCGGCGATTGTAAAGTCGATCAGGATGGGCAGACGGTCGATGTTGGGAAAGCAGACAAACAGCAGTGTCAGATAGGTTGCAGGCAGAACCACCGTTGCCCATCGTTTGTCGGAAAATCTGTCTGTCAATCCGTATTTACGACACAGATATCCTAGAATAAAGAACGGCCAGTAGGCGAAGCATGCCCAAGGGTTGAGTGCTGAAAGCAGAATGCTATCTGACGGGTGAGTAGCCACATACAGTATAGCCCAGACAAACAATGTCATAGCACTGTCGATGATAAATGTTCGGATGTCCCTTTTCTCATGCGTCAGTCGATATGGCACGAGGAGCAGATAGAAAATGGTGAGCGTCAGTAGGTACCAATAGCCATTATGTCCGTCGTTCAGAAAGAAGTCGCTGACCTTGTCAATCAACAGCGCGTTGATAAGTCCGACCACTAGCATAGGAGTAAGAAACCTATAGGCTTTTTTCAGGAATTTCTTAATCGTAGGAGCCTGGGAGATGACAAAACCTGAAAGGAAGAAAAACAGCGGTACGTGGAACGTGCAGATGACGCTGAGCACCGGGTCGACGGCTTTCTGCTCATGATAGGTAGAGAAAAAAAGTGTATGGCCCATGACAACCAAAAGCATGGCTACTGCTTTCAGTTTGTCGATATATGGCATTCTGTTCTGCATGTTTTTCTACTTATACTCTCTGACAAAGTAGCCCGGCCGCTTTTTCGTCTCGTTGAAGATATGGCTGAGATATTCGCCTATGATGCCGATGGCGATGAGTTGTATGCCTCCGAGGAAGAGTATGGTAACCATGATGGTAGGATAGCCGCGGACGGGGTCGCCGAAGATGATGGTCTTGATGATGATGTAGAAGAGATAGAGGAATGCGAATGCTGAGACGGCGATGCCGAAGACCGATGCCAGTCGGAGCGGTGTGGTGGTGAACGACGTGATGCCGTTGAGCGCCAGGTTGAGGAGTGTGTAGAAGTTCCACTTCGTCTTACCGTGCATCCGTTTTTTCTGCTGATAGACGATGCCTTTCTTCTTGAATCCTATCCAGGAGAACATACCTTTGTTGTTGCGGTCGGTCTCACGCATGTTTTTGAGCGCTTCGATACATTTACGGTCGAGAAGTCGGAAGTCGCCGGTGTCTTTCTGAATGGCTATGCTGGTAGAGCACTGCAGGATGTTGTAGTAGGCTTTAGAGGTGATGCGCTTGAGCCACGACTCTTCTGATGCGCTGCGCTGTGCATAGACATCGTCGAAGCCTTCCTCCCAGTATCTGATCATCTCAGGTATGACGCTGACTGGATGTTGCATGTCAGCATCCATAATGATGAGCGCATCAGTCTGCGTATGGTCAATGCCGGCCATGATGGCTATCTCTTTGCCATAGTTGCGCGAGAGGTCGAGATAGTGGTAGTGGCTATCTTCGTTGCAGAGGCAGATAGCCTTTTCGAGTGTATGATCGGTGCTGCCATCGTTGATGATGAGAAACTGCCACTGGTAGTTCGGATTGTCGATGAGCACCTGGTTCATAGCCTGTCTGATTTCGCCGAACGAGTCTTCCTCGTTGTAAGCCGGTAGCAGTATGGTGATAGTCTTCATAGTCGTGTGTTATTATTTGATGACTTCAATATCGGTGTTGTTTACAATCCACACGCAGTCGAATGTTCCGCTTGACAATATTTCTTCGGCGATGGCATGGGCTGAATGGGCTGACTGTATGGTGGAGTCTCTTGTCACTTTTGGCCATTGGTAGTTTGTCTCATATTTAGCAGCGATGCCCCATCCGAATGCATCGGAAGGAACGACACAAAAAGAAGAAAGGCGTGGATAGCCATTGTCTACGATGAGTACAAATGCGCTATCAACGGGTTCACCGGTCTTGCTGATGGCTTGCTGAGCCATACGTTTGCCTGTTAAGCCCGATTCTCTGGATGTATAGTATAAATGGCTGTCGATGATGACGGCACTTAAGATGAAAAGTGGAAAATAGAGAAAGGAGAATTTACGATGCCGCCCATATTGGTCGATGCCGACAGCGATGAGGAGAGCAATGACAGACAGTCCGGCATAGGTGTGCATCATGCTGAAGACTGTGCCTATGTGGGGAGTAACGGCTATGAGCAGCGCTAAGAGCAAGCATAGGGTCTTCTTTTGTTTATAGACGGCACTGTTTTTAATAAAAATGGCATAGAGGAACGGTAGTGCAAGCAGGAAAGTGATGGCGGCCAGCCATAGGTTTCTGCTTGGTTGGTGGAGTAGCCAGACATAGTCGACAGTGATGAAAGACGTAAACAGGAATTTGACGATGTTATTGGCTATTTTAGTGATGGTCGGCACATATTCTTCATGAATTGTAATATCTTTCGGCAGGATAAAAATAGCGATGGCATAGCAGCCCATGATGGCTACGCCGATTAGGATATCTTTTCGGAATGCGGCTTTTCCGGTAAGGTTGAATCCATAGGCGATGACAGGACAGATGAGTGCCCACATGAGTCCGTTCTCCTTGCACATTGCAGCCAGAACAATGGCCAGAATCCATAGTAAGTATTTTGCTCTGATACGGCTGATGTAAATCAGGAATGCCACCATCCCCCATAATAGCGAATAGGTCTGGTTGAGACCGTCGACAGCGAGTACGGTGGCCATTGCAGCCGGTGTGATAAAGAAGAAGAGTGTTGTGACATTGGTAGCCGTCGGGCTGAATTTTAGTTTGCTGCAAACGACGAATATGAGTATGGCGTTGACACAGTGTCCTACGACGACACAGCAGTGGTTAAACGTCGGATAGAGCGCTTGTGGGTTGCGACCGACGATATAGCCGGTGATGGCATCGAACGGTCGCCAGTGATAACCGTAGAAGAGAAATCGCTCTTTGATGAAGAACGGGCTGAAGTCGGGACTTGTTGTTGCCGTCCAATCGTCGAAAGTAGGGAGAATGGCCGCTGCGGCCCAACAGATGATAGGCGTTGCGATGGTGATGAAGATAAGGGATATGTATTTCTTGAGAAAAGAGCCAACCATCTTTTTTTATAAGAATAGATGTTTTTGCATACTTAAGAATGATTATTTGATGATAGCAATCTTGCAGACTGTGCCTTTCGAGCCGTCGCTGGTGGCGGTGACGACCATATAGACACCGCTGGCGACACGCCGGCCGGAGCGGTCGCAGCCATTCCAGGTGAAGGTACCTCCGTTGGAGCGTCCCTGAGCCACTAGTTGTCCGCTGGTGGATACAATCTTCACGTCGGCATCCATCGACAATCCCACGATGGTGATCAGTCCGTCGTAGCCACTGACGACGGGATTAGGATAGGCATAGATATCGTCTTTAGTCATTGTTTCGACCGCTGTCACTGCATCACCCATATACGAACAAAGGCCATCTGAAGTGCCGAAGAACACTTCGCCCGTGGTGTTGTTGATGGCGATGGAGAGCACATTATCAGACAGGAGTGGGCTATTTTGAGTAGTGAAATGATGGATTTGCTGCATATTGTCACTACTGATGAGATAGACGCCATTGCCATAGGTACCAAACCATTTGCGTCCGCCACCATCGATGGCCATGCTTTTGATGTCGACGCCCGACAAGAGGTAGTCGGCATAGTCGGTTCCGTCGTTGCGTGGCACTTTAACCTGTGTATAGACAGGTGACGAACTGTCTATTTGGTTGTTTTCGATGAGGATGGGTCCTACGTTGGTGCCCAGCCATATATTCTTGTTCTGGTCTTCGACGATACTTCTGACGCCGCCGCCAACAGCGATGTCCACGCCGTCCTGATTGTGGAAGTCGCTATAGACATTAATATTTCCGGTCGTCAAGTTATAGCGGTAGGCAGCAGGTATGCGCCAGTCGTCGTTGACGAACCAGAGGTATCCCTGACTGTCAATCATCATATTGAGCAGTGCGGGATTACTCTTGTTCTTGAAGCCCGTATTGTCGAGTTTCATCAGTTCCGGTACGGAATGCGAGATGAACTGCCTGTTGGTGTTGAGTTCTATCAGCGACTGCGTGATGCCCTCACTGTTGAGTATCCACAGATGGCCTTTCGTATCGAATTTCACGCCGGTAACCAATTGGTAGTCTTTGTTTGTTCCATCAAATGGTTCTATCGGGCTATTATCATTATTGAAGAAATTGACGAACTGTCCGTTTCTGAATTCATAGAGTCCGCTTCGTGCACCGGCAAAGACATGGGTATCGTCCAAGGGGTCGTAGTCGAGGCAATAGACATTATAAAAACTAATGCCAGTCTGTTCGGAGATGTTGTCAGTCTGGTATATCTCCCATTCATTATCTTTAAGAATCTGGATGTCTCCGGGAATATTCTGGGCAAGGAAACCGGCACAGGTGTACAGGCGGTTGTTCATGAACTTCATGAATCCGAAATACTTTGATTTCGGGCCGCCAGGTTTCAAGGTGCTGACCACCTGTAGATATTCGTTCCAGTCGGTCAGGTCTTGGTCGAAGATGTTGGTAGGATAGTCAGTTGTTGTGTTCCAACTGGAGGGGTTAATGAGATTGGCAGTCAGTGGTGCAGCGATTACAGCATCGGCTGTTCTGGCGTAGATATTGCCGTTGTTGATGCCCACGGCAGAAATCGTTTGCTTCAGGTTGTAAGTCTCGCTGATTTCATAGCGTTGCATGTTGACCTTCATGACTCCGAAGTCGGTGGCCAGATAGGCATAGACGCCATCCATATAGATATGGTTGATGCCTTTCGACTGCGTCATTGATTTATTGTAGAGCGCACTTAAATTGTTCACGTTGCCGTTGATATCCATGATGTCGAAGTTGGAATTGTCGTAGACGATGAGCAGCCGTTTGGCTTCGTTGTTCCAACCGATCAGCCGGATGTTGTTGTCGCTAAGTGCATTGGTCTTATCGTAGGTGACGATGGAGTGGTCGTTGAGGTTGTACTGATAGAGATTGTTGCTGGCACGCACAAAGAGGGTGTTCTGTGCCTTGACAATCTGTTGTGGCTCATAGTAGGACATATAGGCCTTCCAAGAGCCTATTTGTGCATATATGGTAAGGGGTAAAAGCATCATAAAGCAAAAGGGAAAACACCATTTCACTATCTTTGCACTCCACGGTTGTATCATCGTTTTCATCGTTTTCATTGTTTTACCTTTTTTACTGTTTACTTTTCCACCTTTTCACTTTTCCACTTTAAAAGGTATTCTGCCAGTTTCTGAGTGGCTCGTGCCCGATGGCTGATTTGGTTTTTGATGTCGGCTCCCAGTTCGGCGAAGGTTTTGTCGTAGCCTTCGGGTTTGAAGACAGGGTCATAGCCGAAGCCCTCTGCCCCGCTCCGCTCACGGGTGATGTCACCCTCGACGATGCCTTCGAACAGATGTTCCTGTTTGATACTGGTGCATCCACAGGGACAGACATCCTTCTTTTGTATTAACGCAATGACGGTGCGAAATCTTGCACGCCGATTGTTATTTTCTCCTAATTCGCGCAACAGACGGCTCATGTTGGCCTCGCTGTCGTGAGGCTGACACCGTTTGTCCTCCATCGAGGCATAGCGGGCGCTATAGATGCCGGGGGCACCCTGCAGGGCCTCTACTTCCAAGCCAGTGTCGTCGGCAAAGCAGTCAATATGGTAGTGGTTGTAGACATAGCGTGCCTTCTGCAGAGCATTCTCTTGCAGGGTCTGTCCTGTCTCCGGAATATCGACATCGCAATGGATGTCGCTTAGTGAGAGTACTTCGATGCTATTGCCCAGAATCTGGCGTATCTCCTCCAGTTTGTGCCGGTTGTTGGTTGCGAATACTATTTTCATGTTGTTTTATTTTAACCTTTATATCGTCGAAGCCCTCGCCATAGACACCGATGACGCTCGACTGTGAGACGAAGGCTTGTGGGTCGATCATTTTTATCAGTCGGAAGATGGCTACGCTCTCGCGTTTCTTAGCCAGTATGCAGAGCACCTTGCGCTGTTCGCCGGTGTACCAGCCGTGGCCGTCGAGTATGGTGACGCCATGGTCCATCTTGGTGCCGATGGCATTGGCTATCTCCTGCCATCTACTGGAGAAGATCAGAAACTGTACGGACTGTCGCTGACGGTTCATCAGATAGTCGAGCATGAAGTTCTCCACCACCATCGTACAAAGGCCGAAGACGACCATGTGGGCTCGCTGCAGGGGTTCGCCAAACTGCGGAATGAGCAGACAGGAGCCAATGATGATCAGGTCGAGAAATCCCAGGACGGTGCCGAGCGACACATCACGGTATTTATTGACAGAGGCAGCGATGATGTCTGTTCCCCCCGTAGAGCCATTATTGAGGAAGACGATGGCCAGAGCCGATCCTGTCATGATACACCCGATGAGCAGCGACATGAAGTTCTGGCCCTCACCCAGTATCTTCACGAAATGTCCTTGTTCGTCAACGGGCATCAGTTGCTGGAAGACACCCAGCAGGAACGACAGCATAGTAAAGGCATAGATGGTCTTGGTGAGGAACTTCAGGCCCAGGATGCGAAGGGCGATGAGTCCCAGTACGACATTGATGAGGAAATAGGTGTACTCGATAGGGAAGGCGGTGGCGTAGAAGATGATGGCCGCGATGCCCGTCACGCCTCCAGTGACAATCTGGTAGGGCATGAGAAACACGGTGAAGCCGAAAGAATACAGAAGGAGGCCCAGGGTTATGAAGACATAATCCCCGACCTCCTTCAGTATGAGTTTATGATTGATGGTCATTTACTTCAATACGATGTTCACCATACGCTTAGGGACGATGATAACCTTTACAATCTGTTTGTCTTCCACGTATTTGGCCGTGCGCTCATCGCTGCGGACAAACTGCTCAATGGCTTGGTTGTCAGCATCGGCAGCCAACTGAATCTCGAAACGGGTCTTGCCGTTGAAGGCCACACCCATCTTCACCTGGCTCTCGACCAAATAGTCCTCGTTCCACTCAGGCCACTGAGCATCGCAGACGCTGCCCTCGCAGCCTAAGATTTCCCATAACTCTTCAGCGATATGAGGCGCAAACGGAGCGATGAGGATGACAAGGTCTTTGAGCAACTCCTTGTTCTTGCATTTCTGCTGCGTCAGTTCGTTGACACAGATCATAAAGGCAGAGATGGAGGTGTTGTAAGAGAACTGCTCGATGTCCTGCGACACCTTCTTGATGAGTTTATGGATGCTTTTCAGATTGTCAGCAGTAGCCTTGCCCTCGTCAAAACCGTTTTGGTATAGGTTCCATAGTTTCTTCAAGAAGCGGTGGCAGCCGTCGATACCTGCTACGTCCCATGGCTTCGACTGCTCGATGGGCCCGAGGAACATCTCATAGAGACGCAGCGTGTCAGCACCATAGTCGTTGCAGATGTCGTCGGGGTTCACCACATTGTATTTCGATTTCGACATCTTTTCGATGGTCTGATAGACGATATACTTGCCCTCGGCATTCATGACGAATGTAGCATCTTCGAACTCAGGCATCCATTGACGTATCTTTTCGATGTCCAGTTCTTTGCCGTCCACTGTGCTGATGTCAGTGTATATGGGGTCTGCCTCTTGTCCATTGTAGAAGTAGCGCTGCTTTTTCGACTCATTGTCGTACTTCGCGTCAAGCAGGTCGAAACTAACATATTGGTTGGTGCCTTTTAGGCGGAACACAAAACTGGACCATCCTTGTATCATTCCCTGATTGACCAGTTTCTTGAACGGCTCCTGTTCGCAACTATAGCCGCAGTCGAAGAGGAACTTGTTCCAGAAGCGGCTGTAGATCAAGTGACCGGTGGCATGCTCGCTACCTCCGACGTAAAGGTCGACATTGCGCCAATATTCATCGATGTCCTTATTGACTAGACATTGCTCGTTTTTGGGATCCATATAACGCAGATAGTAAGCACTCGAACCGGCAAAGCCCGGCATGGTGTTCAGTTCGAGGGGAAAGACGGTCTTGTTGTCGATAAGGTCCTTAGAGACCACCTGGTCCGTCTTAGTGTCCCACGCCCACATCTTGGCACGTCCCAAAGGAGGCTCGCCGGTTTCTGTCGGCTTGTATTCATCGATCTCTGGCAACTGCAGGGGCAGGCATTCCTTGGGGATGATATACGGCATGTCGTCCTTGTAGTAGATGGGGAATGGCTCGCCCCAATAGCGCTGACGACTGAAGATGGCATCACGCAGACGGTAGTTCACCTTCACACGGCCCAGTTGATGGTCGGTGACGAACTTCTTCGTGGCGGCGATGGCCTCTTTGATGGTTAGCCCGTTGAGCGAGAAACCGTCGAGGGCTGTCTTGCCGGCCGCCGGCGAGTTCATCACGATACCTTCCTTAGCGTCAAAACTCTCTTCCGACACATCGGCGCCTTCAATCAGTGGCACGATAGGCAGGTTGAAATGTTTGGCAAAGGCATAGTCGCGACTGTCGTGAGCAGGTACGGCCATGATAGCACCGGTGCCGTAGCCGGCCAGCACATATTCGGCAATCCAAATGGGGATGCGCTCGCCGGTGAAGGGATTGACAGCATAGGAACCGGAGAAGACACCGGTGACGGAGTGGTCCATCTGGCGCTCACGCTCTGTGCGCTTCTTGACATAAGACAGATATTCGTTGACAGCGGCTTGCTGGTCGGCAGTGGTCAACTGTGCAACGAGTTCTGATTCCGGGGCGAGTACCATGAAGGTAACACCAAAGATGGTGTCGGCACGAGTAGTGAAAATGGTGAAATGACGGTCGGAGTCAGCCACTTGGAATTCCATCTCTGTACCCTCGCTGCGTCCGATCCAGTTGCGCTGGGCTTCTTTCAGCGAGTCGCTCCAGTCGATGGTATCCAAACCGTCCAGCAGACGCTGGGCATAGGCTGAAGTGCGCAGGCACCACTGGCGCATCTTCTTCTGTTCCACTGGGTAGCCACCGCGCTCTGACACACCGTTGACAACCTCGTCGTTAGCCAGCACGGTGCCCAGGGCGGGACACCAGTTGACCATGGTCTCGGCCAGATAGGCTATGCGGTAGTTCATCAGCACTTCTTGCTTCTTTTTCTCAGAGAAAGAAGCCCAGTCGGAGGCTGTGAAATGCAGTTCTTCGGTACCAAGGGCATGACAGTCTTCTGTACCCATCAGTTCGAAATGCTCTATCAGTTTGATAGTGGGCTGTGCCTTGTTGGATGAGGTACTGAAGTAACTGCGGAACATGCGCTGGAACGCCCATTGTGTCCATTTATAGTAAATAGGATCGCAGGTTCTGACCTCGCGGTCCCAGTCGAACGAGAAGCCTATCTTGTCCAACTGCTCACGGTAGCGATTAATGTTCTGTTCGGTGGTGATAGCCGGATGCTGACCTGTCTGGATGGCATACTGCTCGGCAGGGAGTCCATAGGCATCATAGCCCATGGGGTTGAGCACATTGAAGCCTTTGAGACGCTTATAGCGGGCATAGATGTCTGAAGCGATGTATCCTAAGGGGTGGCCAACATGAAGTCCTGCTCCCGATGGATAAGGAAACATATTGAGGACATAGAATTTCTTCTTTTTCTCATCTTCTACTACATGGTAAATACCGCTGTCCACCCAGCGCTTCTGCCATTTCTTTTCAATCTCTCTGAAGTTGTATTCCATATATCTTTATTGTTTTTTATAATCAAAATATAATTATCCAATTTGCAAAGATACAATTTCTTGGCGAGACTGCAAAATCTTTTGGCTAAAATCTTCCTGAGGGTATCTTAAGTTATGCCTAAGTTGCATTTTTAGTCTGGTTTTTCGGCTATTGGCTTATAGACTTTTCGGCAATGGCTTTAGCCACCGTATAGGCTGTGGTCCATGCTGCCTGAAAGTTGAAGCCGCCGGTCACTCCATCGATGTCGAGCACCTCGCCGGCGAAATAGAGGTTGGGGCGCTGACGGCTCTCCAGAGTCGATGTGTTGACTGCCGACAGCGAGATGCCGCCACAGGTGACGAACTCGTCTTTGAATGCTGCACGGCCGGCGATGGTGTACGTATCGTTCGTCAGCACGTTGACCAGCCTGTTTTGCTCTTTCTGGTTGAGGCTCCCCCAACGGGCCTCTACCCTACCCTTCATACTCTTCTCTACCAGATAGGACCACAGTCGCTGTGGGAGATTGAATGGGCGGATGGTAGGTAGTTTTTTCTGCGGATATTGTTGGCGGATATTGTTCAACGCTTGGTGGACGGCGGTCTCGGTGCTATCTGTCCAGTTGATGGTCAGAGGCAGATGATAGTTGTGTTCGTTCAGCAGTCGGGCAGCATAACTCGACAGTCGCAGGATGCATGGCCCGCTCATGCCCCAGTGGGTGATGAGCAGTGGGCCCGAGGCTCGCAGTTTGGTGCCTGGAATCATCGCTGTGGCTTCTTCGACGACGGTTCCCATGAGGGCTCTCAGTGCCGGGTCGTCGATGCTAAAGGTGAAGAGCGATGGCACAGGCTTCTCGATAGGATGCTGTAGCCACGACAGATTTTCTGCCTGTGGCTGCCCTCCGGTAGTCACACAGATATAATCGAAGTCGTTCAACTGTTCCAACGAGTCGATGACGGTATGGGTAGCGATATGGATACCTAACCGTTTGACCTCGTTCAAAAAGAGGTTGATGATGGTGTGGGCATCCTGTGAACGGGGGAAGACACAGTGGTCATTTTGTGTCATCAGGGGCACGCCTCGATTTTCAAACCACTCATAGGCATCACGCTGGTCGAAACTATTGAAGAGGCGTTTCAGCAGTCGGTGACCGCGGGGATAGACGCTCTGAAGGTTGGTGGCGGACTCGAACGAGTTAGTACAGTTGCAGCGTCCCCCACCCGACACCTCCACCTTTCTGAGCACGCGCTGGCCTCGTTCGAAGATGGTGACTGCCATCTCCGGTAGCATCTCTTTCAGATTGATGGCCAGAAAGAATCCCGCTGCTCCACCGCCTATGATAGCCGTCCTATTCTTCACTTAATGTCTTAACCTTTAACCTTTAACCTTTTAATGTGCCTCCAACCAGTTGCTACCAAAGCCGGAGTCGGCTACCAGCGGCACCTTCATGTCGAGGGCTCCCT
>Ga0247611_10007099_pt1 | contig 14179 bp, 11 predicted proteins | sample 177DNAGHGhighgp2_FD_192422 | JGI IMG/M metagenome (GOLD analysis project Ga0247611, IMG submission 192422) | Sheep rumen microbial communities from Palmerston North, Manawatu-Wanganui, New Zealand - 1770 DNA GHGhigh gp2 | ecosystem: Host-associated > Mammals > Digestive system > Stomach > Rumen...
TTATTGCATCATATATCTTTTCAACTAGTTTTAAATTTCCTTCTTTAGACAAATGCATTCTATCTGACATTAAATAATTATCATTTTCTAAAATATCTTTGCGAAAATCTATCACTTCAACATTTTCAGCTTCAAATTTTAGTCCTTCTTTTGATATATCACAAAAATAAATATCATGTTCTTTACATAGCTCTATTAGGCTAATATAGTCTTCTTCTGTAATATTAGCTGATTCATTAAATATAAATGCTACCTTATGCTCTAAAGAATCATTTTCAATCTTACTTTTTATATCATTATACATTTCCCCAAAAACAAAATCTGATTTTACATTGATTGAAGCTTTATCAAACTTTTCTTGAATTTTATCAAATGCAGAAGTAAGTGTTTCATCTCCATAGAATGTTATTTTGTTTTTAATTTCTTCTTCGTGCTTAGTAAATACTCCTTTGTTTTCTTCTCTATATCTTTCAAGATACACATCGCAAATTGCATCAAATACTACATCTGCATAAGCTTGAATACCATCACCTTTTACATGTATTCCATCTGCATAAAAGTATTCCGGATGGTCTTTGGATGCTCCTTCCCAATCTACAATATGAAGATTTGGATAGTCTTTTGCAAACTCTGCGAACTTTTCATTGAATTTAGGATCATCTGCAAGTACTGCATTTACCCAATAAACTTCTTTACCTTCTAAGAATTCCATGAAATCTTTATTTCTTTTTGGAATATAATCTCCATTGTTTGCAAGAGCTAAGATAATTGTATCTCCTAGCTTTCCCTGTTCCTGAAGCTCTGCAAGTAATTCTTTTCCTCCAACAATTGTACGAGATACTTTTCCATCGAAATAACCATTTGGAAAGTTTTTATATAACCCATTAGATGCAGCAAGTAGTACTGAATCTCCTACTCCTACAACTGGAATTTTGTGAACTGCTTCAATTATTTGAGCTTCCTCATTTTCCATGTTTTCTAATACTTTGTTCCACTCTTCCTGTTCAGTATTTAAATTGTTTAAGTATTCTTGATTTCTTTGCTCTATTAGTTTTAGATTCTCGTCTAGTTTTAATTCTAGTTCTTTCATTTCAATTGCATGATCATCTTCACTAGCTACAAGAAATCCACCATATGCAATAATTGCTATTGAAACAATTGCTACTGTAATTTTAAATGCTTTATTTTTAAAATGATTATTAAATAGCAAGTATAAAACAAATGCTAATAATATTGTTGCAACAATGATTACTAGAAGTTGTAACGCTTCATCAATTTGTGAGTTCGTAACAAAATAAATTATAGGGTATTGTACTAAGTATATTTCATATGATGCTCTTGCTATAAATTCAATAGCTTTATCCAAAGGATTTTTATCTGTTTTCTTAAGTGTTGCATATTCTATTAATCTACAACTAATAATAGTTGTAATTAGCATAAATAAAGCATAATAAGGTGTATCTGAAGAAACAATACTGCATAGTCCACATAGAACTGCGATATATCCTATAAACATCAACGGCCATATTATTTCAAAACTTCTTGCTATCTTAATATCATATTTATGATGTATAACCGCCAAGAATATACCAAAGAAAATCGAAAAACATCTGGCAAATGTGTTGTAATAAACCATCATCATTTCTTGCGTTTTGCTCATAGTAAATAATAGTACTGTTGATGTAATCATTAATACAAACACAATTAATGTTGATAAATTGTTGTTTATTTTTTTATCTATCTTTTGCAATATTGAAAATGCAATTGGAAATAAAATTTCAAATTGTAATAGTATTGCTATATACCAAAAGTGCATAAATGGTGAATTAACATGTCTTGTAAAATAATCTATATTTGCTTCTAATTGCCAAAAATTATTGTATCCCAAGACAACTGATGTTGTTTCTGGTTTTAAATTTAGCCAATTAACAAATGACAAATTTTTAGCTACTATTACAGTAATAAATGTCACAACTAAAAGAGGTAGATATATTTTTCTTATTCTACCTACATAGTATTCTTTTATTGAAAACTTTTCTTTTTTTAAAGCAGATGTTGTACTTAAATATCCAGTTAATACAAAGAATGTGCAAACAGCAAGATAACCACCTTGCACTATTCCTAAATGATATAAAAGCACCAAAACACATGCTAATATTCTTATTACATCTAAATATCTATAATAATTATTCTTTGTCTTCATTTTATTACCCTTTAAATAGTATTTACAAAATATGTAAATGTTATAAGTGCAGCTTCAACCATTAATATCATTGCCACAATACATATATGATTTTTCTTTTCTGACACCAATGTTGCTATATATTCTCTAATAAATGCATTAATCCAAAAATATGCTTTTGTTTTAGCACCTATCCCTTCCATTTTTACATCCATTTGATATGCAATATTACCAGCTCTAAACACGTGATAATTGGTAGTAGAAAACGCTATTTTTGCATCTTCTTTTTGAGCTTTTATTAGTTCATTTGAAAATTTAATATTTTCATTTGTGTTTTTTGATTTGTTTTCTACTAAAATATAATCATCTTTAATTCCTTGTTCCAACAAGTAGTTTTTCATTGCATCCGCTTCAGATATAACTTCATCGCTTCCCTTGCCACCTGAAGTAACAAATTTTATATCTTTATTATTTTTTTCTTTTTGCATTTTACTAAATTCTATTGCTCGATCAACTCTACTCTTTAACAGATTGGTAAGCTTTCCATCTTTTTTTATCTGACAACCTAAAATTAAGATATAGTCTTTATCAAAAGATGGAATATGTTTAGCTGCTTTTCTTGCAAGTATTATAGTTCCAAGAAGAATACACTCAAAATATGCAATAACAACATAAATAGATTCTTCAAAAAACCTATAAATATATGCTCCAGGTTCACTTAGATTATTAATATCTACCCACTGAGCATTAGATAAGTACGTGTACAAAAAGTCAGGCGAAATAGTTACGAAACAAAAGAACGAACCAAGTAATACACCTAATAAGTTTCTAAAATTAAATCCTTCTTTAATAACTAACACAACATTACTTATTACTATCAAGATTGATACAACAAATGCAATTGGAAGTAGCATTATTGAAAACATTGCACCTGAGCTTATTACTCTATCAACCAAATTTATAAATCCACCATAATTAAATAGTGAAAGAATTTGTATTATTTCAGTCGCTATTAAAAACACTATAAATCCGAGATATGTAATACATTTATACTGATATATACTCTCTTTTATAGCGTTTTTATATTTAGTTATAAACAAATATATAACATATGTTAAAAAGATGATAAATGAAATTGGAATAACTATACTTCCGTTACAATCACCAAAGAAATATCCTTCTGTAATTACTCCATCTCCATGAACATAGATTAAACGTCCAAACCTAGAAATCGAATCATCTTTTTTATTGCATAAAACCAGCACCTTTCCTTCTTTTACCGCCTCTATTTTCACAAGTAAGGCGCTGTTTTCTTTCTTTATATCTAAAATTTTTACAACATCTTCCACATCAAGTTTTATTTCATAATCGTCAATTGAAAAATCTTCAGCAGGAAGCTCAAATTTAAGCTTATATGTATTTCCATGTAATTTTATTATTATTAACGATATTGCAATTAAAGCAACGACTAATAATATTAATGTTAGCTTTTTATTTTTCAACACTATCTCTCTTTTCCATTATCTATAGTTTTTGTTATTCCAAATTTTTCAATTGCTTTTGAAACATCTATTGAAGCATTTTTGTCATCTTCAAACTCGGCGCCTATTCTTTCATAAAAGCCTTTTGCTTTTGTTTGAATATCTTCTATATTTAATGTCTCTATACCTTCATGATTTAAATATTTAATTGATGCTTCTAATAGTTTTTCTCCAATTTTATTATTTCTAAAGCTAGGATCAACACATATTGCTACATCATTACTAGATTTATTTGCTATGAACTTTGTATCTTCTACACCTTTTGGAAGAATAAGATTTGTCATCAATGTTTGCATACCAAGTACTGCTGATTTATCTAACACATCTGTTTCACAATATCCTACTAGACTTCCATTTTGTGTAACTATTATATCTAAAATCGTTTTTAAATTATCTAATATTTCATCAGATCTTTCAAAATTTCTACTAAAGTATTCATTTTTTAATTGTGATCTTTTTTCATCATCTATCTCTGTTTCTCTATAATATGATCTAAAATTTCCTCCAATTCCTAAATCAATTGTTTTCCATCCGTTACTATCTTCGAAAGCCGCACTATAAGTAGAACTACTTGAAGTATTCAAAGTAGCTTCTTTATTTTCTTCTATTTTAGAAATTGTTTCTTCAATTTCTTCTTTTGAAAAACGAGAAGAAATATTTTTTAATAGTTCTTTTATTCCCATAGTGGTCCCTCCTTTCAAAGCCAATTTCTACTATAATTATACCACAAAAATCGACTTTTTAAAAGAAAAAGGCACCCCAAAAGGGGAGCTGAATCCTCTTGGGGTGCCGAGAAAAGGGGGTGTCTGAAGCACGGTCGTGAATTTGGTTTTTGAAGGTTACCAATCATTCATGAACAGTGGTGAAACAGGTCGAAAAAGGTTTCTTTAGTTTCGCTGGTTTGGTTATTTGTACAGGTTGTTGCGTGCTTCAGACAAGTGCAGGTAATGGGATTTGAACCCATATGCTTTGTTGGCAAATACTACGTTTGTTAGATTGGAGGAAACGTACATGCGGTAGTTTGCGGTAACAAGTAGGATCACTATGAAAAAAGCCCTGGTCATCGGATTTCATCACGGATACACTTGCCAACAAACGGTGCTTTACTTAAGCTATACCTGCTAGGTGATTTTAATTGTAATCACTGTTTTTATAAATTTTTATCAGCAAAAAAATAATATACTTTCTATTTTTATTTGTCAACATATCAAAAAAGAGATTTTTGCAATTATGCAAAAATCTCTCTTAATAGTTAGCTCATAACTTCTTGTAGCATTTGCTTTATGTAAATAGGTTGCGGATTAATTATCAAACTTAAGTCATCATTAATCTTAATGTCTAATACTCGAATATCATATTTTATTTCTATGAATTCTGCTAAAACATGTCTATGACAAAATGCTTGACCTTTTTCATAACAAAGTAATATTGGATCAATTTCATTGCCCAGCAATTTCATTACATCAATTTTTGATAAAACTTCTTTATAGTATTCTCGAATATAAAACAAATTATTTTCTTCCTCAGAAATCTTACCAATGTTACTATGCCATACATTCCAAAAATCTCTTTTAGGTGCAAGTTCTGAAATTGTTTTTCCAACAAAACCGACGCTTCTACCTTTATCACCAGAAATAGATATAAGATTTCCTACCTTACAATCATCATAATTTCCAGTAAATATTCTCAAATGCTTTGCCCCCTTTTAAATCCTACGATTAAGGGCATTCTTCGGACCAAATACACAAGGTTTTTGACATTTGAAACCAGGGAATGTACATCTTGCTCCATGTGAATAAGGAAGCATCTCTTCATAAACTTCAGGATCTGTTTCCTTAACACTTTCCATGAATTTTTTAAGCGTTACATCAGTTTGAATAGCTGTTTCAAGTTGAACATGACCACAAAGTCTTTCATAACATTTAAGAATAAACATTTCATATGTTCCACGTTCATTAATGTTAATCAAAGTTCCTTGAGGTACATATTCAGCAAGTGAGTTAATATCTCTAAGCCATTCTTCTTCATAGACAGTATTTTTTATTATAGTAGGAACATAGAATTTTTGATCTTTTGGTACACCAAATTCATATTTAAAACCAGATGCCAAATACTCTTCTGGAATCAAACATTCATAAGACAAAGTCTTGTGTCTATGTTCTTGGGCCAAACATGAAAATGTAGCTTCATAATTTGTACAATACACTTCACCAAAAGATTCTTTTCTTTTTCTTTTACCAATCAAAGAAAATCCTCTATTGTTTACTTCAGTATTTAAGCCTTCAATTTTAATATCGGGCATCTTACTCAAGAACTCTTTAAGAACCGTTTTCATCTTAATAGAAAAATAGTTATCTTCTTCCTCTTTAATATATTTTTCTGCCCAATGAATAATATAGTTCCATTGTCTTAAACTTGCAGTATATTCCATATCTGTTGCAGGGGTAAAAATACTGATCATATATCTAGCATTTTCTTGTGCAAGTTTTAAAGCGCTATCTTCATCAAATTCATTATATGTTTCAAGAATAATCTTTGTAAAAATACCAATCCATTTTTCATACAAAGCCTCTTCAGCTGGTGAAGGTTTCATATGAGTATATCTCGCAGATTTTTCAGAAGTAACATATACTTTTTCGTTGTTTAAAAACATAGCCAAAATTTTAGGAATGCCAGTCAAAGCTAAAGAATAAAAAACGTGACCTAAAACACTATGATGTCCTCTTTTAATACAACCTTTTGCTCTATTAATAGATTTCTCAGAAGGTTCATTAAAAACATCTTCAAGTGTCGTTTTTTCATAACAAATACCCGCAGATTTTCCAGAAAACTCAAGTGCCTCATTTTTAGATAAGCTAAACCCAGGATGTGTTGATGCAAGAATCTTAATTTCCATTATCATTCTCCTTTCTTAGTTCAAATCCATTAATTGAAGGATTTATAGTAATTATTTCTTTCTATCATATTTTATTGATTTTTGGACAAAAGTCAATACGGCCTATATTGCATAATTGGTTGCATATTGTAATATTAAATACATTTCTCTGTAACAGTTTTGTAACAATTATATGATATTATTTACTTACAGTAATACCCCAAAAAATCTTAATGCATAATTGCAGAAAGGAGAAACTAATGTCGAAGCGGGTATTTATTATTTTCTTGAGTGTGGTCTTTTTACTTTTTACTTGTTCAACTGCATTTGCTATTACGGGTACGGATTGCTATGAGAATGATTATGAGTATTGTGAAACAAGTATTGCAACTTTCCTTCTTGATAACTCAGGAAGAATTGTTGGTGTTTTAAGACCTGAAGAGGAACTTAAGAAAGTGGGCTATCAGCACACAACTCATAAGTCCCCCACCAACATTGAAGATGGTAAAGCTACTCGGAGACGTGTATTTGCAAAAGTTACTTTAGATGATAATTACGAAGTTATTAAAGGCGGTACTGATCTTGAAGTTACTATTACTTTGACAAACTACGATTTGGTTGCTGAAGTAATCGGTTATGATTTCACAAACAATGATATTATTGATGCTACTATTTATTCTCCGTGTTTGAAAGGATGCGGAACATATGCATCTCACATGTTCCTCCCACAAGGATCTGGTAGAGTAAAAGTTGGCACTGTGAAATTCAAGAGTGGTAAATGCTTGGCACTTTACGTTGGAAATTTTGATGGCGATTGTGATTTGGAACTTGGTTTCACTGCAGAACCTGTTAAGGAAGAACCTGTGTGTGAACCTCCGTGTCACCCCTGCCCGCCGTGCACACCACCGTGCCATCATCATCCGCAATGTGGGACACCGTGTACTCAGCCTGTCACCGTGACGACTACTACAGTTACAGAAGTTACTACAGTTACTACCACTACGACCACTGTTGGTGGTTATGGTTGCAATAGATAATAATTTAAGCAAGACCTATAAAGGGTGTTCTAAATAGAACACCCTTTTTTATTTAACAAAATTAATTTCTTTGATATAATCTAATAAACAATTATCAAAGGATTTTATATATATGAATTATTTATTTACATTTTTAGAAGGACTTGCAAGTTTTATATCTCCATGTATTTTACCTTTAGTACCAATATACATTTCATATTTTTCTGGTGTTGAAAATCCTAGCACTAAAAAAGCTTTTTTTAACAGTTTGTTTTTTGTTTTAGGCTTTTCTATTATTTTCATTTTAATGGGGTTGTTTGCTTCAACACTTGGAGTATTTATTTCATCAAACATGAAATATATAAAAATAGCATTTGGAATTATAATGATACTTTTGGGTATTGCCTATATGGATATTATAAAGCTACCCGTCTTTTCAAATTTAAATATTAAATCAAAGATAAATTTAAAAGAACTAAATCCTATTCGTTCATTTTTATTTGGAATTCTATTTTCAATTAGTCATACACCATGTGTTGGATTGTTCTTAAGCTCTGCACTTATGCTAGTTACAAAAGAGCATGATATATTAAATGGACTTATATTGATGATTCTTTATTCTCTTGGACTAGGATTACCATTTATAATATCTGCTTTGATTGTAGATAAATTAAAAAACACTTTTGATTTTATAAAAAAGCATTTTAAAGTTGTAAAAATCATTTCTGGCATTGTTCTAATTGTTATGGGCATACTTATGATTTTTGTATTGTAAGGAGAATTGTATGAAAAAATTTGTGTTAATAATTGCTATAATAATATTTATCGCTTCACTTTGTATAGTAAGTTTATATATGGATAACAAAACAAACTCAATAATAAACGAACCAACTATATCAAGCGGTGAAATTAGTCTTTCTGGAGAAAAAGATGAAATCGTGGGAGAATCATCATCTGAAGAGATTGAAAACAAAATTGAATCAAATAGAGAAGTTATAGAAATAACCAAAGAAGAATTTGAAGAAAAAGTTTTGAATTCAAGCAAAAAAGTATTAGTAGATTTTTATGCTGATTGGTGTGGTCCTTGCCAAATACTTTCACCTCTTGTTGAAGAAGTTGCACAAGAATATGAAGACGTTGAATTTTATAAAATAAATGTTGATTATGCTAATGACATCGCTAATAAATATGAGATTTTCAAGATTCCAAATTTAATCGTTTTTGAAAATGGTGAGATTGTAAATCAAAGTATTGGTGCTATACCAAAAGAACAAATTATTGATTTAATAAAATAACCTATAAAATTAAACAAGACGCAATAGTCTAATTATTAGATTATTGCGTCTATATTTATATTTACTTTGGAAGCAAAGATAGCTTATCTTCATTAAATTGTTGATGCCATCCGATTCTTCTAAGCTCTCTTACACTCTATTATAGCAATACGCTTTTTCGAGTGCACTTTTATCAAAATAGCCAAGATATTTTTCGATAGCCTTCTATTTTACTCAACTTGTTTTTATTTACATTACTTGGATATGTTTTTATATTCTGATTTCGTCTCTGCTTTTTTAAGGCATTTTAAAACATGTCAGTTTCATAACTGATCTCATGTTTGTTAATAGGCTTTCTTCACGATTTTTTAAAAAGCTATTATTTCTTTTTGAAATAATTTCTTCTTAAAAGTTTCGTATGTCTTTAAAAGCATAATTAATTTAAAACAAACCTTATTTGGCGGGTAATATGGGTTAGACAAGTCCATATTGTTTTGTTTTATTTCATTATCTTTTGACACTTCTCAAAAAAACATGCTCTACTTATCTTTTATAAGTAGTCTGTTTTTTTCCAAAATACTAACCTATGATTATTCTCATAATATACCCTTTTCTTTTCTTGTAATATAAAAACGCATTTTCCAAATAGGGCCTCTATGTCTACTCTAAGAGCAGTCATATTTACTTTTCTAAATTGTAAAAGTATGTTACCTAAGGTTATTATTTGTAACTAATAAGGAAATCTTAATAATAATTATTTTTTCCAGAAATTTATGGAAGACTCTCATCTTCAATCACATTAAATATACCATATTTTATAGGCTTTTTTTGCAATTTAACATAATTGTAATTTATTCTTAATTTATGAAAACTAGCAGCTTATTTGTGGGCAAAAAAATCAGCAGGATAAACTGTTACATTTACCCTGCCTTTTTTAAAAGCCCTTCGGCTTTCCCCCGAAATTATTTGTACAAAGGAGCAAAAATATCTGCTTCTATGAGTCCCTGTCCAAACCTATAAAGGCTGTACTGCTCGTCAAATACTCTCTTGCTTGTGGCATACTTGGCAATGAATGCATCGAACAACTTGTACAGGTCATAAATATTTTTGTCCCTGAGAGACTCGATATTATCTTCCGCTTCCTTTTTGGCCTTGTTGATTTCACTGATTTCCTCATTAATCCAATCAACAATCTCCTCCAAAGACTTCGCCTTAACTTTGATCAGTTCAACAAAATCTCTAACTTCCATAGTAAGGTACTTCTTGTACTTGAAATACGGAAGCTTGTAGATTTCATCGAGCTCAAATTCGGCATTAAGCGGAAAATCTTTTACCCATTCAGAAAGCTCTTCTTTGAGAGTAGAAACCTTCCACGAATTTTTGCATCCCAGGGCCTTCAAGAATTCTTTGTCAGAAAGCAATCCGCTTACTTTTCTTACAAGAATCAGCTGGGATTCAAAAACGGTCTTCTTGGTACGCAGAAATTCCAAATCCCTATCATAGAATTTTACAATCTCGTAAGGATAATAGAAATTCTGATAACTGCCATCCTGCAGAATATAGGTATTTGCGATAATTACTTTGGCGCTCCGCTTAAGTTCAAGCCAGCTCTGAATAATATCGGAAATATTCTTATCATCCGCAACCTTGATCTTAAGATACTTCTTAAGATCAATGAGCCGTTTGTCATCGTTTTTGGTTTCACTCAAAAACGGGCAAGCCAGGAATCTTTCAATCTTCCGAATGTAGTTTTCACAGGTCTTAGGGTCATTAACAGAGCCCTTTTTAATAGCAACTCTAAGTACACTAATCTGTTCATTGACCCTCAATTTGAATTTGGAAATCTTCTCATCGGGAGTCGTCAGTTGGTAAGAAAGAAGCCGGCCATCTTTTTGCTTGTTTCCATTCATAACGACAGAAACCTCCTAATTTGTTTATTTTCGGTGACATTTTATCATAAAAATGGCCAATTTTCAATATTTTAAGTGAAAAACTTTACATAAAAAAGAGACAATCCTAAGATTGTCTCTTTTTATTTTATTGATGCTTTTAGTTTTCCTACAACAAGCTCTCTTATTTGTGGTTCATCTTTGAAATACTCTTCTGCAAGTGGTATAAGCTCATATTTTACTGTTCTTATTAGCTCTTTATCACTTTCATCTTTGCAAAAATAACAATGACCAATTTGCTTGTTTCCAGATACCATACCATTTATTTCTTTAACTGTTTCAATAATTTTCTTTTTTAATGGACTCTTTGAATAGAATTTAACAAATTCTGGATTATCAAAAATAGGATTTACGTTGTAGAAATTAAATCTTCTTCTTACTGCATAGTCTGACATTGTTTGCTCTTTATCTGCTATATTCATTGTTCCTATTATAAAAAGATTTTCTGGTATATAAAATCTCTCATTTGAAGCAGGCAATTCAACGTAGTTTTCTTTTCCTCTTTTATCTGGTTCTAGTAGCATAAAAGTATCTCCAAATACTTTTATTACATCTGCTCTATTTATCTCATCTATTAACAAGAAGTACTTATTTTCCTTATCATTTCTTGCCGAATTGCAAAAATATTTGAAACATCCTTCTCTATATTTATATATCGCTAAATCATCTGGTCTAAAACCTTCAATAAATTCATCTACTGAAAACTTTGGATGAAATTGAACATTTAAAATACTACTTGTATCTTTTTTGCCTAAAATTGAAAATGCCATTCTTTTTGCAATGTATGTTTTTCCTGTTCCTGGAGGTCCTTGTAATATAACGTTTTTGCGAGTTAGAATAAGTTCTTTTAATTCTTCATATTCTTCATCTTCGAAATAACAATCCTTCATGAAATCTTTCTTATCATATTTAGGATAAATCATATATGTGTGATGAGGATTCATTTCTCTTATGATGTTGTATATTGATTTATATTCTTCTTCTGATAATTTAAAGAATATTCCTTCTTGATATCTAAATGGTTCAATATTAACTATATCTCTGTTTTGCTCAATGTCTGCTCTTCTAACATATTCAGTAAAAGTTTCAATCTTTTTAAAGCAAAGCATGTTGTCGTTCCACTCTTTTTCTATTTCACAAATACCAATTATTCTTCCGATTGGAACACTTTCATATATTAATACTTTTTCACCTTTTTTAGCTTCTAAGAAATTAGTATGTATCTTTCTATCACTTCCATCTTCGTTTATTGAAGAGTATGCAAATAGATCTCCGTTATCAAAATCTTTGAATCTAAATATTCTTGGATTGACTGTAAGCCACCAATAATTTGTCATTATTCTAACTCACCTCCTTTGGCTAGGATTTATCGCCAAAGTAATATATCACGATTTACATAAAAATTCAATGATTTGTTTGACTTTTCTTGTACAAAATAGTATTATTTGCGTGTCTTAATTATATTTACGTATACCAATTAACATTTTAGGAGGTTTTTCAAATGCCAAAACGGGCGCAAGGAAATGTAACTTTAGTTGTTGGAACCTTTTTAGGAGATGAAGGAAAAGGTAAAATAATTGACTATTTAGCACAAAAATCCGATATCGTAGCGCGTGCTACAGGCGGAAATAATGCTGGTCATAAAGTTTGTTTTGATGGAAAAACTTACCCTCTTCACCTTTTACCTTCTGGAAGTTTTAATCCGAATGCTCATGTTATTATTGGTAATGGTGTGTATGTTAATCCTGTAGTACTTGCTGATGAAATTAGCTTACTTGAAAAAGATGGATTCAATTTTAAAGGTCGACTTCATATTTCTGAAAAAGCACATGTTATTATGCCTTATCACATTCTTATGGATGGTATTGAGGAGCAATATCGCATCAACAAAATTGGAACAACTGGCCGTGGAATTGGCCCTACTGCTGAAGATAAATTCTCAAGAGATGGTATAAGGTTTATTGATTTTTATAATGCATGTTATAGTAATTATGATTTTGAAAAAATGTTTGAAAAACTTTGTCTTTCATATCTATTAAAATACAGATTGGAAGATGAAGATTCCGTTATCAAACAGTGTCTTAAACAAACAGCTAAGTATGAGAAAGCTTTAAAAATCTTACTAAGATATGTTGATGATACTGTTTCATTTATCCACACAAATCTAGAACTTGGTAAAAATCTTCTTATTGAAGGTGCTCAGGCAACACTCCTTGATATCGACTTTGGTAACTATCCGTTTGTTACTTCTTCCAATCCTATTGCTGCTGGTATGTGTGCCGGCGTAGGTATTGGTCCGACATATGTTACTGATGTTGTTGGTGTTTTAAAAGCATATTGTAGCAGAGTCGGTGAAGGTCCTTTTGTAACTGAAGAAACTGGTCCAATTGGAGACAAAATTCGTGAACTTGGTCACGAATATGGAACTACTACTGGAAGACCAAGGCGTTGTGGTTGGCTTGACTTAGTTGCTCTTAAATATGCCTGTCGCATAAATGGACTTACCGCTTTAGCAATCAATCATCTTGATACTATCGGGAAATTTGAAACCATTAAACTTTGTGTAGGATATAAAAGCCCTAAGACTAATAAGCCAACAAAGAATTTCACATCTGAAGCAAATAAGTTAAAGGAAATTCAACCCGAATACATTGAACTTCCTGGAGATTTTGGCGATATAAGTAAAATTAGAAACGTTTCTAAATTACCACAAAACGCAATCAATTACCTCGATTTTATTGAGTCCTTTGTTAATGTACCAATTAAGTATATTGGCGTTGGTCCTGATCGTGAAGACTTAATCGAATGCTAAAAAATAATCCGCTTGAAATTATTTCAAGCGGATTTTCTTTTTAATAGTTATACGCTACTCGTCCTTCTGAGCAATCGACAAATGCTTCGCTGTTTTCAAAGTCATTTCTACGATACCAGATTTTAAGTACGAAGTCCTCGTTTTCCAACGCTTTTTCATACTTTTCATAATCAATCATAGAAAGCTGATCAGCATCATAATGAGGTTTTCCTGGAGTAAAGGTAAGAATCACTTTTTCACCATAGGTTCCAAGCTCATCTTTTACGATAATAACATCATCGTTTGCAATGTGCTTTACCTTCATAAAAGCAATCTGCGAATACACGGAAGGATCAACAAAGTGATGTCTGGAGTTGTGGGCAATAACATGATAACGATCACATGCATCTTCTTCACCATAAGGTGTTTCGACATTTAAGAATTCAACATTCGGTTTTTCAAATTCCAGGCTGAGTTCTTTTTTGAGAAGAAGCATTGTAGGAGCATCATTGGCACCAACATAAAAAATAGCTCTGCTGATTTCTTCACGA
>Ga0247611_10007101_pt1 | contig 14177 bp, 14 predicted proteins | sample 177DNAGHGhighgp2_FD_192422 | JGI IMG/M metagenome (GOLD analysis project Ga0247611, IMG submission 192422) | Sheep rumen microbial communities from Palmerston North, Manawatu-Wanganui, New Zealand - 1770 DNA GHGhigh gp2 | ecosystem: Host-associated > Mammals > Digestive system > Stomach > Rumen...
ATTTAAACCTAATTGATTTTAAAACTTTATATGGCCGCCTCTTTGTAAAGATATTTTACCATAATTATATATAGATTTAACATATTTTAATACTTTTATGTACCAAAAACCGAACTTTTTCTTCTCATATCATTATGTATCTTATGATGACATGATCTACATAAAGCCATTAAGTTATTCCTATCAAGAAGAAGGTTGAATCGTTCTTCTTCTGTCTTGCCTGTACTGAATGGTCTCTTATGATGCACTTCTTCAGCAGGTACACTACGTCCATTCAACAGACATAGCTCACAAAGTGGATGTTCATGTATGTAGCTATTACGTAGTCTGTTCCAATGAATGTCATACATAGATTTACCATTGTTTGAGTTATTAGTAGGAATATTATATCTTACATTATTTCTCTTTTTCTTTCCATCATTAATCCAGGGCATCTCTAAACGTTTGTTTTTTTCTTACCTTTATAGTTTATGTCCTTATTAGTCTTAACGTATCTAGGGCGGTATATCGACGCCTCAGGTATATTCATGACATCATATGCTATTATAGCTTTCTCTAGTGTTTCTTCCATGTTATGTAACGCTCATATATCTTCACTATCATATATATGATAGACTTGTATATCCACCATATAGATAGTATAGGCCAAATAGGTACTGCATATAGTATAGTGTTCTCATCTAAGTCTACTACATTAAGTGTGTCTGCTAACAAGCATACGATGATAGTACCTACAATGAAGTATAACAGAATAATAAGTAAGATAATAGTTGTAAGTATCATATTATATATTAGAATATTTTTTTAACTTTTGTCTCATCTATATAAGACATCTCATATACTATGTCTGTGTCATCTAGTCTTCTGTGTGATGCTAGTTGGTTAGGCATGCATTCTACAAAGTAATATTGCTTAGCATTGTGTCCAATATACTTTATCATCATGTCTTCAGAAGGCATATAGTATAGTGTGTTAAGCTTTAGAACATGTTTCTTTCTTCTCTTGCCTATTGTGTATATAGGTGTATCTAAGTCAAACATTATTAGCTTAACATACTTGTTAACATAAGCATTTTGCTTTGATTTGAATTGTATTTGAAGATTGTCAACTGTTGTATTCAATACATCTCCATCTTTGAATATTATCTTATGTATCTTAGGATCATAGTTATCTAAGAAATAAGTTGCTAACAACTTTGCAACTGTGAATGTCTTCAATCTAGTATTGACTGATATTGTCACATATCTTCTACCAGATATAAGATAAGTATTCAATTCTTTACCATTGTTGAGATTGTAGATTTTTCCTTCTCTTGTTATAGCATAATGTGAGTTTGCTATCTGTACTTTGTCTGTCATTTGGTGTGTTTGAATATATTTTGATATATTTATATAATTAATAATAAATATTTTTATATAAGATAGTCAAACATTAATGACATATTAACTTTATTTAATAGAATATTGTATCATATAGCATGCACTAGACTGGTCATCTCTTACAGTACCTATTATGTTCTTAGAGCAATTGTTGAAACTCTGTGTTGGTATATAGTACTTACAATCTTTACAAGTTCTTCTCATCTATTAGAATAAATCATATTTTTTTCTAAATATCAATTTTAAGCGTTCTAGGACGTTTTTATTTGTTGACCTGATAGTTTTATGTCCTAGATAATTTAAACGTAACAGGGACAATCCTACACATTTCTAATCATATTAATCCACTTTCTCTGAACTCTTTCTTGAATGTGTTGATATTGTAAGACGGGCATTCTTTACCTGGGTTAAATTGGTTATGGCAATATACTTGATTTAAAGTAAGATGATATTGTTGCATGATATCATACACTAAGTCAATCAAAGCAGATTTCTGTGCTTCTGTTCTTGTATCTTTTGCTTTCATGTTAGCATCACATCCACCAATATAGCATATTCCAATAGAGTCTTTGTTTTGTCCTAGACAGTGTGAACCGATCTTATTAATATCACGACCTGGTTCTATTGTTCCATCAAGGTCGATAATAAAATGATATCCAATATCACTCCAACCACGGCTAATATGCCAAGCTTTTATATCCTTTGCTTTAAAATTTTTACCTTCTGGTGTAGCACTACAATGTAGTATTATCTTGTTTATTTTTCTCATTTTTGTTAATACTAATGTTTTTAGTAAAAATAATACAATTGAAAATTGTATGGTTTCAACTTAAGTTGAAATAACTTGATTGGTTTTAATTATGATTATCTTTTATTTTCTTAATAAACTCTTTATAAATTTAAATTCATGTAACTATGTGACAATCAATAACTTGTGTGTGAATTTATAAAAAATGATGATTTAAAAAAAAAAGTAAACATTTCTTCAGGGTATACTGTAGTATAGTATAATATAATAAATATATATAAAGTTTATAAAGTTTATAAATTAATAATATTAGTATACTATAAGTAGTTGATTATCACACAGTTAACCAAAAGTGAAACCTTTACAAAAAATAGAAGAAAATTTATAAAGTCATATAAAGAACAAAAGTATTCACCGTAGGATGAATACTCTAGTTTATTAAAATGGCAAGCTATTTGTCTTACTATAATCTAGTTCTTGATTTTCTATAGGTACGGTTCTACATAGTACATTAGACATAACTTTACCTAGATACAAAGCATTTTTGATTTCCCATTGATTTCCATTCTGTTTGAGCATAGACTTAATCATCTTAGGAGAATGCTCAACTTGAAATACTTTTTTCAAAATGAATCTAACATAAGACAATGGTACACGATTAATATATTGTACATGGTCATAACAATTACTATCAGTAAATTGATTATACATATCAATAGGATCTTTGAAACATCCTTTACTATCTATACTATATTTTTTGTCAAGTATTACATTGATGTAGTCGATAGCAGTATTATTAGCTGTTTTCTTAAATTTACGTTGATATTTCTTATATTCATCAAATATAGGATTATTTGAATCTAACCATAGTTTTTGATCTGGATCTTCAAAATAATAATGTACTGCTTCAGCCCATAGTTGGTTAACATAATCATCAGTGAGCATATCATTGACTTTACTATCAACTGTTGTCTTCTTACATTCTATAATCCAATATCTTCTTTCATATTCATCTCCAGTCAGATCACAAAGAAAATCATCAGCATTAGTAGCAGCTGCATATACCCAATGTACTTTATAGTCCTCTGTATTATGTCCATAGCTTTTTCTACAAGACATTACTTTTTCAGTAATCTTACATTTCAAATCAGCTACTTCTTTATCATTAAACTTATCAAACTCATCAAGAAAAGTAATCCAAGACTTGTTCATCTTATCAATACAATCTTTAGATTTGAACTCTTCAGCATTAAATACTTTGTAATACTTCTCTAATGTAATTCTTCTTATCAAAGATGTCTTACCAGTTCCTTGAGGACCACCTTGAAGTGCTAGTACACAGTCAAACTGACAACCTGGCTCATAAGCTCTCTTCACTGCTGCTATCATCCAATTCTTAGTGAAGAAACGATTCATCTTATTGTCATCTGCTTCTAGTGCATCAATTATGAATGTCTCTAATCTTTCTTTACCATCCCATTTACCTTTCAAGCTATCAAGATATTCTATAATAGGATTATATGCATTATCATAGACATATGTATTGAATGCAACTTTTAAATTTTGCTTAGAAATACTATGCTCAAAGAATTTCTCTGCTTCTAGAGCCAAATAATCTTCTTCAATGTCTTTTATCATATCACCATTATATTCTATGAAGTCAAAGAATGAATTATATCTTACTTTATTTGTATATCTGTCACTTCCATTCTCTAACCATAGTCTATAATTCATTATAGTAGGTAAATATCCAAACTTGTTTGTACTAAGTTTTGATGTCCAATCTTTTTGTTCATCCTTGTTGTTTGATTCAATATTGATTCCATTGTTTGAAAGTAAATTCATTATTTGATCAATTTGCTCTTTGCTTAAATTATTATTTTCCATTATGTATAATATGATATATTTTTGTCAATAGTTCATCAGTAGATAATTGTTTGTGATATGATGTTATTTGTACTTCATATCCAAACATTCTCAATAAGTCTTTGTCACAAAATTCATTATCAGATAATGAATCATTCCAATCAAGTTTATAAGGTGCATCTATATAATATTGTGTTGTATGTCCATGTTGTTCTGGAATTAGTTTAGCACATCTAATCCATTCTTCTTTTAGCTTGTCACCACTAAATATAGTACTTAGGCTCTTGAAAAGATTTCTTCTTACTAAATGTTCAATATATGGTACACTTTGGATTTCATTGGTTTTTAATAGTTTTGACTTATAAACACAATCAATGTCTTTATTAGTTTTCTTATTGTGTTTATATTTGTTTTTTATATCCTCAATAATATCTTCAAGTCCATTTGTATTGATTCTCCAATCACCTTGGCATTTCTCATTTATCTTACCATATCCTGTTATGTAACAAAGTTGATAAGGAGAATTAGTACAAGTATCAAGTACTTTATGTGTCTCTACTCCATGTACAATCTCTTTATATTCAATAGCCTTTTTATATCCACACTCATTGAATGCTTTGATTATTACTGCATTAGCCATTAGATTGAGATGCTCACGTCTTTCTTCTGTTGGATAGTCTGTCTCCATGTAGAATATAAAATGAAAACCTTTCTTAGATCTAGATAATTCACCATAGTAGAAATGATCTGAATGATTGTCTACTAAGTAATTCCATATATCTGTGAACACTTTTGATGGAGAAGGTGCATCTATATTTTTTGTAAGATAGTTCTTATAATCAACATCAACATATACACAACCATTCCAACAAGACCAATTCTGTAAGTCTTTTGTCTGTCTTGTACCAGAGTTGAAACAAAGCATTCTTATTAGTTCATTCTCTTTTGGTAATCTGATTTCTGTCAATTTACCAACATTCATTTTTGTTCCTGTGCTTAATTCACTATAATCAGCAGGATATGTTTTCCAATTAAATTTAGGGTGTTTCATTTTAAATCTAAATTCTCGTATATTATTTATATGATATTTTTGTACAATTGTATATTCTATTACTTGTTTTCATTATCATGTCTTTCCACATAGTCTTATCTTCCCATTCTTGATATATATCCCTTTCATTGTTAGGATTTAGAAAGACAAAATCATAGTCTTTATTGTAGAATTTCTCTAAATATCTATCGTACCATTCTATTGTCTTCCATCCTAACACTTTATATATACAGTCAATTACAAATATCAAAGTCCTATTAGTTGAAGATCCAGAATATTCATCAATTAGACATATTATGTTAGGCATTGACTTAACATCAGGAAAAGATACTTCTATATGGTCTATAGTTCCTTTCCAACTATAAAAATCAACTTGTGCTTCTCTATTAGTTATGAGTTTTATAGTTTCTTTTATAATTTCTGCAGAATATTCTTCAGTATATAATCCATCTCTTCTTCCTGTTCTGTCAAAAGATAGCTTGTATGATTCTACATTTCCTTCTTTGTTACAATAATATTGTTTTTCACTTTCATATTTAAAGAATATCTTTTCTGCTATTCTTTCTCTAAGCTGATACATAAAATGATGTTTTCCTCTACCTAGATTAGACCATTCTTTTAAGCTACAATAAAAATTTGTATAAACTCTTGGATTATGCTTCCATTCTTGTGTTGATTTATCAAACCAACTTTTACCACCTGTGTATTTCATAATTTATCTATTATATATATTTAATCAATTTTCACTCCATTATTTTTCTAAATTTTTCATAGCTGGAAATTTAAACCATTCTATTGTAGGTAGTCCTGGTTCTATTATATTAGCCAGATCACTATATGTTACTTCTATTTCATCACCCACCATCTTTAATTTTGACAATATATACACTTTACCATCGACATTAAAATAATAATCGAATTGATGAATATACGCTCTTAGTATACCAGGCATTAAATATGAAGGATATCTTTTCTTAATATTTGTTGTTTTCATAATTCTTAATTCTTATATATTTTTGTTCAATCATATTTAATAGTTATTAATGTCTTTCCATAATACATTACTACCATCTACCATTTTTACTATAAACTCTCTACCATTTAAATCTGTACCTACTACTTGCTGATCAATAAGTCGTTTAACAGAACAATTAAATAAACCAACTTTAAATCCAGCGGCTGTTTGAGATGTGTAGTACTTTGTTTCACCATCTTTATAGATGATTGTAATTAAATCATTGTTTTTCTTTTTCATAATTAAATTTGTTTTTATATTTTTGTATTTTATAATTAATAATAAAAACAAAATAGCCACAAAATATCTTGCATTCAACCACCTAAGAGTTAAATGTTGTTAAAATCTATTATTTTTATATAATTATTTTGTGTCTAACCTATCACAAGTACATATCTTCTTACAGCCCTTTCTCAAGTATCTTGGTATTATCTTGACATCTATTGATACTTCCTTGTCATCATCAATCAGTTTAGTTAAGAAGAAGTTGCCACGCTTAGTCAGCTTGTATGTGTATGTTGTATTGTCTTTCATCTTCATCACAATCTTCTTGTCAGTGCTGTGATACTTGTTAGTCTTGTATATATCTATCCTGTCAATCTCTTCATGTATGATGTTGTATATCTTCTCATCATCTAGCTCATCTAGTATGTCTCTGGGTTCGCCTGACGCTATCCTGTTGAGTTGCTTGTCATTAGCTGTGATATTATTGTTCCAAGAGATTATTTGGTCCCTGAGCGAGATCTTAATCTTGTTCTGCTCTTCAATCATCTTGTCACCTTGCTTCTCATCCATCTTGTTCTTGACAATTCTCTCATTGATACGCTCAATAGTCTTGATGACATCTTGTTGCTTCATCAGTGCATTATTGATTTTCTTCAATAGCTCACCATTCTCAAGTATCATGCTGGCTTTCATCTCAAGCAGCCTAGCATCACTCATTGACTCTCTGTGTTTCTTGACGACATGCAGTGCTAAGCTGTCAATGTAGTTCAGGTTTATCATAGTGCCAGAGTTAGTGTTCTCATCCCAAGCTTTGTATTGGACACATGTCTTTGAAGGGCTCATCATCATTGACTTAGGCATCCAGTATATGATGCCTTGGCACCAGAATATGCTCTTCAATGTCCTGATAGTGTATTTGTTCTTTGATGAAGCAATCTCTCTTGCTTTGTAGTATGTCTCTGTTGGTATTATCTGTGGATAGTCATAAGTGTCTTGCTTGATGCCAGCATACTCACTTCTCCTTATCATCCTGCGCAGCATCACACAAGCAGTGCTGTAGTCATCATATCTCAGCTCACCTTTGTCGACTAAGTCTCTAGCTATGCTGCGTATTGACTCTCTACCTATGTATCTGTTAAATATTTTTACCACTGTCTTTGCTTCAGCCTCATCAATGACTATCTTCTCATCTTCATCATACCTGTAGCCAAACAAGATGTTGCCACCAATGAACTTGCCTCTATCTCTCTTAGCTAGCTTGCCACGAAGCATCCTTTGTTTAGATAATCTTGCTTCTTCTTCAGCCATTGTTCCAAACAGAGCAAATACAATTGATGCTGTTGGATCTATTGTTAAATCATCTTTAAGCATTGTGAACTGTGGTGACATACAATGAAGGTTCACATGATGTTCAATAAGATATTCACGAACTTCATACAGTACTTTTGGTCTTCTTGCTAATCTACTTACTTCCCAGATGAACACCATATCATATTGTCCTGTCTCAATATGTTCTTTTAATGCCTGTATTGTCTGACGTTCTTCAATATCCAGCTTTACACCAGATTCTTTACCTGATATGACAGTATAATCATTATATCCAAAATGTTTTGCTTCATCAACAAGTTTCTCTATCTGTGAATCAAGAGACTGGTTCTCTGTACTGACTCGTGCTAGAATTATTGCCTTCATAACTTATATATGTTTATGATGCAAAATTAAACAATTTCTTCTAAACAAAAAAATATTTTTGTGTGTTTTTTAGGAAAGTGATGAAACTTTAACATTTCTATAAAAATCACACAATCAAAATAAAGCCCACCAGGACGTTGTTTTTCTATTACCTTATAGTTTTATCACCTAAGTAATTCTAACGTCCTGGTGGGCTTCTAAAGTGGCTCTACATCAATGTTTCATTATTACTTCCCAGTCAGCTTCTTCTAATAGCTCTTGGATTCCATCTTCGTCTTCATGCTCATACTCTTCCAAGTCTAGTTCTTTGTATCGCTCAAGCTCAAGGAGATGCTCACCTTCTTGATATTCATTCTTAATTTCTGCATTCCTGAGAGCTTCTTCAAGAGTCTCAGCTTCAACTTCACATGTCACTTCATAAGAGTAAACATTAGATATAATATACCTTTTCATAATCTGATAATTTTGAATTAAACCATGCAAAGGTAATGTATTTCATCAACATAAAATTGATATTAATATTATTTAACAACAAAAAAAAAGGTCTATTCTCACGAACTGACCTTTTTTACGATAATTATTCATTACCAATGTTAATTAATGTTAACTTACTGTTAAAAAATATATACTATATAAAATGATTTCACTGACACAATTAATAAAATATAAATTGGCTTGTGTCATACCAAGATATATTCCTCAACGTACTATGTAGATATAAAAGAAAATTTCAAATATCAAATAATAAAAATGATCTATTCTCACGAACCAATCATTTCAAATTACCAAATTAAATTAAATCATAAAAAATCTAAATATAACAAATAAAATTCTATGAAAGAAATTAAAATTCTAAAAATTTATGAACTAAAATTATGAAAGTATAAATAAGTATATATATCTTTATGTTAATATAGATATTTAAAAATAAAAAATTCAATAAATTTCTAGTTATTTTTTAAATTTCTCATTGATTTTCTCATTAATTCTTGTCTCTGCATCATATATCTGATTTTTCACAAAGCAATTTATACCGAATACACCAGCACAGAATATTAATGTTTGTCCAAAATATCCAAGTACACTACCTGCTATATCATAGTTATTCAAGAAGAATGATAGGAAACACAATAATATACCTGATAATAATGTTGATATGGCGGTTGAGTATTGAACTAATTCTTTCATTTGACGAGTCATTAGGCAGAATTAAATATATTTATTACCAATTGTTAATTTTGTTTAACAACCTGTTCATATAATAATAAAACAAAAAAAGGTGCAAGTTTCCTTGCACCATATAACAAAATAAATTAAATAATAATTTAATAAAATTAATACTAAAATGAAAATTAGATTTACTGAACAAATGTAATATACTACTAATATAGAAATACAATATCAGTTAATTTAATCATCAATAGATTATTTAACTATCATTAACTAAACAATATCCAATATCAAGAAATCAATTTAGTTTCTGTGAATAATTGCCCAGGAACAATAGTCTCCATCACTCATGACTTCTGGTATTGCTAACATTGTATAGCTCTGATTCTCTGCATTTATTCTGTTGATGAATCCCATATCGTCTCTGTTCAATATATATTGGCTATTACTACTATGACCAGCACAGATATATAATCCACAATTTGACAGATTTCTTATGATTATCTTTCTTCCAGGCATTACTCCTAATGGATTTGTTCCACCAATACCATCTCCAAGTCGGATATACAAGTTAGTAGTTGAACCATTAATAGTAAATCCTTGTGGTACCATTATGATTGAGTCATTTGATTGTACTACATAGTTATATCCGGTAACACTATCATCTCCACAATAAAAAGATGAATTAGTAAAATCAGTGCTTTGCAGTATTTTCATAGGGCAATAGCCATCAAAGCCAACCCATGAAACAGGACCACTGTCAGCATCTACATTATATGCACGTTGGAATCCATCATTAGACATCTTGATAGCACCACCACCAAAGACATCACCAGTAGTACCAGTCCATCTTAGTTCATATGCATCTTTTGAAATCTTAGCATAATGCTTGTTAGAAGTACCAATCAATATACCATCAAGTCCAAGATATGTCAATGACTCTACGATCTTGCTATACCAGAATGCTGCACTTGCTTTATATCGTCTATATCCATCATCAGATTCTGAAGCAGTGATATTCACTTCAACTTCGTATGTACCTGCTTGTACATCAGTCAAGTTCCAATTGAATGAAGGATATTCATATTCATTGTCTCCATTCTGTCTTGATACATTTTGTGATGTACTATATGCAGCAGATGTATAGTCACCATTCACATATAGTCTCACCTCACATGTACAGCTTGATGGATTACATGCAACACCTGAACCATTGTTCAAAGTACCAGATATCACTGGTTTGATTGTCATATTGATGTTTGCTCCAGATGTATATGTACCAATAGAGTATTTGTTAGTAGTAGCATTCACTTGTTCAGATGGAGATTTTGTTGACCATGATGAATTAAGATATACATAGTTGTTTGCACTGAAGTTAGAGTCACCAGATGTTGGATTAGGTGTGTTGTTAGCAGTGATGTTCACACGAGCATTTCCACCACTGTCATATAATGTAAATCCATTTTCAGCATTCTTAAGATTCAAGTTACCATTGATGACTGTGTTGTCACTATTCAACTCAATCTTTCCAGCTTGTATGTCAATTCCACTTGTAAGCAATCCATTAGTCACCTCAGCTTTTATCTCATCAGCATGTTGTGATATAGTTGACATGTCAGTATGTACAGACTCAATGTCACCAGTCAGTGTGTTGATAGACTCAGTATGGCTAGTCACAGTTGATGTCAATCCATTAGCTGTCTGCTCAACTCTTGATATTGAGTTGGTGACAGATACTATCTTGTTGTTAAACTCTTGTCTCAAGCTGCCAGTCACAGTAGAAGTGATTCTTGCAACTTCACCTTGTACAACTTCAAATATAGCAGCAGACTTCATGATGACTGGTACTATCAGCTGGTCTAGCTTGTTGTCATTAGTATCAAGCAGCTCAACTATGATATATTGGAAGTTGTTGATGTTTCCACCTACCATACTGAAAGGTATGTCATTGTTAGCAATCTGTATCTTGTTTGTAGTAGTAGGCATTGTAAGAGTTGTAGCATTCTGTCTGTTGTCATAGTGCCATCTGACTACATAGTCACTGAACTTCTTAGGCAATGATGTAGGACCAACTTCAATCATGTTCTCACCTTCATAGTGGTGTATCTCAAATATGATGTTGTATTCAAGCTTGTATCTGTTAGCATCATTGTCAGCATTCTCATTGTACACTACTGTTGCATAGCTACCAGCATCAACTATCCTGTCCATCTTAGCATCTTCACCATTCTGTACATTGCTTATTGCATTATTAGCATTGTCTATGACATCTTGAAGTGAAGTTCCATCACTTACTTTGAAGTTACCTCTAATCTCATTAGCACTTAGTCCTTTGACAGTACCAGAAGCAGTGAGGCCAGCGGCAAACCAAGTCATCTTGTGGTCAGCAAGCTTGAAGTCATTGATGCCTCTGTATTGAGCAATCAATGGTGCTTTCAAGTCAACATCAAGTGAAGCATAAGCAGATATATATATAGCTGACTGTCTGTCTCTGTCATTGTCATCTCTAGATCCAAGCATCACAACAGAGTCACCAACTTCTGGATTCACTTTACCATCACAATCAGTCTTAGACACTTTGATGTAATGACAAGATTGTATCATTGGATTAGCTTCAGTACCTATGTTGACATCTACTGTAGCACCATTCAAGTCTTCATTGTTTGTTGTTGTGACTAATGACCACCAGTATTTGTTTGATACATTGTAAGTCTTGCTGACTTGTGCATCATTGAAATTCTGACATATTGCTTGGTCATTTGCTTTCCACATGTTGTATATCTTGCTTTCACCATCTGTAGCTCTGAAGTACAGTGTGTATGTTGCATCATCTTCTTCTACTTTGTCTATCTTTATACCATCAGCAGGAGTGAACAGCACAGCACCACCAGAAGACTTTATCTTGTCAATCACTAACTCAAAGAAATGAGCTGCTTTAGTGACAGTCAAGTTCTCAGTCACCATATTGCCAGCAGCTAGCTCTTGTATCAATGCATTCACCAGCTCTGCTCTATCAGCATTTATCTTAGAAGTGTTTATCTCATTGATGTCAGCACTATCAGCTTCTATGTCACTACAGTTGATGCTGTCGGCATTCAATTCATCTACACTTAGATTGTCAATGTTCATAGAGTCAGCAGATATCTTCTTAGTGATTACTTCATCAGCAGTGACCTTGCCATTCACCTCCATGTCACCATTGATGTCTTCTGTATCATCAAAATACTGACCCCATAGCTTGACAGGATAGAATGATGTTCCTGAACCAGTCAATACACCACCTATAGATTTAGTAGTATTGTTATTTGTTTTCTTAGTACCATAAGTTGATATTTGAATCATAGACTATTATTATATATTGTTCTATTAAAAATAAAAGTAGATCTAGAAAGACCTACTTTTGTATAGCTTTTATTTTGTAAGTGTTATCTTTCAAATCAATAGACATTCCTAGAGGCAATGTAGTACCAAATGTAGAGAATCTATGCTTCTGTAACATTGGATGATTGTTATCAAATGTTAAAGTAGATTCAATGATTGCTCTTGGTGTAGAATATAGCTCATAGTATTGGTTGATATACAAGTATTCAGCCATTGCACGTTCTCGTGACAATATCTCTGTTATATTCTTCACACTGACATTTGTGTTCATGTTGACTACATTTGTATTAGATATGTTAGATGATATTCCATGACTCAGCAACAAGTTTGTGTCTGGTTGTGTGTTTATAGGGAACTCTATCATATCCATCTCTTTGATTGAGTCATTGTTGACATTGCTGAAGTACACTAAGTCAGTGTTCTCGTTGTCTACATCATATCCTTTGTTGTCAGACACTATCTTTATGTCAAATCCTTTTACCCAGATAGAAGACACATGACTAAGTATATTCTTCCAGTTGTCATTCCATGATGTATGTCTGAACATAGTTGGATGGACACGTGTTATCTCATTGTATCTAGTATTCACAACACTTAGTATCTTGAACTCAACAGCACCAGAGAGAGCATCACTTCTCTTGATTGGTATAGCTAGTCCTTTCTCATTGCTGAATCTACCATCAACAGTGTTTGAGATCTCATATTCTTTACCTATGATCTTGTCACCAATGCTAGGGTCAATACCAAGTGTGAATGTAGTTATCTTGTCACCATTCATTACAGGACATTCATCATAAGTATACCAGTGATATCGAGGTATCTGCTTGTTACCACCTTCATATGTCTCAACTAAGTATTTGTCACCAATCTTCATCTGACAGACTAATATAGGCAGCTTGTCTATCTTGTCAGTATCGTCGCCATGGTCAGAGTAGTTGTATTCTAGCTCTTCACGCTTAGCATCTTGTACAAATGGATATATCATAAGACTTTCAGCATCTAGTGTCTCATGACCTTCAGCTGGATTGACACACTTGTAGAATTGTTGAGAATACAAAGCACCATCACCATTGTCTGATATGTCTACACAGCTTGTAGTGAATCCATCAGCTATAGCATCATGCAGCTCTTTGAACTTGATGTCATAAGTGTTGTCTTTCTTGTATGTATACCATTCTTGTCCTTGTCCACCTTGTGTCTTATACCATCCAGATTGCTTGTATACAGGATTAAGTATCATTGAGCCAGTGAATATCAAGTAGTTAGTTGTATCATCATCACCTGGAGAGAACAATCCACTATCACCTGTGTATGTGAACAATCCATAAGAGCTTGAATAATAGTCATTGGTTGCACCACAAGAAGCCTTCAACTCAGCTGCAATAGAGTTGTATTTCTCTACAGAGTCATCTAAGTCACCATTGACACTTATCACAAGATAGTCACTCATTGATATACCACCAAGCACAGATCCAGCATTGTCACATCTGTTAGCTACATTGTATGTAAGCTTTCTATCTGATGAGCCAACTGAGATCAAAGCAGGCATGAACTTGTTCTGTTTCAATGCTTGCATGATTCTATGTTGGTTGATGACTTTACCATTCTCATCATACTCAAGCCAGTCTTCTATTGGCTTCTTCTGATAAT
>Ga0247611_10007102_pt1 | contig 14176 bp, 18 predicted proteins | sample 177DNAGHGhighgp2_FD_192422 | JGI IMG/M metagenome (GOLD analysis project Ga0247611, IMG submission 192422) | Sheep rumen microbial communities from Palmerston North, Manawatu-Wanganui, New Zealand - 1770 DNA GHGhigh gp2 | ecosystem: Host-associated > Mammals > Digestive system > Stomach > Rumen...
AAAGTAGCACTGAACACAAGGAAGAAGTATACAAAGTGCACAAATAATATTTATAAATATTGTTTATATTTTTTATTGATTTTTTCTAGTTAATATGTTATTGTTATAATGAAGATAATAATATTATATCTTTATTGTGTGTTATTATGTTTAAATTTACCACTTAGTTGACTAAGTGGAGAAAGGAGAGATTTACTATGAGATATGATGATGATGCTTATAGGGAAGTATTTCCTAAACAGGAAAAAATTGTAGAACCTATTATTGAAACTCCGATAGAAACTTTTCAGCCATCTAGAGAAGTTAAAGTTGAAGTTTCAACAGAAACTGAGGTTATACAAGAACCTGTAGTAGAAACTATTAACAATGATGTAAATGCTTAGTTAACTAAGCAAGAAAAGGAGAAATGATTATGGCAAGTTATTTAGTTGAACAAATTCCTGCAATAGTGAATGATGCTTATGAAGATGTAATGGGACAGACAGCAGACACTCAGAATATTAAAACTACTGATATTGTTTCGATGGGAAAGACTTTATCAAATTTTGATTTAGTTGATAAGTGGTATGGTTCTCTTACAAATAGAATAGTTAAGACTGTTTTATTTGCTAGAAGATATAGTGCTGATACTAGAAAGATATTGAGAGATGAACATACATGGGGAGCTTTTATTCAGAAGATATATGTACATTCAAATGATGCAGTAAATAACCCTGCATTTACAAATCCACCTGTTAATGGTTCTAGAACTCAGAATAGTCCTTATGATGTTACTTCTGTTCTTACTGTTGAAACAATGTTATTTGGTGGAGAGGGTACGTGGTCACATGAATTTCAGATGCCTGAAGTACAGATTAGAAAAGCATTTCTATCTCCTGAAGCTATGACTGCTTTTGTAGATGGTCAGTTTGTTGCTGTACTTAATAGACTTGAAGTTGATAAAGAGGCTCTTATTAATTCAGCTGTTAATACAGGTATTGCTGATTGTCTTTCAAATGGAAAGGCTAGAAATCTTCTAACTGAATATAATACAAAGTTTACTCAGACTCTTACAGTTGATAAAGCTCTTTCTGATAAAGAGTTTTTGAAGTGGGCTAGTAAAGAAATTAATAAAACAATAAAGTTTATTCAGAAACCGTCTGTAAACTTTAATGTTGCTGGTTATGAAATACATACACCTAAGGATAAACTTAGCGTAGAAGTTCTTTCTGAATTTGCTCAGGCATGTGAGTACTATCTTGAGAGTGATACATATCATAATAATTTAGTATCATTGCCTAACTATGATGAAGTTCCTTTTTGGCAGTCACAGGGTAATGGTATAAATAAAGATTTCTCAGTTTGCTCTAAGATTAATGTGCTTAATAAAGATGTAAATAATAATACAGCAGTTGCTCAGACTGGTATAATAGCATTGCTTAGGGATGAAGATTATTGCGCTGCTTATTTCGGAGATGAACGTCAGTGGTCAATGCCTAATCCTAGAGATGCTGTATCTATTTATGGCTATCAGTACAAGAAAGGCTATGCTATTGAAAGACATGCTAATGCAGTTGTATTCTACATAGCAGCAAGTGATTTTACGCCTGCTAATTCAAAGTCTACTAAGGCATCTAAGTAGTATTAAGAGGGGTAGCCGAAAGGCTATCCCTCTGCTTAGTTAACTAAGCAGAAAGAGGTTTGTATGATTTTATTGATAGTTGGAATAATAATTATTAATAAAGCGTTATTCTGCATTCAGAAAGGAGATATATAATGTTTTTAGAACAAGTAGATAGTTACTCAAAAGACTATAAATCAATAGTAAAATTTGCTAAAGAGTCTAGTACTTTTAATGCATTTTATGCTTTTTGGAGAGAGCATTTATTTGAACGAGTTATGAAGTTATTTATATGGGAAAATACTGAAACATATAAAGAGGATGGTATTACACCTGACCATAACTTTGTAAAGCCTAAAGAAATAGAACAAAGATTACTATTAGCAGGGCATTGTGGTATTACTAGAATTACTGCAAGTAATGGTACTTATTCTATTAAAGATAAGTTAACTGCTATGTATGGAACTCTTTATGGAGTTACGGAGTACTTAGATGAAAAAACTAATTATATTGTACGTTGTCCTATTTATACTGGAACTAGGACTATTGGTAAAGACGTTGTTGTTATAGATAATACTTCTATAAGAAATCCTTTAACTCATTTAATACATCATTATGCTATATTGTTAGGTCATACTGATGTTACCCTATCACTGTTATTAGTTAATGCTAGAGATAATGGTGGTGTTCCAATAGTTACTACTGAAAAACAGAAACAAAGTGTTGAACAGTATCAAGGTAGATTATTAAATGGTCAGTATGGAACTGTTACTGATAAGGCTTGCTTAGGCATTCAGTACGCTGGAGTTGATAAAGGTTCTCGTCAAACAGTAATGGAAGTAATTGAAATAAGAGAGAAATTGCTTAAGAGTTTTTATTCTGCCATTGGTGTTAGAAGTGCTTTTGAAAAGAGAAATAATACTATTATGGCTGAGGTTGAAGCAGACACTTCTCTTCTTCAGATAAATATATCTGATATGATAAAGTGTAGAGAAAACGCTTGTGAACAGATTAATAAAATGTTTGGTACAAATTGGAATGTTCATATAGCTGAAGAGATTGATTATGGTATTGAGAATGAAAGAGTTCAGTTTGATACTCTGGACTCATATCACGATGCTGAACAGAATGAACTAAGAATGTTTAATGATGTTGTCAGAAAGGAGAGTGAATAATATGTATAATGTAAAGAAAATGCATGAACTTACTAAAGAAAGAAATGTACCTTTATTGAGTAATTATAGTTCTACTTTTTGGCAAGAGTATGTAGCAAACTTTTCAGAGTTTGATAACTTGTTTAAAACTCTTTATAAGACTTTCTGTTACTTTGACCAGGAAGATGATGAAAATATTTTAGAAGTTACTAATAACTTTATTGAAATAGTGAAGAATTGGTTGCTAGCTAATGATAAAAGATATAATGAATTATGGAGAGTTAATGTAGTTAATGATAGTAAGTATGGAATATTAGATGATGTTGATATGACAGAAAACTATCAAGGACTTAATACTATGGCTAGTGCTACAAAAGAGGGTGCTAGAACCGATGTAAGAGATTTTACAGAAGGTGGTCAGAATTATGAAAATCAGAATAGAATATCTGCTTTTAATACTAATGACTATGCATCAAAGAACTCTGTGAAAAATGCTACTGGTACTAGAAATGATGTTACTGAATATACTAAAGGTGAAATGGATAGTACTTATGCTAGAAATACTGGCGACCAACATGTATTAACTAAAGTAGGTAATAATGGAGTAAGAACTAAAACTGAAATTATGGAAAAGCATAGTAATTACTGGAAAAGATATAACTTTTATATGTTTGTTTTTTCAGAAATACAGGAACAGTTTTTAATACTAGAATGAAAGGAGATATAGTATGGTTATATTAAAAACGCTTGTTGGTAATTTATCAGCAAATGTTAATGAAATAACATTTACAGATAACATCATAGATGGTAATAGTATTATAGAAGTATATTATAATAACAATGACATTTATACCGTTGAAACATGGCAGAGAGAACACACGATAGGTATTGTTACTAATGACCATGACTTTCCTGTTAGTGTAAAAGTTCTTATTAATAATGTAGTAGCATTTGAACCTTATGATGATAGTCAAGTGCTTAGTCAACTAAGTGATTTAGATGGTAGAATTACTGACGCTGAAGATGCTATTAGTGGTCTTGCTACTAGGGTTGGTAATGCTGAAGATGATATTGATGCACTAGAAGATGCTGTTAGTAATTTAAATACTTCTAAGCAAGATGTATTAACTGCTGGTGATGGTATTGTTATTGAAGATAATGTTATAAGTTCTACTTCTAGTGGTGCTATAAATTATTCTACTACTGAACAAGAAATAGGTACTTGGGTTGATGGTAGTAAATTATATAGAAGAGTATTTGATTTAGGCTCTTCTGTTGTACCACCTGCTAATCATTCATGGTATGATACTGGTATAGACATATCTTATATAAAAGGAATAATAAAAAGCGCTACTACTAGTGGTGCTACATGGTGTACAACTATTATAGATGTATTTAAGGAGTCTAATCATTTAAAATTAGTAAACTTGGGTTCGAGCCAAATTGGTTTAAGATATGTAATATTGGAATATACTAAGATTACAACTTAGAAAGGAGATATAATATGGCATATTTTAATAATAAACAAAATGTTAAAGGTGGTGGATATATTCCTTTGCCTATACCTGAAGAACCTGGATATGAACCTACTCCAGTTCCATCAGTTGAACCTGGCAGTACTCCTGTAATTCCATTGCCTACATTTAGTGGTAATACTGTTGTTACTTTATATCATAATGCAGATGAACATAGAGTTCTAAATAAAAGGTTAAGTGATGAAAGAGAATTTAGTATAGTACTTAAAGAAGAAACATCATCGCTTAATCCTCAAATAATTTTACAAAGTGATTATGATTTGAGTACATATAATTATGCTTTCATTGATGTTACTAATAGGTATTATTATTGTACTATAACATTAATGGAGAATGGTTTATTTGTAATCAATATGGAAGTTGATGTTTTAATGTCATATAGAGATGGTATAAAAAATCTAATGGGACTTGTAGAAAGAGTTGAAAATACTGACTATAAGAATATGGATATACCTAATAATGATATAATAACGCAACGAGGTACTACTACAAAAATCATAAAGTATCCTAGAAGTCTTGATAAAAATAATCAATACGTGTTGGTTACAAATGGTAAGGCTTTTAATTTTCAATAGTCACTTAGTTAACTAAGTAAGAAAGGAGATAAAATGGCATATACACAAACTTATACTGACATAATAGTAGAGTCTTTATTAAACTCTCCTATGTGGGCTGAAACATGTGATTATAAAGAAACATTTGACCATCAGCCTAGTGAAGAAGAATTGCTTGATTTAGGTATTTTTGTTGAAGATAATGCTTTACTAAAATACTTTACATTAAGCGTTGACGGTCAACCTTGTACTATAAAGTTTAGAATGACTGTTTCACATAATCCATTATCAGACCAATATGAAGTTACTTCTAGAGGTGCTGCTATAACTACTAATATTAGTGATTTAATTGATGATGTTGCTTTAGGTTATGGTTATACAGTTGATGGTTATACAAAAGAAGATATCATGCAAATGTTATCTGATGATTATACTGGTTATGATATTAATTTCAGTTCTAAAATAGTAAATGGTATTATAGATATATATGGAAGAAGTGCTTATGACCATACTATTGCTGATTTAGTTTATAACTATTTTGAACAGTTTCCTAATATTAATAATCCATGTATTGTTAATCAAAGACCATTACCTGAGGGACAGAGTTTTATTTCTGATTATGACCATTCATATCTTATTAATAATCTTGTTGCTTATGATGATAATGGTTATATGAGTGGTATGTATACCCCAGTACAGTTTAAACAATCATTAGAAAGATTATATAACACCGATGCTAACTTTAAAAGTATAATAGATAACAGTCAAGTTATACGTACTTGCTTTAGAAGTATATCACCTGAAATAAAAAGAATGTATATTAATGGATATACTATTGATAATGCTAGTATTGTTACTACCACTGAAAGTGATAATAAACAGCATTATGCTGGTGTAATAACACATGTTAAAGGTGGTTTATGGTCTACATCTCCTAGTGATTTTGGTGATAGATATTTTCATAATGAGGGTTTGTGGGATGGTGATACTGGATATACTACTTCTGATGTATTTTATAATTATTATAGAGAAGATTGGTTTGCTCAGAATGGTTTAAAACATACTGCACTTGTTGGTTCAGGTCCTGTAATTGATAGTATAGGTATTAGTTCTACTCTTAGTCCTATTACCCCTATATCTAATCTGCATACTAAGTGGTATACACCTACTGAGTCTAACCCATATATTCCAATAGGTCATAAACCATTTGACCCTGAAGTTCCTGAGATTGAATTGCAACCTTTGATTAGAAATGGTGACCCGCCAGTTATTGTAAAACCTAAACCAACTCCTGGTGTATTACCTAAACCTTTTATAGACCCTGTGTCACCTGAGACATTTGATGATGAAGTGTTCTTGGAGAACTGTGTTAACATATATCACCCTTATGTATCAGATGTAAGTGATTTCTTTACATGGTTATGGGATAGAGATACGTGGACTGATAAGCAATTATTAAATTCCAATCCATTAGAACCTATTATATCATTACATACGTTACCATTACCTAATCAGATACCAGTAGATGAAGAGGGTACTTTAGAGTATTGGTATACTCCTAGTACAATGCCTGAGGCATGGAAAGCAATAGTTTTGGGTTATCTAACTGCTCAAAATTTGAAAGCTGACCCACCTACTGATATAGTAGTTCCTATTGTATTAAATAGAGTTGTTAGGTTCTGTTTTGGTAAAGTGCTTATACCTAGAACATATCTAGATTATAGAGATTTTGATAGAGAGATTTATATTTATCTTCCTTACATTGGATTTAGACAAATTAGATGTGATGATATAACTCCTTATCTTAATCCATTAGTAGTAGAACATTTTGCTGAATTGTATCTTGATTATTTTATTGATATTGCTACTGGAGATTTTCAGGCTATACTATCTATTAATAAGAATTATTCTGATAAGAAAGTTCTTTATATGTTTAATGGTAATATGGCTGTACAAATTCCTTTATCTGCTACTGATAAGACTAGACTTGAACAGGCTAAGTTTAATCTGTTCATGGGAGTTGGTACTACTGCACTCTCAATGGCTACTGCATTGTTTGCTCCTAGTAGAGGTTTACTTGGTGCTGCGGCTGGCTTAGGTAGTATTGCTAATAGTGTAAATACTATTGAAAATCAGAATGTAATATCTGTTGATAGATGTGGTTCTTTAACTACTAACTTTGGTGCTTTATCACCTAAGACACCTTATGTAGTTATAAACTCACCAATAGGATATGATACTGCTCATGAACCTTATTGTGGTGATAGTTCTTATTGTACTGTTAAATTAGGTACTCTTAAAGGATTTGCTAAATGTAAATTTGTTCATGTAGATACTTTGACTTCTGCTACATTAGAAGAAAGAAATAGTATTGAAAGAGCGTTGGTTGAGGGTATTATATTTTAATTAGTTCATCATCATACTCAGAGGGAGTTGCTTAGTTAACTAAGTAGCTCCCTCATTTTTATTAGATAAATCTATATTTTGTTAGTAATGTATTAAAGTTAGTGCCTGTTTGATTATCAAGATAACATACTTTATTCCTTGCAAAGCATTGTCTTATAAGTTCCTCAGGTCGTCTATCATATAATAGTTTAGGAGTTTGCATAAAGTCAGGGTTAAACTTTTCTGTTAGTATTCTATCGACTTCTCTATCAGTTTTATATACAAATACTATTATGTTACCACTTTCTTCTTCTACTTGTAATTGCATTACATAATAGAAAGATAAATACTTTACACCTACTTCATATAATGTTTCCCAATTTCCTTTTGGTCGTTTAGGATATTCTTTAGTTTCCCAGTCACCTGATGTAATCTGTTTAGCAACTTGTCCAAAGAACATGTTATTCTTTATGTTTATATTCTCACAATATTCTACTGCAAGTTCTACAACTTCATCTATGCCTAATTCATTTACAGTATGGAAACTAAATAGTTTTATCTCACCTTTCTTTAATTTTAAAACATCTTCTGTTATCTTCCAGTATTCAAAATAAGGATTTATCTGTGATACTGTATTACCTATAAGAATTACCTGTCCTAGTTCATGACGGAGTATTGTTGAAACAAGGTGCATAAGTTTTGCAGGTTCATCATCAAGGTAAGTCTTATCAGTTATGAACTCTTCATAGATAATAGTTCTAACATCTTCAAATACCCATGATTTGTATCGCTCTGCTTCATTCAATGCGCAGTAATAACCTATCTGCTCTATCTTTTGTTTCTTTCCATTCTTTAAATTTATATATGTCCATATCTCATTTGATGCTGCTACTAATCCATCAGCGTCTGGAAAGTTTCTTTTAAACTGTTTCTTGTCGAAATACTTTTCTACTTCCTTACTTTTTATATCATCTTGCCATCTACGTAAGTATACAAATTTACCATGAAACTTATTCTCTTCATCTTTATATCTTTCATATACTTCCTCTCTTGCTGAGTATGATTTACCATTACCTCTCATGCCGTAAGGTATTAAATATTGTACTCCAGTGCCTGCTAGTTTTTTAATACTATAATATTGTGTAGCCATTAGTTATCTCCTTTCATTCCATTTATTATATAAGTTTTCTAATGTTTCATCAAATAAATCTGTTCTATAATTACTTACAGCATAAGCAGCTACATGTGCTCCACATTTATCACACCATAAATCTGCACTCATATGATATTTAAAATTTAAATATAAATATGTTTCTTCTTTTTGTTTTAAATATCCAGGTAGTATACCACCATTAACAGACCTTGTAAAATTTTCTCCACCACAAAATGGACATGGTTTTAAACTCATTATTTCTCCTTTCTGCTTAGTTAACTAAGCACTACATTTCTCATTCTCTGTTCATATATATCCCAATCAATACTACCAACATCTAGATAATCTATTAACGATTTGTATTCATCTGTCATAGTTAATTTATATCCATTATTTCTAAGATTTATTCCAAATGAATATCTAGATACATACCCATCATGATATGTTACGTTTGGCATTGTTGTTATATATGTGCTTAATTTTTTAGTTACTCCATTAGCATCTTTATCGAAGTTTACTCCATCTTTAAAATTTCTTATATCATTTTTAAGAACAGAAACTGCTTCTTTATTTATTCCACTTACTGTCATTCTTAGAAACTTTTCGCCTTTTCTTCTTTCACAATATCTTTTTGCACCTAGTGTAATAAATTCTTCACATGGAGTTTCTTCTTCAAATATACCTAATGGTTTCTTCTTTCCTTTAGGTGTCAATGGTCTAGTTAGTTCAAAATCAATATGTAATTTATTACACATTTCTTTTAATTCATCAGTGATATAATCATCATACCATGACCATTCATGTTTACCTAATGCAAAGATGCTATCTGTGTCTACATAAAGTACATCATACCCATTTGAACCACATTTTTCTATACACTTCCATAGATTTTCTCTAGCGTATGCAGTTACATATATACCCCAACTATACGATAAGAAATATCTTTTTTCAGATGTATATTCTCTTCGTAATTTTGCAAAACGCTCTTCTACCATACTTCTTGTAAGATGTTTTACTATCCAACTACCATCAGTATTATATTCTACCATTGCTTGTATAATTGCAGTTACCATCATCCCAAAACAAGAATTTATGTATTGTTTACTTTGCATGTAAATATCTTCCATACCCTCAACATCTTTTAAATTAGTTTTATTTTTATATAAGTTGAGTATATATTCTATAAGTTTTTTAGGTAAATAATCTTTGTTACTACTGTAAGCCTCTAAAACTTCAAGGTTTTCCCATGTATAATTATTCTTAATTATTTTATAGTCAACCTCTGTTACATACATAGTTAGTTTATTTGCTTTTATTATTCTACCATTATCATATATTGCATTAACGCATGAACATTTACTTGCTTGAATATATGTATTAAAGTTTGTAGAAATAATATTAGTAAATTGTAATTTATATATGTACGCTTTTTTGTCAAAATTTTGTTCTCTTATTTCTTTTACAGTAGTAACCCATGGTGACATTGGATATTTTTTACAACACATTACTGCTGGATAACTTGATGCAAAATCTCTATGCTCTATGTATATATCATCTGAATTTATATAGTCTTTATTTATAACTTTTCCTGAGTGCACTCTATTTGCGTGAGTGTATCCACCACTAAATAAATTCTGTAATAATATATATTCATCCACACTTTTTGGTATTAATCTTTTTATAAAATAATTATATTTAGTATTTTTCATTAGAATATCTTTTACTTCTTGCCTTATAGTGCCTGTTTGAGTTAATGGTATTTTCCATATAGATTTATATCTATCTTTGTATTTCTTAATTCCATTGTAAACAATCACACAATCTCTTTCTGCATAATCATACTCTTTTTGATTTAATTTAGTAAATGGAGTTCTTATTTTATAATAATTTAGATTTCCTACCAACTTTTTAATTCCTAATTCATTACCCCAACTTTCTAATGACAATCTTGTAAGCATATATGAGCATCTAAATTCAATATTTGGAAATTCTTCACTACACGCTCTTATTGGTTTATGTGAATTTCTAGCAAATACTAATGACCATGTTAAAATATTTGCTAGAAATACAAATTCAAAACCTAAATTATGAATCCATATAATGAATTTTACATCTTTGGGTAAATCACTAAAAACTTTTATAAGTTCTTCAATATTTCTACCATAATATACCTTATCATTAAATGAAAATTGCCATAAATAACATAGAGCAAGTGGTTCTAATGAATTCCAATACTCAGTAGATTTTCCTTTTTTATACCCTTTTACTTTTCCATCTTTAGTTAACCATGCACTTGTAGTTTCAATATCTAGAGTAAGAATATCTTCACATCTTTTAGTAATTTTATATGAACCGTCTGTATGTCTAGACCTTGTTTTGTGTATATCATAAGTTACATATTTTAAATTACTATTATATGATATCATCTGTAACCTCTCCTCTTAAATATTTATAGACTTCTTCTCTTCTTTCAGATTTTGTTTTACTTTTTAATTTTGAAGCATACGCTAAAGCATCTAATAAATCTTTCATTGTATAAGTATTATCTTGACTATTTACTTCATCAAAATACTCTCTTATTTGTTCACTTGAAAAACCTGCTGTTTCGTCTTTAAATGCAAAGACTAATTCAACAAAATTTTGATATTGGTCTTGAGTTAAATATTGTCTGCCTGGAGTATTATTATATTCTTTCCATGATTTTATATATTTTTGCTCAAATATATCTTGAGTTTCAATGCTTGTAAAATCCCATTCTAGAAAATCATGTAATCTTCTTGCTTGATATAATAATTGTTGTTTTGTTTTTCCTATCGTTCTTGCTGATAATAAGCCATTTCTAGTTATTCCTGATACATTTTCTCTTATGTCATCTAAATATGTTTCTGAAATAACGTCATTTCTATTAAATTGTCTTTTATTTATTTCTTTTGTAGCATAAGATATATATTGTTTTAATTCACGTGAATTTTGTTTAGACCATGCTTTTTCATAAAATTTTTCAACATCAAAATCTTTCATATTATTCAAATTCCTTTCTTAATTGTTCTTTTATATATTTTGCTTCTTCTTCACTAAACGCTAATGTAAATAGTTTATCATCAAAAAATTCTAATGTCTCTCTTGCTCTTAGTTCATAATATTCTTTATTTGTTGACTTTTTTGATAATTTCATTAATTCTCTATATTCTTCAGCAGCATTTGCAGCTAATGCCATTACAAGTTCTTTAGCATTTTCAGCATACATAAAAATCTCCTTTCCACTAAAATAGGGAGTGGTATTAGCCACTCCCTGCTTAGTTAACTAAGTGATTAACAATCTTTCAGGTTGTAAATAGGAGTAACCTTTTTTACCTTTGCCTGAATTTCCTCGTCAAACACTTCAACCTCTTTGATTGAAATATCTGTAATCATAAGATGTCCCGACAATACTGCATTTAACATTGTTTTGTTATTTGCTATTTCCTTGAAATCTTTAACTGCTCTCTTTGGCATATTTATTTGATAGCCATTTCCTATAACCACTAACTGTTCACCAAAGAAACCTTTGTTGTTGAAGTAAAAACCCTCAACCTTGACTTTCATTCCAGCAAAATCTGATAATGGTTTAAATTCCATTTCTGAAATGTCAACTCCCTCTCTGATAGTATTTGTAAGATTAAATTTTTCAAACATAATATTATTCTCCTTTTCTTGTTTAAATTGATTTCTACGTTACTACTTAGTTAACTAAGTATTCGGTGCTCTAATCATTTAACTCTCCTTTCTATTTATATTTCTCTTTTAACTTTTCCAGTTGCTTTTTACATCTGTAAAGATTTTCGAGTTCTTGTTTATTTTTCTTTTCATGCTCATATATCCAATTTTTATTCTTCTTCGGTTTGCTCATTCTTCTCATTTTCTTCCCTTTCTTTTAAATATAATTCAGCGCACATTTCTAAATAGCAAGCCTGTAATATTTCAGAATCCCATTCCTCTGGTGTTACATGAAAAATACATCTATAATGATTATTCTTTTTTATATCTTTTGAAAACGGACATTCTTCACAAGAATTTTTATTTTCACAATATGTTGCAATTTTTCCAAATATCATTTCTATCATATTATTATAATCTCCTTAAAATCATTCCTTGATATGAAATACTCATTCTCGTTTGCTATTATTGTAACTCCATTATCATGTAATGATAATGCGTCAATTTCTGCTAACTCTAAATCAAATATATCTCCAGTTTCATCCTCTTTAAACTCACTTATTATAAATAATTGTTCCTCAAATAATTTCACACAATGGCTTACTGTTAAACCATATATTCTTATCTTCTGCACCATATTCCTCACTCCATTCTTATTTCAAAACCTTGTATCATATTTTCACCGAATACTAACATTACATTGTTTAAAACGTATGGATTGTTTATCATTATAACAATTTGCCCTATATCATTTTTACATATTTCATATTTATTCACATCAGGCATTTCTAATATTAAAGTTTCATTTGCTTGTATTATAACTTTTGTATTGCCTGCCATCTCATATGGTATTAAATCTTGACCTGCATTGCATATTACACGTTTTGCGTATTCTTTTGTAATTCCTTTTATTATTATTTTCATTTTTCTTTCCTTTCCTACTTAGTTGACTAAGTGATTTAAGGTTTGGTGGTATACTTTTGTATACCACCTTACCTTGTTTGTATTATGCTATCTTGTTTCCGTCTTTATCGTATGTGCCTACTATATAATCATGGCACATGTTTTCAATTTCTTTTGCTATGCTTTCAGGCATTTCACATAATACCTTATAACCGTCGGCGTTTATGACTGTTATAACAACGGTCTTTTCTTCAGTTGCTTCCTTGCTTGTATCTTCGCTTGTATCTTCGCTTGTATCTTCGCTTGTTTCCTTTTCCTTGTTTTCAATCATCTTATCATAGTCACGTATTACAGATTTTAAACTATTATCGGATAATTCCCATATATTACACTGATATTCTGTATATACATAGTCGCTAACTGCCTTAAAATCCTTTATAGTTCCGAGTATGTAAGACTTTGAAACAGTTGTGTCAATTTCGGGATGCTCATCTCTAAACTTTACGGCATTAACAAATTGACTCATGCCTCCGCTTGTCATTCCTACAAATTCAGCAAATTTGTTCTGACTGTTAAAATCACGCTCCCATAGTTTATTATTAACTATGTTTGCATATCCCTGTGCTATCTCCCATGTTGCTTTTTTACCTTTTTCTAATGCCCTTGAAATGGTATTCAATTCCTTTTTCAAAGGTGCACTCTTAAGGTTTGCTAACTTTGTTGCATTTGAGTTCTCAATGATTACGTTCTTCATAATGTATTCTCCTTTTCTTTTGAACGTGTTGCTTAGTTAACTAAGCACTTGTTAATGAGTAACTTGAATAGACCGAACGCTTGTTCGATGTGTAACTTTAATAAGCGAACATCCGTTCGACTATCCCTATATTGCCCTGACTGGGCTGACTGAGTGGGTTTCTCTCCCTTACTCTGAGTATAGTATAGCATACCAGGGGAGGCTTGTCGAACCCAATTTTTTAATGTTTGTCATTAAATATTTAATGTTTATCATTAATTATTTAATGTTTATCATTAAATATTTAATGTGAAACATTAAATTTAAATATTCTTAAAAGTTCTATTTACATGACAATTAAAACAATTCAAGGAGTTGTCTGACAATTTAAATAGTCTGACAATTTATATAAGTTGCGGCAAAAATCAGAATTTTAAAACAATTTGAAAATCAGTGCATCTTT